>Ga0209238_1000309_pt1 | contig 16598 bp, 14 predicted proteins | sample GraSoi013_1_20cm_FD_185823 | JGI IMG/M metagenome (GOLD analysis project Ga0209238, IMG submission 185823) | Grasslands soil microbial communities from the Angelo Coastal Reserve, California, USA - Sample 10_02_2013_1_20cm (SPAdes) (version 2) | ecosystem: Environmental > Terrestrial > Soil >...
GGTACAAGGCGCTCAAGTTCGACCTCTCGAGACAGCACAACCCGCTGGTCACCGCCACCGACCTGCTATTCCACACGCAAATGGACGGCTGGTTGGTCGGCCGGGACGCCGCGAGCGGTGATGAGTTGTGGCGCTTCCAGATGGGCGCCCCGAGCCAGGCCGGTACGATCTCGTACGAGATCGACGGCGACCAGTACATCGCGACGACCAACATGGCGGGCAGCCAGCCGTACGCCCAGGGCGGGAACGGCGACGCCGTGTGGGCGTTCAAGCTCGGCGGCACGGCGAAGTATCACACCGGTCCGCACGCCGATCCGGTCTACGTTTCGGGCAGCCAGGAGGCCCCCGCGCCGCTCCCCATCGCTAACTGGCGCCGGCCGGTGGACAACACCGCCCCCGGCATCGTGCCGACCAACGAAATCTGGATGGCGCGCTCGAACGGCAACGCCAATTCCACTCCGGACAGCACGAACACCTCGTCGATGGTTCCCTCCCAGCTGACGGTTCCGGTGGGCACGACGGTGGCGTTCCGCAACCCCGGTGTGGAGACGTTTCCGAGCTCTCCGAATGTGAAGGAGCACTGCGCGACGCAGTTCTTCGAGGGCCTGTTCAACTTCAGGCTGCAACCGGGCGAGACGGCGCAGTACAAATTCGACCGGGAAGGCGAGTATTTCTACAACGACTGCACCGACCCGCGTCCGGTCGGCAAAGTGATCGTGACTGCCATCCCGGAGTCGGTGCCGGGTGCGCTGGAGATCGACACGCTCGACCTTCGAGCTGAAAGGTTCACCGACGTCAAGGGTCCGATCATCGCGATGTTCAGGGTCCCGGCGGGCTACACGTTCGACGGCGATGTGAAGCTCACGGTACCGCTGACGGCTCAGACGTTCCCCGCCGAGGAGGCTGAGATGATGGCGGAGGGCAAGAAGCTGAAGATCATCTTCGACAAGGGGTTGATCGACAACAACGTGCCCGCAGGCGATGCGGTGCCGTTGACCGTGAGCGCGAACTTCATGCACGACGGTATGCAGAAGAAGTTGACGTCGACCACGAACGTGCGCGTCCTGAAGTGACATCCTGGAACGGGCCAGGGCCCGGGTGCGTCGTCAGCAGCACCCGGGCCAACCTTCACGCGTACTGGATGGCCGGGATTGCGCTCCACCAAACGCTACGCGCTAGCTACTTTGTTGCCTCGCTGCAAAAATTCCTCGATTGGACAAGGAGGAGGTATGCATAAGAGATCAATGTCGGTGGTTTCGCCGCGATACAGCTTTCGGCGCATTGCGAGTCGGTCCATCGTTGCGACGAGCCTGCTCGCGATCGGCTCCGCCTGGGCCGGCGGTCCTCCCGGAAAGGAGATCTCGCTCGTCAACATAAGCCAATTCGCGGTGAACTCGGCTAGCGCTTTCCACCGAGTTGCCGTGAGTCGCCGTGACCCCAACTTGGTGGCCGTCGCGTGGCGGGAGTACGGGTTACCGATCAATACCAACGCGGGCGCGGGCCCCGGCGAACGCACAGCCGACTGCCATGTCTCCGTCTCAACGGACGGGGGCAACACCTTCCACGATACGAATTTGATGCCGATCCTCAGGCAGAACACCGGCGACCCCGAGTTACCCACTGAGCCCGCGCCCGGCTTGTGGTACTGCAACGCGCCCTGGGTCACCATCGGAGACGATCGCACGATCTATGCCGGCGGATCCGTGTTTACCCCATTGGGGGACAGAAACTGGTACCCCGCACGCGGGACCGACGCGCCGAAGCAAGGGCGCGCGCTGGTCACGGTATCGACGGATAACGGACAAAGCTGGAGCCCGCCCACGTTCGGTATCAGGATCTCCCATTTCGCGCCGGGAGTCACAGGGCTCGGTTGCTCGAACAACCTTCCCTGCATCTCGTCTCCTGCTGGCACAGACCAATGGCATACGCCATGGGACGGCGCGATCGCGGTTGCTGCGCCGCGTAGCACGACCTTCTATTCGAAGGCCGGCGGCCATGTAGTCGCCTCCGAGGATCGTGCTCAAAGCTTCGGCCTCGTCCACACCATCAACGTGCCAGGCTGGACGTTCAGCAGCGGAAAGATCGACGCCTCGGCGGACATGCTGGTCGTGCCGATCATCGCCAGCGCGACGCCGCTCGGCGCGACCTGCCCGTGCCTGGGGGCAGCTACGAGCACTGACAAGGGGGCGACCTGGACCGCGCAGCTTATTGCGCAAGCTGGCGAGTTCAACTCCAGCGGCACCGGCGACACCGCCCACTACCCGTTCGCGGCGGCCGATCCGCACGTCCCCTGGAAGTATGCGGTGGCCGCGTACACGCCGGATCGCAAGTCCATGCAGGTCTTCTGGACGGAGAACGACGGCGACACCTGGAACAGGGCGGCGGTCGGCCCCGTGCCTGTCGCCGAGACGGTCGCGCGTGCCGGCAAGATCGCGGTCGGGTACACGAGCGACGGGAAGATTCTCGCCGTGTGGCGCGCCTTCTATCAGCCTGACAACCCGAACGCGGCCGGCGGGCCCGGCTGGTTCGATACCCTTGCCGCGCTCTTGCGCGGGGACGACTTCGGACCGACCATCAGGGTGAGCCCGCAGTCATCGAGGTATCCCACTCGAACGACTATGGGCGCAATGGTGCCGAACGCGGCCGATTACAATCTAAATAACGGGGGCGGCGATTTCTCGACGTTCATCACCGGCGATCATCAATTCGCGTTTGTTGGCTTCCCGTACGCTCCGGGCGATCCGGACACGAGCGCGCTGGACACGTATTTCGCCAAGATCCCGCTCAGGATGATGCAGGGGCCAAAAAAGAAGTGACCGCTGCCGACGGTAGCTGAAGTGGGGCGCGCCGGACCGTCTCCCAACGACCGGGAAGACGGTCCGGGCCTCCGAGTCCTCAAAGCTTATTCTCATCTCACAAGTCAGGAGGAGACGAATGGAACGTCGCGAATTCCTCACCGGAGCGGCCGCTGCCGTCACCGCGCTTGCCGCCAAGGAACTTACCTTTCCCACCGCGGCTTCCGCGCAGGCAGCCCCCGCCCAGACACTGGTCACGCAACTCTGGTCGCGCCACCTGCAATGGGTTGGCACGCAGGCCCAACAGGTGGCCGATCCTTTCGGCACCGGCGTCAAGGTCGGTGAAGCCTGCCAGGCTGCGGGCTTTGCGGCCGTCGACCTGACGGTGCGCAACGACGGGCACGTGCACCCCAGCAACGTGGCCACGCACCTGCCGCTGATGCTGAACGGCATTCGCAGCACGGGCGTCCTCTGCGACCATATCGGCGTGAATTTCGCGCCGCCGGACACCCTCGGGAAACCCGAGTGGATCGAGAGCCAGTTCGTGCACGAGATTCTGTCAGTAGCCGGCGCCAACGGCATCAACAGGTACCGCTTCAACAATGCCGGCGGAGTCAGTTTCCCGAGCAACACGTTCGGCGAGGAGATGGAGGCGGTGCTCGATCGCGTCCGGGTGAACCACCACCGCTTGGCCGAGATCAATGCCCACTACGGCGTCGGTGGCGTGGCCCATACGCACGCGAACAACATCGGCACCTCGGTGGACCCCTATGTCCATGCGATGCGAGGCATCGACCCCAACCTGATCGGCATCAATCTCGCCATTGGCCACGTGGCAACGGCTGCGCCGGGCACGACCTGGCAGATCGCGATGCGTCGTGCCATGCCGTATATCAAGTGCACGGCGGTGGAGGACCTGAGAGCGACGGTCAACGCCACCACCGGCGCGCTGAGCCTTTCCAGGGCTCAACCGCCGGGCCCGAACGGCACGGGCAACGGCGTGATCAACTGGACCACGTTTTACTCGCTCCTGCGGAACGGCGGTTATAGCGGCGCAGCCGAGTCGCAGATCGAGTACAGCATCACGGGCGCAAACGGCACTACCGTCAGTCTCAACAGCGCCTTCTTCGCCGACCACCCCCAGTTCGTGTCGGGCAATCTGACGCCGGCCGTCATGATCGCCGCCATGAAGCACGACTCCGACTTCATCCGAGCGCAGGCGCTGGCCGCCGGCTGGGCCGCGGCGCAGATTATCTAACCTGAGCCCAACGTGGCGCACGACCGGTGCTGTCCGGTAGAAAGGCGACCGGCGGCTCAGGGTCTATTCTGTTGAAAAACTCGAAATCGCGAGAACAACAAATTTCGGTCGGATAGGCAATCAATCGCGATTTTGACCACGCTCTTGCTTTTAGATCGCTCAGGAGGCTTTACATCGCGACATCGCGTCTTCCACGTATCCTCCCAGCTTGAAGCGCGCGTCGCATCCGATAACGGCTGAAATTTTTTCACGGTCGGTGGAAAAAGAGTTTTTCAACAGAATCGGTCGATAGCCGACGCTGTATGGCGTGTCCCCACCAGGGTCCGCCGATTTCCGACCGTATCTTCAAGAGGTGAATTGACTGCATCATCGCTGCGGTGGTCATCGCCACCTCGTCTTCTCGACACGAACGTCGAGCTGCCTGGCGCCCACGCATAGGCACGTTTAACAGGTTGTAATTATTTAATCGAGGTTAAAACCTGCGCGACTACGCTGCCTGCTCGCGCGCAAGCGGCGACCCGTCGGGCATGGTGAGACGGAACTGCGCACGCGAGCGCTCAAGCGCATTGGTGCGTCTGACGGACTCGATGAGGGCATTTACGTCCGCGTAGTCGAAAGCGACCGTCCATTGCTGGGCAAGCGAAAGAGCACGAATGAAGCCGCCCGGAGTGTCCTGGCGCGACAACTGGCGCTGGCAGTCCACGTACTCCTCATGAAAGAGCGTCGGGGTGATGATGCGCGCCTCGCCCACGCGTGAAAGCTCGGCGTTCATCACGAGCCTCGCGATCCGTCCGTTTCCGTCGTTGAAGGGGTGCACCTCCGTGACGAGGAACGAGTAATAAATGGCGCGGGCAATCCCTTCGGGAATGCTGCGCGCGAGCATCGAGCCCTCAATGAGCGTGCCGTGCACCATGGAAGGATCGACGAACCAGGTTTCGCCCGCCCGGTTCGGCTCGAGCTTGAACTGCCCGGGATTAATCTCCGGCCGCTTCTCCAGCATTTGCCCGTGGCGTCTTGAGAGTTCGACCGGAAAGTCCGCGCCGAAAGGGGGAACCGTATCGCGACCGGGAGACTGAAGCGCGAGGCGAAACACTCCGAGGATATCGTGAGAGTCTTTCGGGCGCTGCTCGACGATGCGCCCTAGGAGCGCGATGTCGCGCGCCTCCTCGATCGCGAATTCGGTGCCTTCTACGTAGTTGGAGAAGTAGGCTTCGAGGAACGCAAAGGAGGAACGCGCCGGTTCGTTCACCGCCACCGCGGGGCGGCGCGCGAGCACTGCTGTCCTGAGCTTCGCGGCGAGCGTCTCGAAGCGCGCCATCCTCCCCGAATCAACGGGTGTGCCTTTCGCGACGAGCTTGCCCTCCTTCGTTTTGAGGACGCCGTTGGCGTGGGTCGCGATCAGCGCGCCGATAAGCTTGTCGAGCTTCCCGAATTGCTCGCCGAGACCCAGGGGTTTCGCGAGGACTCTCGTTTCGTCGCGGACGCGATTGAGCTCCGCTTCTCCGTTCGCATGCAGTATCTTGACGAGTAATTCTTCGACGGCCTTCGCTCCTGCTGACTTGCCGCGTGTCCCGCGTTCGGGAGATAGGTTCTCCAGGAGTTGGCGGGAACGCGAAGCGAAGTAGAGCTTGCCATCCCCTAGCGGCATGTCGCCAGGCAGAGAGCCAGGGCCTTTGACCAGAACCGCCTGCATCCCGGGTAGGGAAATTTTTCGGTTGAAGTTGGTGGGATGGCTCAGGTACACCACGCCATCCGGCGTCATTCCGCCGGCGAAGGCGCTTCGGTACGACACGACCGCTCCGGGGGCGAGGGCCCCGAGTATGCGAAACCAGTTGCGGCGCACGACTGCCTTCTGCGCTTTGGCATTCTTCTCGCGGAGGTAGACGCCTTCTGCGATGCGGGTCAGCTCGCCCTCCTTGGCGCGCCGCTGGATCGCCCGCGCTTCCGCCCCCGATTCGTTTCCTCGGGTGATGAAAACCTCGTCTTGTCGGGTAACAGCTAGGTTTGCCACGGTTGGTCGCTGGTTTGTCGTCTATACGCTATGTTATAGCATATATAGTCGCTTAAATGCTAAGTATAGACCACTCGGAGTCGTTATATCGCTAATTAGGGCGATTACGCAGAGGCTCAGGCCTTTTTCGCGGGGCGGGTGATGGAGCGGCTGCGCCGCGCCGATGTCTCCGCCTACATCGAAAAACGGAAGGCCGACAAGGTTGGGCCGTACACGGTCAATCGCGAGTTGGATTTGCTCTCGGCAGCAATCAACTACGCCCGGAAGCACTGGGAATGGGACATCCAGAATCCGGTTTCGGGGATGTCCCTCCGGCAGCCTGAGGGTCGCTTGCGTTGGCTAAGCCGTGCCGAGGCGGACGTGCTGATTCGTGAAGCGGAAAAGGAAGCGAAGTCGCCGCACTTGGCGGACTTCATTCGACTGGCGCTCAACACCGGCTGCCGGAAGAATGAGCTCTTGAAGCTCTCCTGGGACCGGGTGGACCTGAAAGCCAACGTCCTCCGCCTCGAAGGCGAGCACACCAAGAGCGGTAAACGGCGGGCCGTACCGTTGAACGACGAGGCGCGCAGGGCGTTTTTGAATCGCGCCCGCTTTCGTGCGGAGCATTGCCCGGATTCAGACTGGGTATTCGCTCACCGGAACGGGAAGCGCATTCGGTTCATGCAGAACGGGTTTCAGGCGGCGTGCACGCGGGGCAAGATCAAGGGCTTCCGGGTTCACGATCTGCGCCACACGTTCGCCTCCTGGCTCGTGCAAGGCGGGGTGCCGTTGCTCGAGGTCGCAAAGCTCCTCGGCCACTCGACCATCGAGATGACCGAGCGTTACGCGCACTTGGCGCCGGAAAACCTCAAGGCCGCGGTCGGCGTGTTGGACCGGCTACGAAATGGCTACGTTGACCGTGCCGAACAGGTAGTTGCTCTGAAGGTAAGTGCTTGATGCAAGAGTGGTCGGGGTGACTGGATTCGAACCAGCGACTCCTGCGTCCCGAACGCAGTACTCTACCAGGCTGAGCTACACCCCGAATCGGACAGGAGCCAATGCGCAGGAGGGAGCGCTCCGGGAAATTCTAGTAATCACGCTCGACCGCGAAGGCCGACAATTCTAGCAAAGATTCGCGGTAACTTGAATTAGGCAGGCCTGCGATGGCTTCGCTTGCCGCACGCGCTTCTTCCTTGGCCTTGCTCCGTGCATAGTCGAGCGCGCCGGTCAGGCGAATCGCATCCAAGACTGCCCTGAATTCTTCCCGGCCGCCGTGCTCTATCGCCGAGCGCACGAGCGCAGCCTGTTCGCGCGAGCCGCGCTGCATCACGTAGATCAGCGGCAGGGTCGGTTTGCCCTCCCTCAGGTCGTCGCCCAGGTTCTTTCCGGTGTGCGCGGCATCCCCCGAATAGTCCAGCACATCATCGATCAGCTGAAAAGCCGTCCCAAGGTGCATGCCGTAGCGCGCGAGGCCGCGCTCGATGTCCGGCGTCGCCTCGCCCAGGATCGCGCCGAGTTGCGCTGCCGCTTCGAAGAGCTTCGCGGTCTTGCGCCGGATCACCTCGAGATAAGCGGGCTCGCTCATTGAGAAATTGTGAGCATTCAGGAGTTGCAGCACCTCGCCCTCCGCGATGGCATTGGTGGCATCCGCCAGCACCTCCATGACCCGCATGCTTCGCACCGCTACCATAATCTGGAACGCGCGCGAGTACAGAAAGTCCCCCACGAGCACGCTCGCCGCGTTGCCGAACTCGGCATTGGCCGTCTTGCGGCCGCGCCGCAGCTCGGATTCGTCGACGACGTCGTCATGCAGGAGCGTGGCGGTATGAATGAACTCCACCACGGCCGCGAGTTCCACGTGATGCTCGCCCCGATAACCGGTCGCCCCGGCAGCAAGGAAAACGAGCGCCGGGCGCAGCCGCTTGCCGCCTCCAGCGATGATGTACTCCGCGATCTGGCGTACGAGCACCACGTCGGACTCGAGCCGACGCCGGATCATCGCATCCACCGCAAGCATGTCTGCGGCGATGCGGTTGCGAAGAAGTTCGGGCTGCAAAGGGGATTATCGCACTGCGGAATCGACTCGACGGCGGCTCAGGAGAATAACATAATTTCTTTCCACGCCCGCTAAAGGCATGTATAATTTCGCGTTTTTCCAGCGGCGATCGTGGAGATCAGGATGTACGCGGTGGTCAGAACGGGCGGCAAACAGTATCGCGTTTCCACCGGAGAGAAGCTGAGGATCGAGAAGCTCACTGCTGCCGTTGGCAGCGAGCTTGTACTCGACGAAGTCCTCCTCGTCGGCGACGGGCAGGCGCTCAAGGTCGGAACCCCGGTGGTGAAAGGCGCCTCCGTGAAAGCGAAGATCGTCGCTCACGGCCTGGGCGACAAAGTGATGATCTTCAAGCTGCGCCGGCGCAAGAACTCAAAAAGGCTCAGGGGCCATCGTCAGGCCTACACCGAGATCGAAGTCACCGGCATAGCGGGCGCGTGAGACCGCCGCCCCGCAAGAGAAAGGCGAACCATGGCACATAAGAAAGCAGGCGGCAGTTCACGCAACGGCCGCGACTCGAAAGCAAAGCGTCTCGGCGTCAAGCGCTACGGCGGGCAGGTCGTCGCCGCGGGCAGCATCATCGTTCGCCAGCGCGGTACCCGCGTCCACCCCGGGGACAACGTCGGGGTTGGGAAGGACCATACGCTTTTCGCAAAGGTGAACGGCAAGATCCAATTCAGCTTCAGGGGCCCGGACCACAAGCAAACGGTCAGCGTGGTCCCGGCTTAGAAGCAAGCTGCTCCCCGAAAGCCCTATCCACGCGGTAGGGCTTTTTTGTTTCCACAGGCGCCATGAAATTCGTCGACGAAGCGCGCATCGAGGTCCACGCCGGCAACGGCGGCGACGGCATCGTGAGCTTCCGGCGCGAAAAGAACGTGCCGCGCGGAGGGCCTGATGGCGGGGACGGCGGCAGCGGCGGCAGTGTCTGCGCGGTCGCCGACCGAAACGTCAATACGCTGGTCGAATATCGCTTCGCCCGCATTCACCGCGCGCGGGACGGTGAGCGCGGGCGCGGTGCCCAGTGCAGCGGGAAAGGTGCCGATGACGTCGTGCTGCGCGTGCCCGCCGGCACCGTGATCACGGACGCGGAGACCGGAGAAACGGTCGCCGACCTGGCCGTGCACGAGCAGGTCGCATTGCTTGCGCGGGGAGGCAAAGGCGGCCTCGGCAATGTCAATTTCAAATCGAGCACCAACCGCACGCCCCGAAAAGCGACTCCCGGCGAGGCCGGTGAGCATCGGACTCTCAAGCTCGAGCTGAAGGTGCTTGCCGATGTTGGATTGCTGGGACTTCCCAATGCCGGGAAATCCACCTTCATTCGCGCCGTCTCGGCTGCCCGCCCGAAGGTTGCCGACTACCCGTTTACCACCTTGCATCCGCATCTCGGAGTGGTTCGCGCCGGGATCGACCGCAGCTTCGTGATCGCGGATATCCCGGGGCTCATCGAAGGAGCGGCCGAAGGTGCCGGCTTGGGGCACCAGTTCCTCCGGCACCTCGCGCGCACGCGGCTGCTCCTGCACATCGTCGATGTGGCGCCCTTCGAGCCGGACGCGGATCCGGCTCGCGATGTTCGATCCATTGCCGCGGAGCTGAAGAAATTCGATCCCGCGCTGCACCGAAAGCCGCGCTGGCTGGTCTTTAATAAAGTGGATATGCTCCCCGCCGAGGAGCGCAAGACCGCGGCCGCTAGTCTTGTGCGCAGGCTGCGCTGGCGCGGCCCGAGCTTTTGCATATCGGCCCTTACCGGCGAGGGTTGCCGCGAGCTCAGTTTCGCGGCGATGAAATTCTTGGAGACCGGAAAGGCGGCATGAGAGCGGCAAGGCGTTTCGTCGTCAAGGTCGGCAGCACGCTCGTCACCAACCGGGGCGCGGGGCTCGACGCGTCCGCCATCGCGCGCTGGGCAGAGCAAGTCGCAAAGCTTCGCCAAGGCGGCAACGAGTTCGTCCTGGTCTCGAGCGGCGCGATCGCCGAGGGCATGCAGCGCCTGGGTTGGACGCGGCGCCCGCACGCAATGCACGAACTGCAGGCCGCCGCCGCAGTCGGGCAGATGGGACTGGTGCAGGTATACGAGTCGTGCTTCCGGCAGCACGGCCTGCACACGGCGCAGGTGCTCCTGACGCACGCCGATCTCGCCGACAGGCAGCGCTACTTAAATGCCCGCTCCACCTTGCTGACGCTGCTCGGACTCGGGATCATCCCCGTGATCAACGAAAACGACACCGTCGTTACCGACGAAATCCGGTTCGGTGATAACGACACGCTCGCCGCGCTGGTGACCAATCTCGTCGAAGCCGACTGTCTGATCATCCTCACCGACCAGCAGGGGCTTTACACCGACGATCCCCGACGCAATCCGGAGGCCACGTTGGTGCGCAAAGCGCTGGCCGGCGAGCCACGGCTCGAAGAAATAGCGGGCGGAACCGGCTCCGCCATCGCCAAGGGCGGCATGCTCACCAAGGTGCTCGCTGCCAAGCGCGCCGCCCGCTCGGGAGCGCAAACCGTGATCGCTTCAGGACACGAGCCCGATGTGCTGGTCAGGCTCGCCGCCGGAGAAGCCGTGGGCACCCTGCTCACCGCGCAGACGACGCCGCTCGCGGCGCGCAAGCAGTGGCTCGCCGATCACGTGCAGGTCGGAGGACGGCTGAGCCTCGACGCCGGGGCCGCCAAGGCCCTGCGCTCAGGCGGCAAGAGCCTGCTGCCGATCGGGGTCAAAGGCGTGGAGGGCGAATTCGAGCGCGGCGCGGTGGTCGCTTGCCTCTCGCCGGAGGGCGCCGAGATCGCGCGGGGACTGGTCAACTACAACGCGCAGGAATCCCGGCGCATCGCCGGCCTGGCGTCAAGCGAGATCGAGGCCATACTCGGATACATAGACGGGCCTGAATTGATCCATCGCGACAATCTCGTCCTGCTCTAGCAGGCGCGATCGCCTACGCCAGATCTTTCACCAGAGAATCGCGCACCGCCGAAGGCGCCTCCAGCACGGCGGAATAGCGCGGATGATCGATCCCGATCGTCAAGCCCGCGCCCTTTTTGAGCGCCTGAGCCGTTGCTTCGGCGAGCTCGAAGCGCAAAAAATGCACCGCCGAGGTTTTCTGCCCGTTCTCCCGATCGAGATCCTCGTCGGCAATCGCCCAGACCCGCTCGTGGCCCGCAGCTCGGAGCCACACCTTGTCCTCGATGCCGATCAGCTCCGCGAGCCGCCTCGCGCGCTCCTTCGGATCCGGGTACTCGATCATCATGGTCGCCTTGAGATTGCGGCCGTCCGGAACGAGCGGGTTGTAGGCAGCGAGCTCCTCCTGGATGCCTTCATCCTCGAAGATCCGCTCGATGCGCAGCATTTCCTGCACCTGATAACGGATGGTGAGCTCGTCCTCGAAGACAAGAGTGAGGTGCTCGCCGAGGTGAACCGTGCGGTCCTTCTTGTGCGCAAGGACCCTCGCGCGGAACTGCGGGCGCTCGCGCGCGTAGGTTTCGAGGGTCATGAGGCTCGCGCGGTCGATCCTAGGCATAGCGTCCATCGTTACTCAGACGGGTTCAAATTCCGTAGGCCTTGCGAAGGAGCGCCAGGGGGTGGGCCTTGATTGCCCGGGTCCCGCCCATGCCCTGTTCTATATGGCGCGCGGCGATCGGGCAATCCGAGCTGATGTAGTCGGGCTCGTTGCCGGCCATCTGCCGGAACACCGGCCGCCCGATCTTCATGGAGTTTTCGTAGTGCTCGGATTTGACGCCCCAGGTTCCGTCGTGGCCGGAGCAACGTTCCACGGTGTTGAGCGTCGTCCCCGGTACGAGCTGCAGCGTTTCGCGGGTCTTCTGTCCCATGTTCTGCACGCGCGAATGGCACGGGACGTGGTAGGACACTTTTCCGAGCGCGGTCTTGAAGTCGGTCTTGAGCAACCCGTCACGCTTGCGCAGCACGAAGTACTCGAACGGGTCGAACATTGCCTCGCTTACCGCTTTGACGTCGGCATCATCCGGAAACAGCAGCGGCAGCTCGCTCTTGAACATCAGCGTGCACGAGGGTACTGCGGTGAGAATCGCGTAGCCCTCGCGCGCGAGCTCGACGAGTCGCGGAACATTGAGCGCCTTCAGGCGCTCGACGCCCTCGAGATCGCCGAGCTCGAGCTTGGGCATGCCGCAGCAGGCTTCTTTCTCCACGACCCGGTAGGGAATCTCGTTGTGATCGAGGACCGCCAGCAGATCGTGGCCGATACCCGGCTCGTTGTAATTCACGTAGCAGGTCGAATATACCGCCACTTTCCCCGGCGTGCGCTCACCGTTTCGGGGCTCATGGCTCCGGCTGGCCGCAGCCTGTCCGCGAAACGTTCCGGGACTGTAGGGCGGCAACTTGCGCTCAGGATGGACGCCGATCGCCTTTTCCATGAGCGCGCGCGCGGCGGAGTTGCGGTTGATGGCGTTGACCACTTGCGCGACGACCGGGATCGCGGCGAGCCTGCCGATGGCGTCGGTGGAGGAAAGCAGGCGGTCCCGCAGCCGCACCTCACCCCTCCTGAACTTCACCGCCTTGGCGCGCAGCATGACATGCGGAAAATCGACGTTCCAGGGATGCGGCGGCACGTACGGGCATTTCGTCATGTAGCACATGTCACAGAGATAGCACTGGTCCACGACCTTCCAGAATTGCGATTTCTCGACGCCGTCGACTTCGAGCGTAGCGCTCGCGTCCACGAGGTCGAAGAGCGTCGGAAAGGCCGTGCACAGGTTGACGCAGCGCCGGCAGCCATGACAGATGCCGAATATGCGCTCGAGTTCCGCGAGCACCTTCGCTTCGTCATAAAAATCCGGCAGCCGCCACGCAACCGGATGGCGGGTCGGAGCTTCCAAGCTCCCTTCGCGGACGGTCATTTCAAGATTCGACGGATTTTCACGCGTGAACAGGTTTTCCGCGAGTCGAGGGGCTGAAAGACCGTCTCCAACTCGCGGAGTTAATCCGGCGCCTCCGGCGTCCGGATTAACCGCCTAGTCGGCGAGCGCGTCGAGTGCTTTCTGGAAACGGTTGGCGTGCGAGCGCTCCGCCTTGGCGAGCGTCTCGAACCAGTCGGCGATCTCGGAGAAACCTTCCTGACGCGCGGCCTTCGACATGCCGGGATACATGTCGGTGTATTCGTGGGTCTCTCCGGCAATCGCGGCCTTCAGATTCAAACGCGTGCCGCCGAACGGGAGGTCCGTCGCCGGATCGCCGCATTGCTCCAGGTACTCGAGATGGCCGTGGGCGTGGCCGGTTTCACCCTCGGCGGTGGAGCGGAACACCGCTGCGACGTCGTTTTGCCCTTCAACGTCGGCTTTTGCCGCAAAGTAAAGGTAGCGGCGGTTGGCCTGCGATTCCCCCGCAAATGCCGCCTTGAGATTGCCGTGGGTCTTGGAGCCTTTGAGCTGCATGGATGCCTCCGTGTGCTGGAATGAATTAGACTTACTCTAATTGATAGACACAGGATAATATTCAGGACACCCTGCTGTCAAGCGCGAATCGATGCCCCGGCGGCCGACTGGGGAGCGGGCCGAATCGTCAGACAGTCAGCGCGATGCGATTTCCGCTGGAAGGGGTTTGCGACCCTGGCCGCGAAACATATAGCGGGCAAGCTCGGTGAGCGCGTGCTGGTAGACTTCTCGCTTGAAGTCGATTACGGAGTCGAGGGGTATCCAATAGTCGTTCCAGCGCCAGGCATCGAATTCGGGGCGCTCCGAAGCGCGCAGGCGCACGTCGCACTCGCGCCCGACCAGCCGCAGCAGGAACCAGATCTGCTTCTGTCCCCGGTAATTGCCGCGCCAATCCCGTTTGAGCCACTGCGCAGGCACCTCGTAGCGCAGCCAGTTGCGCGTCCGTCCCAGGATCTTCACGTGACTGGGCAGCAGGCCCACTTCTTCACGCAGTTCGCGGTACATCGCCTGCACCGGCGTTTCTCCGAGCTTGATCCCGCCCTGCGGGAACTGCCAGGAGTGTTCCTTGACCCGCTTGCCCCAAAAGACCTCGTTGCGCCCGTTGCAGAGGATGATGCCGACATTCGGCCGATAGCCGTCTCGATCGAGCATACGCCATCCCGCAAAAAGTCTGTCCACGCCCATTCTTTCACAAATCGCCGGCGATTTGAAGACGAGGCCACCCCGCGCCAGTGAGATATGCGAGTTCAAGTAGAATGTCGCGTCCCCCCGCTATGCGCACTTCGCGATACTTTCTTGCAACGCTCAAGGAGGCCCCTTCTGATGCGGAGCTCGTCAGCCACAAGCTGATGGTCCGCGCGGGACTGATCCGCAGACTCGCCGGCGGAATCTACACGTGGCTGCCGCTGGGGCTGCGGGTCGTTCGCAAGGTCGAGGCCATCGTTCGGGAGGAAATGAATCGCGCCGGAGCGATCGAGCTCTTCATGCCGGCGGTGCAACCCGCGGAGCTGTGGCAGGAGTCGGGGCGCTGGCGGAAGTACGGGCCGGAGTTGCTGCGCTTCAAGGACCGCCATGAACGCGATTTTTGCATCGGGCCTACGCATGAGGAAGTGGTCACCGATATCGCGCGCCGCGAGATCCGCAGCTATCGCCAGTTGCCCGTGCACCTTTACCAGATCCAGACCAAGTTTCGTGACGAGATCCGGCCGCGCTTCGGCGTCATGCGCGGGCGCGAGTTCACGATGAAGGACGGCTATTCTTTTCACGCCGACTACGCTGACCTCCAACGCGAATACCGGAACATGTACGACACTTATACCCGGATCTTCGTCCGCCTGGAGTTGAAATTCCGCGCTGTTGCCGGCGACCCCGGCGCGATCGGCGGTACTGAGTCACGGGAATTTCACGTCCTCGCCGAATCGGGCGAGGACGCCATCGCTTACTGCCCGCAGTCCGAGTACGCGGCGAATGTGGAGCTCGCCGAGGCTGTAGCGCCGAAGGCTGCTCGAAGTGCCCCGACGGAGAAAATGAGAAAGGTCGCGACCCCCAATCGGACCCGCTGCGAAGATGTCGCGAAGTTGCTTGGCGTACCGATCGAGAAAACGGTGAAAGCGATCGCGGTCATCCGCGAGGAAGCTCGAGACGGAGCATCGGGATCGTTCGCAATGCTGCTCGTTCGCGGCGACCACGACCTGAACGAGGTCAAGACCCAGAAGGTAATCGGCGCGTTCCGGTTCGCAAGAGACGAAGAGATCGAACAAACATTGAAGTGCGGCCCCGGCTACATCGGACCGGTGACCAACGCAACTTTCACGATCTACGTCGATCGCGCGGTAGCGGTAATGAGCGATTTCGTCTGCGGAGCCAACGAGGCGGGTTATCACCTCACGGGTGTCAACTGGGGCCGGGACTTACCGGAGCCGCAGCCCCAACTGACCGGCGACATCCGCAAAGTCGTCGCCGGGGATCCCAGTCCTGACGGCAAAGGCGCCTTAGAGATCGTGCGCGGCATCGAGGTCGGCCACATCTTTCAGCTGCGCACGCAATATTCCGAATCCATGAAAGCGACGTTTCTCGACGAAGCGGGCAACAGTCGCCCTTTCGAGATGGGTTGCTATGGAATGGGCATCACCCGCATCGTGGCAGCCGCAATCGAGCAGAACCATGACGAGCACGGCATCGTCTTCCCGCAGCCGATCGCGCCGTTCCATGTCGCCCTGGTTCCCATCGGCTACGGCAAGAACGCCGCGGTCCGCGATGCCGCCGATTCGATCTATCGCGCGCTCACCGATGCCGGTTTCGAGGTGCTACTCGACGATCGCGACGAGCGACCGGGCGTGATGTTCGCCGACATGGAACTCATCGGCATTCCCCATCGCATCGTTGTCGGCGAGCGCAGCCTCAAGGACGGATTGATCGAGTATCAGGGCCGCCTCGACAAGGAGACCAAGAAGGTGCCGCTCGGCGATCCGCTTGCCCCGCTGCGCACGAGCTCATGCTGAAAGGCGCCGGCTTGGCGCTGGTCGGCATCGCGTGCCCGGGGCTTGCGCTCGCGGGAGCTCAGATCTACGAACCGCTCGCCCTCGAGGTGCGGGCGGGCCTGCAGGCGTCGATCGCGGACAAGCCGGCGCCGCGCCATGCTTTTACCGATTCGGAGTCTGCGGTCGACTGGCTCGCCGAAATGTCGCATCGCCTGGAAGCGAGAATGCCCAACTTCCAGTCGCGCGTGGAGTTCCTGCGCACGGTGCACTTCGAAGCGAACCGCGCCAAGCTCGACCCGCAGCTCGTGCTGGCGGTGATCCAGGTCGAGAGCAATTTTCGCAAATATGCCGTATCGCGCTCGGGCGCCCGAGGCTACATGCAGGTCATGCCCTTCTGGGTGGGACTGGTGGGACGCCAAGGCGATAACCTGTTCAGTCTGCGCTACAACCTTCGCTACGGTTGCGTCATCCTGAAGTACTACCTCGATCGTGAAAAAGGGAACCTCGTTCGCGCCCTGAGTCGATATAACGGATCTCTCGGCAAGCCCGAGTATCCCGACATGGTGATCGGCGCCTGGCGCAGCGTGTGGCACTACGAAGGCAAGCTTGCCGCCGCTCCCGCCTC
>Ga0209238_1000310_pt1 | contig 16588 bp, 12 predicted proteins | sample GraSoi013_1_20cm_FD_185823 | JGI IMG/M metagenome (GOLD analysis project Ga0209238, IMG submission 185823) | Grasslands soil microbial communities from the Angelo Coastal Reserve, California, USA - Sample 10_02_2013_1_20cm (SPAdes) (version 2) | ecosystem: Environmental > Terrestrial > Soil >...
GTTGTCCAGCGCGATCCGGTACACGTCGCCCTTGCGCGACGGCCCGAAGCGCGGCTCGAGCTTGTACTCGGTCAGGATCGCGAGCTTGCGGAACACGTCGTTGACCGTGACCGGGACGCCGGTGCTGATGTGATACGTGCCGCCGTCACCCCTGTCCAGGGCTGCCAGGTTGGCGGTTGCGACGTCGCCCACGTGCAGCAGGTCGCGCGACTGGTTGCCGTCTCCGTCGATCGTCACCGGCTTGCCTTCGATCATCCGACTGGCGAAGATCGCAACCACGCGTCCCTCCTCGGCGAAGAAGTCCTGGCGTGCGCCGTAGACGTTGGCGTAACGAAGCGTCGTGTATCGCAAACCGAACGTGCGCTCGAACGTCCCGAGGTATTGCTCGAACGCAAACTTGCTCGTCCCGTACGGCGACAAGGGCCGGATCGGGTGGTCCTCGGCCGCGGGGACGATGTCGGGCTCGCCGTACAGCGCGCCACCGGTGGAGCTGAAGATGACTTTGCGCACCGAGTTGTCAACGCACGCGCGCAGCACGTTGAGGCCGCCGACGACGTTCACGTACGCGTCATAGCCGGGATCGGCGACCGATTTCGGAACTTCCGACTGTGCGGCGTGATGGTTGACCACGTCTGGCCGGAAGGAGGCGACGGCGGCCTGGACCTGGGCCAGCTCCCTGACGTCGACGCGGTGCAGGCGTGCGGTGGGGTTGACGTTCTCCTCACGTCCGGTGGCGAGGTTGTCGAGCACCGCCACCTCGTGTCCCGCGGCGACATATGCGTCGACGACGTTGGAGCCGATGAAACCGGCGCCGCCGGTGACGAGAATCTTCACCCAGGGTGACTGTACTGGAAGCGGAAGTCGTCAAGGCTGTGCCCGCCGCCGTGCCTCCGGCCTTTGTCCGGCGCGTTCTCGTCCGTGCCGCGAATGTGCTCGAAATCGCCGCTCGCCTTCCGGAAGGCGTGTGCACAGTCGCCGTCCGCATCACCGGCGACGACGAGATGAAGCGGTTGAACCGCACCTACGCGGGGGATGCGCATGCGACCGACGTGCTCTCCTTCACGGGCACGGGCAGCCACGTCGGCGACATCGCCATCTCGTGGCCCGCGGTGACCAGGCAGGCCGCGGAACATGGACACGACGAGAAGGCCGAGCTTGCGCTGCTGGCGGTCCACGGACTCCTCCACTTGCTGGGGTGGGACCACGTGAAGGCGGCGGAGCGCAGGGAGATGAACCGCTTGACGCTCGCGGCCCTGGAGCGCTCAGGGATCAAGCTCGCCCCGAATCGCCTCTAAACTCGAAGCCTTCAGGTCTGCGGCGCTCGCCGCGGGCCTAACTGCGCCTGCATGGAAGAAAAGAAAGAGCGCGAAGAGCGACTGATCGTCGGGCTCGGCAACCCCGACTCCGAGTACGCCGACACCCGCCACAACATGGGTTTCGCCTGCGTGCGCGAGCTGGCGCGCCGTCTCGGCGTTTCGATGGAGAAGAAGCGCTGGCAGTCGCTCGTCGGCCGGTCGGAAGCCCGGGGGGTGTGGCTCGTCATGCCCCAGACCTACATGAACCTCTCCGGCCAGGCGGTCGCCAAGGCGCTCAAGGACACCGGCCTGACGCCTGAGCAGACCTGGGTCGTGTACGACGAGCTCGACCTCCCACTCTGCAGGATGCGCATCAGGCGCGGTGGTTCAGGGGCGGGGCACAACGGCGTGCTGTCGATCATCACTTCGCTCGGCACCGACGACTTCGTACGGTTTCGGGTCGGCATCGGCAAGCCCGCGCGCAAGGGTTCGCCTGCGGGCCGCCACTACGTGCTCGGCCGCTTCACGAAAGCCGAGGCGGAGAGGGTGCCGAAAATCGTCAGCGGCGTGGCGGACGCATTGGGGCTCGCGGTCGAGGCCGGCGTCGAGCGCGCGATGGACCGCTACAACCGGGCGGGCGCGCTGGGCTGCGAGGAGATCCCGTGAAACTCTGGGAAGGCGCCATCGGCGCTGCCCCGAAGCTCGGCGACTGGATGACTCACGCTGCGGGGGAAGTCGAGGTGGCGCGGCTACCGCGCCCAGCGTGGCCCATCGTCGGAGGGTCAGTCGCTCGGGCTATGGTGGACCGCGGCCGAGCCGTCCTCATCCTGGTTTCGGGGCCCGACCGCTTCGCGGATGAGCTGAGGCTGTGGCTCGCGGGGAACCCACCGACCTATGTTTTCGCCGAGGTCGCCGTCTCCTTCCTCGACCGCCCGCCGGCCTTTGACGAGGCGGTGAACCGCCGCCTCGAGGCCCTGACCGCACTGGCTGGCGCGGAGCCGGTGGTGGTGGTCTCCTCCCGGCGCGCGATCACGCGGCAGACGATCAGCCGGCGTGACCTGGTGGAAAGCACGCTGGTGCTGCAACCCGGGCAGGGGCCGGACCCGGTGACCGTGGCCGCCAGGCTGGTCGAGCTGGGCTACACACGCGAGCCGCTGGTCGAGGAGCGCGGACAGTTCTCGCTGCGTGGGGGAATCCTCGACGTGTTTCCGTCCGCGGCCGACGCGCCGGTGCGCGCCGAGTGGTCGGGCGAGACCGTCGAAACGCTGCGCTTGTTCGACCCCGAGAACCAGCGCTCCGTGATGCCGATTCCTGAGGCCGTCATCCGGACGGGACGCGAGCTGCTGATCGGTGCGGAGCGCGGCTCAGCCGCGGTCGATCGGCTGCGCGAGTCGGTCTCGCTCGACAACCTTCGCGGCGACGTGCGCTCGGAGTGGGAGGACGAGCTGGCGCGACTGGGCGCGGGCGCCGCCTTCGCCGGGGTCGAGTTCTACTCCGCGTACCTGGACCCGTCCCGGCCGTCGCTCATCGACCACCTTCCTTCGGGGACGGTCGTGCTGGATTTCGAGCCGAGCCGACAGCTGGTCGACGCGCGCACGCTGCTGGACGAGACGGCGATGCTCGCGGCCGCCGAGGCGGGGGGCGGGGAGCTGCCGCGCCTGTTCACCCTGCCCACTGTCACCCGGCTCGACGACCTGGGCAACAGGCCTCGGCTGACGATCACCGCGGCGGAAGGATCGGGCGACGCGATCGACCTCGGCTGGTTTGCGGGCGAACCGCTGGTCGGCCAGCCGCGCGCTCTGGCCGGGCTGGCCGCGAAGAGCGACTCGGCGGCGATCGTGTTCGCGACCGAGCAGGACGAGCGGCTGCGGGCGTTGCTGGACGAGGCGGGCGTGAAGAACGCACTGAAAGGGGTCGACCTCGACCTGGACCTCGAGCTGACGCCAGACCTCCTGCATGCGGCGCTCGACCTGGCGGCCGGTTGCTCTCAGCCGGCGATCGGTTTTCAGCTGGTCACGGACGCCGAGCTCTTCGGCCGCGTTCGGCGCCCGTCGCGCGGTGGACGCGCGCGCACCCGCGCCGAGGACATGACACGCGAGTTCACCCTGGACTTCTCGCCCGACGAGCTGGTGGTGCACGTCGACCACGGCATCGCGCGCTTCAAGGGCATGCGCCTGATCGAGTCGGATGGCGCGCATCGCGAATACCTCGAGCTCGAGTACGCAGAAGGCGATCGCCTCTTCGTGCCCGTCGAGAACCTCGACCGCGTGCAGAAGTACCTCGGCGGCGAGGGTGCTCCGACGCTTCACCGCCTCGGCACCTCGGACTGGACGCGCGCGCGCGGACGCGCGCGCAAGGTGGTCCAGGACGTGGCCGAGGACCTGCTGAAGATCTACTCCATGCGCGAGGCGCGGCCCGGCGTAGCCTTCGCGCCGGACACCGCATGGCAGCAGGAGCTCGAGTCGTCCTTTCCTTATGAAGAGACGCCGGACCAGGTCGCCGCGCTAGCCGAGATCAAGGCGGACATGGAGTCGGACCGGCCGATGGACAGACTGCTGTGCGGGGACGTCGGGTTTGGCAAGACCGAGCTCGCGCTGCGCGCCGCCTTCAAGGCGGCCATGAGCGGCAAGCAAGTCGCGCTGCTCGCGCCCACGACCGTGCTCGCGCAGCAGCACTTCCACGTTTTTCGCGAGCGCTTGAAGAACTTCCCGGTGGTGGTGGAGATGCTCTCGCGATTCGTCGATGACGAGACGCAGGCGCGCACGGTCGAGGGACTGAAGACAGGTCACGTCGACATCGTGGTCGGCACGCACCGCCTGCTCCAGCGCGACGTGCGGTTCAAGCGGCTCGGCCTGCTCGTGGTCGACGAGGAGCACCGCTTCGGCGTGATGCAGAAGGAGCGGCTCAAGAAGCTGCGCACGCAGCTCGACGTGCTTTCGCTGTCGGCCACGCCGATTCCGCGCACGCTGCACATGGCCGTGGGCGGGATCCGCGACATGAGCGTGATCCAGACGCCACCTGAAGAGCGCCAGCCAATCAAGACGTACGTCACCGCCGACGACGACGAGCTGATCCATGAGGCGATCAGCCGCGAGCTGCATCGAGGCGGCCAGGTCTATTTCGTCCACAACCGCGTGCGCACGATCCAGAAGGCGGCAGAGCGCGTGCACGAGCTCATGCCCGAGGCACGCATCGCGGTCGGTCACGGTCAGATGTCGGAGGACCAGCTCGCCAATGTGATGGTGGAGTTCGAGTCCGGCAAGCACGACGTGCTCGTTTGCACGACGATCATCGAGTCCGGCCTCGACATCCCAAACGTCAACACGATCATCGTCGAGCGCTCCGACCGGTTCGGCCTGGCACAGCTGTATCAGCTGCGCGGGCGAGTGGGGCGCTCGGGACGCCGCGCGTACGCATACTTCCTCTATGACCCGCGACGGTCGCTGACGGAGCAGGCGGACAAGCGACTCGACGTCATCTCAGGGCTGCACGAGCTCGGCCAGGGATTCAAGATCGCGCTGCGCGACCTGGAGATCCGCGGTGCGGGGAACCTGCTGGGAACGGAGCAGCACGGCGCCATCGCCGCGGTCGGCTTCGAGATGTACCTGCAGATGCTGCAAAGCGCCGTGAACAAGCTGCGCAGCGGTGCCGAGGAGACAGTCGTGGGTGACGTCCTGTCCACCGAGGAGATGAACCTGGACCTGCCGCTCGACCACTTCATCCCTCGGTCGTACATCCGCGACGAGAAGCTCCGCCTCGGCGCCTACCGGCAGCTAGCCAATGCGGAGGACGAGGACGACCTCGACTCCATGCTGCGCTCGCTGAAGGATCGCTACGGCCCCGCGCCGTCGCAGCTGGACAACCTCGCTTACTCGCTTCGCGTGAAACTGCGCGGCCAGCGCATGGGTCTGCGCGCGGTGATCGCCGAGGGCCACGACATCGTCATCCGCGTCGACCCGCAGCGATTCCTCGACATCGAGGAGCTGTCCCGACGGATGGCGGGTCGTATCGTGGTTGGCCCCAATCGCATCAAGATGAGAAGGAAAGGAGAAGGCTGGCAGGACGACCTGTTGAGCCTGCTGGACGACATGGCGCAACTCTACGAGTCAGGTCGCGCCGCTCCGGTCGCGTCGGGCCAATGAACTCTTCAGAATCAGGCGACATGGAAAAGCCGTACTCGGACGGCGTCGAGGCCATCTTCGAAGTCGTGCATCGCTTGCGCGCACCAGGCGGATGCCCGTGGGACCGCGAGCAGACGCACGAGTCGCTGCGCCCCTATTTGCTGGAGGAGACCTACGAGCTGCTCGAGGCCATCGACTCGGGCGACGACGCGAAGATGATGGAAGAGCTGGGCGACCTTCTGCTCCAGGTCGCCATGCACGCCGAGATCGCAGCCGAGGAAGGACGCTTCGATGTGAAGCAGGTCTCGCAGGCGGTGGCGGCCAAGATGGTCAAGCGTCATCCCCACGTCTTCGGCGACGTATCGGTCGCGAACGCGGACGAGGTGCTGCGCAACTGGGAGCACCAGAAGATGCACGAGGCGCGCAAGGCCGGCGGCGACGAGTCGGTCGTGGACCGGGTGCCGTCCAGCCTGCCCGCGCTGGCGTGGACCCTGGGCCTGCAGAAGCGCGCCGCCCGGGTCGGGTTTGATTTCGCGTCGCCCGCCGCGGCCGCGGAGTCCGTGGCCGAAGAGGCGCGCGAGCTGGCGGAGTCCGGCGATCGCGACCGGGCCTTCGAGGAGATGGGTGACCTGCTGTTCGCGATCGTCTCGCTGGCCCGGACCTTGAAGGTCAATCCGGAGGACGCTCTGCGAGTCGCGGGCCAGAGATTTCGGCGGCGGTTCGCGACCACTGAGGCATCGGTGCGCCGAGAGGGAAAGAACTTGAGCGATCTGGGTGAAGAAGAGAAGCTACGCCGCTGGGAGGAATCCAGGTAACCGTTTGATATAGTCGGCTCCCCCGACAACACGTCATAGAAATCAACGCAGCATGAGACACAGCAAAGCTTTGAGCGTCGCGGGCAGCGTGCGCACCAATTTCTTCGGTGTACGCAAGGCGGTCGTCGTCCTCGCCGGCGGCGCCGCGCTGGTCTGGGCCGGCATCGCCTTCGCCCAGGAGGCGTATGTGGTCCACAACCTGAGCCGGCAGGTGTCCGACCTGCGCCGGCAGAACGCTGAGATCGCGAGGCAGAACACCGGCTATCACAAAGACGTGCAGGGGCTGACCAACGGGACGGCCGATGAGGAAGAGGCGCGGCTGAACGGATACGCGAAGCCAAACGAGAAGACCTACCTGGTCACCGCGCCGGCCAGCCCCTCGCCGACTGCTTCTCCTCGCCCCTCACCCTAGCCCCGCGGGCCGAGCCCGTTATGGACGACGCGCTACCCGCGCCCTAACGTTCTTCCTCGCCCCTCACCCTGGCCCTCTCCCCTAAAGGGGAGAGGGAAAAGGCCCGGGTATAATCGGAATCGCGGAGTGGAGCAGCGGCAGCTCGTCGGGCTCATAACCCGAAGGTCGTCGGTTCGAATCCGACCTCCGCAACCACTCTGACCCTAAGCCCCGCCATTCGTTGCGTGCCGGAAGGAAATGAACAAGAGAAAGCGCGTCGCCATCGACAAGCACCGGAAGAAGAAGCGCAAGCTCAAGGCGCGAATCCAAGCCGCTCGTTAGCATCACCTTCGCTGGTGCCGTAGCTCAGGTGGTAGAGCGCGCGACTCATAATCGCGTTGTCGGTGGTTCGAGTCCACCCGGCACCACCATGGCTGAGCTCCCCACCGGCCGCGTCCTCGTCGCTGTGTCTGGCGGCCCCGATTCCACCGCTCTCCTCATCGCGTTGCATGAGGCGGGGCGTGATCTCGTCGCGGCCCATTACGACCACGCGCTGCGCGAAGGCTCCGATGACGTTGCGCGGCAGGTGGCCGAGCTGTGTGAGCGACTGAATGTCCGCTTGATAACCGAGCGTCGCACCGAGCCCCTGCCGAGGGGTTCGCTCCAGGCGGCCGCCCGGGCGCTCCGCTACGCGTTTTTCGATCGCGCCCGCGTCGAGGCAGGCGCGGACGTGGTCGCCATCGCTCACACCGCCGATGACCTGGTCGAGGGAGCCGTCCTTCATCTACTGCGGGGGTGTGGGCTCGCCGGCTTGCGCGGCATGCCCGCCCGCCGCGGCCATTACGTGCGCCCTTGGCTCAACGTTTGGAGGAGCGACGTGCGGGAGTTCCTCGAAGAGCGCCGCATCACCGCCTACGAAGACCCGGCCAACGCAGACACCCGCTTCGCGCGCGTGCGGGCGCGTCAATTGATCCTCCCCGAGCTCGAGCGCGACCGGCCTGGCATCGTCCGCAAGCTCCACGCCGCCGCCCTCACGGCCGCGCGCATGCAAGAGGCGGCGGAGCAAGCGCCCACCGCCGTCGAGGTCTTGAAGCGCCTGTATGCGGACGCGGGAGGCCGGCAACCGGGGCTCTCGAGGAGACACCTTGAAGCAATGCTGAACCTGATGCGGCCGGGCCCGGGAGGCCGAGGCGTCGATCTTCCCGGCGGCCTGCGTTTCCGTATTGTGGGGGGCCTCATGCAGGTAGTGCCGTCGCGCCGTCCCGCGCCCGAAGCCGCTCGGCTAGAGGTCCGGAGCTGCGAGGGAGAGGCGTGCGGAGACCGTCAGGCGGCGCATCTTCGCGCCGGGCTGCGGCTCCACGTCGGTTTCCGGCGGCCGGGGTTGCGGATGCGTCCCCTGGGTGGCCGCGGCACCCGGAAGGTGCAGGACATCTTTGTCGACGCGCGCGTGCCTCGCGAGGAGCGCGACATATGGCCGCTCGTGTTCGCGGAAGACAGACTCGCATGGATCCCGGGCATCGCGGTCGATTCCGACCTCGTGAGCCCTCCCGGAGAAGGCGGCCTCCACGTCGCGATCATGCCTATGCCGGTTGCTTCAGCGCCAAGAATTGTTAGGCTAGAAACGCCAAAAGCCCTCGAGGAGATCTGATGTTGAGTCGCTTCCCACGCTCCAGCCTCTTTTACTTTGCATTGGTCGTCGTCCTTGGTCTGATTTTCTGGTTCACATGGACCTCGATCCAAAACGGCCAGAACCAGGGCGATTGGGATTTCTCCACGATGATGACCCAGGCCGCGGAAGGCCAGGTCAAGTCGGTCGACATCAGCGGCACCGACGGCGTGGTCGTCGACGCGCAGGGACGCAAGCACAACGTCGTCCTACCCGACTGCTCCGGCGAGTGCAAGTACATGGACGACCTGCGTTCGTACCAGGCGCCCGGCGGCGGGACCGTGACGGTCAAGTTCGAGAAGAGCCAGACGGGCAGCTACCTGATCAGCGTGCTGCTGCCCAACATCATCCTCGTGATCCTGATCGCGGCCTTCATGTGGTGGGTGCTGCGGCAGACCCAGAGCGGCAACAACCAGGCCATCTCCTTCGGGCGGTCTCGCGCGCGGTTGATCGCGGGCGACAAGCCTGCGATCACATTTGCGGATGTCGCTGGGGTAGATGAGGCGAAACAGGAGCTCAGTGAGATCGTCGAGTTCCTCAAGTACCCCGAGAAGTTCGTCGCGCTCGGTGCCCGCATTCCCAAGGGCGTGCTGCTCGTGGGTCCTCCGGGCACCGGCAAGACACTGCTCAGCAAGGCCGTCGCCGGCGAGGCCGGCGTCCCGTTCTTCTCGATCTCAGGCTCGGAGTTCGTCGAGATGTTCGTCGGTGTCGGCGCGAGCCGCGTCCGCGACCTCTTCGACCAGGCCAAGAAGAACTCCCCTTGCATCGTGTTCGTGGACGAGATCGACGCCGTCGGCCGCCAGCGTGGCGCCGGGCTGGGCGGTGGTCACGACGAGCGCGAGCAGACCCTCAACCAGCTGCTCGTGGAGATGGACGGCTTCGACACCAACACGCACGTCATCGTCATCGCCGCGACCAACCGGCCGGACGTGCTCGACCCGGCACTGCTGCGCCCGGGTCGGTTCGATCGCCACGTCACCCTGGACCGCCCCGACATCAAGGGCCGGCGCTCGATCCTCGACGTCCACGCCCGCAACAAGCCGCTCGACTCGACGGTCGACCTCGACGTGCTCGCGCGCCAGACGCCAGGCTTCAGCGGCGCCGACCTGGCGAACCTGATCAACGAGGCGGCCATCCTCGCCGCGCGCGCCAACAAGAAGGTGATCGGCATGGACGAGCTCGAGGAGGCGATCGCGCGCGTCATCGCCGGTCCGGAGCGCAAGAGCCGCCGCATCTCCGACAAAGAAAAGGAAGTCATCGCGTACCACGAGACAGGCCACGCCCTCGTCATGAAAGCGCTGCCGCACACCGACCCGGTGCACAAGATCTCGATCATCTCCCGCGGCATGGCGCTCGGCTGGACGCTGAGCCTGCCCGAAGAGGACAAGTACCTCGTCTCGCGCGACGAGCTGATGGACCAGATCGCGGGCATCATGGGCGGACGCGTGGCGGAGGAGATCGTCTTCGGCGACATCACGTCCGGCGCCGAGAACGACATCCAGAAGGCGACCCAGATCGCCCGCCGCATGGTCACGCAGTGGGGCATGTCGGAAAAGCTCGGCACCGTCCAGATGGGCCATCGCGAAGAGCTCGTGTTCCTCGGCCGCGACCTGGGCGAACAACGCACTTACTCGGAAGAGGTCGCCGCCATCATCGACGAGGAGATCCGCAGCATCGTCGACCACGGCTACCAGACCGCCAAGGGCGTGCTGAGCAAGTCGCGGACGAAGATGGATGCGGTGGTCGAACGCCTCAAGGTCGTCGAGACGATCGATGGCAAGGAGCTCGACGAGATCCTCGCCCGCGAGGAGCCGGCGCAGCCGGCCGCAGCCAGCTCCTCAGCCGGCTAGCAGCTCCAGAACGCCAGAACCCCTGACCGTCGCGGGCCGAGGCAACCTCGGCCGGAGCCTGGCCCGCGCCCTGCACGCCCGCCTCGTGCCTGCGCGAACAGGTTTCCGCCTGCCGCATCGAGGCCTGCTGTTCCTGGCCGTCCCCGACGGCGCGGTGAGCGAGATGGCGACTCGCATCGCGCAAATGAAGCCGCCGGCGGCGCTCGGCATCGTGCACCTGAGCGGTGCGCTCGGCCTCGACGCGCTGAGCGCGCTCGAGGGCAACCCGCGCGGATCGTTCCATCCGCTGCAGTCGTTTCCGATGCCGCGCGACCCGTCTGTCTTTCGCGGGATCACCGTCGCGGTCGATGCGACGACTCCCTCTTTGATGCGACGGCTGCGCGCGCTTGCCCGGGCCATCGGCGCCAAGCCAAGGCACGTCGGCGACGAGCAGCGCGTCCTGTATCACGCGGCGGCGGTTTACGCATCCAATTTCGTCGACGTCGTGGTGGCGGAGGCGGTCCGGCTGCTGCGCGGGATCGGGTGGACCGAGGAGGAGGCCACGCGAGCCCTGCTGCCCCTGGTCGAGGGCGCGGTGGCGAACATCCGGAGGCGGGGCCCCGTGGAGGCCCTGACGGGACCGATCCGGCGCGGCGATGCCGAGACGGTGACCAGGCACCTCAGGGCACTTGACCGCCCGGATCTTTATCGTATGCTCGCCCTGGTCGCGCTCGAGATCGCGGAAGAGGCGGGACTGGATCCCGCGGCGGCCGGGCGAACCAAAAGGGCGCTGACCCGAGATGTGGCAGCGACCCGAAGGAGAGGTCGTCGATGACCACGGTGCTGGACGTCCAGCGATTGAAGGACGAGGGCCGGCGCTTTGCCATGCTCACGGCGTACGACTACCTGAGCGCGAAGATCCTCGACGAGGCGGGAATCCCCATCCTGCTGGTCGGCGACAGCCTCGGCATGGTGATGCTCGGCCACCCGACGACGCTGCCGGTGACGCTCGACGACATGCTGCACCACGCGAAGGCCGTCGCTCGGGGCGCCAAGCAGGCGCTGCTGGTCGGCGACATGCCGTTCATGTCCTATCACGCGTCGGTCGAGCAGGCGATCACGAGCGCCGGCCGCTTCGTGCAGGAGGCCGGCATGCACGCGGTCAAGCTCGAAGGCGGAGGCAGGGTGATCGAAATCACGCGCAGGCTCACCGAGATCGGCATCCCGGTCATGGGTCACGTCGGCCTGACGCCGCAGTTCGTCCACCAGATGGGCGGCTTCAAGGTCCAGGGCAAGACTGACGCCCAGGCGGCGCGCATCCTGGCCGATGCGAAGGGGCTGGAGCAGGCCGGTGCGTTCAGCATCGTGCTCGAGGGCGTGCCCAGCAAGCTGGCGAGCGCGATCACGCACGCGCTGCGCATCCCGACGATCGGGATCGGGGCTGGACCCGCCACCGACGGGCAGGTGCTCGTGCTGCACGACATGCTCGGACTGACGAGCGGCAAGGCGCCGAAATTCGTCAAGCGCTACGCCAACCTGGCGGAGGAGATCGCCCGCGCCGCGACCGCGTACGCCGACGACGTCCGCGACGGGAAGTTCCCAGGTCCGGAGCACGAGTACTCGGCCAACGGATCGGCTCCCGCAAAGGACAGGGAAGAGGTCAGGTACGGCGGATAACGGCCTGGCCGTCTTCGAGCAACCTGGCGCGATGCTCGATGCATCGCGCCGTTGGCGACGAGACGGCAGATCGATCGGGCTCGTGCCCACGATGGGCGCGCTGCATGCCGGCCACCTGAGCCTGGTCGAGCTCGCGCGGCGCGAGAACGACGTCGTCGTCGTGAGCATCTTCGTCAACCCGATCCAGTTCGGGCCGGGCGAGGACTTTGCCCGCTACCCGCGCGACCCTGCTCGCGACGCGCGCCTTCTGCACGAGGCGGAGGTCGACGCGATCTACGAGCCATCGGCCGAGGTCATGTATCCGCCGGGCGCGAGCACGCGAGTTCACGTGGGCGACGTCGCCGAGCGGTTCGAGGGTGAGTCGCGTCCGGGTCATTTCGAGGGAGTCGCGACGGTCGTGACGAAGCTCTTGGTCGCGGTCGAGCCGGATCGCGCCTACTTCGGTCAGAAGGACGCGCAGCAGGTGGCGGTGGTCAGGCGGCTCGTGCGCGACCTCGACCTCGGGGTTGAGGTCCGGGTTGCGCCGACGGTGCGGGAGGAGGACGGGCTCGCGTTGAGCTCGCGGAACGTCTATCTCAGCCCGGATGAGCGCAAGGCCGCGGCAAGCCTGAGCTCGGCGCTGCGCGAGGCAGCGAATGCATACGCGGCCGGCGAGCGCGATCCAGAGGCACTGCGTGGCCTGTTGATAACCCGTCTGACGGCCGAACCGCTGGTCTCGATCGACTATGCGGAGTTGGTCGATCCGGCTACTTTTCAGAAGCCTGGCTCGCTTGCGGTGGTCGCCGCGAGGTTGGGGAAAACTCGGCTGATCGACAACCACGACCTGAGGCTTCCGTTCCCAAAGTAGAGCACGGGGGAGGCAGGCCTCCCCCGTGGAACCCCCTCCGTGGCACACGATGTCTGGAGGCGTTTGGTAAGGGCACGCCTCGTGACGGCCGGAATGAATCCGGCCTACAGCTCCACCCCGTCGGCTGGGTAGTTATTCGGAACTGCGTTACAATTGACGTTCATTTTGGCGGAGGCACGTTCTGACGACCAAGATCACATCAATAATCTCTAGGGGGTTCGTAATTTGTCTGCTGAGTCTGGTGCCGTCCTGACCGAAGATAAGGAGGGTACCGACCAGGAATCATCGGCTGCGATGACCATGGAGGACTACCTCCACTTTGAGGAGGAGGCCTTCAAGACCCCCAACCACGGGGACATCGTGGATGGGATCGTCGTGCGCGTCGACCCGGACGAGGTCCTCGTGGACATCGGGGCCAAGGCCGAGGGCGTCATCTCGAGCAAGGAGCTCGGCATGCGGGGAGACATCGACTCCGAGCTCGAGCCTGGCGACCAGATCAAGGTCTACGTACTGCAGCCGGAGAACGAAGAGGGCAACGTGGTCCTCAGCCTGCGCCGCGCTCGGGCGGAGACGACGTGGATCGTCGCGGCCGAGAAGCAATCCGACGGCACGGTCATCGATGCCGACGTGCGCGAGCAGAACAAAGGCGGGCTGATCGTCAACATCCTGGGTCTGCGCGGCTTTTTGCCGTCGAGCCAGGTGGCGCGCGCTTTCGCGGGCAGCCTCGAGTCGCTGGTGGGCAAGCGCATCCCGGTCAAGATCCTCGAGGTCAACCGCAAGCGGAACCGGCTGATCGTGAGCCAGAAGGCGGCGGAAGACGAGGACCGCGCACGCAAGCGCGAGGAGCTTTTCAGCCGGCTGCAGACCGGGACGATCGTGAAGGGCACGGTTTCTGGGATCACCAGCTACGGCGCCTTCGTCGACATCGGCGGAGCCGATGGCCTGATCCACATCTCCGAGCTTTCGTGGGACCGCGTCTCCAAGGTCACCGACGTGCTCCAGCTGGGCGAGGAGGTCACCGTCAAAGTGATCAAGCTCGACCCGGAGCAGACGCGCATCTCGCTGTCACTGCGCCAGCTGCAGCAGGACCCGTGGGAGCGGCTCGTCCAGTCGATGCCGGTCGGCTCGATCGTCGAAGGCCAGGTCACCAAGACCAAGAAGTACGGCGCCTTTCTCCAGATCATGCCGGGCATCGAAGGCCTGCTCCACATCTCGGAGCTGTCGTGGGACCACGTGGAGCGCACTGAGGACGTCCTCAAGGTCGGCGAGACGGTGCAGGTCAAGGTGATCGGCATCGACACCGCACGGCGAAGGATCTCGCTGAGCCTCAAGCAGCTGTCGGCGCCGCCGGCGAGCCTGGCCGGGGCGCGGACCGAGCACCGACATGACGAGTACCCCGACGTCGACGACGAGTAACTAGGGTCTGAGCGCCGCGAGGCGCTGCGTGGCGGGCGTGTAGTACGGGTCGATCTCGAGCGCGCGCTGGTAGGCGCTTTGCGCCTTGGCGCGGTTGCCCAGCTGCAGCTCGCGGTCGCCCAGCGTGACGTAGAAGCCGGGCTCGGTTTCGCCGAGGGCGGCGGCGCGGCGCAGCTCTTCGATGCTTCCCAGCGCCCAGTGGTACTGGGCCTGCAGTGGGTCGACCTTGACCGACAGGTCGGCGCGGCCTTTCAGGTACCAGACGTCGGCGAGGACGGGGAGGACGGCGAACAGGACCGCCGCCAGCACCAGGACCACGGCGGTGCCGGCTCGCACTTCATTCGCGCCCCTCACCCCAACCCTGCGGGCAGAGCCCGTCATGGACGCGCTACCCGCGCCTTCTGATTGCTCCCCGGAAGGGGGAGAGGGGGAGGCTGCGGACCATAAGGTTCCGGCCAGGAGCCAGAACGCTCCGGTGGCCGGGGACCAGTCGAAGTTGAACGCCACCCACACGGAGAAGCCGACCAGTGCCGCGCTGAGCCCCGCGACGTACGGCTGCGAGCGGCTCCTCCAGGCCGTGCGGAACACCACGAACAAGACCCATGCCAACGCGGCCAGCCCAAGCACCCCTTGCGTCGCGGCCACATCCAGCGGCCCAGAGTGGATGCGGTCGAACGTGACCAGGCTGGCGTAGTCCTGGCTCAGGAAACGCCCGAAGGAAAGCCCGGTCGCGTCCTCGCCCCAGCCCGTAAGCGGACGCGCGGCGACCATGCGCAGGCCGTCGCCCCAGAGGTGCAGGCGCAGCTCCGGTGGGTCGTTGTTCAGGATGCGGAGGGGCGAGACGAGCATGACGGCCAGCACGATCCCGACCAGCGCCGCTGCGGCGCCACCGACTGCCAGGCCAAAACGGCGGGGGACGGCGAAAGCGAGCAGCGCGAGGCAGCCGGCGATCACACCCAGTCCGCCGCTCCGTGAGGTGGTGACCAGCAGGCCGGCGCCCATCACCACCACGGCGGCGGCCCAGGCGGCGGCGAAGGGCGTGCCGCGTCGGGCACGGTCGAGCGCGAGTGGGATCGCCATCACGGTGAGCGCCGCCAGCAGGTTTGCGTTGCCGAGGTCACCGTCGGGGCGAAACGGGAGCTGGAAGACCCACTGCAGCCAGGCCTTGAAGCATGCAATGGAGGTGCCGAGCACGAAACCCGCGACCAGCAAATCGCGCTGGCGCGGGCTGCGCAACAGCCAGACCGACGAAGCCAGCAGGCCGAGGTAGGAGAGGCGCATCGGAAGCGACTCGTATCGTGTGTAGGACCCGGCCAGGCTCAGCGGCCAGGACACCGAGGTCGCGAACGCCAACAGCGCGGCGCCCGCGGCGGCCAGAAGTGGCCAGCGCAAGCCGCCCAGCGAGGGTCCACCGGGAAGAAGGAGGGCGATTCCGACTCCAATCGACGCGCCGGCGATCACAATCGAGGCGCGTGGAAGGATGTAGGAATCGCTGGCGGTGGGTATAAAGACGATCGGCAACGTCAAGGCGATGGCTGCGGGAAGGAAGCCGCCGAAGCGTTCGAGGAGGTGCCTCACAGCACCGTTCTTAACCGAAATCTACTTCCAGAGTTGGACGTTATATTAGGTACGGAGGTACCGCAGGGTACCTGAGCAAACGTGGAGGAGGTGCTGGCCCCACCTAAGCAGTAGAAAGGAGTCCAGGAGGAATAGGGACCTTGTATCCGTTTGAGAGATTCACTGAGCGGGCCAAGAAAGTTCTGACGCTCGCTCAAGAAGAAGCAGAACGATCGCACCACAGCTATATCGGCACAGAGCACCTGCTCCTGGGTTTGCTCCGTGAAGGTGAAGGCCTTGCCGCCAAGGTTCTGAACAATCTTGGCGTGGAGATCGGCAAAGTCCGCCAGACGATCGAGTCGGTCCTCGGTCGGAACGAACGGATCATCATCCAGCAGATCATCCCGACGTCGCGCGTCAAGAAGGTCATCGAGATCTCCTTCGAAGAAGCGCGGCGCATGGGTCACAACTACGTGGGCACGGAGCACCTGCTGCTAGGCCTGCTCATCGAAGGTGAGGGCATCGCGGCCCACGTGCTCGAAGACCTGGGCGCAAACCTGGAGAAGGTGCGCGGCGAAATCGAAAGGCTCCTGCACGACTCGAGCGCCGAGACCGAGGCCGAGCCCGCGCCCAAGAAGCCGTCGAAGACGCCACTGCTCGACCAGTTCGGCCGCGACCTCACCGAGCTCGCGCGCCGCAAACAGCTCGACCCGGTGATCGGTCGCGAGACCGAGATCGAGCGCGTGATCCAGATCCTGAGCCGCCGGACCAAGAACAACCCGGCGCTGATCGGCGAGCCGGGCGTGGGCAAGACCGCGATCGCCGAAGGCCTCGCCCAGCAGATCAATCTCGGCAACGTGCCCGAGTCGCTGCAGCACAAGCGCGTGCTCACGCTCGACATGGGCGCGCTGGTCGCGGGCACCAAGTACCGCGGCGAGTTCGAAGAGCGCTTGAAGAAGATCCTCGACGAGATC
>Ga0209238_1000311_pt1 | contig 16584 bp, 14 predicted proteins | sample GraSoi013_1_20cm_FD_185823 | JGI IMG/M metagenome (GOLD analysis project Ga0209238, IMG submission 185823) | Grasslands soil microbial communities from the Angelo Coastal Reserve, California, USA - Sample 10_02_2013_1_20cm (SPAdes) (version 2) | ecosystem: Environmental > Terrestrial > Soil >...
GAGCCGGTGACTCGGCAAGAGTCGACGGTCGCCGCGGTCGCTCTCGCCGTCGAAGCCGTGTTCTTGGTCGTGTTCGGAATCTACTGGGCCCGGAGGATGGCCCGGGAGCGTTGACCATGGCCACCGACGTCCAGCTCCGTTCCCAGCCACAACGGGGGCGCGTGCTCCCCGCCTGGGCCTGGATCGGATGGAGGTGGGTCTGGCGGAGTCCCGCCGCGGCCATCGTGCCTCTCCTGCAGCCGTTCTTCTTCCTGTACTTCCTCTCCGTCATCGCGCCGCCGAAGTACTTCCCGTTGCAGGTCGCAGGTGCGATGCTCTTCTCGACGCAGAACATCGGCAGCTGGTGCCTGTCCGATTCCGCGGTATTCCGGATCGAACTCCGGCTTCAGGATATCTTCGTCGCCTCGCCGCACGACAAGGTCCGCTACCTGTTCGGGGTCGCGTTCTCGAACCTCATCCCCGCGATGCCGGCCCTCGTCGTCCTCGGGGTCATCCTCGCGAACGTCACCTACGTCTCCCTCGGGGGATGGCTCGTGCTAATCGGGTGCATTCTGACGATCTGGGTCCTCTATTCCGCCATCGGGATTGCGGTCTCGAGCCGGCTCCGGAGCCAGCGGGAGGTCTGGCCGGTAGGCAACCTGCTTTTCACGTTCCTCGGGATCCTGTCGCCTCTCTACTATCCGATCTCCATCCTCCCGCCCGTCTGGGGAGAGGTCGCGCGGCTTTTGCCCGCCACCTACGCCGCCCTGCTCGTCCAAGGGGCCCTCGGCCTCGGAGGCCCCGCCAACCTCGTGGTGGACGGAGGGCTTCTGGTCCTTTCCACTGCCGTGGGCCTCGTCGCGGCGTGGTGGCTCTACGAGTGGCGGGAGCGGTAGCCTAGGCGCTCCGTTTCGCGATCTTCGGGATGGCCGCGGCAATCGCGGACCCGACTTCGCTGCAGCGGGCCTTGCCCCCGAGATCGTACGTGAGCGCTTTGCCCTCGGCCAAGTGGCGCTCGACGGCCGTCTCGACAGCGGTCGCGGCCTCCCGCAAGGCTGCGTCCTTCTTCCTTCGGCCGAGCCAGTCGAGCATCATCTGCGTCGCGAGGATCATGGCGATCGGATTCACCTCGTCCTTGCCCGCATGCTTGGGAGAGCTGCCGTGGATCGGCTCGAACATCGCGTGCTCGTCGCCGATGTTTCCGCCTGCGGCCATGCCCATCCCGCCTTGGAGGACCGCCGCGAGGTCGGTCGCGATGTCCCCGAAGACGTTCGACGTGACGGCGACGTCGTAGGCCTCCGGCGAACGAAGGAGCCATTGCTGGAACGCGTCGATGTATGCGTAATCTCGGTGGACTCCCGGAAAGTCGGATGCGACTTCTTCGTAAATTCGCCGGAAGAGCTTGCATCCGGCCGTCACGTTCGACTTGTCCACGCACGTCACGCGGCGCGTTCCATCCGACGGCGCTCCCTTGCGCCGCGTCGAGAGCTCGAAGGCGAACCGAATCACTCGCTCCGCCCCCTTCCGCGTGATGACCCGCGAGTCGACCGCGAGCTCGTCGATTCCGCCGCGGGACAGAAACCCTCGCGCCGGCGTGTATAGTCCTTCCGTGTTCTCCCGGACGATCACGAAGTCGACCTTGTCGGGCTCCCAAACCTGCTTGAAGTGTTCGTGGACCTTGTGCAGGACATTCGGGTAGAGCTTCGTCGGTCGGACGTTCGCGTACAGATCAAGGCCGAACCGCAGGCCGAAGACGACGCCGACGCCCGCGAGATCGCCGTTCGGCAGGGAGACGTCGGGAAGGCCGACGGCCCCGAGGAGGATCGCGTCGGCGGCTTTGCAGGACTCGAACGCGCCATCCGGCCACTCGGCCCCGGTGTCCATGTAGTACTGACCGCCCGCCGGAAACGGGTATGTATCGAACGAGACGCCGAAGGAATCCTGGACGGCCTTCAGGACCTTCACGGCCTCACGCATGACCTCCGGTCCGGTCCCGTCGCCGGGCAGGAGGACCAACGTGTAAGCCATCCGGCCGCGAGAAGGAGACGGCCGGCATAAGGGTTGGGAAGATGAGTTGCGTTGAGGATCCACAGGCCGGGACGGACGAGGAAGTCGTCGGGAACTTCGCGCTGCCTACATGCCCAATCGGGCGTCCGTAGGTTAGACCCGGCCTCGCGATCGGATGCGATGAATCGGTGGGATCTTTGCTCGCGGACCCTGACCTAGATCGTCAGGCCTCCCAGCGACAGATGAAGGGGCGTAGTCCCGTTGTTCCCACATCCACGTATTCGGCGCAATAGTTGTAGTCGCCCGTCAGCAAGGTCATGAATGTGTTATTTTGAAGCTGCGCGGCACCTGTCCGCGCGGAGCAGTTTCCGGTCACGACGCTGCCGCCTGCGCGGAAGATCCACAAGCTGGCGTAGGGCGCCCGGAATCCTTGGTCAAGGAAAATCGGCTTCGCGGTGATGGACGAGCCTGCGACCGCAATCGCGCTCGCGCTCGTGCTCGGGCACGAGAACGTAATTTGCCCGCTCGAACCGATCGTCACGGTTGCCGGACTCGCCGTGGGTGGGTCGCAGTTCGGGTTCATCGTCTGCGCAACGCTGACCGCGGGCATGTGATGGTAGAACAACGTCACGGCGATTGCGGTCCCGACTCCCACAGACACAGCCACTAGGAACGTGGCCAGAGCCACGATCGTCCGGTTTCTCCTGTTCATGCGCATTCCCTCCCCCGATGAATTCGATGAATATGGAGTTTCATTCGGCGCTCGAGCCGAAACTCCCCCGGAAGAATGTGGCCGAGGAAGGCTTATAGTTTTCGTCTCCTTGCAATGATGGCAACGACCGCGATCTCATCTGTTTCGATGGCCGTGGGGTCTCGGCATCCGTCGCCCCGGCACGCATGCCAAAACCAGTTCGTCGGGGGAGCGGTATCGCATCTGATAGCGGGTCACGTTCGGTGCGGGGCCAGCTCGGCTCGAATCTTCGCTACGAGGCCGCCAGCCTCCAGGATCTCGAGCACGTTCGGCGGGAGCGCATTGAAACGGTCGACGCCGCCGTCCGGGAGGTGGACCTCACCTTTCGCCATGTCGACCTCGATCACGTCCCCCGCGTTCACCTTTCGCCGCAATCCCGGACACTCCAGCACCGGGAGTCCAAGATTAATCGAGTTCCGGAAGAAAATCCGAGCAAACGAGTTGGCGAGGATCGCGGACACGCCGAGTGTTTGCAGCGCGATGGGGGCCTGTTCGCGGCTCGATCCGCACCCGAAGTTGTCGCCGGCCACGATGAGGTCGCCGACCTGGACGCTCTTGGCCCAGGCCGGATCGACGGCTTCGAAGGCATGCGTTGCAAACATCTTGGAATCGGTCGTGCCCAGATACTTTCCCGCAATAATGTGGTCGGTCGAGATATCGTCCCCAAACGTCCAGACACGGCCGCGGAATTGCCGTTGCATTCGAAGACAAGAACCCGACCGGGAACAATAAACCTAGTGCCTCTCACCGGAGTTGGAACCCCCCCGATCCATTTCCCGCGGAACGGAGTCAGACTTTTCGCGGGTCCGTGATCTCCCCATGGATCGCGGACGCCGTCACGGTCCAAGGCGAGGCGAGATACACCTGGGCCTGCGGCGACCCCATCCGGCCCGGGTAGTTTCGGTTCGTCGAGGAGATGCACACCTCGTCTCCCGCGAGCGTGCCGAGGTGTCCGCCAAAGCAGGGTCCGCACGTTGAGGACGTGAACGTCGCCCCGGCATCCATGAAGATTTCGATGAGCCCCTCCTTCAACGCCTGTCGATAGATGATCTGCGACGCGGGCGTGATCTGGAACCGAACGCCTCGGGCGACCTTCTCTCCCTTCAGAAGTCCCGCGGCGATCCGAAGGTCCTCGATGCGGGCGTTCGTGCAGGAGCCGAGGAAGGCGACATCGATCTTCGTCCCCTCGACGTCCTCGACCGGTTTCAGATTTGCGGGGTTCGAGGGACACGCGACCTGCGGGCCCATGCCGCCGACCTCGAAGGAGAACGTCTTCGAGAAGGCCGCGTCTTCATCGGAAGCAATCGGATGGAACGGGCGGCCCGCGTGGGCGAGGTATTGTTTCGTGACCTGGTCGGCCTCGATCAGTCCCACCTTCGCTCCCATCTCCGTCGTCATGTTGCAGAGGACGAACCGTTCGTTCATCGGGAACCCCTTCACGGTCGATCCCGTGAACTCGACGGCCGCATACCTCGCTCCATCGTCCCCGGTCGTCCCAATGATCTTGAGGATCACATCCTTCGCCGTTGTCCGCTCCGAGAGCGTCCCGTGGATGTCCACACGCAGCGTCTCCGGGACGCGGAGCCAGAGTCGCCCGGAGGCCATGACGGCCGCGGTGTCCGTCGCCCCGATGCCCGCGGCGAAGGCGCCCACGGCCCCGACCATGTTCGTGTGGCTGTCGCTCCCGATGATGAGGTCCCCCGGCTGCGCATAGCCCCGCTCTGCGATCAACTGGTGCACGATTCCGTGATCCCCGACGTCGTGGAATCGCTGGATGCCCTGTTTGTGACAGAAATCGCGAATCGTCTGATGCATCTTCGCGATCTCCGGTGTCGGAGGAGGGACCCAGTGGTCCAGCGTGACGACGATCTTGGTCGGGTCCCACACCGCGGTCGTCCCGATCTCGTGGAACGGCAGGAGGGCCATCGCGAGCATCTCGTGCATGTACAGCAGGTCGACCTCTCCGTCGATGATCTGGCCAGGGCGGACCACGTCTGCGTGGCTCGCTCGCGCGAGGATTTTCTCCGAGATCGTGAGTCCGGGCATACGGCAACGTACCTCATTCCCGGAGCGGCTCATAAAGCTGGCTCACCCGGAGACGAGATGCCGCTAACTCCCGCCCGCGAGCGCCGGGACCAAGGCTAAATGGGAGGGAGCGTTAGCTCGGCCGTGACGCCTCGGTTGTTCCGAAGCGCGGCCTTCGCCATGCTCTGCGTCATCTGGGGATCGACCTGGCTCGCGATCCGCATCGGGTTGCAGGGCGCACCTCCGTTCCTCGCGGCGACCTTGCGATTCTTGCTGGCGTCGATCACGCTCGCGGTCCTGGCGATCGTGTTCCGCTCGAAATGGCCTGCGAACCGGACGGAATGGGTCCTCGTCGTCTTCGTCGGGCTTGTCCTTTTCACCGCGGACTACGGACTCATCTACTGGGGCGAGAACAACGGGGTCGAGAGCGGCCTCTCCGCGATCTTGTTCGCGACGCTACCGCTGCAGACGGCCCTCGTCGCGAACGCGATCCTTCGCGGCGAGCAGTTGACGGTCCAGAAGCTCGCGGGAATCGGTCTCGGTTTCGGAGGCATCCTCCTGATCTTCCGCGGGCAAATCGGGACTGCGGGATTCGACAAGGCGTTCCCGATGCTCGCGATCGTCCTCTCTGCGACGTGCGCCGCCTTCGCGACCGTCGCCATCAAACGTTGGGGCCATGCGACGGACCCGGTCACGTTCAATGCGGCGGCGATGGCCGTTGGGAGCGCGAGCCTCGCGGTGGTCTCGCTAGGGGCTCGCGAATCCTGGCATGTCCCCTCTTGGCCGGAGGGCATTGGAGCAATCCTGTTCCTTGCGCTCGCAGGATCCGTCGTCACGTTCGTCACTTGGCAATGGCTACTCAAGACCGCCGAAGCGACCTCCCTCTCGTTCGTCGCCCTCATCACGCCGATCACCGCGGTCCTGCTCGGCGCCGGCGTGGGGAACGAAAAGTTCGATGCGGTCGATCTGGTCGGTTCGGCGATCGTGCTCGCGGGCATTTACGTGTCCATCTCCCGCCGCGTGGCGGGCCTCGGTCGCGCTCTCGTCGGCCGCACGGCTCCCGCGACCGATCCCATCGATCCGCCGGGACGTCAAGGTTAGCCGGAACCTCGCGATTTCGGCTGCTCTCGGAGCGCGATCCCGGCCTTCTCCGCGAGGGATCGGAACTCGTCGTCGGTGACGCCGCGCTGACGGTCCACGCGTTCGCGGAACGAACGGATGAAGTCCTGTTGGTCCTTCTTCGAACGCGCCTCGGAAAAGTCCTTGATCAGCGAGACGAGCCGGACAACCTGATCCGGTGTCGCCTCGGCCCCATAGGACCGCAACTTCTCTGCGACCGCGAGGGACCCCGTGTGCTTCCCAAAGACGAACGTCCGTTGCCGTCCGATCCGCTCCGGCTGAATCGGCTCGTAGGTCGCGGTGTGTTTGATCACACCGTGCGCGTGGATCCCGGATTCGTGGGCGAACGCGTTATGGCCGACGAGCGGCTTCGCAACCCCGAGCGGGATGCCGCTCAACCGTTCGACGAGCTGGGAGAGCTCGTACAGACGGGCGACTTCGATCCCGGTGTCGTATTCGTACAAGGCCTCGAGCGCGAGGACGAGCTCCTCGAAACTTGCGTTTCCCGAGCGCTCACCGAGTCCGTTCACACAGGTGTGGGGCACCTGGACGCCCTCCTCGACCGCGGCGAGGCTGTTCGCGACCGCGAGGCCGAAATCGTTGTGCCCGTGGAACGAGAGCTCGGTCGGCACGAGCCGTTCTTTCAGCTGTCCGAAGAACCAGCGGATGCCCGGCGGGGTCATCACCCCGACCGTGTCGCAGACCACCGCACGATGTGCGCCCGCGTTCGTGCACGCGTTGTACAGGTCCACGACGAAGTCCAGGTCCGCGCGGAACGTGTCCTCCGTGACGAACGAGACGTCGACGCCGTGGGCGACCGCGTACTCCGTCTCTCGGACAGCGACTTCTTTCACCTGCTCCCGTGTCATCCCGAGCTTATGCCGGATGTGCAGATCGGACCCGGCGGTGAAGAGCGCGATCTCATCGACCCCGCAATCGATGCACGCGTCGACATCCTTCCGCACGGTCCGAGCGGCGGCCATGACCGTGGCGTCGAGCCCGGCATTCGCGATCGCGCGGACACCCCGGGCTTCCTCCTTCGAGACGACGGGGATCCCGACGTCCATGATCGGGACGTGGATCTCATCGAGGAACCGCGCAATCTGGATCTTCTCCTCCGGCGTGTACGCCACGCCCGGGGTCTGTTCTCCGTCCCGCAGGGTCTCCTCCCAAATGCGGATCCCCTTGGGAATCCGGCCCGCGAGGCCCGCTTCAATCAGGTAATTGTGGACGAGGCGTTCCTCCGGGATGGCCGCTCCCCCTACGGGTGCGTTTCGTAGTAAAGCCCCGTCACACCTTGAAGGTCACGCGTCGTCGGGTTTATCGTCGCCGCGGCGGTTCGCATACGCGTGCCGCGGCCGATCAAGACCGGCCTCGAATTCGAAGCCGCCTTCCCGGTGAAGGGACGGATCCTGCAGGCGATCATGTGCGAGTGCGAGGCGGAGGGCGAGATCCGGATTCGCGTGTCGCGGGACCCGAAGAAAGGGTGGTCGTACGATCCCAAGGACCCGAAGACCTACATCGACATCCATGCGTACGACCCGCGCGACACGTATACCAAGGTGCGCCCCGGCGAATGGGCGGACGGTCGGGTCGTGTGCTACGGGTTCCTGAAACGGGTGCGGGCGCGCCGCATCGAGATGCTCGGGTCCGTCCTAGCGAGCGGCACGCGGCTCACCGGCGCAGTCCATGTGGACGGCGCGGTCGAAATCGACTTCGGATTCTTCCAGACGATCCTCGGATTCGAGGACGACGCTCAGCGGCGGAAGATCCTCAAAGAGGCTGGTCTGAGGGACCGTTCGTTTGTGGCCACCGACGTCGGAGTGGACATCGAACTCAAACGGTGGGGAACCCGGGAGACGGTCCTGAGGAAGGCCTGAGGACTACGTTATCGTCCAGCCGCTAGGCCTTCTTGCGCAGTTTCGCCATCGTCTCTTGGTACTCCTCGGACCACAGCAGTTGGACCGCGTGCTGGGACTCCAAGAGAAAGCGATTCCGGTACGGCTTCTCGTCCCCCTCCGTGAGGGCGCGTTTGATCGCCTTCACCGCGGATCGGGATTTCTTGGCGAATACTTCCGCCAGGGAACGCGCCTCGGGAAGGGCCTCGCCGGGCGCGCTCAAGTGGTCCACGATGCCGAGGCGCAACGCGTCGAGCGCCGTGAGCGCCTTTCCCGACAGGAGCAACTCGAGCGCGTTCGACCGACCCACGATCTTCGACAGCCGTGCGGTGCCGCCGTGACTCGGCATCCAACCGAGATCGGCCTCCGGGTGGGAGAAGATCGCCGTCTCATCCGCGATCCGGATGTCGCAGGCCAGGGCGAGTTCGGCCCCCGCTCCGCGGGCCATCCCTGTGACCGCGGCGATGGTGGGCTTCGTGAGGTGCTCGAGGGCCCAGAACGCATCCTGTCCGCGGGTCACCCATTCCTGGGCTTCCTTCGGCGGGAGCTTCGCCCACTCCTCGATGTCCATTCCCGAGGAGAAGACGAGGCTGCCCGCACCGGCCACGACGACGGCCCGGATCGAATCGTCTTTCTCGAGTTCCGGGACGCGGGACATCAGGTCCGAGACCATGGAGAGACGCATCGTGTTTCGGGGAGGGTTCTCGATCCAGAGGACCGCGACGCGTCCTCCCTTTTCGATACGCACGCGGGGCGTGGAGGGCATCGGGCCACTAGCGGATGCTACGGAGATAATCGTTGCGCACGCGGCGCCGGTCCACACCCTTTTTCTATCGCGCCACCGATACTGCACCGATGCGGGAGACGGCCACGTTGGAGAAGCCGTGGTTCGCCCGTTGGCCCGCCGACGTGCCGAGGTCCCTCACCTATCCGGATGTTCCGGTGCAGGACCTGCTTCGTCGGACCGCGGGACAACAAGGCGACCGACCTGCGGTCACATTCTACGGGAAGACGTTGACGTATCGCGACCTCGATGCCGTTGTCGACCGGTTCGCGGCCGGTCTCCGGAAAATTGGCGTTCGCGCCGGCGATCGCGTGTCCCTCCTCCTCCCGAACACGCCGCACTTCATGGTGGCGTTCTTCGCGGTCCTCCGAGCTGGCGCAATCGTCGTCCAGACGAATCCGATCCTGACCCCGCGGGAACTTGAGGTCCTGTGGAACGACGCGGGCGTGGAGACCGTCGTGGCCCTCGACCTGTTCTGGCACAACCTCTCCAAGGCGAAGGCCGGGACCCAGGTCCAGAGGGTCGTCGTCTGCGACGCCGCGGAGTTTCTCAGGACGCCGCTGCGACAGCTGTATCCGATCAAGAAGAAGAAGGACCTCCAGAAGGCCGGCCATTGGCCCCTCACGATTCCGCGAGAGCCGTGGATCCATCGGTTCGCGGACCTCGCGAAGACGCCCGCCGGTTCGATGCAGACTCCGACGAATCCGGACGATGTGGCGGTCCTGCAGTATACCGGTGGGACGACCGGGACAGCGAAAGGCGCGATGCTCACCCATCGGAATCTCGTCGCGAACGCCGTCCAGTGCGCGGCGTGGTTCGTGACGGGGGCGCAAGGCCCCGAGCGTGTCCTCGGCGCGATCCCCCTCTTCCACGTGTACGGGCTGACCGCGGTCATGCTCCTCTCCATCGTGAAGGCGGGCGAGGTGATCCTGTATCCGAACCCGCGGGACATCGGCGCCATCCTCAAACTGATCCACAAGACGAAGCCGAGCCTGTTCCCCGGCGTCCCCACCATGTACATCGCGATCCTCCGCCATCCGAACCTGGCAAAGTACGACCTCCGTTCCGTGCGCGTGTGCGTTTCCGGCGCGGCACCGCTCCCGAATGAGGTGCGGAAGCAGTTCGAGGCCGCGACCGGCGGACGAATCGTCGAAGGCTATGGCCTCACGGAAGCGTCCCCGGTCACGCACTGCAACCCGATCAATGGGATCGTGAAGGAATGCATCGGGATCCCGTTCCCCGACACGGACGCGAAGCTCGTGGATCCAGAAGATGCATCCCGTGAGGTCCCTCCGGGGGAGATCGGCGAGCTCGCGGTCCGGGGTCCGCAGGTGATGAAGGGATATTGGAACCATCCGGACGAGACGGCGGCGGTGCTGCGGAACGGATGGCTGCTGACCGGTGACATCGCGAAGATGGACGCGGACGGATACTTCACCATCGTGGACCGCAAGAAGGACTTGATCCTGTGTTCCGGTTACAACGTGTATCCGCGGGAGGTCGAGGAGGTCTTGTTCATGCACCCGGCGATCGCGGAGGCGGCGGCGATCGGTGTCCCGGATGCGTATCGCGGCGAGTCCGTCAAGGCTTTCGTCGTCCTGAAGGGAGGCGCGCACGCGACGGAGGACGAGATCGTCGCGTTCTGCAAGGAACGCCTCGCGGCCTTCAAGGTCCCGAAGGCCGTCGAGTTCACTACCGATCTTCCGAAGTCTCTCGTCGGAAAAGTGCTCCGAAGGGAGCTGCGGGAACGCGAGCTCGCGAAGCCGAGGGTTAGGGCCTAGGCCTCCATTGTCTTTGGAAGGCATGGGTCGATGCGGTGTTCCGTGAACGGCCACGGGGCTCATTTGTGTTCGAGGCTAACCGGGAAGGATATGCCCGGGGCCATGTCGTATCCTCCCCGTGTCCGACCCAGTCCGGGGTAGCCATGCCAAGCGCCATGGGGAACCCGACCGGACTCGCCTCCGGCGGACCGTGTGGGTCCTCGCGCTCGTGTTCGCGGGCCCTTCGCTGGGGGGAGGCCTATTGGCCGGCCTCTCCATTTCGACTGGACCGGGGGACCACATTCAGGCCACTTCGGATCGATCGACGGTCGCTCCTCTGCTCCTTCCGACTCCGCCCTCGGCCCCGCAGAATCTGCAGGCAGAGGCCGGAACCGGGCAAGTGACCCTCACTTGGAGTCCTCCTTCCGACGACGGCGGAGCCCCCATCCTCCTGTACACGATCTACCGCGGCACGTCCTCGGGCGGAGAATCGCTTCTGATCACCGTCCCGCTCGTCACGACGTACATCGATCTGACGGTCTCGAACCGGGTGACATATTTCTATCAGGTGACCGCCACGAACGCCGCCGGGGAAGGTCCCATGTCGAACGAGGCATCGGCCACTCCGAATCCTCCTGCCACGGTCCCAGGCGCCCCGCAGGGGCTGGGAGCGACGGCGGGAGATGGGACGATCGCCCTCGCCTGGTCACAGCCCGCATCGGACGGCGGATTGCCGATCATTAACTACCGAATCTATCGAAGCACCTCGTCCGGCAGTGAGTCGTTCTTCACGGAAATCGGGAACGTCCTCGCACATTCCGATCCCGGCCTCACGAATGGGCAGACGTATTACTACAAGGTGTCCGCGGTCAACGCCGTCGGGGAAGGTCCCCTGTCGACCGAGGCGTCCGCGACGCCGACCGCACCGGCCACGAAACCGGGCGCACCCAGGAACCTCCAAGCCACTCCTGGGGATGGGCAGGTGACCCTGGACTGGCAGGCGCCTTCCAACGACGGCGGGTCTCCGATTCTCCTGTACACGATCTATCGTGGCTTCTCCTCGGGCGGCGAGGCGTTGCTTATCGCGGTGCCGGTGGTCACCACGTACACGGATGCGACCGTGACGAATGGCGTGACGTACTACTACAAAGTCAGCGCGACGAACGCGATCGGGGAGGGACCCAAGTCGAACGAGGCCTCGGCGACTCCGAGCGCCCCGGCGACGCTGCCGGGTGCGCCTCAAGGGCTCAGCGCGACACCGGGTGACACCACGGTCTCCCTCACCTGGTCTCCGCCCAGCTCCAACGGCGGCTCGCCAATCACGAACTACAAGGTCTATCGAGGAACGACCAGCGGCGGCAAAACGCTGATTGCGACGATCGGGAACCAACTATCGTATTCGGACGGCGGCCTGACGAACGGGGTGAAGTACTACTACCAGGTCAGCGCCGTGAACAACGCGGGGGAGGGCCCCCGTTCGAACGAGGCGTCCGCGACCCCGACAGCCCCTGCAGGGCCACCCACTGCGCCTCGGGGGCTCAGCGCGTCACCGGGCGATGCGACCGTCACCCTGACGTGGTCGGCCCCGAGCAGCAACGGCGGTTCGCCGATCACGAATTACCGGATATACCGCGACACGTCGTCCAACGGCGAAACGTGGCTAGGGACGATCGGCAATGTCCTTACCTACTCCGATACGGCGGTGACGAACGGCGTGACGTATTACTATCAGGTGTCGGCGGTGAATGGGGTCGGGGAGGGTCCGCGATCGAACGAGGCGTCGGCAACTCCGTCGACATCACCCGGGGCCCCTCAGGGCCTCAACGCCGTGCCGGGAGACGCCGCGGTCTCCCTCACGTGGTCGCCCCCCAGTTCCGACGGCGGCTCGCCGATCACCCACTACCGCGTCTACCGGGGCCCGACATCGGGCGGCGAGACTCTCCTTACGACCTTGGGGGTTGTGACGTCCTACACGGATACGGCCGTTTCGAACGGCGTGATCTACTACTATCAGGTCAGCGCCCTGAATTCCGTGGGAGGAGGGCCGCGCTCGAACGAGGCCTCAGCAACGCCGAGCGCCCCCACCGGTCCGCCGAGTGCGCCGCAGGGCCTCAGTGCGACGGCGGGCGATGCGACCGTCACGCTGACGTGGTCCGCGCCAAGTAGCAACGGCGGCTCGCCGATCACGAACTACAAGATCTATCGAAGGACGACATCGGGGCAACTCTCTCTCCTGGCCACCCTTCCCAACGTCCTTTCGTACACGGATTCCGCCGTCACGAATGGGCAGACGTACTACTATCAGGTGACCGCGGTCAACGCGGTCGGAGAGGGCCGCGATCGAACGAAGCGTCCGCCACGCCGACGTCGACCCAGACGGTCCCGAGTCCCCCGAGGCAGTTGTCCGCCACCCCCGGCGACGCTCAGATCGCCCTCCACATGGCTCGCGCCGTCCTCCGACGGCGGCTCGCCGATCACGGGCTACAAGATCTACCGGGGAACGGCTTCCGGCGGCGAGTCGTTGCTGGCGACGATTGGAGCCGTCCTCTCGTACTCGGACACTTCGGTGACGAACGGCGTAACCTACTACTACCACGTGACGGCCACGAATGGGATTCCGGGTGAAAGCGGCTTCTCGAACGAAGTCTCGGCGATGCCCGTGGCGGGACCGAGCGTTCCGGACGCCCCACGGAACCTCGTGGCGACCCCCGGGAACGGCACAGTGACCCTCACGTGGTCGCCGCCCTCCTTCGACGGCCGGTCGCCGATCACGGGTTACACTGTGTACCGAGGAACGAACAGCGGCAACCGGTCCTTCTCCGTCGACCTGGGCAACGTGACGATGTACACGGACAGGGGCCTCATTAACGGGCAGCAGTACTACTACGTCGTGACAGCCGTCAACGCCATTGGAAGAAGCCCGCCGTCGAGCGAAGTCCCCGCGATACCGGTGACGGTCCCGGGCTCTCCGGGTAATCTCCGGGCCATCCCCGGGAATGGGAACGTGACGATCCAATGGTCGGGCGCCGCGAACAACGGTGCGCCCGTGACGAGCTATCGCGTGTATCGAGGGACGGTGTCGGGTAGCACATCGCTGCTCACCACGGTGGACAACGTGAATACATACACCGACACCGGTCTCACGAACGGTGTGAGGTACTACTATCGCGTCGCAGCGGTGAACCACATCGGCGAGGGACCAAAGTCCAATGAGGCCTCGGCGTCTCCGACCGCGGGTCCTTCGGTTCCGAGTGTGCCCCGCAATCTGGCGGCGACGGCCGGGAGCGGAGTGGTCACGCTGCGATGGTCCGCTCCGGCCGCAGATGGCGGTTCTCCGATCGAGAGCTATACGATTTACCGCGGCGTCTCCCGAGACAGCCTGACGGTCCTCGCTCGAGGGAGCGCCCTCTCCCTGTTCGACGGCGGCCTGACGAACGGGGTGAAGTACTACTACGAGGTCGCTGCCACGAACTCCGTCGGGGAGGGCCCGCGGAGTGCCCTGGTCGCCGCGACGCCGAAGGCATCCGGCCTTGGACCGGACACGATCAAACCTTCGATCCAGATCCTTTCCCCTGTGGCAGGGGCCTCCCTCCCCGCTGGCCCGACGGTGGTCACGGGAAACGCATCGGACAACGTGGGACTCGCGTCGGTCGAGGTGAGTACGGACGGGCTGAATTGGAACAAAGCTTCGGGGACCTCTTCGTGGACCGCGACGGTCAACTTGACGGAGAGAGACCACACCATCTACGCGCGCGCGACGGACGGAGCGGGAAACTTCGAAACGGCGACCGTAGCCGTCACCGTGTCCGCGGATGGGGGAACCGGGGCCTCGGGGAACGACCTCCCGCGATCCCTGATCGTCACCGCCATCCTTTCCTTTGCCGCCGCGGCGGGAATCGCTTGGTTCCTCCTCGACCGGCGGCGGAAAGTATCGAAAGGGCCCATGGGAAGCCGCCGGTTCCGGATGGGCCGCAATCCCTAATTTCGGGCGTGCTTCCTCCGCGCCGCGAAACTCGTCCTCACGGAATCGACCATGAGGAACCGTCCAAGGTCCGCTCCCTCTACCTCCACCCGATCTCGGGCCTCCCGATGACAAAGTTCCAAACGGTGCGGCCCGAATGAGGAGTCCGCCTCCTTTCCGCTCGTCCTAACAGAGCATCGGAGTAAATCTTGCATCTTACTTGCGACGTGCGAGTCCGCACCTGCCATGCTCCGAAACCTTAAGGCGAGCGCTGGGTTCCTCCGCTCTCGGCCCGGAGGCCAATTGATGGGGAAGATCGAGCGACCGAGCCTTGAGAGCCTGATCATGGACTTCACCATGTCGCTCACGAGGAGGGCTACGTGCAAGCGTTTCCAGGTCGGATGCGTCATCACCTCGGAGGACATGACGCAGATTTACGGATTCGGCTACAACGGGACCGCGAAAGGACTGTCCCATGACGATTGTCGCGCGGACCAACAAGGACTTTGTGGCTGCGTCCACGCGGAGGTGAACGCCCTCATCAAGGTGCGGGCCAACGATCCCCGTAAGGTGGTCTTCGTCACCGCCCAGCCTTGCATCACATGCGCCAAGGCGATCGTGAATTCGGGCGTCTCGAAAGTCTACTACCGAGCGACCTACCGCTCTGACGAGGGCCTGGACGTCGTCCGAAAGGTCGGCATCGACGTCGAACGAGTCTAGGCGGCGTGCTCGTCTTCCGGATGTCAATCGACGAGTTTCTTCAGCAATTTTCGGATTTGGGGGCTCCTCTTGACTTCCTTCGCAAGAGCTTCCAAATTCTCCTCTCCGATGATCAAGGGCATCCGGGCGAACGACCCCTTGTGGTACGCGCAGAATCGGAGGGACCTCGAGCCATCCTCGAACGCGAGGAGTTGGATCGTCGGTTCGTGAAACGGCGTGACGACGGAGGCCTCTTCGGCAATCGCGCCTCTTCCCCAGTGCAGGTCGAACGGCCTCGGTACCTTTCGCAGGGACATGTCGAATCCCTCCGGCTCTGCAAGCGCGCGTCCGGCTTTGACCTTTCCGAGGTTTCTCGTCAGAGCCAAATCCCGAGGATCGCGCCCATCAGCAGGTAGGACACAATCGCGAATCCCAGGTTGATGCCGAGGAGCTTGCTCGAGCGGCCCTCGAAGATCGCGCCGGACACGCCCGTCGTCATGAGGAATCCGAACCACACCAGGAACCCGACCACAATCCCTCCAAGGACTCCGGCCGGTAGCCCGACGTTGGCCTGACGGCCATATTCAAGGAACAGGGCGAGCACGAAGGACGCGATGAACGCGCCGACCAATCCCGCAACGAACCCTTTCGGCGCCTGCTTGCGCATCGCTTCCTTGTCGGCCTCGGTCTTCCCGAGGGCGGCCATCCACGCCTTCCCGAACACGGGGCCCGCGTACCAGATGCCGCCGATTACGAAGCTCAGAATCGTCGATGCGATCACGGCGATGAAGAAGTTGCCATCGAACATGATTGCCATTTCCCTGCCCCCTCGACCGCGAAGTTCCCGGAGGGGATATAACTTCTCAGCAACGTTCATGGACGGTTTTCCCGTCACTCGGTAGATCCGCCGACCGTATTCGCGGATTGCGAAGCTTTCCTCCGCCTCAAGGCCGTACGGGGACTCCACCGGAGCTCGGAACGGACCCGGGTGCCGGAGTCGTCCGTGGGGCGGGCGTGGGAGCGCTCGCCTCCGTCGTGGTGGGAGCCTTGGGAGCCTTCGCGAGGAGGTCGCGAATCACGGGTGTATATGGATCCACCAGCCCTCCCGCGAAGCCGCTCTCTCCTAGGCGGATCACATCGGACTCCTGCAAGCCTCCGCCGATGTAGAGCTCGAGGTCCAACCCCTGGAGCATCTCGAGGAGAAGAGGATCGGGCCCGAGCTCGGTCCCGAGTCGACGCAGATCGACCACGCAGACGGACGTGAAGCCGATCGACCGGAGACGGCTCACCACCTCACGGAGATCCGTAGGGCCCTCGCGTCCGCCTCGCCACACGACCCTGCCGTCCCAGTCGATGCACGGGAGGACGTCTGTGGAAAGGGCGTAGAGCCCGGCGAACGCGTCGATGGAGGCCAACGTCTTCGTCCCGGCGACGACCCGTTCGACGTCGAGCATGTAGCCGTCCATGACCTCCTCGGGCTCGCGGCCGCCCGAATCGAGCCAGACGTCGCATCGCTTCACCAGATGCCGCGTGACCTCGAAGTTCGGATTCGCGCGATTGATGCCGGACAGGTCGAGCAGGAACACGCGCGCCGCGTTGTA
>Ga0209238_1000312_pt1 | contig 16576 bp, 16 predicted proteins | sample GraSoi013_1_20cm_FD_185823 | JGI IMG/M metagenome (GOLD analysis project Ga0209238, IMG submission 185823) | Grasslands soil microbial communities from the Angelo Coastal Reserve, California, USA - Sample 10_02_2013_1_20cm (SPAdes) (version 2) | ecosystem: Environmental > Terrestrial > Soil >...
TTTGAAAAAGCGAAAAAGATGGAGTGCAAAGTCAAATGGATCGGCCCAGACGGCATGAGCTTCGTAGCCGAAACTGAAAGCGGCCATGCTTTCGTGATGGACGGTGCGCCCGAGGGCGGGGGGCGTAACCTCGGGCCGCGGCCGATGGAGACCGTGCTCGCCGGGACCGGCGGGTGCACCGCTTACGATGTGGTGCTGATTCTGAAAAAAAGCGGCCAGCACGTGTCGGCTTGCGAAGTCCGGCTGACTTCGGAGCGCGCGGAAACCGATCCGAAAGTGTTCACCAAGATTCACATGCATTTCGTTGTGCGGGGCAAGGACCTGAAGCCCTCGATGGTCGAAAGCGCGATCAAGCTCTCGCACAACAAATACTGCTCGGCTTCGATCATGCTCGAAAAGACCGCGCAGATCTCGCACGACTACGAAATCATCGCCGATTGAGCCCGCGCGGCGCTAGATCCAGTACGAGAGCGTCGTCATCAGGCGTGCGGCCAGGCGCATGCCGAGTCTTGCCGGTTCAGGCAGCTCGCGTGCCCCGAGCGATTCGGCCGTGCGCCGGTGACCGGTCTCTTCAGCTTGCATGCTCTCGATCACGGCCCGCGTCTTGGCGTCGCGGCCTCCGAGCCGATCGATGTGTCTTTGCAGATGCTGCTCGACCTGCCGCTCGGTCTCGGCGAGAAATCCGAGGTTCCAGCGCTCGCCCAGTCTCCCGGCGGCATAACCGAGCGCCAGCGAACCCGCGTACCACAGGGGGTTTAGCAGGCTCTGCCGGCCGCCGAGCTCGCGTATGCGCTGAGCGCTCCAGGCAAGATGATCGGCCTCCTCGCGTGCCGCCTTTGCGAGCGCGTCCTTGACGTGTTCGTTCGAAGACGCGAGCGCCTGCCCCTGGTATAGCGCCTGAGCACACATCTCCCCGCAGTGGTTCACGCGCATCAAGGCCGCAGCATCGCGGCGTACTTCGTCGCGAAGATCTTCCTCGGCGACTGCCTCAGCCGGACTGGGTCGGCGCGCGACCGGCTCGCCGTACAGGATCCGCAAGGCCTTGTCGAACTCGACGATGCAGCGATCCAGATCGAAGCGCGCGTAGTTTGAGATTTCCATTGAAACCCGTCTCTAGGAGTTCGGAATGATACCTCCGAATTCCCCGGCTCCTTCAAGTCGACAAATCGCGTGCGAAAAAAAGGCGCCCGAAGGCGCCTTTTACTTGTTGCTATTTCTATTGACGCTAGAACGTGTGCTGCATGCCGAGCGCGAAGGTGGTCACATCCGTGCCTGCGATAAGCGCACCCGAGGTTCCGCGGCCGAGGGCGTTACCCTGAGCCGCAGGGCCGGCGATGTAGTAGTAGTTCGAGCCCACCGTACCGTTCCAGCCGTTGTCGATCTTGGCGTAAGCGACAAACATCTTGGTGCGCTTGGACATGACATAGTCGTAGCCTACGACCGTCATCTTCGCCTGGACGCCGCAGGCTGCGTTGCCGATCACCATGTTGACCGTGGTGCAGCTCTTGCCGCCCTGGCTCTTGCTGTAGCTCCCCCAGACGGCGCCGGGACCGGCGTTGACTCTGCCGTTCACAACCCAGGAGGGCACCTTCATCCCGCCGTTGTTGGCGGCCGCACCGCTGCCGCCAGCCGTACCATTATCGTTGTATTTCAGCTGCTCGTATCCCGCACCTACCTGGCCGAGGCCGAAATCCCATTTGCCGCCGATCTGAAAGGCGTTGTCTTTCGGATTGGGATTGGCTCCGGCGGCTGCGCCCGGGCGGAATCCTTCGTGGCTTTCATACCCCGCTGCGAGCGACAAGGGGCCGCGCGCATAGGTCACGTTGCCGGAATAGTATTTCGGCTTCTGAGTGCCGACTGCAGTGGCGGCGCTGTCCGCTCCTTGATAGTTGGCCAGCGCGGTCGCGAGCCTGAACTGCACGCCGCTGAACACCGGCGACCAATATTGGATCGAGTTGTTGTTCCGGCGGGACCACGACGTGCTGTTTCCGGTCGATTCGGTCACGCACACGCCATTCGCACCTACTACTATCGAACCGCTGGCGTTGCTCACCCCGTTCGCGCACTGCGCGTTCGGCAAAGCGCCAGTGGTGTCGCCGTTCCCCATGATGATGCCGGAGGACGCGAATCCGCCCGAGGTCACCAGATTGGCGGTACCGTACGCCACCTTGTAAGGCGAATCCCAGATGCCGAACAGGACGTCGCCCGCGGCGCTCGAGAAGCCGACCGCGGAGTTCCTGCCGCCGAAATGCTGGCCGCTCGTCGCCGTGCTTTCGAGGCGTCCATCCGGCCACACGCCTGTCTCCAACTGGAACCACGCCGAGGTGCCGCCGCCCAGATCTTCCCTGCCGCGGAAGCCCAACGCGTTGCCCGGTGAAAAGATATCGTTCTTTTTCAGCTCAGAAATCGCATTTGCGCCGTCGGCAGAAAATTTCTGAATCATGACCGCCGTGTCGAGGCGACCGTAGAGCGAGACGCCCGGGCTGCCGCCGACCTGTGCAACAGCCAGGCCCGGCGCAGTCAGCGCGCCGGCGACTGCCACTGCCATTAGCTTCTTGTTCATCGAAAATATCTCCTCTTCGTTTTTGACTCGAGGGCAGCCGCACCGCGCCGCCCGCTCCAACCCCTCTTCGAGGTTGTTGCAATTCTGCCAACCGGATGTTCCAAGCTCAATAGAAGTGTGAATTTTTACCCATCCGGAACCCCACGATGTTGCATTTTCGCAACATCGACCCGATACCCCAGTTCGAATCAACCTGTTGAAAATATACGGGCGAGTTCGCTTCCGGGGTCATCGGCCCGCATCAGAGCCTCTCCGACCAGAAATACCTGAACGCCGCCTTGTCGCAAGCGCGCTGCATGATCGGCGGAGAGTATCCCGCTTTCGCTCACCGCGATTCGCGGTGCCGAAATCCGCGGCGACAATCCGAGCGTCGTTTCGAGCCGGGTCTCGAAGCTGTGAAGGTCGCGGTTATTGATGCCGATCAGCGGGGTCGCGAGCGCTAGGGCGAGGTCGAGCTCCGCGCGATCGTGCACTTCGGCGAGCGCCGCCATGTCGAGCGAAGCCGCCGCAGCTTCGAGATCGCGCATTTGCGACAGCTCAAGCGCCGCCACGATGAGCAGAATGCAATCGGCACCCATGGCGCGCGACTCGTACACTTGATAGGGATCGATCACGAAATCCTTGCGCAAGGCCGGAAGGTCGCAAGCCGCGCGCGCTGCAGCAAGGTCCTCGGCACTGCCTTGAAAGAAGCGTTCGTCGGTGAGCACCGAGAGGCACGCTGCACCGTGCCGCGCATAGGAGCGGGCGATCGCCGCCGGATCGAACCGCGCGCGAAGAACGCCCTTGCTCGGACTCGCCTTCTTGATCTCGGCGATCACCGCCGGCTTCCCGGCGGCGATTTTCGCGCGCAGGGCGCCGATAAAATCCCGCGGCTTTCCCGCAGCTTCCGCCCGGCGCCGCGCGGCGGCCGCGCCCAGGGTTTTCTTCGCCTTTGCGATTTCCTCGAGCTTGACCGCGAGGATCCTATCCAGGATGTCAGCCACGCGCGAGCTGCTGGGTGAATTTCACGAATGCGTCGAGCTTGGAACGCGCGGCACCGCTCTTGAGCAACTCGAACGCCTTCTCCACGCCGTCCTCAAGACTCGCCGCCTTGCCGGCCACGTAGATTGCGGCTCCGGCATTGAGCGCGACGACGTCACGCGCAGCTCCGGCCTTGTTTTCGAGCACCGCCACGACTACGTTTCGCGACTCTTCCACCGTAGTCACCCGAAGCGCTTTCGGATCGTGCACGGGCAAGCCGAACCTTTCGGGGTGAATCGCGTACTCGAGAACCTTACCGTTTCTCAACTCTCCGATCATCGTCTGACCGCTCACCGAGATCTCGTCCAAGCCTTCCAAGCCGTAGACAGCCATTGCGTGGCGCGCCCCGAGTCGCTGCAGAACCCGGACCTGGATTCCGACCAGATCGGGATGAAAAACTCCCATCAACTGCGTCGACGCGCCCGCCGGATTGGTGAGCGGCCCCAGAATGTTGAACAGGGTGCGCACCCCAAGCTCCCGCCTCACCGCGGCGGCGTGCTTCATCGCCGCGTGGTGCGCCGGCGCAAACATGAAGCCCAGCCCGATCTCGTCGATGCAGCGGCTGACTTGTTCGGGCTTCAGGTTGATGTTTGCTCCCAACGCCTCCAGCACGTCCGCGCTGCCCGACTGCGAAGACACGGCCCGGTTGCCGTGCTTGGCGACGCGACCCCCCGCCGCGGCGCAAACGAACATGGACGCGGTCGAGATATTGAAGGTGTGCGCGCCGTCCCCTCCCGTGCCCACGATGTCCACCAAGTTGTCCGGATCCTTCACCGTAACCCGAGTCGCGAGCTCGCGCATCACCTGCGCCGCGGCAGTGATCTCGCCGATCGTTTCCTTCTTCACCCGCAACCCCACGATGATCGCCGCGATCATCACCGGCGAAATCTGTCCACTCATGATCTGCCGCATCAGGTCGAGCATTTCGTCGTGGAATATCTCGCGGTGCTCGATGGTCCGCGTCAACGCCTCCTGGACCGTGATGCTCATGCCGCCTCCCGTTGCAGGAAATTTTTCAAGAGCGCGTGTCCGTGCTCGGTGAGAAAGGACTCGGGGTGGAACTGCACGCCCTCCACGGGGAACTCGCGGTGGCGCACGCCCATGATCTCGCCGTCTTCGGACTCCGCCGTGACCTCCAGGCACCCGGGCAGGGTCGCCCGACGAATCGCAAGCGAATGATAGCGGGTCGCCACGAAGGGACTCGGCAGTCCGCGAAACACACCGAGGCCCGAATGGCTGATCGCCGAGGTTTTTCCGTGCACGACTGTACCCGCATGCACGACCTCGCCGCCGAAAGCCTGGCCGATCGCCTGATGGCCGAGGCACACACCCAGTATCGGGATCTGGCCGGCAAACTCGCGTATGGCCGCGAGCGAGATCCCCGCTTCAGCGGGAGTGCAGGGGCCCGGTGAGATGACGATGCCTCTCGGTTTCATCGTGGCGATGTCCGCCGCCGCGATCTCGTCGTTGCGAAACACTCTGACCTCCGCGCCCAGCTCGCCCAGATACTGCACCAGATTCCAGGTGAAGGAATCGTAGTTGTCGATCATCAGGATCATGCGCGCCTGTCCATTCCGCTCGAGGCGATCTCCGCAGCGCGCAGCACCGCCCGCGCCTTGGCGCGGGTTTCCTGCAATTCGCTTTCGGATACCGAGTCCGCGACGATCCCGGCACCCGCCTGCACGTGCATCTGCCCATTTTTCACAACAGCCGTGCGGATCGCAATAGCGAGGTCCATATCGCCGTTGAATCCCAGATAGCCAGCGGCACCCGCGTAGACGCCCCGCTTGTCAGGCTCGAGCTCGTCGATAATCTCCATGGCACGTACCTTGGGCGCGCCGCTCACCGTTCCGGCAGGAAATGCCGCGCGGAACACGTCGACGCAATCCAGCCCGTCCCGCAGCCTTCCTTCCACGTTCGAGACGATGTGCATCACGTGCGAGTAGCGCTCGACTGTCATCGTTTCGGTGAGCCGGACCGTCCCCGTCGCGGCCACGCGCCCGACGTCGTTGCGCCCCAGGTCGGCCAGCATCACGTGCTCCGCGCGCTCCTTCGGATCGGCGAGCAATTCGCGCTCCAATGCGACGTCCTCATCTTGCGTCCCCCCGCGGCGGCGCGTTCCGGCGATCGGGCGCACCGTGACCGTACCGCGCTCCAGACGCACCAGGATTTCGGGTGAGGCGCTGACCACTTGGAAGTCGCCGAAATCGAAATAGAACATGTACGGCGACGGATTGATCGAGCGCAAAGCCCGATACAGAGAGAGCGACGATCCGGCAAACGGACGCGACAAACGCTGCGACAGCACGACCTGCATGATGTCCCCGTCGTGAATGTACCGGATTGCACGGTCGACCGCGGCACGGAAGCTGTCCGCGTCGAAATTCGATGCGACCTCCGTCTCCGCGACACGCGTCTCGGAAGGCGGTGACAAAGGCAGTCTAAGCGCGCCCAGCAGTTCGCGCAGACGCGCTTGCGCGTCGTGCCAGGCGCGCGGCTTGGCCGGATTCGCGTAGACGACGAGATAGAGCTTGCCCGAGAGATTGTCGATGACGGCGAGCTCTTCGGATACGAGCAACAGCATGTCCGGGCAACCGAGCGCATCGGGCTTGAGCCATCCTCCGGCGAGCCGCGGCTCGATCCAGCGCACCGTGTCGTATCCGAAATATCCGACCAGGCCTCCGCAGAACCGGGGCAAGCCAGGGAGTTCCGCGACGCGATAGCGCGAAAGAAATTCGCGCACGAAAACGAGCGGATCGGCCGCCTGGGATTTTTCCGCGATAGCGTCTCCATGCATCACCGTCACCAAGCTCCCGACGGCCCGCAACCTTACCGCAGCTGCCAGTCCGATGAACGAATAGCGCCCGAAGCGCTCTCCGCCCACTACGGACTCAAGCAGATAGCTGTTGGAACGATTGGCAAGCTTCAGATATAGCGACAGCGGCGTCTCGAGATCGGCGAAGGTCTCGGCGAGGAGCGGAACGCGGTTGAAACCTTGAGCGGCAAGCCGCTGGAATTCTGCTTCGGTCATGACTGCTCCACGAAAACGTTGCGGGGTACTGCGGGCGCGCGCAGCGCGCGCATGCGACTGCAGGCTAGCTGCGCCACCAGCGCCAGCTGCGCGATTGCACCCGTTTCCCGGCGTTTTCGAAGAGCACGGTTGACTTACCTTGCGTCTCGTTCAGAGCGCCTACTCTATAACACCCCTGCGCGGCTTGTCCAGCTTGCGGGTTTTGACACCAGCAGCTAAAGCACTTTGCCAGGATTCATGATGCCGCGTGGGTCGAGAGCGCTCTTCAGCTTGCGCATCAGGTCCAGTTCGAGCGGCGACTTGTAGCGCTGGATCTCATCGCGTTTCAGCTGACCGAGCCCGTGCTCAGCGCTGATCGAGCCGCCGAAGCGCGCCACGTTGTCGTGCACGATGCGATTGATCGCCGGCGTATTCCTGACAAAAACATCCGCCGCAACCCCTTCGGGAGCCGATACGTTGTAGTGAAGGTTCCCGTCGCCGAGGTGTCCGAACGTCACCATGCGCACGCCCGCATGAGCGCGTGTGAGGTCCTGGTCTGTCGCCGAAATGAAATCGGCGATACTCGAGATGGGAATAGACACGTCGTGCTTGATGTTCTGGCCCTCGTGCGCCTGCGCCTCGGAGATAAATTCACGCAGCTTCCAGAAAGCGCGGGCCTGTGTTTCACTCTGCGCGACCGCCGCGTCGAGAATGTTCTTCTCCTCCAGAGCCGCTTCGAGCATGCTTTCGACCAAGGCCCTGACGCCTTCACCCGACTGCGTGTCCGAGAGTTCCATCAGCACATAGTGAGGGAAGCGGCGCGGGAAAGGCGCGGCAGTATCCCCGAAGTGCTTCAGCACGAGAGCGAGGCAAAAATCGGAGAATAGCTCGAATCCCGTGAGCCTCTCGCCGCAGGCCTCCAAAGCCCGCTCCAGCAGTGCCAGAGCCTTTTCCGGACTTCGCAGCGCCACCACTGCGGTCGCACGAGACTTGGGCAGGGGAAAGAGCTTCAGGACCGCAGCTGTGATTACGCCGAGCGTTCCTTCGGCACCGATGAAAAGCTGCTTTAGATCATAGCCGGTGTTGTCCTTGCGCAGGCCGCGCAATCCCTCCCATACCTCCCCGGAGGGCAGCACGACCTCGAGCCCCAGCACGAGCTCGCGGGCGTTGCCGTAGCGCAGTACCGCAGTGCCGCCCGCATTGGTTGAAAGATTGCCGCCGATTTCGCAACTGCCCTCGGCCGCAAGGCTCAAGGGGAAGAGGCGCCCCGCTTCTTCGGCGGCCTTCTGCAGCTTGGCCAACACACAGCCGGCTTCGGCGGTCATCGTGTTGTTGCGCGCATCGACTTCGCGGATCCGGTTCATGCGCGACAGATTGAGGACGATCTGCGTACCGCTCGCGTCCGGGGTCGCCGCGCCGCAAAGGCCCGTGTTTCCCCCTTGAGGGACGATCGCCGTACGCGAGTCGGCGCACGCGCGCACCACCCCGGCCACCTCGGCGGTGGACGCAGGCCTGACGACGGCCGCCGGTTTACCGAGGTAGCGCTTTCGCCAGTCTGTCGCGTAGGGCACGACCTCAATCGGCGAGGTGATCAGCCCCGCCGATCCGACTATGGCCTGGATTTCCTCGATGAGCGATCTCAATTCGGCCCCTCGGCGCGGCCGCGCGGTGCTTCGCGATACCGGTCTTTAACCGACAGACTTGAGCGCATCCCGCATCCGCGAGATCGTCGCTCGATAGTCCTTCGAGCCGAAAATCGCGGAGCCCGCGACAAAGGTATCTGCCCCGGCGCGCGCGATTCCGGCGATGTTTCCGGCGTTCACGCCGCCGTCCACTTCCAGCATGATCGTGCGCCCCGTGTCCTCGATTTTCCTGCGCGCGTCGCGCAACTTCTCCAGGGCGTGAGGGATGAATTGCTGCCCGCCAAATCCGGGATTCACCGACATGATGAGGACCAGGTCGAGTTTGTGCAGGACGTGATCGAGGCAGGACAACGGTGTCGCGGGGTTCAACGCGAGGCCGGCCTTGCACCCCGAGTCGTGGATCAAGCCGACGGTGCGGTCGACGTGCTCGCTCGCCTCCGGGTGGAAGCTGATGATGTTGGCTCCAGAGCGCGCGAAATCCGGGATGATCCGATCGACGGGCCGGACCATCAAGTGTACGTCGATTACGCTCTCGGTAAGCGGGCGGATTGCCTCGCACACGACAGGTCCCACGGTGAGGTTCGGGACGTAATGATTGTCCATCACGTCGAAGTGAATCATGTCGGCTCCGGCTGCGACGACCGCAGCCACTTCATCGCCGAGCCGCGCGAAGTTTGCCGACAGGATGCTCGGTGCGATTCGGAACGTACGCGCAGCCATCTTGGGAAATTCTACTTGGATTCGCCCCGGGCCGCATGAAACGGCGATCATCCCGCCCTTGTCAGTCCGCGCGATTTCGTGTGGAATGACCGAATGGTCGCGGAGAACAAATACGAGGTCACGGTTTCCTCGCAGACGCAGTACATCCCGGAACAGTCCGACGAGGAGAACGCCCGCTTCGTCTTCGCCTATACGATCACGATACGCAACGACGGAAACCTCCCCGCTCAACTGATCTCTCGGCACTGGATCATCACCGACGGCCGCAACCAGGTGCAGGAAGTGCGGGGGCTGGGCGTGGTCGGCGCTCAGCCGCTGCTCAAACCCGGGGAAAGCTTCGAGTACACGAGCGGCACCGCGATCGCGACGCCGGTCGGGACGATGCGAGGCAGCTACCAGATGGTGGCCGAAGACGGCACGCAGTTCGACGCACCGATTCCCGAGTTCACGCTGTCCGTACCCCGCGTGTTGCACTAGTGCCGATCGCGGTCTTCGTTTTCCCGCCTGCGCGGCAGCGTCCACCACACGAGGAACGCGACAAGCGCGAGGGCGAGCCCCGCCTCGAGCACGATGATCCACAATCCGGAACTCACTTGGCGACGCCCTCTCTAAGCCCAAGGAAACCGATGATAGAGCACTTGCGCTGGTGCTTGGTCGCGGCCGCGGCCTTGATTGCAGGCTGCGTTCTGCTGCCGCTGCCGGACGGAGCTTGCCCGTGTCCCGGGCCGCCTCCTGTCGCTCCTCGCATCAACGCGCTCGAGCCCGTCGATTTCGGAGCGTTGACGGGCTGGAAGGAGGGCGAGCAGGCGGCGGCCTGGCCCGCTTTCCTCGCATCCTGCCAGGCATTGCGGTGGCGCGAGGCGTGGCGCGGAGTGTGTGCGCGGGCGATGGAGCTGCGCTCACCGGGCGACGAGGAGGCGAGGCGTTTCCTGGAAGAAAATTTCACGCCGTGGCGTCTCGCCAACCCGGACGGCGCGACCGAGGGTCTGATCACGGGTTACTACGAACCGCTCCTGCGCGGCAGCCGCGCCAAGGCCGCACCGTTTCTTTATCCCCTTTACGGTCCTCCGGACGACCTGCTAACGATCGACCTTTCTGCGACCAACCCGGAGCTTCGCGGCATGCGCTTGCGCGGGCGCGTCGAGGGAAAACGTGTCGTGCCGTACTACTCGCGCGCGGAAATCGCTCGCGGTGCCGCGCCCGTCGCCGGAAAGGAGATTCTATGGGTCGACGATCCGATCGAGGCCTTTTTCCTCCAGATCCAGGGTTCCGGAAGGATCCAGCTCGAGGGCGGCGAGACGCTGCGTCTCGGCTACGCCGACCAGAACGGCCATCCCTTTCAATCGATCGGGCGCTACCTCGTCGAGCGCGGTGAACTCCAGCTCAGCGAAGCTTCGATGCCTGCAATCAAGGCCTGGGCGGCGGCGAATCCGAAGCGTCTCGAGGAGCTCCTCAACCAGAACCCGAGCTTCGTGTTTTTTCGTGAACTGCCGCTCGCCGACCCGGCGAGCGGCCCCGTCGGCGCGCTCGGCGTTCCGCTCGCGCCGGGCCGCTCAATCGCGGTCGATCCGCGCTACGTTCCGCTTGGCGCTCCGGTATTTCTCGCGACGACGTTTCCGGCAAGCACGACTGCGCTCACGCGCCTGGTCCTTGCTCAGGATGCGGGAGGTGCGATCCGCAATCCGGTGCGCGCGGATTTCTTCTGGGGGTTCGGTCCCGAAGCGGGCGCTCAAGCGGGCCGCATGCGGCAACTGGGGAGGATGTGGACCCTCCTCCCAAAGGACCTGAAGCCCGCTCCAGCCGGCGCTGTGACGCCCTGAACCCGGGTAGCCCGCCCAAAGTTTATTTCTTGGCCTCGCCGATCAGTTTGACCAGCTCTTCGGGTCGGGCGCCGAGGATTCTCTCCCCATTCGTCGTGAAGCTGGTCGGCGTGGCACGCACGCCGATTTTCTGACCGAGGGCAAGCCACTTATCGACCGGCGCGTTGCAGGCGGGCGCCGCCGCCGGCTCCCGGCCGTTCAACATGAAATCGTAGTACGCCTTGGCCCGGTCGGGCGCGCACCAGATGGTGCGCGCCTTGTCCGGCGATTCGGGCCGAAGAATGGGGTAGAGAAACGTGTAGATCGTGATGTCGTCCTGCCGCAACAGCGCGCGGTCGAGGCTCTTGCAATAGGGGCAGAAGGGATCGGCGAAAATCGCCACCACGCGCTTGCCGTTGCCGCGCACCTGCTTGATCGCGAGATCGAGCGGCAGATCATCGAACTTGATCGCCGTAAGTTTTTGCTGGCGCTCCTCGGTGAGATTCTTCTGAGAACGGGCGTCGATGATCTCGCCCTTGAACACGAAGTTCACGTTCTCGTCGGTATAGAACAGCGTCTCCCCGACCACGATCTCATACAGGCCGCCATAGGAGGTCTTGGTCACGCTGTCCACCTTGATGCCGTCGAAGCGGGCCTCGACGCCTCGCCTCACCGAAGCCTCGTCGGCGAGCGCCGTCGCCGTAAAGACCGCAGCGAGAAATAGAGCCGACAGTCGCAAGCTCATGATGGTTCCCCGTGATGAATGCCCCCGCCTATCCCCATCGCGCGGCGCGCAAGCAGCGTCTTCACGACCGGATTGGAGTTCGTCAGGTTCAATCCAAAGTTCCGGATCCGCGCGGCTACTCGGTGGTTCGCATCGAATAGCCGGAACAACCCGTCGGTGACCCAGCGCAATGCGAGTATATCCTCGGCACGGGCGCGCTCATAGCGTCGCAGCAGGAGGCGATCTCCCGGGTCGGGGGCTCCGCGAACGAGGTCGGCGAGTGCGTGCGCGTCACCCAATCCCAGATTGACTCCCTGCCCGGCGAGCGGGTGCAAGACGTGCGCGGCGTCGCCGATGAGCGCTATCCTTCCCTGTGCCATCCGATCGGCAACCATGCGGCTCAAGGGAAAGGCGGCCGGCGGGGTGAGCGGCTCCAGGGCACCCAGAGCTGCGTCGCCCGCTTCGCTCACGCGAGCGCAAAACGCGGCGGGCGCGAGGCCGAGCAAATCGGTGGCGCGCGCCTCCGGTGCGGACCAGACGATCGACACGCGCCGGTCGGGCAAGGGCAGGTAGGCGAGTACGCCGTCGCCGCGAAACCATTGATACGCGATATTGCGATGGGGCTGCGCGCAGGCGAAATTGGCGACGACGCCGAGCTGCGCGTAGCTCCGGCTTCGCGCATCGATGCGCGCGGCGCGCCGCGTCCACGATTCTGCTCCATCGGCGCCGACCGCCAGTTTCGCTGTGACCACGGTGCCGTTTTCGAGACCGACTTCGACGCAATTCCCGGCGCGGCGCAGCTCCGAGGGCACCGCCGGACACAGCAGCGATAAATTTCCCTGATGCTCCAAGCCCTCCCACAGCACATGGTGAAGCCGGCTCGATTCGACGGTCACAGCGAGCTGCGGCGTCCCTGACTCGTAGGCGGAAAAATCCAGGCGCGAGCGCCCGTCATCACCGAAGACCCGCATGTCGTAAATCGGCGTGACGCGCCCGGCGTCGAGGCGCCGCCACGCACCGATGCGATCGAGAAACGCCGTGCTCGCCGGAGTCAGCGCGTAGACTCGCGAATCCCAGTCCGCACCCGGCGAAGACGGCGCCTTGCGCTCGATGAGGGCGAGCGTGAGGCCACTATTGGCGAGCGCCGCCGCCAGACTCGCCCCGGCAAGCCCTCCACCGACGATGACGATGTCGAAATCCATTGGTGGATTGTACCCGCGGAGGGAGTCTTCCTTGACAACCATTGAAGGCAAAAAGGATAATTTCCGGTTTTCCGTGGCGAATTAGCTCAGCTGGTTAGAGCGACGGAATCATAATCCGCAGGTCCGGGGTTCGAGTCCCTGATTCGCCACCATTTCTCCTCGAGGGAGCGACCATGGCCCCACGCCGAGCAGCCTGCCTTGCGCTCCTGTCGGCCCTCCTTTGGGCCGTATCGGGTCTCGCTCAGACGCGGCCAAGCCCGATCCCGCAGGACTCCAAACGAGGCTACATCCGGCACGTCCAAGAGATGGCCGTAACCGTGGACGATAAAGCGATGGAGCTCGCTGCAGGCGCGATCATCCGCAATCAGCAGAACCTGATCATCGTACCCGTGACCCTTCCGCGCGAGGGAGCCTGGGCCGCGTACAACCTGAATCGCGACGGCCAGATTTTTCGCGTGTGGCTGCTGACACCCGACGAGCTCGCGCGGCCTTAGCCCCGAAGGCGGATGACATGACGAAAAAGCTCTTCATCCGGACATTCGGCTGCCAGATGAACGAGTACGACTCGGACAAGATGGCCGATCTCCTGTGCGTCGAGAAAGGTTTCGAGATCACCGACCAGCCTGAAAATGCGGACCTGATCCTGTTCAACACCTGCTCGGTGCGCGAGCGGGCGCAGGAAAAGGTATTTCACGACCTCGGGCGCGTGAAACACCTGAAGCAGGCGCGGCGCGACCTTCTCATCGGCGTGGGCGGCTGCGTCGCGAGCCAGGAAGGCGCGGCCATCGTGGCGCGCGCGCCCTACGTCGATGTCGTGTTCGGCCCGCAGACGCTGCACCGGCTCCCCGAATTGATCGACGCTCGCCAACGCTCCGGCCAGCCTCAGGTGGACGTCTCCTTCCCGGAGATCGAGAAGTTCGACAGGCTTCCACCGGCTCGGGTCCAAGGGCCGAGCGCCTTCGTTTCGATCATGGAAGGCTGCAGCAAGTACTGCAGCTTCTGCGTCGTTCCCTACACCCGCGGGGAGGAAGTGTCCCGCCCCTTCGACGACGTCCTGACCGAGGTCGCGGATCTCGCCGAACAAGGCGTCAAGGAAGTGACTCTGCTCGGTCAGAACGTCAACGCCTACCGCGGCAGGATGGCGGACGGCGTCATTGCGGATTTTGCCCTCCTCCTCGAGTACGTCGCGGAGATTCCCGGCATCGGGCGCGTCCGTTACACCACTTCGCATCCGAAGGAATTCACCCAGCGTCTGATCGCTGCGCACGCGAGGATCGATAAGCTCGCTCCGCAGGTGCACCTTCCGGTGCAGTCCGGCTCGGACCGCGTGCTCTCGGCGATGAAGCGCGGGTACACCGCCCTCGAATACAAATCGATCGTGCGGAGGCTGCGCGCCGCGAAACCCGGTATCAGCATCTCGTCGGATTTCATCGTGGGTTTCCCCGCGGAGACCGAGCAGGATTTCGAGGCGACCCTGAGACTGGTGGACGAAATCGGATTCGACGGCTCGTTTTCGTTCGTCTACAGCCGGCGGCCGGGAACCCCTGCAGCGGAGCTTCCCGATCATACTCCGCAGGAGGTGAAGCGCGCCCGGCTTGCCCGGCTTCAGCGGAAAATCGATGCGCATGCGAGCAGGATCAGCGAAAGCCTGATCGGCACGCGCCAGCGCATTCTCGTCGAAGGCGCCTCGCGCAGGGACTCCGGGGAGCTTTCGGGCCGCGCGGGAGACAACCGCGTCGTCAACTTTCGCGGTCCCCGGCGGCTCGTGGGCCAGTTCGTCGAGGTAACCGTCACCGCGGCGAAGGCGCATACGCTGCGCGGCGAGGTCCGCGTTGCGGCGTAGGCCTTTGAAGACCGGTCCCCTGGAACTCGTCCTCACGCCTGTCGACAACCAGCGCCTCGCCAATCTGTGCGGGACGCTGGACGAGAACCTCAGGCAAATCGAGACCGCGCTGGACGTCACGATCGCGCGCCGCGGCGAGCGTTTCACCGTCCGCGGAGCGCATGCCGCCCAGGCGGCAGACGTGCTGCAGAAATTCTACGACGACGCCAAACGCGGTCTCACCCTGGACGACATTCAGCTCGGCCTGATCGAAGTCCGCTCCCGCGGCCGCGCGAAGGAGGACACGCCCCTGCTCACGCGGCGGGCGGACCTGCGCGGCCGCACGCCCAGGCAGCGGAACTACATCCAGAACATCCTCGAGCACGACATCACCTTCGCGATCGGTCCCGCGGGGACCGGCAAGACCTATCTCGCGGTGGCGTGCGCGGTGGACGCGCTGGAGCGCGATGCCGTGAAGCGCATCGTGTTGGTGCGGCCCGCAGTCGAGGCGGGCGAGCGCCTGGGGTTCCTGCCCGGCGACCTCGCTCAGAAGGTCGATCCGTACTTGCGGCCGCTCTACGACGCGCTCTACGACCTGCTCGGTTTCGACAAGGCGGGCAAGCTCTTCGAGCGCGGTGCAATCGAACTCGCTCCGCTCGCCTACATGCGCGGCCGCACGCTGAACCACTCGTTCGTCATTCTCGACGAGGCCCAGAACACCACCCCCGAGCAGATGAAAATGTTCCTCACGCGCATCGGCTTCGGCTCGAAGGCAGTGGTGACCGGTGACATCACGCAGATCGACCTGGCGCGCGGGCAGAAGAGCGGCATGGTGGCGGTCCAGAAAATACTCGCTCAGGTGCGGGGTATCGCGTTCACCGCGTTCAAGAGCGAGGACGTCGTTCGCCATCCTCTGGTGCAACGCATCGTGGATGCCTACGAGCGTTACGGGGACGAGTAGCCGTCATGCGGGCCGGCGGCTCGTCGGGCGCAGCCCGGCCCGCACGATCGGGGCGCTCCCGAAAGCCGCGCCTCGCGCTCCATCTTCAGGTCGTCTCGCGCGCCGCGCCGGCGCCCGCTTTCGCGCAGGTGCGCCGATGGGCGCGCACGGCGCTCAAAGGTCCGGCAGAGATCACCGTGAGGTTAGTCGGAGCCGCCGAAGCCCGCATTCTCAACCGCCGCTACCGGGGCCGCGACTATGCCGCCAACGTGCTGAGTTTTCCCTATGCGCGGCGACGCGGCTTGCTGCAGGGCGACATCGTCCTTTGCGCCCCGGTGATCGCCCGAGAGGCGCTCGTCCAAGGCAAGACCGTGGAAGCGCATCTCGCGCACCTGACGGTTCACGCGCTTCTGCACCTTCAGGGCTACGATCACCTTCGCCAGCGTGACGCTGCACGCATGGAAGCGCTGGAAAAGAAGCTCCTCGCCAAACTCGGTTATCCTGATCCCTACTACGCTTCCGGGTGAGGACTCCCAGGCCTGGATGAGCGACCTCTTGTCGCCAGGCCCCGCGGCAAATATGGACGAATCGAACAAACCTTCGCTGCTCGAACGGCTTTCCGCCCTGCTCATGCGCGAGCCCGAGGACCGGGAGCAGCTGCTCAAGCTGCTGCACTCGGCCTTCGAGAGAAACCTCCTCGACGGCGACGCCCTGTCGATGATCGAGGGCGCGCTGCAGGTCTCCGAGATGCAAGTGCGCGACATCATGGTGCCGCGCTCACAAATGGACATGATCGACGTGAGCGAGACTCCCGACAAATTCATTCCGCAGGTGATCGCCACGGCGCACTCGCGCTTCCCCGTCATCGACAAGAATCGCGACGACGTCATCGGCGTTCTGCTCGCCAAGGACCTGCTGCGCTACTACGCGGGGGAGGAAGAGTTCAAGGTGCGCGACATGCTCAGACCCGCCGTCTTCGTGCCCGAGTCCAAGCGCCTGAACGTGCTGCTGCGCGAATTCCGCGCGAACCGCAACCACATGGCGATCGTGGTCGACGAGTACGGCGGCGTGGCGGGCCTGGTGACCATCGAGGACGTGCTCGAGCAGATCGTCGGCGACATCGAGGACGAATA
>Ga0209238_1000313_pt1 | contig 16570 bp, 16 predicted proteins | sample GraSoi013_1_20cm_FD_185823 | JGI IMG/M metagenome (GOLD analysis project Ga0209238, IMG submission 185823) | Grasslands soil microbial communities from the Angelo Coastal Reserve, California, USA - Sample 10_02_2013_1_20cm (SPAdes) (version 2) | ecosystem: Environmental > Terrestrial > Soil >...
GCGAGCCCGTCTCGTTCCCGGCGCAAGGGATGGACGGCGGCTCGGTCTCCATGCTGGCGGTGCAGTTCGGCTGATTACCTCAGCTCGGCACCGGCTTCTGCGGGGAGCGGGTCACGTTCCCGGTGCAGGCGACGGACGGCGGCTCGGGTTACGCCGCCAACGCAAACGGCAGCCAGGCCGCTCGGGCAGACGGCCGTTCCGGGAACGCCCGGTTGATTGCGGTTGGATTCGCGCGCGCGTAGCATCCGCCCGCTGACTCGAGACCAACAATCCTCGGCACCGACAACCAACACTACCAGGAGCAGGGAGCGCTCCGATGACCGCGCTGCCTGCGCCGCTCATGCCCCAGGGAGGAGAAACGACATGACACCCCGCACGGCAGGTCGGATTCTCGTCACCGCGTTGCTCATCTCGCCGCTCGCGGCGCGAGCCCAGATCGAAGACAACTTTCCTTTTCGCGAAGCCACCGTGGCGCAACTGCAGGCTCAGATGGCCTCCGGCCGGCTGACCTCGCAGCAGCTGACGCGCGCCTACATCCAGCGCATCCAGGCGCTCGATTCCACCGGCCCCGGGGTCAACTCCGTCATGGAAATCAACCCCGATGCCCTGGCGATGGCGCGCCACGCGGATGCCTTGCGCAGACAGGGCCAGGTGCTCGGGCCCCTGCACGGCATTCCGGTGCTCCTGAAGGACAACATCGACACGGGCGACAGCATGCAGACCAGCGCCGGCTCGTTCGCGCTGGTCGGAATGCCCGCGCCGAAGGATTCCACGGTCGCCGCCAACCTGCGCGCGGGCGGTGCCGTGATCCTCGGCAAGACGACCCTGTCGGAATGGGCGAACTTCCGTTCCTTCGAGTCGATCAGCGGCTGGTCGGGTCGCGGCGGACAGACCCACAATCCCTATGGCATCGATCGCAATGCGTGCGGCTCGAGCTCCGGCTCGGGCGCGGCGGCCTCCGCCAACTTCGCCACCGTGTCGCTGGGGTCGGAGACGGATGGCAGCATCGTCTGTCCGGGCAATGCGAACGGCGTCGTGGGCCTCAAGCCCACGGTCGGGCTCGTCAGCCGCGCGGGCGTCGTGCCCATCTCGCACACGCAGGACACGGTCGGTCCACACGCGCGCACGGTGGCCGATGCGGCCGCCGTGCTGGGTGTGATCCAGAGCCGCACCTCTGACGGACGAGATGCGGCGACCGGCGGTGTACCGCTCGGCTGGCAGGGAACGGGGAAGACCCGGCCCGCGAATATCCCCGCGGACTACACCAAATTCCTCGACCCGAACGGCCTCAAGGGCGCCGTCCTCGGCATCACCCGCCAGGGGCTCAATGGATTCACCAACGTCACGACGCCCGCGCCGGTGACCGCGGCCGTGGAGGCTGCCTTCAGCGCGCTGACCGCCGCTGGCGCGACGCTCGTGGACCTCGACGCGCTCAACTACAACTTCTCGGGAGGCCCTGGCGAGCTCCTCGTCCTCTGTTACGACTTCCGCAACGACGTGAAGGCGTACTTCGCCACGCGCGTCGGCGTGCCGGTCGCGGGCGGGACGCTCACCGACGCCATCGCTTTCAATAACGCCCACGCGGACGTCGAGATGCCGTACTTCAACCAGGACCTCTTTGAAGCCTGCAATTCAATGGCGCCCGGCCCGGACGACCCGCAGCCCGCCTTCGGCGGGATGTCGTATAACCAGGCGATCAAGGCGGACCATGACTTCACGGTGGACAACGTCGACGGGGCGCTCGACGCGCACCATCTCGACGCGATCGTCTCCGCGACCGACAACCCGGCCTGGGCCACCGACCTGGTGTTCGGTGATCACTTCATTTTCGGAACCTCGAGCATCGCCGCGGCCGGGGGTTATCCGATCATCCAGGTGCCTGCGGGGGAGGTGTTCGGCGTGCCCCTCGGCATCAGCTTCTTCGGGACCGCCTTCAGCGAGCCGAAGCTGATCAAGCTCGCCTCCGGCTATGAAGCGGCCACCCATGCGCGCGCGCACAATCTGCCGACGTTCGCGGCGACGGTGCCTTTCGACCATATCAAGGGCTCGCTACAGCAGAGCGCCGGGGGCGCCAGCGCCGCGCAGGCGGCGACGGCCGTGCCCTCCTCCGGCGACGCTCAGGCGGCGGCTGCGACAGTGGCTTCGCCCAGCCAGGTCACCGCCGCGCAGGCCAGGAAGGCGCTGCATCACCTGTAGCCGGGGTGGGTGAGGTCTGCCCCCGCTCACACATCCGGCTGGAGTGACAGCCGAAAGCCCTCGTACACAAAGGCGCTGGAGATGCGCTGACAGTCCTCCTCGCTTACGCCCTCTCGGCGGGCCACCTCGTACCACCTTTGCCGCACAGTTGCCTCCATGTCGCTTACGATACGGGATGCCTCAGCGCGCGAGAGGAGAAAGCGTTCGCACTGGGAGAGCAGATTCTCCGCCTGCGCGTAGCGGCCCCGGTCTCCGCAGATCATCGCAAGATCGCGTCGCTCGAGACTCACCACGATCGATGGGGTGAGGTCGTACGCGGGCGCGAGCTTCCAATCCTGGTTCATGGCGGTGACGGCGTGATTGCGCGGATGATCGTCGAGGTTTGAAATGAGCGCGTTGAAGCTCATGCGTCGAAAGAGCTCGGGCGCATCGAACCTCGGTTGCGCGCAAACGCGTCGCAGCTCCTCGGCAAGTGCCGGGTAAGACCAGCGCTCGCGGTCGAGGTGCGAGTCCTCGGTGCGTAACAGCGTCAGCGCACTGAGCATCCGTGCCCGTCGATAGCCCTTGTCCAAGTGCTCCCGATCGAAGCGCTTGACGAGCAGCGCATCGCGATCGGCGATCTGAGCGAGTCTGCTCTGGGCGACCGAAAGGCCGCACTCGCGCGCGAGCGTGAGCATCGCGTGCTCGACTCGCGCCTGGTTCCACTTGTCATCCCGACGATTGAACTTCGCAATCCAGAGGGCCTCCCGGTCCTCGACCACGGCCTTGGGTCTCGCGCCTCCCATGGCGGTGCCGATCAAGAGGAGGTCTTGAATCTGCGTGAGATCAGCCCGATCGGTGGCGGCGGTTTTCTTCGGTAGCTCGTCGTCCGCCACGATGAGATCGGCGAGCTCCTGTAGGCGCGACAAGTGCATTGTGCGATTGAAGGTGCGAAGCGGCGCTGGCGGTTCGACATTCAAGCCGAAGCCGAGCGCACCAGCTCGGTCATCCGGTGATTTCAGAAGGTAGTCAAGTTCGCTGAGATTGACTTTCCCGGCATGCTTTTCGATGACCCGGCGGCCCCAATAATCCGGACTCGCGTCTCGAAGCGCTCCGAACATCCCGTGGAGGCGCCCCGTCTCGTATGTGCGCTCCTCGAGCTTGAGCTCGATCGGATCGATCGGCACGGCATCCGATCGCTCAAGGTAGCGACGACCGTAGATGAACCGACCGAGGCTGTTCCCTTGGCGGTCGGTATCGAGCGCAAAGCGCCCCGCGGTGACGGACGAGGTCTGCCCGGGAAGTGTCAGGTAGACGAAGACCTCAGAAGTCATTGTCGAGCGCCCTTTTGCCACGACCGCGCGCGCGTTCGCGCTTTGTCTCAAGCGCGCGGCCCTCGACATCCTTTGCGGGATCCGCGAGATCATCGGCGGGCTTCATCAGGTCATACGCCCATAAGAGCGCCCAATATGTCCCTATGCTCGCGCTCGCTCGGCCAGCCTCCGCGTCACGAACTGCTCGCAACCCAGTGCCGATTTTCGCCGCGGCGGCGGCGAGAGTCAGATTGCGGCGCAGGCGAGCCACGCGCAGACGCTCTCCGAGCTTTTTGAGGCTCTGCTCGATGGCAAAGGGAGGGGCGGCCTGGATGGTGTTGCGCTTAGACATGCTTTAAAAGGTACGTTAACATTGATAAGGTTCTTTTTAAAGCATGTCACAGGAGGGACTGGTCGGCAACCCATTCGTATTAGCCGCACGCGCAGCCGCTCGCGCTCCTTTGGCGCAGCGACCCTTCAGTGCAGGGAGCTCATGAGCTCTGCGGGCGTGAACTCGTGCCCGTTCCTGAACACGAAGCTGGCGTGACTCAGGTTCGCGACATCCACCAGGGGGTCGGCATCCAGCACCACCAGGTCGGCAAGCTTGCCGGCGGCGACGCTGCCGAGGTCGCTGAGCGCCATGGTCGCCGCGCCGTTGACGGTGGCGGATCTCAACACCTGCAGCGGCGTGAGCCCGGCGCGTTGCATCAGATCCATCTCGCGAAACACTGCCGGCCCGTGCAGCGTGCCGATGTTGCCGGCATCCGTACCCATGACCACGGTGATGCCGGCATTCCACACCTTGAGCAGGTTCTGCATGGCCACCGTCGGCGGCGCCACCTCGCGGTGCTCGCTGACGAGCTTCGCGACCCGTTCAGGCAGCTTGTCGCGCGGCACCTCATCGAGCCGCAGGCCGGCCAGAACCTGTGGGTCGGCGAGACGCCGCTCCGCCTCGGTGGCCTGCCAGGTGCCCGAGAGCGCATAGAAATAGCCCATGCGGACGAAAAGCGTCGGGCAGTAGAGGATGTGGCGTTCGCGGGCCAGCGCAAGGAATTCCTCGTCCACCGGTTCGTCTTCGACGGAGTGTACGAGGTAGTCCGCGCCCGCGTGCAGCGCGGACTTGGCCACCAGCAGCTCAGTGGCGTGTACCGCCAGGCGCAGGCCCGCCGCGTGCGCCGCCTCCGCGGTGGCGCGTACGATCGCTTCCTGCGCGGCGAGATCGTCGCCCGGGCGATGGATGAACCACACCTTGATGTAATCGGGCTTGCGTTCCAGTTCGCGTGCCACCAGCTGCCGTGCCTCCTCCCCGGAGTTGATCCGCACGATCGGTGGATCGCCCAGGTCCAACTTCGGGTCCTCCACCATGGAGATGAGCGGCCCGGTCACCGCGACGCGGGGCGCTGCGGCGCTGTTGCGGGCGGCATCGCGCACCTGGAAATTCCAGAATGGTCCGCCGACATCCGCGACGCTGGTGACGCCGCTCGCCAGCCAGACCCGGAAAGTCTGCGGCAGCCGCGCCTGGTTGCGCTGCACCTCGGATGCATACGCCCGCCACGCGCGGAAGTCTGCGGCGTCCGGCCGCGTGTAGAGATTGCCCGACTGGAAGAAGTGCACGTGGGAATCGATCAGGCCGGGAATGACCCACTTGCCGTGGCCGTCGATCACCCGGGCGCCGCGCGGCACCTTCGTCGTGGTCGCAGGCCCCACGGCCTTGATGCGCTTGCCCGCGATGATCACGGTGCTGTCGGAGGAGCTCGCGGCCGCACCCTCGAGCTCCGGATGCACGACCGTGGCGCCGACGATGGCCGTGAGAGTGCCGCCGGCAGGACTCGCAGCGCGCGGCTCCGCCTCGGACACTGTCGCCGCGGCACCCCAGAGCGCAGCCGCAAGCACCGTCTGGCAGCAGCGGAATCGGGACATGGCAGCGCCCTCAAGGATAACGCTGCCGCCAACTGTAGCGCCCGCCCGACCGGGAGCACGAGGGTTTTTTCGGCACCTTGCCCGTGTCCCCTTCCGTCACGTATCCGTGAACTCCGCGACATCGCCACGCCATTCCCGATTCGACGCGTCGGGCTGGTTCCAATCAGCCGCTACTTTGACTTTCAGGTGGCCGGTGTCTTTGGTTTCAATTGGCCGGCCACCTGTCTTGAGCGCCACCCATACCTGGGCACATGGCGAAGATGATTCAGTTGCGGCACGTCCTGGATCCGCTAGTCAGATCACGCTCAACCCAAAAGCGTCGCCGCACGAGATTCGTGCGGCCGTCGAATCCGCATTCCGGCGCACTCGACTCGACACCATTGGTCAAACCCCCAACTGCGCAGGGAACCGCAAAGATAACGTTCGCTCCTGGGCACAGCGCTAGCAAACGCCTCGCGCCGTAGGCGGACGGATGTTACCTCGCGTTGACGAAGTCACCTGCGAGCAGGTCGCGCGCGAATTCGACGACCGCGGGCCGGGGGTGTGCGTGGCCCAAATTTCAGGCGAGATGCAAAGAGACAATCCGGAAATTCTGGACATGGCCTTGCGCTGTGCACGCCATGTAGGCAAGCCCGAAGAGGTCATGGTCGGAATGTGTATGTTCTACAGCCTTCTCCTCACGCAAGGACTGCGGCTCCCAAAGGGTCCGCCTGCGACTGGATCTGGCTCCTTGCAATTCAGCCTACCCCATGTTCGGGCGCACACCCGTGACGTCATCGTCGTGCAGATACGAGAGCCGGGCAGTTGCGACTTCACTAGCTATGATCCAGCGGTGAGCCTCCAAAGAGGCGCTTACTCTCGTTTCCTCTCACTTGCGGGCGCGCTTCGCGTCGATACTCCATGCGCCGGCGCCGGCCACGGATAGAAACAAGAAAATGAAGCAGTAGAGAACCGCTTCCTCGCCTTGGTTGAGAGCTGGCGCGAAGAAATGGCCTTGAGGTGCATGCACCATGAAATACGCTACCGCCATCTCTCCAGACAGAATGAATGCTGCAGGCCGAGTGAATAGCCCAAGAAGTATCAACAGACTTCCCACGATTTCGAGTATTCCGGCAAAGCCAATGAGAGACAACGCACGGAGCTGGTCGAAATCCGCGACATGCGGTACGTGGAGGAGCTTCGCGGTCCCGTGTTGCAGGAATAAAAATGCGGTGACGATGCGCACTGTGGCCAGTGCTCGCGGATTCCAGGTATCGAAGAAACCCTTATCCAGGTCGCGAATAGGTTGACTCGTCATGCGCGTCCCCCGGAATGCGAAGGTCTGCAGACTATCACTGGGTCGGCGCGACTAACAGGCGGTATGCATCTCGCGATATTTGCGCACTTCCGCAGTGTGATTGGTCGCGAGGAGCAGCGATTGACCCGTTTGTCCAAAAGCGCCACGGTGACATACTGGCGGTCGAGCGCCTCGCAGGGGCACCAATGGCCGCGCCGCAACAGAGGATGACTTCAATATGGCCGAGACCGTCCGCGACGAACTTACCCAGCTGGCCGGATCAATTCGCGCCCTGGAACGACAGCTCGAGGTGGCGCTCGCCAAGCGACGCGTCGAGCTCAACTACGTGGTGCACGACGGCATCGTTCGTTTCGAGCACGTCATGATTGCGAAGCACCGGCTCCTGAAAGCGCGGTTGTTGAGCTACGTCCTGGGTGCGCGCCCGGCCATGATTCTGACCGCACCGGTGATCTATGCACTTATCATTCCGGTGCTGCTGCTCGACTTGTTCGTCGCCGTGTACCAGACGGTGTGCTTCCCGGTGTATGGGATCCCACGCGTGCAGCGGAGCGACTACCTGGCATTTGACCGCGAGCGACTCGCCTACCTCAACGCCATTGAAAGGCTCAATTGCGCGTACTGCGCCTATGCGAACGGTGTATTCGCGTACGTTCGGGAGGTCGCGTCCCGTACCGAGCAATACTGGTGCCCGATCAAGCACGCGCGACGTGTGCTCGGCGTCCACTCGCGCTATGGCAGCTTCGTGGACTACGGTGACGCTGACGCCTACCGGCACGAGCTGGAGCGTCTTCGGGCGGAGGCGCGGTCCGCGGATCCGACCTGACCCAGGCATGGGGCGACCCCAGGTATTGCGGACGTATTGGCCTCCAATTCGAGACCCAACCAAAGATAGTCAAGCTCTCTTCCAGGAATCGGCCAAGAGGGTGCGATGCTGACCTTGCTGTGCAGAGATCTCAAGACGGTAGGTCCTGTCCGCGAGACGCGCGGCAGAAGGCTCAATTGCCGCCCGGGGCCGAGTTCATGGGACGTCCAACCGCACGTGCCTCTGCAGTCAATAGCCGGTAAACATGCGGAAGCCTGTCATGGTGCGATCGAAATCGCCAACGTCGCGCGCACAGCGCGCGGCGATCTGCGTCACACCTTCGGGCGGCGCTTACGGGCTGCCGGAGTGAGCCTGGAAGATCGCCAAGACCTCAGGAACGACAAATTGCATCGAGCCTTAATAGCTTGGACGCGTGGCAGTTGAGCACCACCTCGACCTAGGCCGATTGTAGCAATGCCGTGATAGTGAGGCGCCATTCGTTCCTGTCTTTCGGCGGATCGAACTGCCTTTGAATATTTGCCGCGTGGAGAATTCTACCAGGATAGACTATGCCGCTGTTGAACTTCAGTTCATTTGAGAGAATAACTTCAAACAGCGAGCTTTCTCCATTGATATACTCCTTCTTCGGAACTCCATGTATGCGGATATCGTTGTCGAGAGCGAGTTTATAGTTCCTCTGGTTTTCCACCGTTATTTCTTCATATCCGGTTTTCCGATGTCTGTAGAATGATGTCCCGGAAAACCTTGTGTCACATAGATAAATTACCGCCGCGAACAGATTGGGGTCTGTTGAATCATAGTGAGGGATACGTTGGATTGGCAGCAGGTCCCTGCTCGCAGTGGTAACGACGGAGAAGAAGCTCGAATCGCGATGGATAGCCTGATTACCCTGCAACATACCGTTGCGCTGGAGGATAGGCGTGACCCAGGCGCGCAGCGCGCTCGAGAAGCTCTCGGGCATTGGAGCCCGCAAACCAGGGTAAAGATTGCTGCGGTCCTCAGCATAAGATTGCGCGAAACCCAGGGCAGCGACGCCCTGGGGGTCACGCAGGACGTTGTCGATCATGGTCACGGCAATTCCGCGCCGCCCGATATGCGCCAGTTTGACCTCTGCATCGCTGTTGAATGCGAATAGCGCCGAATCGTGTGACCCATCACTCATCAACAGTCCCAAGGACGATGTCAACCGGCATTGCTGTGCCAGGCGCGACTGAGGGCAATGCGCTGGTTCTTGAGTCGAATGAGCTTGAATATCTGTCCAGTAGCGATCAATACCGAATAAATCAGGTCAAGGTAGCCGGTCTTCCAAAGTCTGGCGATTTCCCGTTCATCGAGCTGCCTGAACCTATCCTCGTCGAGAGCGTATAGCCCTTCGAGTTGCAGCGGTGTTCGATCATCCAACACGAGGTCGAGCATGATAGGAGCAAGAAGATTCAAAGAAAGCGCGGTTGCAATGAATTGCTCAGTCCTGTCTTTACCTGAGACCAATTCACGCAGGATGGACAATATTTCCTTCAAATATGAAGAATCACCGCCGTCGGGATTGACTATCCTCTTCTGGCCGGAGCCGTCTATACACGGATTGTCGAGATCGATGCAGAGAACGCCGGACGCATCCTTGGTTCCTACATAGAATGGCTGTCGCCGCACGTTCAACGGCACGTAAGCGACGTCCAGCTCCGTTCCGGACCAGAACAAATTCTCTTCGACGCCCAATCCGTTCAGGACATAGGGGGCGAAGCGTCCCGTTTCAGGACTCTTTGCAAAGACGATCGGGTATTGTGTCGCGGCTTTGCGAAATTCGCTCACGACGATGGGAATCAGGTGTTGGCTGGCCGCGGATGCCTCAACCAGATCAGCGCGGATCCGCAGCTCGGCGTGCTCGCTGCGCGACAGTTCGACCAGACGCATTTTTCACCTATGCGCGCTGTTGGTTGCTAGATCTTCTGAAGACCATGCTCTTTGATCTTGTTGATCAAATCGCGATTCTTCGGGAGTGTCCTGGTCCATTTCGCCTTCAGTGTTTCGTTCTGCGTGAACGCCTGCTGGGCGATCCCAACGTCCCGATCCAGCGGCAGATTACCTACATCCATTCTGAAGCCCATGCCAAACAGCACATATTGATAGCTGGCGGCAGGGAACATCTCCCTGTTGCTCGTGAAATCCTGGTCGCCCGGCGCCCGGTAACGCCACAGCTCCAACTGCTCCTTCAGGCTCTCCGGAATGCTGGCGGGATCGCGGTTATCGATCCAGAACTTCGAATCCGTACGTTTACTGAGAAGGTAGTGGAGCTTCAGGAAATCGATAATCCGACCCCAACGATACAGAGTCGTTTCGTTGAAGCGCCTGGCAACGATATCCATCGTCTCCCGCGTTGCGGGCATCATGGCGCTGATCATCTCAGCTGACAGCTCTATCAGCACGAGGGCGGACGCCTCGAGCGGCTCGAGAAACCCCCCGGCGAGGCCCACCGCCACGCAATTTTGCTTCCAGAATGTCTGACGATGCCCGGCGACAATTTTGATTTCCCTGGGTTGCAAGTCGCGATGCCGGTCCCCGACATAGGCGCGCAGCTCGGCAAGGGCGGCATCGGCGGTCGTATGGTTGCCCGAGAAGACATAGCCTACGCCGCGCCGGGTCTGCAACCCGATGTCCCATATCCAGCCGTGCTTCTGCGCGATCGATAGGGTATGTGGGACAATTTCGCTTTGTTCGTCGTCATAGGGCACCTGCATGGCCAGCGCGCGATCGATTAACAAAACATCGCTGCAATCGACGAACGGCACCTCCAGCGTCTCGCCAAGCAATAACGACCGGAATCCGGAACAGTCGATAAAGAGGTCGCCACCTAGCCGGCCAGACTTGCTGGTTTCCACATAGTCGATGTCGCCCGTGTCCGTTTTTGCCACCCCGGTGACTTCATCGATGATGTGACGAACGCCAAGATTCTTGACGCAATGCTGACGAATGAATGATGCGAAGCGGCCAGCATCAAGGTGATAGGCGTAGTTGGCGACCCCGGCATATTCGGGCGAGGTGATCAACTTGGGCGCGAGGCCCAGTTCGCAAACCGCTTCCTGAAAACATACCGCATCCGAGAACGACGGGGCATTCGCATGTTCATCCGAATATTTCGTCCAGAAGGGCGCGAGGTCGAGGCTCGGAAAACCCTCGGGGAGCATTAACGGATGATAGTAGAAATCGGACTCTTGACCGGTAACCCACCGCGCGAACTTCGCGCCCTGCTTGAAGGAGGCGTTGCACTCGCGAAAAAAGTCCGTTTCCGAGACGCCCATCTTCTTCAAGGACGTACGCATCGTCGGCCAGGTGCCTTCACCCACGCCGATGATTCCGATGGTCTCACTTTCAACCAATGTAATTTGCAGACCGCCTGATTCCGTGCGATGGCGTGCCGCAATGATGCCCGCCGTGAGCCATCCGGCGGTACCGCCGCCGACGATGCAGATCGATCGAACCGGACGTACCATGGTCTATTTTCCATGAGCAAATCGCCGCCCGTTGCGATTCGGCGAACAGACACACTCAACAACTCGCGCATGCCGCGCCACACGGCCGATGTCGATGGAATCCTTCCGGGCGCGCAGCAACCCGCACGCCCGGAAAGTCGGGCCAGGATCAGAACGTGGCGCGAGCGCCGAGCTTGAACCGGCGCCCGCTATCTTCCGCATAGAGGAACTGGTTCCCGTAATAAGCGTACTTCAAAACGTACCTGTTGGTCAGGTTTTCACCTGCCGCGAAGATCGCAAAGTTCTTATTGAAGTGGTAGAAGGTGCTGGCGTCCAGCTGGTAGCGCCCACGCACCTGCGTCACTGCCTGCCCGGCGCCGTTCAAGGGCGGCGGCGAGAGATACTGCAGGAAGTGATCGCGCCAGTTGAGAGCCGCCCGGGCCTCGAAGCCATTCTTGTCATAGAACAACACGGCATTGGCCGAGTTGGACAGGCCGGTAAGCGCGAACTTGTTGGTCAGATCGGCAGGGTTCAACTGCTTATCGCTATGCGCATACGTACCGTTGAGCTGGACACCAAAGCCGCTGTCCCACAACGAGTGCTGGAACGCCGCTTCCAATCCGGTCACTACCGCGGTTTGCCCGTTCGTGGGCGCCGTGATGGTGAACTGGGCCGGCGATCCGCTAGCTGGATCGAGCAAAGGGCTACCGGACGAATTCTTCACCGTGCCGGTTGATTGGTTTAGAACGATGAAGTTGCTCACGTCCTTGTAGAACCCACCGAGCGAGATGTAGTTCGAATCGCCGTAGTAATACTCGAGCGAAAAATCGAGGTTACTGGACCGGAACGGCTGTAGACCGGGGTTGCCGCTCGCCGCGGCGAAATTGCCTGGGCGCAACGTCACCAGCGTCGTTACCGGCGACAACTGCTCGAGTGTCGGACGGGTCATCGTCTGCGACGCGGCGAAACGCGCTACAAAGCCATCCAGCAACTTCCACTTGAACGACATCGTGGGCAGAACGTCCGTATAGCTGTTCGAGCTCGATATCGTGGCAGTGCCGGCGGTCGAGACACCATATTGTGTGGGGTCATTGGCCAGCCTGGTCAGCGCCGTGAACTGGGTTGCCAGACCACTGACCGTCTCTTGAGTATTCTCAACACGGACACCCACCGCGCTGGTGAAAGGTCGATCGACCAGCTTGCCGCCGAACACGGCTTCCAGATAGCCGCCGAAGACCCGCTCTTCGACCAGCGAGTCGTTCACCTTTGGCGGCGCGAACGTAAAGCCGGGCATCGTTGTCTGTAGCTGTTGGGTGATCGCGTTGAACAATGACGGTCCGTCGAAAGTGAGCCACTGCGTCGTCAGGCGATTCGCGCCACTCAGTCCCGACAGGAAGTCGCTGCCGGCGTCAAATACGCCGATCGGAAAGCCCGCTGGCGAAGGGTTGTTGTAGCCGCAGGTCGCGCAGCCTGTGCCGCCGTCATTCGAATAGAGTGCGGTATCCTTTTTATCGTAAGAGTAGTAACCGCCCACCCGCAAATTGATCAATCCTTGTTTCGGATCGTCGCCCTTGAACTCAAGGCCGGCACGCAACTGGCCAATGGTATCCCGAACACCATAGCCGCGATAAAGCATGACGTGCTCGAAAAGTGGATGTGTGCCGCCCGCTACGCCGGCGTTTGGGCCACTAGTCGGACGCACGAAACCGCTTGTATAGGGCAAGATCGATCCATCCGAATGGTAGCTGATTGTCTGCCCGTTATAACCGAGCAATGCGAGCTCGCTCTCCGCGCCACCGTTCGGATATTCTTCGGCGCGCGAGAAGCTGCCATCGAGGTTGAGCTCAACGCGATCGGAGAGCCTCCATTCGGCATTGAGTCCAGATTCGCCAGTATACGTCTGCTTGTCGAACTTCTTGTCGTGGAAGTCGGACGCCATGCCGACACCCTGGGTCAGGTCGATCGCCGTCCCGTTGACGTCGGTCACCACGTTGCTCAGGTTGGACGGCGTGAACCAATGACCGAACGAACGCGCGTCCGTCGTGTCTGAGAACCGCGAAAAGAGCGCGTCGGCCGTGATTGTCAGATCGTCACTTGCCTTATACTGCAGCACCAGTGTACCGCCTATCCGCTGGCGGTTCTCGAACGTCACCTTGGCGTCGAAGTTTTGGGGGATAAACAAATTGCCCTGCGGATTTGACGGTGTGAGCTGAACCCCGGCACCGCCGTTGATGGCCGAAGAGGGCGTTCCACCGTTGACAATCCAGCCGTCTGTCTGGGCCTGATTTAGTCGGTCCTTGCGCAGCTGATAGCTGCCCGACAACAGAACACCAAAGCGTCCATCGTGAAACCTGTGACTGAGCAGAAATGAGGCGTCCGGCGCGGCCTTTTTGGAATTCTCCTCATAGTTGGCATCGGTGGAACCGGAGAATTTGAATCCGGAGTAGTCGAATGGCCGCGCGGTCTTGATGTTTATGGTCGAGCCCACGCCTCCGGACTGAAAGCGTGCCGTCGAAGATTTGAACACCTCGACACCGGATACCAGCTCAGAGGCGAGCGTGTCGAACGAAAAAGCGCGACCGCTGGCCTGACTGGGATCAGTCGGCGTTGCAATCTGTCGCCCGTTGAGTAGGACGGTATTGAACTCCGGCCCAAAACCGCGAACCGTGACAAAAGCGCCTTCCCCGCCGGAGCGATCGATCGACACGCCGGTAATGCGCTGCAATGACTCCGCCAGGTTGGCGTCAGGGAGCTTGCCGATATCTTCGGGCGCGATCGCATCGACAATCCCTAAAGATTCACGCTTGATGGTCTCGGCGCTCACCAGTGAGTGGCGCAGGCCAGTCACGACTACTTCCTGGATCTCACCGGAGTTGGCGGACGCATCCGGTACCGCGGTCACTCGCGACGGTGCGGTTGCAGGTGAATCCGAGGCCGTGGGCTCGGCGGCTACTGAGGACGTGTTGACCTGAAGAGCCGCTGCGGATGCGGTTCGCCCGAAGCTCATCAGTGCACGCACGTCGGCACCCATGTCGCGCACACGGCGGCGAATCATGATCGCCCCCGATACCGAGCGTTCGGCCACGAGATCAGTCCCCTGCAACAACCGGTCCAGCGCGCCCTGGACACTGTAGTCACCCTTGAGGGATGTCGCCTGCCCAGCAACTATGTCTTCGGTAAACACCACCTCCTGACCGCAGACACGCGCAAAATTGCGCAGCGCCCGCGAGAGAGACTCATTGGCTATGGCAAAGTGATAGCTGCGATCCTGGCTTTGCGCGACCCCCGTACTGAGTGCACCCACGGCACAGACGGTCGCCAGGCCGGATGCATTGCGCATCCGTTGTGTCCGAATCACCATTCCCTGTCCCCTGATTAGCGATTCCGAGGCCGGCGCAATTTCGGGCCCACAATGAGTACAGACGCCGGCTTCTGGAAATTCCTCCAACAAACGACCCGCATGGATGGATGGCTATTTCGCCCGCCACCAAGCCTTCACCGATGCGTCAAGCGGGTCGTCCCGTCTGTCTGTTTCTCCGCGCGCACCGGCAAGTATGCAACGATCGTGCTGACGAACCCTTCGATATCGCCAGTATGAAACACACCGCTGATGCGCAACTGGCCAGTCTGCCTGTCGCCGATGATTGCGGCATGTTGGGCATAGCGATTGATTCGCGCCACGACGGTCGCCAGCGAATCGTTCTCGGACACGACCTCGCCGTTCTCCCACGCAGTCGCCTGTCCGAGATTGACTCGGGCAACACTCGGCGGCGTCTTCGGCGAGAACACGACTTGCTCACCGGCATCGAGAGTGATACGCGCGACCGGAGTATCCGCTTTCGTCAGTTCAATCAACGACGGTGTGGGTGAGACGACCACGTGGCCTTCGATCAGGGTCACGAGGAGACTGGGGCCGAACAGGTCGACGTTGAAGGATGTGCCCGTTGCGATTACTCTGTGGCCGCCAGCGATGACCGAGAAAGGCCTCTCGATGTCATGTGCAACGTCGAAACGTGCCTGACCTTTAGTCAATGTCAACTCGCGTGCGTGGGCAGAGTATTGCACGCTGACTTCGCTACGCACGTCGAGCGCTACCTGTGAGCCGTCAGCCAACGTCACCATGCGCCGCTCGCCCGCGCGCGTGGTATAGACGTCCGGTTGCTTCATCCAGACAAACACCCCGCCGACCGCGAGAACCAGGATCCCAGCTGCAATGCCGAGCCGATGAGTGATGGCAAACCGCCTGGAGCGTACCCATCGGCCTTGTCCGGCCTTGTGGGCATGCGCCAGGGCCTCGGAGCGAAGCTCGAGGATCTCAGGCGAATTCGCATGCTCTGCGAAAAGAGCCCAGTCATTCTGTACACGCTTCCAGGCCGCCGCGTTGCGCGCGTCCTCGGCGAGCCATGAGGACAGCTCCGGGCAGCCTGCCAGATCATTTTCCGCTAGCCGAACACGCCAGGCAGCAGCCTGCGTCAGGCGAGATGTGTCGCCCTCACTCATGCCCATACCGTTTGGCCAGATGGACCACGGCCTTCACGACGTGCTTCTCGACGGTGCTCTGCCCTATACCGTACAGGGCAGCAATGTCCTTCTGCTTCATATTCTCGAGCCGAAACAAGATAAAGATCTTGCGGGTCAGCTCGTTCAGTTCCTCCAGGGAACGCAGCACATCCGCAAGAAACTCCTCACTCAGTAAGACGCGCTCGGGCGAAATTGCCTCCACCAGCTGACTTTCGAGCTGACCCTCGAAGTCTTCCTCTATGGGTAGGAAGACGGCGTGGCCTGCACGGAGAGCTCGGCGGCGATGATCTCGCAGGAGATTGGTTGCGACCGTGAAGACGTAGCTGTCCGCTCGCTCGATCTGCCCGCGCCCGCATGCGCGCACAACCTTAAGCAAGACATCCTGCGTCAGATCCTCCGCCAACGAGCGGTCCTTAATCCGGCGCAGGAAGAAGGTCATTAGCGGACGCTGAAAACGCGCGCCCAGCTCTCTGGGTAGCTGCTCAGGAGACGGGTTGTTCCGAGCGGTAGCCATGGGCGTGGAAGCCGCTACCGTAACACGCCGTATGCCACCAGTGCTCAACCCTCCCCATCCGGTCATGGTTTGGAGTTGTTTGACACGCTCTGCGCATACGGGCGGCGTTCTTGGTCAGATCCCGGTCCCGCTTGCTAAGGCCGCGAAGGCCATTTTGCGGGCCCGTTTTGGCCAGCCCTGGACATTCCTGTCGCGAGCCAGACTTTTCTGCGAGCAGCGTGGCACTCGCACGTCGAATCGGCCGTTCAGTTCGCCGAATCCGGACCAGTACAATGGCAACAAGCCGGTAACGGTCCGGCTTCAGCTAGCATCATGACCACACCCGGATGAGGCTCAATTCGCGCTTAGCGTCCGTCGTCTATCTCTGGGAAATCCTCGATCCTTTGTTCGTGACACTGTCATTCCCACCGCGACTTCTTCGCCTGCGCATCGCTCCTGCCTAGCGAACACCAGGGAAGCTCCAGCGGGCTTCAGGAACGTGCGGGTACACGACCTGCGCCACACCTATGGGCGACGCTTGCGCGCGGCTGGCGTGTCCTT
>Ga0209238_1000314_pt1 | contig 16553 bp, 18 predicted proteins | sample GraSoi013_1_20cm_FD_185823 | JGI IMG/M metagenome (GOLD analysis project Ga0209238, IMG submission 185823) | Grasslands soil microbial communities from the Angelo Coastal Reserve, California, USA - Sample 10_02_2013_1_20cm (SPAdes) (version 2) | ecosystem: Environmental > Terrestrial > Soil >...
AGCACGATGTCCACGCGCTCGCCGGCGAGCTCCTGGGTCACGGCCTGGACGCGCGCGCCGCGCATGCCGACGCAGGTCCCGATCGGGTCGATGCGCTTGTCGCGGGAATGCACGGCGATCTTCGCGCGAATGCCGGGGTCGCGCGCGGCCGACTTGATCTCGAGCAGTCCTTCCTCGATTTCTGGGACTTCGAGGCGGAACAATTCCATGATGAATTCGGGCGCGGTGCGCGAGAGCACCAGCTGCGGTCCGCGCACATTGCGGTCGATTCGCATGACGAAGGCGCGCACGCGGTCTCCCACGCGCAGGTTCTCCTTGGGGATCATCTGATCGCGCGGCAGCACCGCCTCGACGCGCCCGACCTCGATGATCGCGTTGCCGCGCTCGACGCGCTTGATCGCGCCGTTGATGAGCTTTTCGCCGCGACCGAGAAAATCGTTCAGCAGCTGCTCGCGTTCGGCGTCGCGGATCCTCTGGAGGATCACCTGTTTCGCGGTCTGCGCCCCGATGCGGCCGAAATCGATCGGCTCGAGAGCCTCTTCGATATAGTCCCCGAGCTGAATGTCCGGGTATTGCTTCTGCGCCTCCGAGAATGCGACCTGCTGGGCCGGATTCTCCACCGCTTCATCGGCCGCCACCAGCCAGCGGCGGAAGGACTCGAAGTCCCCGGTATTGCGGTCGATCGCGACGCGCACGTCCACGTCCTCGTTGAAGCGCTTCTTCGTCGCGGAAGCGATCGCCATCTCCAGGGCGCCGAACACCACGTCCTTGTGGACGTTCTTCTCCCGGGCGAGCGCGTCCGCCTGCAGCAGCAGCTCGCGGCTCATATATCCTTGGGGCATCACGGCTTGGGCACCAGTCGCGCGCGGTCGAGGTCGGCGAGGTCGAACGCGAGCCGGCCGCTGTCGTAGTCGAATTCGATCCGGTCGCCTTCCACGGCGCGCACGGTGCCGACGAAATTCCTGCGGCCGTTGACCGGATGGCGCAGGCGCACCTGGGCCTCATGCCCGGCGAAGCGGGCGAAATCCGCCGCTTTTTTCAGCCTGCGGTCCAGGCCCGGGGAGGAAACTTCCAGCCGGTCGTACTCGATTCCCTCGACTTCGAACACCCGCTGCAGCTGCCGGCTCACGGACTCGCAGTCGGCGAGGGTTACCCCTGCCCGCTCGGGCACGAGTTCATGTGTTTTCTCAATAAACACGCGTAACATCCTACCGTTGTTTATATATTCGAAGTCAGCAAGCCCGTACCCCAGCCCGGCCACGGTGCGCTCAAGCAAAGACTCAAGCGGGCTCACGACACGTACAACCCTCGAGCATAAATAAAAAATGGGCTCGAAAGCCCATCTCTAAAACGTCGAAAGTATAGCAAGAAACTTCACCCGGAACAACGGAAAGGAGTCTGCGGACCGGCCTTGAGCAGCGGCGCGGCCTCTCTCGGGTCGAGCTCGCGCCATTGGCCCCGGCGCAGATGGGGCGGCAGCCGGATCGGGCCGAAGCGCACGCGCATCAGGCGGCTCACGGTGATTCCCAGCGACTCGAACATTCGTCTGACCTCGCGGTTGCGCCCTTCGCGCAGCACGACCTGGTACCAGCGGTTCGAGCCGCTGCCTCCGCCCGGGGAGATGCTGTCGAACCTTGCCGGACCGTCTTCCAGAGCGATCCCTTGAGCGAGCCTGCGGAGGTGCTCGCGAGTGAGCTCGCCGCGCACCCGCACCGCGTACTCGCGCTCGATCTCGTTGCTCGGATGCATGAGGCGGTTGGCGAGCTCGCCGGAGTCGGTGAAGAGCAGGAGCCCGCCGGTATTGAAGTCGAGCCGGCCGATCGCGATCCAGTGACCGCCCCGAATTCTCGGCAGATGGTCGAACACGGTCGGCCTGCCTGACGGATCGCGCGTCGTGACGAGCTCCCCGGCCGGCTTATGATAGATCAGCAGGCGCGGCGCGCCCTCTTCGAAGCGCAGCGAGACCGGGTGCCCGTCGAGCATGACGCGATCGCGCGACCCGACGCGCAGCTCCCCGGCCGGCTTATGATAGATCAGCAGGCGCGGCGCGCCCTCTTCGAAGCGCAGCGAGACCGGATGCCCGTCGAGCATGACGCGATCGCGCGGCCCGACGCGCTGCCCCAAAGCGGCGCGCGCGCCGTTGACCACGAGCCTGCCCGAGGCGATCGCAGCTTCCATGTCGCGGCGCGAGCCGAGACCTGAGCGTGCAAGAACCTTGTGAAGCTTCTCGGCGCGCGCCGTCGGCCTAGACCGCGCTGGGTTGCGCGGCCGCCGACTCGTCGGGCGCGGGCCGCGACTCGGGGTCGGACTGCGGAGCGGGCGCGGGTTGCGGATCGGGCGGCGGGGTCGGTGTGAGATCAAGCGTCTGGGCGATATCTTCAAGGGGCGGCAATTCCTGCAATGAGCGCAGGCCGAGATCGTCGAGGAAAGTCTTGGTGGTCGCGTACAGTGCCGGGCGGCCCGGCACCTCCTTGTGTCCGATGACTTCCACCCAGCCGCGCGCTTCCAGGCGCCCTATCACCTCGGCTGAGACGGTGACCCCGCGAACCTCCTCGATGTCGCCGCGGGTCACCGGCTGGCGGTAGGCGACGATCGCGAGCGTTTCGAGCACGGCACGCGAGTAGCGGGGCGCTTTGTCCGGATGAATGCGCTCGAGGAATTTCTGGTACGAGGCGCGCGTCTGGAAGCGCCAGCCGCTCGCGGTCGCCACGAGCTCGACACCACGGTCCTTCCACGCCTCGCGCAGCTCTTCGAGCAGCCTGCGGATCGTGTCTGCGCCGATATCTTCGTCGAATATCTTGCGCAGCTCCGAGATCGGAAGGGGCTCCTGTGCGGCGAGCAAAGCCGCCTCGAGCACGACCTTCACTTCACTCGGATTGAGCATGAGCCAGCTTCACGTAGATGGGCGCGAAAGATTCGGACTGCGTGACCTCGATCAGATTTTCCCTCACGAGCTCGAGCACCGCGAGGAAATTGACGATGAGCACCGGCACGCCGCGCCCCGGTTCGAACAGCTCGCCGAACTCGGCGAACCCGCCGCTCCGCAGCCGGCGCAGGATGAGGCTCATGTGCTCGCGCACCGAAAGCTCCTCGCGTGTGACACGGTGGTGCTGCATCATTTTCGCACGCACGAGGAGGGCGCGCCACGCTTCCTGAAGATCCATGACGTTCACCGTCGGCAGGCGCTGCGCGAGAGTCTGCTCGATCCAAACCTCCACCGGGAAGAAGTCGCGCCCGAGCTGCGGCAGCGCGTCGAGCTTCTGCCCGGCGAGCTTCATCTTCTCGTACTCGAGCAGGCGCCGCACGAGTTCGGCGCGCGGGTCCTCGTCCTCCGCGCCCGGCATCGTTTGGCGCGGAAGGAGCATGCGCGATTTGATTTCCATCAACATCGCCGCCATGACCAGATACTCGGCGGCCAGCTCGAGATTTCTCGTGCGCATCACCTCGACGTACTCCATGTACTGCTCGGTGAGCCGCGCCATGGGAATGTCGAGGATGTCGAGGTTCGCCCGGCGGATGAGGTAGAGCAGCAGGTCGAGCGGCCCTTCGAAGGTATCGAAGAAGACCTCGAGCGCGTCGGGTGGGATGTACAGATCGTGCGGCAGCTCCCTATACGGCTCGCCGCGCACTTTTGCCACGAGCGCACTCGGCGCGCGTGTCGGGACGGAGGGCTGTGCCGGCTCGCTCACGTGTAGGCGAGCCCCATCGCTCCGCGCACCTCGCGCATGGTCTCCCGCGCGAGCTTGCGCGCCTTTTCGCACCCGTCCGCGACGATATTGCGAACCGCGAGCCCCATCGCTCCGCGCACCTCGCGCATGGTCTCCCGCGCGAGCTTGCGCGCCTTTTCGCACCCGTCCGCGACGATATTGCGAACCAAGGTCGGATCGTCGAGATACTTCTGGGCGCGCTCCCGCATGGGTCCCTGCTCTGCGAGCACCGCATCGATCACCGGCTGCTTGCATTCAAGGCAGCCGATGCCGGCGGTGCGGCAGCCCTGGTTCGCCCACTGGCGGGTCTTCTCATCGCTGTAGACGAGGTGGAACTGCCAGACCGGGCACTTGTCGGGATCGCCGGGATCGCTGCGCTTCACCCTCGCCGGGTCAGTTGGCATGGTGCGGATCTTCTTCCTCACCGATTCCGCATCCTCGCGGAGTGAAATCGTGTTGTTGTAGGACTTGGACATCTTCTGGCCGTCGATGCCAGGAAGCTTCGACGACTCGGTGAGCAGGGCCTCGGGCTCGACCAGGATCAGGCGTCCGCTTCCTTCGAGGTAGCCGAACAGGCGCTCGCCGTCAGCGACCGAGAGGTTGCCCTGCTTGTCCAGGAGCGCACGCGCGGTCGCCAGCGCCTCGGCGTCGCCCTGTTCCTGGTACTTCGTACGCAGCTCCATCAGCACCTTGGCCTTGCGGCCGCCGAGCTTCTTCGCGGCGGCCTTCGCCTTGTCCTCGAATCCGGGCTCGCGGCCGTAGACGTGGTTGAAGCGCCGTGCGACCTCGCGCATCATCTCGACGTGCGGGACCTGGTCTTCGCCGACCGGAACGTATTTTGCGCGGTACACGAGCACATCGGCCGCCTGCAAGAGCGGGTAGCCGAGAAACCCGTACGTGGAAAGGTCGCGGTCGACGAGCTTTTCCTGCTGGTCCTTGTAGCTCGGTACCCGCTCGAGCCAGCTGAGCGGCGTGATCATCGAAAGGAGCGTGTGGAGCTCGGCGTGCTCGGGGATGCGCGACTGGATGAACAGGGTCGCCTGCGCCGGGTCGATGCCTGCGGCCAGCCAGTCGATCACCATGTCCCAAACGTTCTCTTCGATCACCTCGGGGGTTTCGTAGTGGGTCGTGAGCGCGTGCCAGTCGGCAACGAAGTACAGGCACGGATACTCGCTCTGAAGCTTCACCCAGTTCTTGAGTGCGCCGTGGAAATGTCCCAGGTGCATCGCGCCCGTGGGGCGCATGCCGGAGACCACGCGTTCTTCGAACATTTAGATTGGATGCAGTTGAAAAAGCGTCGCGATTACCGATCTTGACGCACCCATCACCGGATCGAGGAACATGCCGAGAACGTTGTAGCCGTACGAGCTGATGACCACGAGTCCAAGGAGGATCGGCAGCCCGAATGGTTCGAGTCTTGCGAAACTCCCCGCGAGAGGACCGGGCAGCAGCGAAACGACGACCCGACCCCCATCGAGAGGAAGAATCGGCAAGAGATTCAGCGCCATGAAAACGAGATTCACCTCGACCCCCGCGAGCGGCACCTGGATGAGGAAATCGCCTTGTGCGAGCCCCGACAGCGCTCCCATCTTCAAAACTGCAGCCCATCCGAGAGCCATCGCCAGATTTGCCGTCGGGCCGGCAAGAGCCACCCAGAGCATGTCTCGCTTGGGATGCCGCAGGGCGTGAAAATTGACCGGAACGGGTTTAGCCCATCCGAACATGATCCTTCCGCCCGTTGCGAATAGCGTGACCAAAGGCAGAAAGACGGTGCCGACCAAATCGATGTGACGCGCCGGATTGAGGCTGATGCGGCCGAGGTTGAAGGCTGTCGTATCTCCGAAGTGGCGAGCGACATAGCCGTGAGCGGCTTCATGCAAGGTGATCGCGAAGAGGACCGGCACGGCGAAAACCGCGATCATCTTAGTGATCTCATTGAATTCCATGGTCGGCCCGCTCGCTCCAGCGCGTCATTTTATCAGAGCCGCCCTGCCGTCCCGCGCGTCCTACCAGTCATGCCAGACGGGTTTCAGATCGTAGGGCAGCTGCGGCAGCGTGCCCAGATCGGCCCTGCTTTCCCCCTTGCCGTGATAGTCCGAGCCGCGCGAAGCGGTGAAGCCGAATTCGCGCGCGATGCGGGCAAATTCGAAGTATTGCTCGGGTGAATGGCTTCCGGTCACGACCTCGATTCCGGCGCCTCCGCAGTCCCGGAACTCCGCGAGAAACGCGTGCAGCTCGGGTTTGGAGAAATTGTAGCGGCCCGGGTGCGCGACGACGGCGATTCCGCCGCTTGCGCGTATCCAGCTCACGGCGTCGCCGAGAGAGGCCCACTGGTGCGGGACGAAACCGGGTTTGCCTTTCACGAGATAGCGCTGGAACACGCTCTTCACGTCCGGCGCGAGTCCCGTTTTCACCAGGTGGCGTGCGAAATGCGAGCGGCTGATGAGACTGGGGTTCTCGGCGTAAGTCTTCGCCCCCGCGAAGCTGTCGGGAACGCCGGCCGCGGCGAGCGCTTCGCCCATTTTCTCCGCCCGTGTCGCCCGGCCTTCCCGGATCGACTCGAGCCCGGAGCGCAAGACCGGGTCTTCCGGGTCGATCTGCAGCCCGACGATGTGAACCGTGGACCCTTCCCAAGTCACCGAAATCTCGACGCCGTCGACGAAGCGAACGCCTTGCGACTCGGCTTTTGTGCGCGCCTCGGCGAGCCCCGACACTCCGTCGTGATCGGTCAACGCGAGTATCTCGACGCCGTTCGCCGCGGCCCGCGCGACGAGCTCTTCCGGCTTGAGCAAACCGTCGGAAGCGGTCGAGTGACAATGCAGGTCGATGTTCAATGGGCCATCTTACCCGAGAAACTCCTCGATCACCGCCGCGAGCCGCTCGGGCTGGTCGTGATGCAGCATGTGACCCGCTTCGGGAATGACGCGCTCGGTCAACCGTTGAAAGCAAGTCTTGCGCGCAGCGAGATCCTGAGGCGATAGCTTCAAAAACTCCGCCGCCTTCGACTCGGCGCCCACGACCCAGAGCACGGGCGCTGCGACCTTGCGCCAGCAGGCTTCGGCTTCCTCGACTCGGTAGAGAACCGGGTTGACGAGCTTGTGCGCGGGATCGCTCGCGAGCTCGACGCGGCCGTCGGGTTTCGACCTCCCCCAATGGCGCGCGAGGAACGCGGCCCTCTCGCCGCTCAGCCGGGAATTGTTGCCGCGCAGGCGCTCGGCGAGCGCTTCGAAGTTCTCGTAGTCGCGAAACGCGGGCTTTTCGCGGAGCTCGGCCAGCCAGCGCGCGTAGCGCTCGGGCGCCTTCTCCGCGCGCGTTCCCGTGAGCCCAAGACCTTCCAGGTTGACGAGTTTCGCCACGCGCTCGGGGCGGATGCCGGCGTACATCGCGGCGACGTTGCCGCCCATGCTGTGGCCGACGAGCGTAGTTGGAGAATCCGCCTGGAAGTGCTCGAGCAGCCGATCCAGATCGGCAAAATAATCCGGGAACCAGTAGCTGTCGCTCTTCGCCCATTCGCTCAAGCCGAAGCCGCGCCAGTCCGGCGCGATCACGCGCCAGTCCCGGTGCAGTGCGTCCACCAGGAACTGGAACGAGGCCGACACGTCCATCCATCCGTGCAGGATGAAGAGCTTCGGCGCGCGCTCCCCGCCCCAGCAGCGGCAGTGGTAACGCAGGCCGCGGATCTGGACGAACTCTGATTGGCTCGGCTTCATGAAGCGCGTGATGATAACAGGCGCCGGAACCGCGGCGCGCTTCCGATATAATCGGCGGCAATCATGGCCGTGTTCTCACTTGGCGAACGCAAAGTAACATTTCACGGCGAAGAGTGGTTCATCGCGCACAACGCCACCGTGATCGGCACCGTGATCCTGCACAACCAGGCGAGCGTCTGGTTCAACGCCGTGGTGCGCGGCGACAACGACATCATCATCATCGGCGAGCGCAGCAACATCCAGGACGCCGCGGTCCTGCACGCCGACCCGGGCGTCCCGCTCACGCTCGGCAAGAACGTCTCCGTCGGCCACCAAGCCATGCTGCATGGCTGCAGCGTCGGTGACTGCACGCTGGTGGGTATCGGCGCGATCATCATGAACCACGCCGTCATCGGCAGCCGCTGCATCATCGGCGCGGGCGCCCTCATTTCCGAGGGCAAAACGTATCCCGACGGCGTCCTCATCCTCGGCTCGCCCGGCAAAGTCGTACGCGAGCTGAAGCCGGAGGAAAAGGAAGAACTGCTGGAAAACGCCGACGTCTACGTCCGGCGCTCGAAACTCTACCGCGAGAAGCTGAAGCCGCAGGAACGGTAGCCGCTCAGATGAACGCTCGGTACGACAGTATTGGTTACGGCTACGCAACTACCCGCCGAGAAGAGCCCCGCTTCCGCGAGATTATCATGGCTGCATTGGGTCACGCGAAATCGGTCGTGAACGTAGGTGCCGGGGCAGGTTCCTATGAGCCTCGTGATCGGTATGTGCTCGCAATTGAACCCAGTGACGTCATGGCGGCCCAGCGCCCGCGCGAGTTGGCGCCTGCGATCCGCGGGGAGGCGCATTGTCTACCCTTGCGCGATGGTAGTGTTGAGGCGGCAATGTCTGTACTTTCGCTGCATCACTGGGAGACGCACCAGGAGCAAGGGGTTAGAGAGCTGCGGCGTGTTGCGAGTGGTCCGGTTGTGCTTTTCACGTGTGATCCGGAGGTCAGTGGCTCGATGTGGCTCATGAAGGACTACCTTCCGGAAGTCGCTGACCTGGATCGTCGGATCTTTCCGGACATCAAACGACTGGCGACATGGCTTGGCGGCAGGACACGAATCGACGTCATCCCTATTCCCCGTGACACATGCGATTGGACGCTGATGTCATTCTGGGCTCACCCGGAGCGCGTGCTCGATGCCTCGGCACGCAACGCCACATCGGGATTTGCCAGAATGTCCACCGACGTTGTCGAACGCGTCGTAGCATCTGTAGAGCGCGACCTCCATGATGGAACCTGGGATGCTCGCCATGGCCACCTCCGAAAGCTCGACGAGTACGACGCAGGCTTGAGGCTTGTGGTCAGTACAAAGGCCTGAGGATGGTCGCCGCAATTCGTTTGAGACCGAGATTCTCGTTCGTCAGAGTCTCTTACCGGACGAGTTCAGCGCACTATTGCAGTCCGAATCGGCGAGGTACGCTAAAGTCGTGCGCGAAGCGGGAATCAAAGCCGATTGAAGGGGGAAACGTAGCGGGAAAATGACGCGCGCTTGCGCGCGCGTCACTTCGGCGCCATGCGGATGGCGCCGTCCAGCCTGATCGTCTCTCCGTTCAGCATCTCGTTCTCGACGATGTGCCGGACGAGCTGGGCGTAGTCCGCCGGCCTGCCCAGGCGCGGTGGAAACGGCACCTGCTTCGCGAGCGCCTCCTGCACGTCCTTCGGCATGCCGAGCAGCATCGGCGTCTCGAAGATTCCCGGAGCGATGGTGCAGACGCGGATTCCGTCGCGCGAGAGGTCGCGCGCGACTGGAAGGGTCATGCCGACCACGCCGCCTTTCGAGGCCGAATAGGCGGCCTGCCCGATTTGCCCGTCGTAGGCGGCGACCGACGCCGTGTTCACGACCACGCCGCGCTCGCCTGCCGCGTTCGGCTGACCCTTCGCCATCGCAACCGCGGCGAGGCGGATCATGTTGAACGTGCCGATAAGGTTGATGTTGATCACGCGCGAGAACGAGGCGAGCGCGTGCGGCCCGTCCTTCTTCACCGTGCGCTCGGCGATGGCGATGCCGGCGCAGTTCACCAAGCCCTGGAGTGCCGCGAAATTCTTCAGCGCCGCGTCCACCGCGGCCTGGCCGTCCGCTTCGCTCGTCACGTCGCACCGGACGAAGCGCGCCTTCGACCCGAGCTGCTTCGCGAGCGCTTCGCCCTTGTCGACCTGAAGGTCGGCGATGACGACGCTCGTGCCGGCTTCGGCGAGCATCTTGACGGTTCCCTCGCCGAGGCCCGAGGCGCCGCCGGTGACGATGAACGTGCTGCCTTTGAGCTGCATGGGTTCCCCTCAAGTCTTCTTCGCGCTCTTCTTCTTCTCCGGCATCAACCCCGCGCGGTCGCGCAGCAGCGGATCCAGGCCGCTCTTCGCGACGAGATAAGTCCAGCGCTCGAGCTTTTTCTCGCGCTCCACCTTCTCGACGAGCTTCTTGCGCCGCTCCTCGAACTCCTTGTCGTTCTTCGCCTTGTCTTCCGCCTTCTCGCCCTTCGCGGGCGTGCGCGTCTTGCTGGGCTCGCCGGCCACCGCCACCCTGACGTAGTAATTGTTGCCCGCCTGCTTGCCGACTCTCAGGGTATAGCTCAGGCCGTCGAAGGTATCGGCCTTGATGACGATCGCATGATCAAGCCCGGTATCGTCCTTGGCGGGGTCGGCGACCACGTCGACGAGATTCACCCAGCCGAGCGAGCTCGCGAGATCGGTCGCCTTCTGCAGATCGGGCTTTTCCTTCGATCCGCTGAATTTCCAGTCCGCCGACTCGGTCTCGCGCGCCACGCTCCAGCGCTCTCTTCCGTCCTTCGACGAAGAAATCGACTTCGCGCCGTCGGCCCGAAGCAGATCCTTCACCAGCCACCGCTCGGGCCTGGACTCGACTTCGGCCAGCGGCTCCCCGACTGCGAGCAGCGTCGCGGCTTCGCCGCCCGCGACGAGGTAGCGGCCCGTCGCCTCGGCCTCACCGCGCGAGAGCGAAGCGACCGGCGAGCTCTTCACGATTTTCTTTCCGAGCAGGAGGCGCCCGAGCGAGCCACCCTTGGCGTCCTTAAGCTCGATCAATGTACCGGCGCCCGCCACCTTGCCCTTCGGCTCGAGCAGCTCCAGGCGAACGCGCTGGCTCTCGGGCAGGGGTTCGCTCTGAACGATCTTCAGCTCGGCGAGCTTCACGAGAAGCGCCGCGATGCGATCGGTGTCGGCGGCGAAGCCGGCGCGCTCGCGCACGCTCCAGCCGGTCTCGTCGCGCGCGAGGTGCAGCTCGCCGCCAGGGTCGGTAATTGCGATCTCGGCGACCTCGCTCAAGCGCAGGCCCGCGATCGCCTTCTGCCCCGCACGCGAATCGGCGCTCGTCCAGGCGGAGCGGTCGGACAGCACGACTGCGGCACCCGCGGCGGCGAGGATCGCGAGCACCGCGAGCGCGATGAAGAATTGCCTGCGGTTCATATCGCGGGCGTCCTGCGGCGGCGCAGGATCGCGAGGCCGATGCCGGCGAGCGTCACGAGAAGGGGCATCAGCGCGATGTTGAGCACCTTGGTCCAGAACTGGAGAGCTTCGCTGTCGGCGCGCAGTTCGCGGCGCACTTCTTTCAGCGCGAGGCGCGTCTCCGCGGCTTTCCTGCGGAAGTTCTCGAGCTCGGTCTGCTGGGCGGCCGAGAGAATCGCACCCGCGCCCTGCCCCTTGCCTTTTTGCAGCGCGTTGAGCTTTTCCTGCGTCTGCCCGAGGTTGTCCTCCAACTCCTTGATCTTGCCGAGATAGGCCTGTTGCGCCTTCGCCTCCATATCACGGATCACGGTGAACGGCCGCGCGGCGCTCGCGCGCCCGCGCAGCTTGATGAGCGCAGGGTCGCCTGCGAACTGGTCGACCAGCGCCTGTGCGAACGCGATGTTGCCGTTGCGCGGGATCACGATCCGCTGCCCGAAGATCTCCTGGATCTGCACCGCCGCGCCGTCGTTGATGAAATCGCTGTCCCCGACGAGCACGACGGCGTTCTCCCCCGCGGATTCCTTGAGCTGAGCGGCTTCCGGCTTCGCCTCCGACGCCTTCCCCGCTTTCTTCTCGCCCTTGTCCTCGTCCTTGGGCCGCCCCTCCGGGAACGCGGTCTTGAATTTGCCGGTCAGCCGCACGGCCAGAGGATATTCGGTACCCGAAGGCTTGAACGCCCGGATGGCGGCCTCGCCCTGCGTCGTCGCCGCGAACGAATCGACGAGCTGAGAGTACGCGGAGCTCTTCATCAGGACCGCTTCGCTCAGCCCTTCGACGGGCTTACCGGTGAACGCTCCGGCAAAAGGCATGAGCAGCGACCCCAGCCGCGCCGTCGCGATGTCGTGCGGATCGAACGCGTTGTCGTTGAGCGAGAGCAGCGTCGGCAGCGTGCGCGCTCCCGCGCCCGTGAGGTAACGCATGTCGAGCACGACCTTCCCCGAGTCGAAGGCGAGGCCCCACGCCTTGAGCAGCCTGTCGAGGGAGGACGGCGTGCCCCCGCCGCCCATGCCTCCCATCTGGCCCAACTGGTCGAAATAAGCGCTGGGATCGAGGAAAGCGATGAGCTTCCCGCCGCGCAGCACGAACTGGTCGAGCGCGTACTGCGCCTGCTCGCCGATTCCGCGCGGGTGGATCACCAGCAGCACCTTGATGTCGTCGTCGATTTTTTGAGCGTCCAGGCCGACGCGCTTCACCGTGTAATCGCGGCGCAGCTCGCCGATGAACACCTGCGGCTCCATCGGTTGGCCGCCGGTCATGGGACTGGGCGGCATGCCGAACACCGGCAGCGCGCTCATCACCCCGATCACCGGCTTTGCCGTCGCGGCGGCGCGCGCGATCGCGCGCGTGAGATCGTACTCGAGCAGCGGCTCGCGATCGGGCGCAAGCGCCGGCAAGGCGAGCTTCTGGTCCGCGTAGCTGATCGAGGCGCCGAGGTAGAACTTATCGCCCGAAGGCGTGACTTGCGCCTCGACGCCTTCCAGGGTCGCCGAGTCCTCGGCATCGGAGTCCGGCTGGGGATCGAGCTTCTCGACCGTCACCTTGCCGCGGCCGGCCTGCTTGAACTCCGCGAGAAGATCCTCGACCCTGCGCCCGTACGCCTTGATGGGCAGAGGGATGTCGCTTTGGCTGAAGTACAGGCGGATCTTGACCGGGGATTCGAGCTTGGCGAGAACCGCGCGCGTGCCCTCGGAGAGCGTGTAGAGCCTGCCTTGCGTCAGGTCGATTCGCCCCCTTGCGGCACCCAGCACCAGATTGAGCAGGACGAGGGCGATCAGGGCGGCGACGAGCCCCCCTGTCGAATACAGCAGACTTTCGGTCTTCTTGTGCATGACCGTTCTCAGCCCGTGCGGTGGTTGCGGATGACGACGCCGGTCGCGAAGAGGGCGTAGGCCATCACCGAAAGGAAATACAGCAGGTCGCGCGAATCGAGCACGCCTTTCTGGAAGCCGTCGTAATGAGTGAGGACCGAAAACTTCGAAACGGCCTCCACCAGCCAGGGGCTCGCCCAGCGCGCGAGGAGATCGGTCAGCGGCGAAAACCCGACGAGGATCAGAGCGAGGCACAGGACTACTGCGAGGATGAAGGCGATGACCTGGTTGCGCGTGAGGGCCGAGGTGAGGCAGCTGATCGCGAGGTAGGCCCCGGCGAGGAGCGCCGCTCCGACATAGCCGCTCGCGATCACCCCGTTGTCGGGATCGCCGAGCCAGTTGGCCGTCGCGACGATCGGGAAGGAGAGCGCCAGCGCCACGACGAGGAACAGCCACGAGGCGAGAAACTTGCCGACGATCGCCTGCCACGCCGCCACCGGCATCGTCAGCAAAAGCTCGATCGTTCCGAGCCGCCGCTCCTCGGACCACAGGCGCATCCCCGCGGCGGGCACCAGAAACAGGAACAGCCACGGAACAGGAACAGCCACGGCAGCCAGTTGAAGAACGCCGCGAGCGAGGCCTCGCCCCGCTCGAAGAAGCCGCCGAAAGTGAAGGTAAAGAACCCGGAAAGCAGGAGAAAGATCACCAGGAACACGTAGGCGACCGGAGACTCGAAGTACGCCGCCAGCTCGCGCTTCGCGATCGTACGGATCACCGCCCAGCTCGCCCTCATGCCGCCTCCGCAACCGTGTCCGAACGGGTGATCGACCGGAAGAAATCCTCCAGCTTTCCGGTGGCGGCGCGCGCCTTGAGCTCCTGCGGTGTGCCGTTGGCGACGATGCGACCGCGGTCGATGATGATCGCTCGGGTGCAAGCCGCCTCGACCTCCTCGAGGATGTGCGTGGAGAAGATGATCGCCTTGTTCTCGCCCATCTCGCGTATCAGCGTGCGCACCTCGTGCTTCTGGTTCGGATCGAGCCCGTCGGTGGGCTCGTCAAGGATCAGCACCTCAGGGTCGTGGATCAGCGCCTGTGCGAGGCAGGTGCGGTGGCGGAAGCCCTTCGAGAGCGTATCGATCGCCTGCCCGAGAACGTTCTCCAGGTGGCACAGCTCGACGGCGCGGCGTATCGCGCTGCGCCGTCCCTCGCCGCGCAGTCCGCGCATCTCGGCTGCGAACTTGAGGAACGACAGCACGGACATTTCAGTATAAGAAGGCGCCGCCTCCGGAAGGTAGCCTATGCGGCGCTTCACCTCGATCGGGTTTTCCTGCACGTCCAGGCCGCACACCGAGACGCTGCCCGCGCTCGGGGGAACGAAGCCGGTGATCATGCGCATCGTCGTCGACTTGCCCGCGCCGTTGGGGCCGAGGAACCCCAGCACCTCGCCCTTTCCCACCTCGAAGGAGACGCCGTCGACCGCGCGCTTCGACCCGAAGGACTTGCTGAGATTCTCCACCTTGATCACGGCGCCCCTCCAAAACACATACACAGACCGGCACGGGTTGCCTGAAGTTCCATGCCGGGGCCGGCGGAACCGGATTCTATCGCAACCTCGATCCGGGTATAAGCAAATGACCAATGACCATCAAACCCGCGCTTTCAAGCGACAGGACGAAAGCCTTATAATTTTGGGTTTTCGACGCTCCCCTCGGGTGCGCCGCCAAACTCAAGGATCGCGCGATGACCCATGTCGTCACGGAAAGCTGCATCAAGTGCAAGTACACCGACTGCGTCGACGTCTGCCCCGTCGATTGCTTCCACGAGGGGCCGAACATGCTGGTGATCGATCCGGACGAGTGCATCGATTGCGCCGTGTGCATCCCCGAGTGCCCGGTGAACGCGATCATTCCGGAGGAAGACCTGTCCGAGGAGCAGAAGGCTTCCACGAGGGGCCGAACATGCTGGTGATCGATCCGGACGAGTGCATCGATTGCGCCGTGTGCATCCCCGAGTGCCCGGTGAACGCGATCATTCCGGAGGAAGACCTGTCCGAGGAGCAGAAGAAATTCACCCCGCTGAACGCCGAGCTCGCCAGGATCTGGCCGGTGATCACCGACGCCAAGCCCGGACCAGAGGACGCCGACCAGTGGAAGGACGTGAAGGACAAGCTCCCGCTCCTGGAGCGCTAGGCACGGGATGCTGAAGCTTGCTTACGGCCTGTCCTTCGCGGAACTCTACGAACGCGACGGCCTTGTCAGGCTCGATGCCGCTTTCCTGGACCATCTCGGCGCCGCGGAATCCGCGCTGAGACCGCAGCTCGAAGCAGCGCGCGCGACTGACACCCTTGATCCGAAGGCCGAATCGGCGCTGATCATCGAGATCGCGCCGCATCTGGACGATTTTCTTGCGAAGCTGTTCGGCATCGAGGCCGAATTCCGCGCGCTCGCCGCCCGCCACAACGAGCTCGCCCCGCTCTACAGCGTCAAGCGCCAGTTCGTGCAACGCCGCGCCGCGAACAAGGTGAAGCCCGAGGAGGCGGCCAAGCTCGACGGGCCCGCTCTCGAGGCCGAGCTGAAAAAAAATCACCTGGACGGGCGCTTCGATGAGTTGACGTTCGCGAAAAAAGTCAGCCATTGGCTCGCGCATGAGGCCGAGCACGCGGTTCCGCTAGACCTCGCGCTGAAGTACTCGGCCTGGGCGCTGCACACGCCCGCGGGCCGCGAACGTATCAAGGCGGGTGTGCTCTTCAAGGCGCCGGCGAAGATCGATCCGCAAAATCTCCTCGTGCACGCACAAAAGAGCGACCGCGAGGGCGTCGTCACCTACACGATCCGCCCCGAGCACATCCGCAGGCGCAAGGGCTTCGCCCTCACCGACCCGGGGACCGACCTCGTCGGCGCCCTCGACCAGGCCAACTACTGCATCTGGTGCCACACGCAAAGCAAGGATTCCTGCTCCAAGGGTCTAAAAGAGAAACCCCCCGCGGAAACGCCGGGCAAGGTGGTGTTCAAGAAAAGCCCGTTCGGCGTGACGCTCGCCGGCTGCCCGCTGGAAGAAAAGATCTCCGAATTCCACACGCTCAAGGCGCAGGGCAATGCGCTCTCGGCGCTCGCCGTGATCGTCATCGACAATCCGATGGCGGCCGCGACCGGGCATCGCATCTGCAACGACTGCATGAAATCCTGCATCTTCCAGAAGCAGGAGCCGGTGAACATCCCGCAGATCGAGACGCGCACGCTGAAGGACGTCCTCGAGCTGCCCTGGGGCTTCGAGATCTATTCCCTGCTCACGCGCTGGAATCCGCTCAATTTCCGAAGGCCGCTGCCCCGCCCTGCGACCGGCTACAAGGTGCTCATCGCCGGCATGGGGCCTGCGGGCTTCACCCTCGCCCACTACCTCATGAACGAGGGGCACGCGGTGGCCGGCATCGATGGACTGAAAATCGAGCCGCTGCCGGCCCAATTCTCGGGAATCAAGGAAGACGGGAGCCGCGCGCCCCTCGAGCCGATCCGGGACTTGCAGACCCTGTATGAATCTCTCGACGACCGCGTCATGGCGGGATTCGGAGGCGTCGCCGAGTACGGTATTACGGTGCGTTGGGACAAGAATTTCCTCAAGCTCGTGCGCCTCCTGCTCGAGCGGCGCGCGCAATTCGCGATGTACGGAGGCGTGCGCTTCGGCGGGACGGTCGGCGTCGAGGACGCGTTCGAGCTCGGCTTCGACCACGTGGCGCTTTGCATGGGCGCGGGCAAGCCCACGGTGCTCGACATCCCGAACGGCCTCGCGCGCGGCGTGCGCGCGGCCTCGGACTTCCTGATGGCGCTTCAGCT
>Ga0209238_1000315_pt1 | contig 16526 bp, 16 predicted proteins | sample GraSoi013_1_20cm_FD_185823 | JGI IMG/M metagenome (GOLD analysis project Ga0209238, IMG submission 185823) | Grasslands soil microbial communities from the Angelo Coastal Reserve, California, USA - Sample 10_02_2013_1_20cm (SPAdes) (version 2) | ecosystem: Environmental > Terrestrial > Soil >...
TCACGACGCCCTCACCGCCCGCGAGCAGGTGCTGCAGATGTTCAATCTCGGCCTGCTGTCGCTCGAGTTCCGCGCACTCGCCGAGCGGCTGTACTGGGCCACCTGCGCGAAGATCCGCGACTCCTGCCGCAAGCTCGAGCGTCTGCCGGAGGAGCTCGAGGACCTGGAGTCGATTCTCTCCGACACCTATTTCTGCAACTTCTCGGTGTTCCAGTCGCTCCCGGACAGCTGGGCGATCGACCAGCTGTTCCCGATCCTGCCCATACACCGCCTGCAGGAGCGTCCCACCCGCACCGCCGTGCTCGCCGACATCACCTGCGACTCCGACGGCAAGATCGATCGCTTCGTGTCGCTGCGCGACGTGAAGCGCACGCTCGAGCTGCATGAGCTCAGGGCGGACGAGAGGTACTACCTGGCGGTGTTCCTGGTCGGCGCCTACCAGGAGACGCTCGGCGACCTGCACAATCTCTTTGGCGACACCCACGTGGTGCACGTGCGCCTGCACGATGAAGGCGGCTGGTGGATCGAAGAGATCGTCAAGGGCGACACGGCCAACAAGGTGCTCGAATACATGGAGTACGACGTCGCGGAGCTGTACCCGGCGCTGGCGCGCGACTGCGAGCGCGCCATCCGCGACGGGCGCATGACACTCGCGGAGAGCCAGGCCCTCAAGCGCTTCTACGAGAGCGAGCTCGACGGCTACGCGTATCTGGAGCCCGCGGGGGTCTGACCCTTTCCGCGACCTGCGGGCTGCGCGCCGTGACCGCTCTGGCGCGGCGGCCGGTGTGCGCGCCGCAGCTGCGGCGCTAGAGGCGCACGCCGAGGAGCGCCAGCAGCGCGAGCACGATGAACGCGCCGGCGGCGGCGCGGTGCACCCACTTGAGCGGCACGGCGTTCGCCGCCGCCTCCCCCAACAGCACCACCGGCACATCCGCCAGCATCATGCCGAGGGTGGTGCCGGCAACGACCGCGACCAGCGCGTGGTATCGGGCGGCGAGCGCCACGGTGGCGATCTGCGTCTTGTCGCCGATCTCCAGCAGGAAGAACGAGAGCAGCGAGCTGCCATAGGCCCCGAAGCGCCCCGGCCGCGTGCCCGTTGGCGCGGGCCTGTCGGGAATCAGCATCCACACCGCCGTGGCGAGGAAGGACGCCGCCAGCAGGTAGCGCAGCACCGCCGGACTGATGCGTGCCGCGAGCAGCGTGCCGAGCGCGCCGGCGGCGAAGTGGTTGACGAGAGTGGCGCTGAGGATCCCGCCGATCACCGGCACCGGCGCACGGAAGCGCGCCGCCAGAAGCAGGGCGAGAAACTGTGTTTTGTCGCCGACCTCGGCGAGCGCAACGACGCCGGCCGAAACGAGAAATGCCTCCATGACACCCTTGGTTTGCGTCCCGCAAAGGCCGGGAGTAGCATGCCACGTGCGTTCGTATCCGTCGTGGATGAGTGCGCTTTGTCGAATGTGTTGACTTCATCTCCCGCCCCGCGCTTCTCATCCGTGCGCGAACGCAGGTGCAGGCCGCTGGCCCAAGCGCTGCGCATTGACTGACCGCCGATCGTGTGCCTTGAAGCCTTGACCTGTTTGAGTGTTCACGCGGTACATGCGACCGACCCGTGCGGCTCGCCGCTGTCCGCTTTTGCAAGAGAGACTTCCTGATGACGACGATTTACGTGGGCAATCTGCCCTTCAACGCCACCGAGCAGGACGTGAAGGCCCTGTTTGAACGTCACGGCAAAGTGGAATCGGTGAAGCTCATCAACGACCGGGAAACCGGCAAACCGCGTGGTTTCGGATTCGTCGACATGCCCCAGGCCGAGGCGCAGAGCGCGATCCAGGCCCTGAACGGCTTTCAGATGAACGGCCGGCCGCTGCGCGTCAACGAAGCACAGGAGCGCCCACAACGCCCCCGCCAGGGTGGCGGTCCGTTCCGCCGCTGACCCTTTGCGCAACCTTGCGGGACAGGAAACCCCGCCTTGCGCGGGGTTTTCTCAAGCGAGGATGACCGACGATGTTCGCAAACCCGAGACTGGCCGCAGCCGCCATCGCCAGCGCGGTGCTGCTGGGCGCGTGCGCGGCCAACAACTCGCGCCAGACCACCGCCGCGGCGCTCACCACCATCCTGGCGGCCGACTACCGCTCGCCGGAGAACCGCGCGCGCGACCGTTACCGCCATCCGAAGGAAACGCTGCTGTTCTTCGGCCTGCGGCCCGAGATGAGCGTGCTGGAGGTGTGGCCGGAACCGGGCTGGTATACGGAGGTGATCGCGCCGCTGGTGCGCGACAAGGGCAAATACTACGCCGCGGTCATTGCGGCGGACCCCGAGAGCAAGTACATCACGCAGCGTCTGGAGAAGTACCGCCAGACGCTGGCCGGGCGCCCGGATCTCTACGATCGCGTCGTGACGGTCCCCTTCCCGGCGGACGGCGGCGATGCCGTGCCGCCGGCATCGGTCGACATGGTCGTGACCTTCCGCAACATCCACAACTGGATGGGGCGTGACGCGGCCGCGCAGGCCTTCGCCACCATGTACCGCGCCCTCAAGCCCGGGGGCGTGCTGGGCGTGGTCGAGCACCGCGGCAATCCCGCCGTGGCGCAGGACCCGAAGGCGAAGAGCGGCTACGTCAACGAGGACTATGCGATCAGGCTGATCGAAGCACAGGGCTTCAGGCTGGTCGCCAAGTCCGAGGTGAACGCCAACCCGAAGGACACCAAGGACTACGAGCAGGGAGTGTGGACTCTGCCGCCCACCTACCGGCTGGGCGAAAAGGACCGCGACAAGTACGCCGCCATCGGCGAGAGCGACCGCTTCACGCTGCGCTTCGTGAAGCCCCGGAAGTAGTCCTCACCACATATCGCGCAGCCGCGCACCGACGTCTATGGTCACCGCGGCACTGCTGTGGCGCAAAGCGTCGCCGCCGGGGAGCGCCGCACCGTGGAAGGTCACCGCCTCGAGGGTCTTGTGCACCTTCTCGGTCATGAAGCGGCTGCGCCCGCCGTACACGTGCGCATCCGCCTGCCGCGGCTGGTGCGTGAGATGAAACTTCAGCGGCACGATCAAGAGCAGGTCGTTCTGCGCGCGGGTGAGCGCGACATACAACAGCCGCCGCTCCTCCTCGATGAGCTCGGGCCGGCCGGTGGAGAACTCGGAAGGAAAGGTGCCATCCACGACGTTCAGCACGTAGACGGTGTCCCACTCCATGCCCTTCGCCGAATGGATGGTCGAGAGCACCAGATAGTCCTCATCGAGCGTCGGGCGTCCGGCGAGGTCACTGGTGGCGTGCGGCGGATCGAGTGTGAGCTCGGTGAGGAAGCGTTCGCGCGACGGATACTGCCCCGCTAGCACCTCCAGCTGCTCCAGGTCCCCGCGCCGGGTGTGGAACTGCTCGTACAACCGCTCGAAGTGCGGCCGGTACCATTCACGCGCCAGCTGCAGCTGCCCGGGCCAGGGCCGCTGCGCATCCGCGAGCGACTGCATGAGCTCGATCAGCCGCCGCCAGTCGAGCTCTGCGGTCTCAGGCGGGCTGAAGGCCTTGAGCGCCTCGAAGGAGTGTCCTCCGGCCTCCAGCTGCTCGATCGCGGCGCGTGCGTTGACCGGCCCCATCCCCGGCAGCAGCTGCAGGGTGCGGAACGCCGCCAGGGTGTTGCGCGGGTTGTCCGCCCAGCGCAGCACCGCCAGCAGGTCCTTCACGTGCGCCGCCTCGAGAAACCGCAGGCCGCCGTACTTCACGAACGGCACCTGGCGCTTCGCCAGCTCCACCTCCAGCAGGTCGCTGTGGCTTGCGCTGCGGAACAGCACCGCCTGGCGCTTGAGCGGCACGTTCGCCTCGCGGCGCCTGAGCACCTCCTGGCACACGTACTGCGCCTGCGACTGCAGCTCGTCCACCGTGACGATGCGCGCCCGCGCGCCCTCACCGCGTACCGACAGCAGGTACTTGCGATGCTGCCGCGGCGCCTCGGCCATGACCGCGTTGGCGACGTCGAGCACCTGCTGGGTCGAGCGGTAGTTCTGCGCCAGCGTGACCACTTCGGCGGGGGGCTGGAAGCGCTCCGCAAAGCCGAGAATGTTTTCCACGGCGGCGGCGCGGAAGGAATAGATCGCCTGGGCGTCGTCGCCGACCGCCGCCAGTCCCGCGCCGTCGGGCTTCAGCGCGTGCAGGATGTCGGCCTGCAGTCGGTTGGTGTCCTGGTACTCGTCGACCAGTACGTGATCGAAGTGCGCGCCGATGTGCTGCGCCAGGCGTGGCTCGGACATCATCGCGTGCCAGTACAGCAGCAGGTCGTCGTAATCGAGCAGGCTCGCGTGCTGCTTCTGCTCCACGTACGCGCGGTACAAGCGCGTGAGCTCCTGCTCCCATTGCGCGCACCACGGGTAGTGCTGCTGCAGCGTCTCCTGCAGCGCGGTGTTGGTGTTGACGCGGTTGGAGTAGATCTGCAGGCAGGTCTCCTTGCGCGGGAAGCGCTGCTCCTTGCCCGCCAGCCCCAGCTCCTGGCGCAGACTGTCCAGAAGGTCCGCGGCATCGGCGCGATCGATGACGCTGAAGTGCGGGTCGAGCTGCAGGTGCGGCGCGTAGTGCCGCAGCAGGCGGTTGCCGATGGAATGAAAGGTACCCGTCCAGCCCAGGCGCTGGGCGATGCTGTGGCTGACGCCGCCCAGGGGTTCGTTGAGCGCCTGGCGCGTGATTTCCTGCGCGCGGCGGCGCATCTCGGTGGCCGCGCGGCGCGTGAAAGTCAACATCAGGATGCGGGCCGGATCCACGCCGTGGATCACCAGGTGGGCCACCCGATGCGCCAGCGTGTCGGTCTTGCCGGTGCCCGCGCCGGCGACGATCAGCAGCGGCCCGGCGCGGTAACCCTTCTCGGGCAGCGCCTCGCCATGAGTCACCGCCTTGCGCTGTGCGGGGTTGAGTTTTTCCAGGTGTGCTGTGGTGGCCATGGCTGCGCAGGCGGACTATACCTGCGGCCAACATCCGCTGGCGACCCAACGGCGCGGGTGCGCCGCCCGGCGGGCTGCGGTTAGGATGGCGGCATGAAACCCGACAGGCAGACCCTGCACTTCGCGGGACGCGTCATCTCCGTCACCACCGATGAAGTGGTGCTTCCCAACGGTCACCGGGCGGTGCTGGAAGTGGTGCATCACCCCGGGGGCGCGGCGACGGCCGCGCTGGATGAGAACGGGCGCGTCTGTCTGCTGCGCCAGTACCGTTACGTCGCCGGCGGCTGGCTGTGGGAGTTGCCGGCGGGCAAGCTCGAGCCCGGCGAGCCCGCGCTCCTCACCGCACAGCGCGAGCTCGGCGAGGAAGCCGGGGTGAGCGCGCGGGAGTGGCTCGGCCTCGGCACCTGCCTGAGCTCACCGGGCGTGTTCACCGAGGCGCTGCACCTGTTCCTCGCGACCGGGATCGAGCCCGCGGCCGCCAGGCACGAGAGTGCCGAGGTGATCGAGGTGCACTGGGTGCCGATCGAGGCGGCTTGTGCCTGGGCGCTCGATGGCACGATCACCGACGGCAAGACCGCCCTGGGCCTGCTGCGCGCCCGACACATCATGGCGCGAACGCCCCCCGGCGCGGCGCCGGGGCCGGCGCATCCGGCGGCGAAAATTCCGTGACGGGCCTCGCGGAAGCGCATCAGCGCCCGCGGTTACTCTGCACCACGGGGAAATCTCCAGGCTGCAGCCGCCAGTAGCGCTTAGTACCATAATCCGTGAACCAACCAAATAAGACAGAACCCGTCGCGCCCGAGCCGTCGCCCGATTGCGAGCGCCGCCGCATCGGCAAAGTCGTGCACGATGATCGGGGCAACGCCTCGCTCACATGGGAGGATGCGCCCGCCGATTACCAGCGCCCGGTGCTCGAAGTCGCGCCCGACGGCGCCCCGGTGCGCGGGCCCGCGGAGAGCTTCAACCCCTACGCGCGCGAGGTGGTGCGCGACACGCCGCCCGCCAGCACACGCAGCGCCGGCAACACCACGCGCACCGACCTGCGCAAGCTCTCGGAGTGGATCAAGTTGACGCGCGAGCTCGAGGAGCGCAAGCGCAACGGGGGCGATCAGGACTGAAGGCGCTCGATGTGCGCGCGCTTGCGGGCGTTGCTCAGGCGATAGAACCGGCGCAATTCGGCCAGCACTTCACCCTCCCCCGCGCCGTGCGCCCGGCCACCCTGTGCGCGCGACAGGCTCTGCTCGAGACGCCGGCAGAATTTCTCCGCATAGCGGCTCGCCTCGCGGTACAGCGCGGCGCGCGCACTCGTCAGGCTCGGATCGACCCGGGTGCGCTCGAACAGCACGCGGCGCAATTCCGCCGGGAAGCGTCCGGGAAACTGCCGGCGCAGCAGCCAGTAGCTCGCCACGTATTTGTCGACCTCCGCCTGCATCTCCAGCTCGAGCAGCGACACCGGCCGGTCGTGGCCGGCATTCCAGGCGAGGTACAGGAAGTGACTCACGCCCTCGAGCGCGGTCCAGTAGTCGGCGACGTTGCCGGCGTGCAGGCGGGTGAGCGGATCCTCGCGTGCCAGGCGCTCGAGCAGCGCCGGGTCCAGGTACAGCGACATCACGAGTTCATCGCTCCCGGCGAGCGGCTGGGCGACGATCAGCTCCTCGTCCGCCGTGCCGCTGCGCGCGGCCTGCGGCAGGCGCCCACGGTCGGTGACCAGGAAATCGTAGACGTCGTGAGCGATGCGCACGTCGTAGATGCCGCCGATGAGATCCTGCAACCGCGACAGCAGCATGCGTCAGTGCGCGAAGGCGGTTCCGCCGGCGGTGGGGTCGACGCCCAGGCGCTTCAGCAGCCCGTAGCAGCGAGCGCTCCCGGTCTTGAGCCAGATCTCGTACAGCCGCAGGATGTCCCGGTCGGAGTGCGTGTACGCGGTCTCGCTCACCTCGTTCAGGGCATCCACCATGGGCTGGAATTTCTCGGCCAGCTCGGCGAACACCGCCCCCAGTACTCTTCCCTTGCCGTGCGAGGTCGCATGCGCGAGCGAGGCATAGGCGCGCCCGCCCATCGCGACGTGGTAGTCGATGTCGATGAGCCGGGCGGCGAAGCTGCGCGCAAAGAATCCGGCGATGAACAGCGATACATCGCCCAGGCGTTGCAGGGCGCGGTTGCGCTCCGCAACACTGGGTGCCTCGAGCGCCTCGCACAGGATCACGACCAGCGGCCTCAAGCGCATGCCCTCCGAGGTGCGCTCGTACAGCGCCTCGGAGCGCGCGAACAGGGTGAGCAGATTCACCACGTAGTGCTCGGTCTGGTCTTCGACCGCGAGGTGCTGCTTGGCGAGCGCGCCCTGCAGCGAGTCGCGGAAGAACTCGCGCAGATTCGCGACCGGTAGCACGCGGCTGGCAGCCTCACTCACGGATTCCCGCCTCCTCTACGATATTGAACGCCTCAGCCAGCGTAAGGTTCACTCACAGGTACCGATAATTCCGTGATCCGCTACGCTGATCGGGCGCAGAATCCGCCTACGGGGCTGGCAGCGCGGCCGGCACAGTGCTAATAACTCATCAGGGGGGGCGTTGGATCCGCAGCCGTTGAGCGTTCCGCGCGGCGGGTTTCTCGGCCTGTCCGGCTACCACTGGCTGGTCATCGCGGCCGGCTGGGCGGGATGGGGCTTCGATGTCTTCGACGCGGTGTTGTTCAACTTCGTAGCCCCGGACTGCATCCCGGCGCTGCTGCATCTGCCGCGCGGCACACCCGCCGCCCGCCAGGCCGCGGTCTTCTGGACCGGCGCCATCACCTCGATCCTGCTGGTGACCTGGGCGCTGGGCGGAGTCCTGTTCGGCTGGGTCGCGGATCGGGTGGGACGCAAGCGGGCGCTGTTTGCGACCATCGCGCTCTACGCCGCCGGCACCGGCCTGTGCGCGCTGGTGACCAACATCGGGCAGCTGATCGCGTGCCGCGTCATCGCGGGCCTCGGAATCGGCGGGGAGTGGGGCATCGGGGCCGCCCTGGTCGCGGAGGCGGTGCCGGAGGGCCGACGCGTGGAAGCGGGCGTCATCATGCAGACCGCCTCGCCGCTCGGAGTCGTGCTGGCGAGCGCCGCGAACTATCAGATCGCCGGCGTTTGGTTCGCGGCGGACCCGCAGAGCTCCTGGCGTTACGTGTTCCTCGCGGGCCTGCTGCCGGTGCTGGTCGCTCTCGCCGTGCGCCTGTTCCTGCGCGAGAGTGCTCACTGGACGGCGAGCCAGGCCGGCGCGCGCCCCCCCACGCCGCGCGAGCTATTCGCCCCGGGGCTGCGTGCCGCCACCCTGAGCGGGGTTTTTGCGGCCGTCATCGCGGTGCTCAGCTGGTGGGCCTGCAACGCGTTCATTCCGCTGCTCGGCCGCACGCTCGCCGCCGAGCACGCCGTGCGCGCCGGCCTCGTGCCGGCCGCCGCGGCGCTGCTCGCCAGCGCCTGGCAGGCGCACGCCTCGAACGCCTTCAATCTCGGCGGGCTGCTGGGCGCGTTCGCGGCGGTGCCGCTCGCCAGAGGGCTCGGCCGCCGCCCGATGTTCATAGCCTACTTCCTGTTCTCGGCCGTCGCGCTGTCGCTCACTTTCGGTCTGGCGCTCGCCCCGCAGACGCGCCTCGCCATGCTGTTCATGGTCGGCGCCGGGGTGTACGGCATCTTCGGCGCCTTCACCTTTTATCTGCCGGAACTGTTCCCGGCGCGTCTGCGCGCCACGGGCGCGGGCTTCTGCTACAACATCGGACGCATCCTCGCCGCCGCCGGCCCGTTCGTGATCGGGCTGGTCTCGGCCATGGCGGGCGGCTCGAGCGCTGCGCTGATGCGCGTACTGTTCTGGCTGGCGCTGGTGCCGCTCACCGCGGCGCTGCTGGCGCGCCTTGCGATCGTGGAGACCCGCGGCCGCACGCTGCCCGCCTGACGCGCAGCGCCTCACACCTGCAGCAGCGCCGCGAGCTGCGCACAGTCCGTCACCACCACCTCGGGCACCGCCAGCTCCGGCGGCCACCCGCTGGCGCGCCGGTTCATCCACGCGCTGACGAAGCCCGCGGCGCGCGCGCCTTGCACGTCCAGCAGCGGATCGTCTCCGACGTGCAGAATCTCCTGCGGCGCGAGGTCGAGCTCGCGCGCGAGCCGCTCGAAGCACCGTCGGTGCGGCTTGGCGGCTCCGATCTGGCGGGCATTCAGCGACACCGTGAATGCCTCATCGAGGCCGATGCGCGCGAGGTCGGCATTGCCGTTGCTGAGCGTGGCCAGGCGGTAGCGCTGGCGCAGCCGTGCAAGCGCCGGTGCCACGTCCTCGAACGGCTGCAGCTCATTGCGCGCGGTGAGGAACACCTCGAACGCTTGGTGCGCGAGGCTCTGGTCGTAGCCGTGCTCGCCGGCGTGGGCGGCGAGCGCGGTGAGTCGCAGATAGCTCAGGTCGTGGGCGTGGTGCGGCTCGCGGCGCGCGAGCTCCTCGCGCGCTCTGCGCATGTCCTCGGACGAGAGTCGCTGTGCGATACGCGGGCAGTGCTCTTGCAGCCAGGCGTGCAGGCGCGCTTCGGCGCGCGCCAGCACCGGCTCGACATCCCAGAGTGTATTATCGAGGTCGAAAGCAATGGCGCGTACGTTGCTCAGCACCCCCTGAAGGTTACCATTCAATGGCGCCGCTCACGCTCGTCATCGGCAACAAGAACTATTCCTCGTGGTCGCTGCGGGCCTGGCTGCTGATGAAGCACGTGGGCGTCGAATTCGAGGAGATCCTGATCGCGCTCGACGCCGCCACCACCCACGAGCAGATCGAGCGCTACGGCCCGAGCGGCCGCGTGCCGGTGTTGCTGCACGGGGAGCTGCGCGTGTGGGACTCGCTCGCGATCTGCGAATACGTCGCGGAGCTCACCGGCAAGGGCTGGCCGCAGGCGCGCGAGGCACGGGCGGTGGCGCGCTCGGTGAGCGCGGAGATGCACTCGGGCTTCGCCAACCTGCGCACCTTGTGGCCGATGAACGCGCGGGCGCGCAACCGCAGCAGCGCGATCGTGCCGGCGCTGGCGGCGGACATCGAGCGCATCGATGAGATCTGGAACGACTGCCGGCGGCGATTCGCTGGCGGCGGACCGTGGCTGTTCGGCGAATACACGGTGGCGGATGCCATGTACGCTCCGGTGGTGCTGCGCTTCAAGACCTACGGCGCCCGCATCTCCGAGAGCGCGCGCTGGTACATGGCAAGCGTGCTGGAGGACGCCGCGCTGCAGGAATGGCTGCAGGCCGCCAAGCAGGAGCCGTGGACGATCGCGGCGGACGAAGTCGGCTGATACCGCCGCGGCGCGCTGCGCTCGTCTCGCAAAACGAACAAAAGGAAAGGCCTCGCCATGCCCCGCAACCAGCGCCTCGCCTCGGGGCTGCTCATCTGCACGCTGGGTGCGCTCGGCGGCGCCGCAGCCGTGGCCGACGTCCGCGACGCGCCCTTTACGGTGGACGACCTGGTGCTTCTGAAGCGCATCTCCGATCCGCAGCTCTCCCCCGACGGCCGCCAGGTCGCCTTCGTGCAGCGCGAGACGGACATGGACGCCAACAAGGGCCGCACCAGCCTGTGGCTGCTGGATCTCGCGCCGGGCACGGCGGCACCGCGGCGCCTCACGAACGTCAAGGCCAACGACTCGAGCCCGCGCTGGTCGCCCGACGGCCGCACGCTCTACTTCCTGTCGACGCGCTCGGGGAGCTCGCAGGTGTGGCGCCTGGCGCTCCCCGGGGGCGATGCCCAGCGCGTCAGTGACTATCCGCTCGAGGTGGGCGCGCTCAAGGTATCCCCGCGCGGGGATCTGCTCGCGCTGTCGATGGAGGTGTTTCCCGACTGCCCGACCCTGGCCTGCACCCGCGAGCGGCTCGACGCCAGGTCCAGGGACAAGGCGAGCGGTCGGCTCTACGAGCGCCTGTTCATCCGTCACTGGGACACCTGGAGCAACGGCACGCGTTCGCATCTGTTCAGCGCGCCGCTGAGTGCGGGCGGCGCTGCGAGCGCGACCCCGGTCGACGTGTCGAAGGGCTTCGATGCGGACATTCCCGGCAAGCCCTTCGGTGGCGATGAGGACTTCGCCTTCAGTCCCGACGGCCGCTCGCTGGTGTTCTCGGCGCGCGTCGCCGGGCACACCGAGCCCTGGTCGACCAACTTCGATCTGTACCAGACGCCGGTGGACGGCAGCGCGGCGCCGGTGAATCTCACCGCCGGCAACTCCGCCTGGGATGCCCAGCCGGTGTTCCTCGCCAACGGGGACCTCGCCTGGCTCGCGCAGGAGCGCCCGGGGTTCGAGTCGGACCGCTTTCACATCGTGCTGAAGGACGCACACACCGGCGCGGTGCGCTCCCTCACCGGCGGCTGGGATCGGACCATCCACCGCCTTGGCGCAACGCCGGACGGCAAGGCCCTGCTGGCCGGCGTCGATGAGCTGGGCCAGGCACCCTTGTACCGGATCGACCCCAAGAGCGGGGCGCCGGTCAGACTCGTTGCCGGCGGCGCGGTCGAGGCGTTCGGCGCGGCACGCGAGCGCGTGGTGTTCGCGCGCGCGGACCTCGGCGGGCCGGACGACCTGTACGTGGTCGGGCCGCGTGGCGGCCCGACCCGGCGACTCACCGACGTGAACCACGGGTTGCTCGCCGGCCGTCGCATGAGCGAGTTCGAGCAGTTCAGCTTCAAGGGCTGGAACGATGAGAGCGTGTACGGCTACGTCGTGAAGCCCTACGGGTTCGAGCCCGGCAGGCGATACCCGATCGCGTTCGTGGTGCACGGCGGTCCGCAGGTGAGCTTCGGGAACCTGTGGACCTACCGCTGGAACGCGCAGGCCTTCGCCGGCGGCGGCTATGCGGTGGTGATGATCGACTTTCACGGCTCGCCCGGTTACGGCCAGGCGTTCACCGACTCCATCAGCCGCGACTGGGGCGGCAAGCCCCTCATCGATCTGCAGAAGGGACTCGCGGCCGCGCTCGAGAAGTATCCGTGGCTCGACGGGGAGCGCGTCTGCGCGCTCGGCGCCTCCTACGGGGGCTTCATGATGAACTGGATCGAGGGCCACTGGCCGGATCGCTTCCGTTGCATCGTCAATCACGACGGCCTCTTCGACCAACGCATGATGTATTACGCCACCGAGGAGCTGTGGTTTCCCGAGTGGGAGTTTGGCGGTCCGCAGTATGAGAATCCGCAGGGCTACGAGGCTGCGAATCCGGCCAACCTCGTGTCGCAGTGGCGCACTCCGATGCTGGTGATCCACGGCGAGCAGGACTTCCGCATCCCCTACCCGCAGGGCATCGGCGCCTTCACGGCGCTGCAGCGGCGCGGCATCGAGAGCAAACTGCTGATCTTCCCGGACGAGAATCACTGGGTGCTGAAACCCGCCGACAGCATCCTGTGGTACCACACGGTGCTCGGGTGGCTGGACGCGCATCTGAAAGATTCACCTCACCAGCCGAGCACTCCGTAGACGCGGGATCGCAGGGGCTCGACACTCACCTGAAGGACTCACCTCACCAGCCGAGCACTCCGTAGACAGGGGATCGCCCAGGGCAAGCCCTTATGTTGCACTGCGCAGGTGCGGGGGATACGCGGCGCCGTGTCGCTTCCCGACAGCGCTCACAGCGCTGTTGTCGTCGCGATTCAATACCCGCAGCCTCGGGCGGTACAGGCTCAAGCGGGCGACGGGGGCTTCACGTCGCGCGGCACAGCGAGAGCGAAGCCACAGGGGACAACACCATGAAACCGATTGCTGCCATCGCACTGCTCCTTGGCGTGGTCCTCAGCGCGCCGTTGACTTCCGACATCGCTCACGGGGCGCCGGCGCTGGCCTCGTACAGCGTCTATGCATCCGGCCTCAATAACCCACGGGGGCTGAAGTTCGGACCCGATGGTGCGCTGTACGTCGCCGAGGGGGGCGTGGGTGGCTCGCAGCCCCCGCCTGACGATCCGGATTGCGTCGTACCAGACGCAGGACCATACAGCGGCAGCACGGTCGGCTCGCGCATTTCGCGGATCGATCACGACGGTCACCGCACCACCGTCGCCGACAACATCCCCTCGAGCCAGACCAATCCCGGCATCGGCTCCCTCGTCAGCGGCGTCGCCGACGTCGCCTTCGTCGACGGAAACCTGTACGGGATCCTGGCCGGCGCCGGCTGTTCTCACGGCGTGCCGAGCATTCCCAACGGCGTCATTCGCGTGCGCCGCGATGGAAGCTGGACCCTGATCGCGGACCTCAGCGCCTATGTCAGGGCTAACCCGGTCGCGCACCCGAACGTGGATGACTTCGAGCCCGACGGCACCTGGTACAGCATGATCGCGGTCGACGATGCGCTTTACGCCGTCGAGCCCAATCACGGCGAGGTCGACCGCATAACCACTCACGGCACGATCAGCCGGCTCATCGACGTCTCGGCAAGCCAGGGGCACGTGGTGCCGACGGTGATCGCACGTCGCGACGGCAATTTTTACCTCGGCAACCTCGGTCGGTTCCCGCAGGATGCGGGCAGCTCGAACATCTGGAAGATCACGCCGCGCGGTCAGATCTCGCTCTACGCGACCGGTTTCAACATGGTGCTCGGGCTCAGCTTCGATCGCCGCGGCCGCATGTATGTGCTGCAGAATTCGGAGGCGCCGGCGCCGGCGCCGGGAACGGGCAGCGTCGTACGCCTCGGCCGCGACGGCGGGCACCGCACCGTCATCGTGGACGGACTGTTCCTCCCGGCCGGGATGACCTTCGGCCCGGATGGCAATCTGTACATTTCAAATGTCGGGTTCGGTCCGCCGCCGGTCGGGCTCGGCCAGATCCTGAAGGTGGAGTTGCACGACGAGGACTGACCCGAGCCTGGCTCGCTGCTGCTGCGGCCGATTGCGACCAGGTCCGGTCGCTGGCCACTAGCGAGTCTTGCGGAACTTGTAGTCGCCGATCGACAGCACGCCGGCGGCAAGCTCGGCTTGCGGCGCGGCGCCGGCGGCGTCGGGACAGACGCTCGGGTCGTGCGTGCCGATGAAGCGCTCACCGTTCTTCTTCCACAGCAGCTGGCAGCCCTCGGCTTGCACATCCTCGGTCACGACGCTCGTGAACAGCTCGGTGTTCCGCTGCCCGTCGCGCCAGCGTAGTGGCTCGACGAACTGGTACACCGTCTCGACGATGCCGCGCTTCTCGTCGACCTGGAAGCTGTACATCTTCTGGCTCATGACGCGGCGCGGATCGTCGGCGGCCATCTCCTGCGCATAGAACACGTGATGTCCGAGACGCGGCGTGTACACCCTCACGATGATGAGCGCGATGAGCTCATGCGGCGGCCGCGCACCGCGGTCGGCGTCGCTCGCGGCCTGATCGCTGTTGTCGTAACGGCCCGGCAGCAAGGCGAGCAGCTGGGTCTGCTCGCTCTCGCGCAGCTTGCTCTGGTCGGCACAGGCGCCGAGCAGTCCGAGGACGGCCATCGCGGTCGCGGCGGCGGTCGCGGCGCGGGCGCTCTCAGCCATACGAGGCCCGCCACTGGGCGCGATACTTCAGCCCGAGGTCCATGAGATGCTCGAGGAGCTCGCCGTAGGGGGTGCCGGCGGCGCGCGCCGACTCGGCAAAGTCCTCGGCGGCCTCCAGATTGGGGTTGGCGTTCGCCTCGAGCACGTAAACCTGGCCCTGCGGGGTCACCCTGAAATCCATGCGAGCATAGCCGGACATGCCGAGTGCCCGGTAGATGCGGCGCGAGAGCCGATCGAGCGCGGTGAGCACCGCCGGGGGCAGGTCGGCGGCCGCGTGGGTGGTGATGCCGTACTTCGCCTGGTAGCGCTTGTCCCATTTCACCTTGCGCGTGGCGATGGCCGCGAGCGAGTCGGGCATGGAGCCGAACACCATCTCCCACACCGGCAGGCGCGTGAGCCGCTCGTTGCCCATCATGCCGACGTACAGCTCGCGGCCCTCGATGTATTCCTCCACCAGCGCATCGGATTTCACCTGCTCGTGAACGAACTCGATGCGCTCCTTCAGCTTGGCGGCGTCCTCCACCACCGATGCCTGGGCGATTCCAAGGGACGCGTCCTCGACCGTGGATTTCACGAACAGCGGAAAACGCAGCCTCCTCGGCACGTGAATGTGCGCGCCGCGGCGGAACACGGCGAACTGCGGGGTGGCGATGCGGTGAAACGCCAGCAGCTGCTTGGAGAGCGACTTGTCGCGCGACAGCAGCAGCCCGCGCGGATTGCAGCCCGTGTACGGCTGGCGCAGGAGCTCCAGGAACGCCACCACGTGCTGATCGTAGGTGACGATGCCGTCGAATTCCTCCAGCAGGTTGAAGACGATGTCCGGTTGCCAGTCGGCGATCGCGCCACGCAGCTCGGTGAGGCTGTCGAGCACCCCGACGCAGCGTACGTCGTGCCCGAGCTTACGGAGCGTCGCGGTGACGTCGTACTCGGTGCGCCACTCCTCGATTTCCTTGTCGCTGTGACCTTCGAGACTCTCCGGAGGCACCAGGCTCGCGTGCACCACGACGAGCGTGCGCAGTGGTCTCATAGCGGCAAGTGCGGAGTCTCGCGCTCGGAGTAAAGTCCCGTGAGCCGCTCGAGCATCCAGCGCGAGTAACGCAGGGCGTCGCGGCGGTTGCCGTACACGTAGAGTTTGAGGCGCTCACTGCGCTCGATGAGCATGCGCAGCACCTGTTCGACGCTGTAGCGCTCGATGCGCTGCGCCCGCGCCACGGCCGGGACGAGCGGGCGCAGGTGCGCGCGCAGCAGGGTCGCCGCCCGCGGGGCGTCACGGCGCGCGCGCTCGGGGCTGAAGGCGCGGCGCAGCAGCTCATCGGCGAGTCCGCGCCGGATCTGGCGGTTGCGCGCGAGCTTGCGGCGATAGTGCTGCGCCAGGGTGCGGGTGTTGTGCTCGAGCGGCTCGATGCGCGTGCGGTTGCGTATCGGCGCTCGTACGCCGCGCACGCTCGCCACCAGCTCATCGACCGCCCGCAGCTTGTGCAGCGCCGGCCAGTCCGCGTAGCTCTTGCGCCAGCCGGATTTCGGCGTCAGCCACACGGCGAACGTCTCGGCAAAGTCCTCGCTCGGATGCGCCTGCGCGTACCACTCGCCCAGGTGATGCACGTAGCGGCGGCTGCCCGGGCGTGCCCGGTAGCGCGCCGGATACGGGAGCGAGGCGGGTCCGAACACGGCTCGCCAGCGCTTGCGCCGCCGCAGCCGGTAGGCATTGTCGAGCGCGTGTCCGGCCTCGTGACGCAGGATCCGCAGCAGCAGCCGGGTGTTGCCGCCTTCGGCCTCGCGCATGATGCGCCGCTCGAGCCGCTCCAGGCGCGGATGCGCGAGATAGAACGGCACCGCGATGCCCGGCACACCGTCCGGCGAGAACCACTCCTCGGACAACCACACGTGCGGGCGCAGGGCGATGCCGCGGCGCTCGAGGTCCGCATACAGGCGCCGCACGTGCGCGGCCAGCGGGGAGCTCCGGATGGAAAGCCTCAGATCGCAAAAGCGCTTGCTCAGCAGCTGCTCATCGGACAGGCGCACCCAGGGCCGAGCCTTGGCGCGCGCCGCGATTCTCGTCCGGCGTCTCGGGGACATGGCGGGGCGAATCTACGAGGAAATACGGGGAAGTGAGCTTACCCAAGC
>Ga0209238_1000319_pt1 | contig 16360 bp, 20 predicted proteins | sample GraSoi013_1_20cm_FD_185823 | JGI IMG/M metagenome (GOLD analysis project Ga0209238, IMG submission 185823) | Grasslands soil microbial communities from the Angelo Coastal Reserve, California, USA - Sample 10_02_2013_1_20cm (SPAdes) (version 2) | ecosystem: Environmental > Terrestrial > Soil >...
CTCACCTTGGTCCAATTCCCGAACCAATCGAACATGCCCTCCAAGCAGACGAGAGATTCACGACCATTCCCCCGCGATTAGCGCCGCGCATAACAAAAGCGAGACTCCGTAAGACGGTGCTGAAGGAGTGTCGTCGATGAGCCGGAGTTGCTCCGGCTGGCATGGAGGGCACAAACAATCCTCCACAGATAATCTCGCTTGCTCAGACTGCGTGGGCCGCTTCCACCGGGAAGCGCTTGCCTGCGAAAACGCCAAGCACAATAAAAACCAACATGACCACGACTTGCGTCCCAAGGAACGGCGGCTCTGATTGCGTTGGCGCCAGCGCTTTCAGCGCGGGAACCTTCATGAAAAGCTGGGCGACCAAAACGAAAACGTTGAGATAAAGAGCGATCACAGAGCCGATGACGTATGTGAGCCGCCATGGACCCGCCAGACGAAAAACATATAGCGCCGGAATCGCCACTGCTAAAACGATCAGGGAGACGATGCCGACGGCGTGCGAAGGCAAGAATTTATGGAACGGAAATAGGAATCCGGTCACACTCGTTAGTACCGTCGTCACTAAAAAAACCGCGGTCCAGCCGTTGCTCCGCTTCGCGCTCAGGAACCCAGCTAGGACGACGAATCCCGACAGGATTCCCACCAAGCTCAACGCCACATGAAAGAGAGTAAATGCCGTTAAGATCATAACGTTCTCCTTTTCTCCGCTTTGCGGATTCCCCAGACTATGATCCCCCAAGTTGACGACCCGCTGCGAACGGAACGAGCACCCTGTCCACTCGCAAACCGGCGGGTCGCCTTTAGGCTGGCGCAATCCTCAATCACGCCGCCGCTGTAGTGGCTGCACCTTTCAGGAACCTCAGTAAGTCGGCGTTAATCGTATCGGCCTCCGTCGTCGGCATGCCGTGCGGAAAGCTCTTGTAGGTTTTCAACGTGCTATTTCTCAGCAATTTTGCCGACAGGGGCGCAGAGTCGGCATAAGGCACGATCTGATCGTCATCGCCATGCATCACCAGGACCGGCACAGTGATCTTCTTCAGGTCTTCGGTGAAGTCCGTCTGGGAGAAGGCAACGATGCCGTCATAGTGCGCCTTGGCGCCTCCCATCATCCCCTGGCGCCACCAATTCCAGAGCACCGCCTGAGAGGGTTTCGCACCAGGCCGGTTGTAACCATAGAACGGCCCAGCCGCCACATCGCGATAGAACTGGGCTCGGTTGGCGGCGAGCTGCGCCTGAAGCCCATCGAACACCTCTTTCGGCAGCCCGCCCGGATTGGCCGCCGTCTTTACCATCAACGGCGGTACCGCGCTGATGATCGCCGCTTTTGCCACCCGGCTTTCGCCGTGGCGCGCTATGTAGTGCACCACTTCGCCGCCGCCGGTCGAGTGGCCAACATGCACCGCTTCCTTGAGGCCGAGATGGGCGGTCAGCGTCGCCAGGTCGTCGGCGTAATGATCCATGTCATGGCCGTCGGCGGTCTGGGAGGAACGGCCATGTCCGCGACGGTCGTGGGCTATGACGCGATAGCCATGATTGAGGAAGAACAGCATCTGCGTGTCCCAGTCGTCCGCGCTCAGCGGCCAACCGTGTGAGAAGACAATCGGCTGACCGGTTCCCCAATCCTTGTAATAGATCTGTGTGCCATCTTTGGTCGTAATTGTCGCCATGGTATGTCCTCCTTGATTGCTGCCCTATCCTTTGGAAAGAAATAGCCCCAATAAGACTCCATTAACGATCGCTTATTGTCTCTGACAAAAAACCACGTCCGCGATGGAGCGATGCTTGATTTGTCCAACATCAAAACAAACTGACGTCTGGAGTGAGTCCTAGAAGCAGCACTGGAAGCAATCGAGCCTAGCGCCCTTTGGCGCGGTCCCCCCTGAGGGCCATGCAAGTCGAAGACGCCTTGGCAACCAGGTGGCCGCCTTCATCCGTGATTTCACACTCCGTGTAACCAATGGTCTTGCCCCGTCGCACGACTTTACCCTCGGCCTTCAGATTAGCCTTCCACACGGGCCGGAAGAAATTGATCTTCAATTCCACCGTTGTGAAGGATTCTTCCGGCGCCAGCGTGCTCGCAAACGCCATTCCCATAGCCGCGTCGGCAATGTCACAAAGAATTCCGCCGTGCAGCGTCCCCATAGGATTGGCGTGTTGTGGTCCGGCTGCCAAGGTGACCGTAGCTCGCCCATCAGCAATTTCTTTCGCTTTGAATCCAATCAGACGTGCCACCGGCACGTCATTCGTCTTCGCACGTGTCCTAGAATCTAGCTTCAACGGAATCTTGGGAGCACTCATGATTTTTCACCCTAGCCTTGGATTCCTTTGCGCGAACGTTCGTTTCGAGATATTCCGCGAGATGCCCGGCAGGCAAAATCAAGGGCGTCCGCCCTCCGCCGTAGCCTGCTTACCATCAACCCTCCTTCGTATGGTCATTAATCGAGCCTGCCTGATGAATAGAATCTGTGGCAGCTTCGCCGGTGATCAGGCGCGCGCCACGGCTGAAGGTCAGGTATTCAAATCCCCACTGGATGAAAACGATGATGCGGCTCTGAAACTCCACAGTGTAAATTAAGTGGATGAACAGCCACATCAGCCAGGCCAGCAGCCCGGAAACGTGGATGCCGAAAATGTTTGCAACCGCGGCCGCGCGCCCGATCACTGCCATCTCGCCCTTGTTGAAATAATGAAATGGCGGCGGCACTCGCTTCCCTTCCGCGCGCGCGCGGATAACTTTTGCAGCGTACGCTCCGCCCTGCATCGCCACTTGCGCTACGCCGGGCAGCGGCGCGCCTTTCTCGTCGACAGCGTGAGCAAGGTCGCCAATGATGAAAATGTCCGGGAAATTGGGGATGGTCAAGTCGCGATTCACCTTGATTCGGCCGCTGCGGTCCGATTCTGACTTTGTGCGCTCGGCAAGTTTTCTGCCAACAGGCGTGGCCATGACTCCGCCGGCCCAGAGCACCGTGTTCGCCGCCAGTTTCTCACTCGAATCACCCCGCTTGAACGTAACCCCCGCACCGTCAATGTTCGTCACCATCACGCCTTTGATCACTTCCACGCCGAGGCGTGTGACCAATTTTTCCGCTTTGGCCGACAGATCTTCCGGGAAAGGGCCCAGAACTCTAGGAGCTCCTTCCATCAGAATGATTCGCGCTTTCTGCGGGTCGATTCTGCGAAAATCTTGCCGCAGCGTCTCGCGAGCGATCTCCGCCAGAGCTCCGGAGAGCTCAAGCCCCGTGGCGCCGGCTCCAACGATGACGAACGTGAGCCACGCGCGCGCTTCTTCCGGTGTAGCGGCACGCTCGGCCCGTTCGAACGCGTACAGAATCTTGTGGCGGATTGCCGTAGCTTCCTCGACGGACTTCAGGCTCGGCGCCCACTGCCGCCAGGAATCATTTCCGTAATAAGACGTCTGCGTCCCCGTGGCCACAATCAGCGAGTCATATTCGAACGAAGCGCCGTCGCGCAAGATAACGCGTTTTGCATGCGGATCAATGTCCACGGCCTCCCCCAGAAGAACCTGGGTGTTTTTCTGTTTGCTCAGGACGCCGCGCAGCGGAGCTGCGATCTCTCCTGGAGACAGTGAACCCGTGGCCACTTGGTACAGCAGCGGCTGAAAAAGATGAAAATTCCGGCGATCAATCAGCGTGACTTCGACCGGCGCGCGCTTCAATTTTTGCGCGGCAGCCAGTCCGCCGAATCCGCCGCCAAGAATAACGACTCGATGCTTTTTGTCCATGCACGCCGCTCCCCCGAACGCAACCTCACCCACTCCGGTATCATCTCATTTAGTGTGATTTTCTCGCGAGTGATGCGGGGGGTTGGCCTGCGAATTCCCGGTCTTTTCGTTGCTTTCTCCGTGCTCTTCGCGAAAGCGTGGCCAAATGCGTATTCAAAATCCTAACGCCAGATTTCAGCTTCAGAAAAACACGCTGCGCTTTCTTTGCTCGGTGCTGATCAAGAGCGGAACGCGCATTGAGATTTGCAAATTGCTCGACCCCGGCGTCTTTGACGATCCTCTGCAACGTGTGATGTTTGAAGAAATACGCGAGCTGGGATCGATCGATTCCCGCCGCTTGCGGGAACTCTTGCCGGCGCGCGTGACCAACCGCGGCTTTCCAGACTTCGACCTGAACGAATTCCTCGCTCCACACGAAGTCGGCGAAAAAGAGATCGACCAGCTTTTTGAGAGCGCGCTGCAGCTTCTCGATCTCAGCCATCCAGACGAAGGGCTTTCCGTGGAATAATGGACCAACTTTGCCATGACTACGGCCGCCCGGCGTTCCTTAATCCTGATTGAAGCTCTCGCTTTCTCCGCTTACGTTGCTTGGTACATCTGGCAGCTTCAGGCGTTCGCTCGGTCGTTGTGGCTGGTGTTCCCCGTCTGGATGCTTGCCAGTTTCATTGTGCACCGCGATACGCCGAAGACCCTCGGATGGCGAGCCGACAATTTGTGGCTCGCTACTAAGCGCTCACCATGCACAGTCCGGCTCACCGCCTCCTAATGCCGAATCGTTTTTTTGGCTACATGGCGTTTTGCCTGCTCCAGCAGGTGGGATTGAATTCCTATTCCACGAACCGGCTCCTCGGCGCAATCGATAGCCCTGCGCTTGCTTCGCTGCTCGCCGGCGCAATTTTTGCTGCCCTTCATTGGCCGAATCCCGTCCTGGTTCCGCTTACCTTCATTGGTGGAGTTGCCATGGCGTGGCTCTTTGCGCGCGAGCGCAACATCATCCCGCTCGCCATCTGCCAAGGAATTCTGGGCACTTTAGTTTGGTGGGCGTTTCCGATCGCGTGGCATCATGCCATGCGTGTAGGCCCGGGTTTCTATCACTTTCAGCCGCGATAAGTGGAGCGGCAGGGCCTACAAATTCAAATGGCCGTAGGCTTTCGTCGTCGCTGTCCCGCTTTGCTTTGGCCAATGCTTCCCTTTTGCATCGTTCTTCCACACGCCCGGGATCGCGAGCCCGCATTTCAGGCAAGCACCATTCTTGACGCGATTCTCCAGCACGTCGTGCCAAGACCGACGGACCAACAATTCCCCGCAATGCGGACAATAGGTGTTCGCGCCGTCGCTGTAGATATTTCCCTCATAAACGTAGCGCAACCCGGCTTCTAGCGCGATTTGCCGCGCATCATCCAGCGTCTTCGGCGGCGTGCGCGGCTTGTCCTGCAGCTTGAAGTCCGGATGAAACGCTGTGAAATGCAGCGGCACATCCGGCCCGAGATGAGTCAGAATCCACTCGGCAAGCTTTCGCGTTTCGGCGGGATCGTCGTTCAGAGTCGGAATCATCAGGTTGGTGATCTCGAACCAGACCGGCGTTTCCTTCTTTAGCCAAGCCAATGTCTCCAGCACCGGCTGAAGGTGCGTCAGCGTAATCTTCCCGTAGAAATTCTCGGTAAACGCCTTAAGGTCCACATTCGCCGCGTCGATGTGATCGTAGATATCGTGGAACGCGTCGTAGGTGATATACCCGTTCGTGACCATCACCGTTTTCAACCCATAGCCCCTGGCAGCTCTGCAAATGTCGATGATGTACTCGCCCCAAATCGTCGGCTCGTTGTACGTGAACGCGATGGAATCACATCCGTACTTCAAAGCTAGCAGCGGCACATCTTCCGGCGGAACATTCTGCGAACGCACTTGATCGGACCGCGACTTGGAGATGTCCCAGTTTTGGCAGAAGAAACAGCCCATGTTGCAGCCCGCCGTGCCCATGCTGAACACGCGCGTGCCCGGCAAAAAATGATTCAGTGGCTTTTTTTCGATGGGATCGACTTGCAGTGCGGCCGGGGAACCATAACCGAGGCTATACAATTTTCCGTCTTGATTGATGCGGATGAAGCAGAAGCCGGCTTGACCTGACCCGATGTGACAATGTCGCGGACAAAGATAGCAGTGAACTCGCCCGTTCGGCTCCGCATCCCACCAGCACGCTTCGTGCAGTTGTTCTGTCTTCTGGAGGATCTTCAGCTCTTCCATGGATCCTCCTCCCCAAAAGTATTATACCTCCGGGCAAAGAACCCCGCGCGAGTCATTCCAACTTGTTGAGGAGTGCGTTCGACCTTCAGGCGTGGCGCCGGCGCTGGATGCGATTTCTTTCCGCGGCCCAATTCACAAACCGTTCCATGTGTTCGCGGTATTTCCAGGCAAGATGAAAAAACTTGCTGGCCGTCAAATTCGTGGCTTCCTTCCCGAGGAACGTCTCAAACCGCCAGCGGATGTAAGGACTTTCCCAAGGCCTGAATCGATAGCCCCGAGCTGCATTCCAGTAGTACTGCACCGTCTTGAACATTTCTTGCGCCATGGGCGAATCGCCCAGCCCTCTTGGTCAAGACTCTAGCTTCCAGCCGCCGGAGTCGAAAGATGCTCGTGAACCAGCACCCAGTTCGCCCCGCGCTTCTCCCAAATCCCGGTATACCGGAGTTCCATCTCCGTAGTCTTACCGTCTTTTGATTTTTCCATCAAATGCATTGGCACCGTCATCCACGCGACCGTCCCGCGGCGGTTCACTTTTAAGTCCTTACCCGCCGTCAGCTTGATCTCCGCCGCGCCTTCCAAAAACTCCTTCTGCACGCCGTCGTGATACTCCTTCCAACTATGATACGAAAACGGCGCCACATCATAAAATACAAGTCCATCTTCCTTGGCGTAGAACTTCGCTGGAGCATCCGCGTTTCCCGTGCTCCAGGCCGCGCAATAGCTATCGATGAGCTTGCGAAATGTGGCATCGTCCGTGGCCTTCTGTTGCGCCCGCGCGCCAACAAAAGTCAGCAATGCGCCAACGATTGCCATCACAACGTACAGCAGCCACCGCCATCGCTCAGAATGATTACGTGCGGCACTGCCCATGGAAACGGAAGCCGTCATTCCATATCTCCTGGCAACCTGGAACAAGACTCTTCAGGTGGAGGTCCTAAAGCGTGCCGCTTACCGTATTGCGAATTTGCTCATTTTGCAAGCGTTCATATTGGTTCAGCCCGAATTGATGGATTCTTGGCCGCTACTGCCCCTCTCCCACCCACCGTTTGCCGGTAAATCCCCTCACTTGGCCGAATCTTGGATGCGCTCCCATGGAGCCACCCGTATTCTCGCATCGGGACAAGGAAATGGCCCTCCAGGAGGCTAACATGGCGGCGCGGCAAGCATCCTCAAACAGCCTGAAATCCATCGCCGGAGCGCTTCTCCTCGCGCTCGGCGTGGCATTCCTCTTCGGCAATCTGGAGGGGATAGCCGCCTGCATCAACAACTTTGCCGGCATTTCAGCGCACGAAGCTCTCGGAATCGTTCCTGCGCTCGGCCTCGCCGGAATGCAAGCCGTGCAGGCGTATACCTTCGATCGCGACGCCTTCCTGTCGGGTCTTCGTCAGAACTTGGTATCATTCTGGCCACTCCTAGTTGTCACTATCGGAGCGGGATTACTGAAAAGCGGACTCGACGGCCGTCTTGTGCGACGCCGCGCTAGAGCGTGCTCTTCCGCAACGGAACTGCACTCATGAGCGCGAGAGATTACGGGCGCCACCGGAACCACAGGAGAAGCATGTGAGCGACGAAAAAAGTTTTGACCCGAAAAAGTTCAAGGATGAACTTCACGACCAGATTCATCGTACTATTCGTTCGCGCTTCCAGAGCGATGACCCGAAACAGGGATCGCGGCGTAGCCCCATGGTCGTCGGCATAGACCTTCGCGGTCGCGGCCGCGGCGGCATCGTGATGGGCGGCATCTTCATTTTGATCGGCCTTGCCTTTCTTCTCGATCACCTGGGAGTCATTTCCATCGGCAGCCTCTGGCGGTTCTGGCCCCTGCTCATCGTTTTCGCTGGCGTCATGAACGTTCTGTCTCAACGACGTGCCTGGGGAGTTCTTCTGATGTTTGCGGGCGTCGTTCTGGAACTAAATGAACTGGGCATCACCCACTTTGGCTGGGCTGCCTTTTGGCCCATGATGCTCATTGCCCTCGGACTCTTTATCATGTGGGGCTCATCTCAATGGAGCTCGAGAACCCCTGCTCCCACTTCGGGAACAGGGGATCCCCGCACCACGCTGAACGAGGCCGTCGTCTTCGGCGGACTGGAGCGCCGCATGACCAGCCAGGATTTTCAAGGCGGAGACATCACCGCCATTTTTGGCGGCGTCGAGCTGGATCTCACTGAGGCCAACATCCAAGGGACCGAAGCCACTTTGGCAATCACCGCCATCTTCGGCGGCGTGGAAGTGCGCATCCCCTCCACCTGGCAGGTGGCTTTTCGCGGCGCTCCCATTTTTGGTGGAATCGAAGATAAGACGCGCACCGCCCGAGTGAACGATCCCACGAACTCCAGCCTCAAAGTGCTGGTGATCACCGGTGCGGTCATCTTCGGCGGCTTGGAAATCAAGAACTGAGCCCCTCCGATGCACCCGCTGCTCACCCGAAACCGCCTGGGACTTTACCTGCTCGCTTGGGTCCCGCTTGCCGCCACGTCGGCCTACGTCCTGGTCACTCGCGGGGGGCTCGGCTGGCTGCAAGCAACTGCTCTCGCTGTAGCGGTGTTTCTGTTCTACGCTTTCCTCTGTCTCTCGGCCTGGTATCCCTGTCGCGCTACTCCTCTGGGCAAAGTCAGTTTCGTCCGCTTGCTACTGACTCATTTGAGCGCTGCCGTGCTAATCAGTTTCGCCTGGACCCAGGCCGGCGCGGCGCTTTCCTACGCCATTCTCAGCCCGGAAAAATTCGAGGCCATCAGGACCCAGTTCCGGCCCCAACTGAACTCCATCTTCACCATCGGCGTCCTTCTCTACTTGCTTTCGGTCGCTTTCCACTACGTCCTCATCGCCATGGAAGACTCGCGCCACGCGGAAGCGCAAGCAGTCGAAGCACGCGTCCTGGCTCGCGATGCCGAATTGAAAGCGCTCAAGGCCCAGGTGAATCCTCACTTTCTTTTCAACAGCCTCAACTCCATCAGCGCGCTCACCAGTGTTGATCCGGCCAAGGCTCGCGAAATGTGCATCCTGCTCGCCGAGTTTCTGCGCATGACTCTGGGCCTCGGCGAAAAAAACACGATTCGCCTCTCCGAGGAGCTTGCCTTGCTCGAGCGCTTCCTAGCCATTGAGAAAGTACGCTTCGGCGCCAGGCTGCGCGTCGAAGAAGCCATTCAGGACGAGTCCAAGGCTCTCCTGATTCCTCCGCTCCTGCTGCAGCCTCTGGTAGAGAACGCCGTGATGCACGGAATCGCCAATCTGCCGGACGGCGGAACCATTCGCGTGGCTTCGCAGTGTCAGGACGGGCGGCTTTCCATCACCATCGAAAATTCGTTTGATGCCGAGTCCACTTCCGCCCGCCGCGGCGGCCTCGGCCTGCTCAATGTGCGCCGGCGCCTCGAAGGCCGCTACGAGAAACAATCCAGCATGCAAGTGAATACGGACGGAGACCGTTTTCGCGTCCAATTGTCGCTCCCCGCGGAATCAGGAGCGTCCCAAAAGTGACCGCGCCCGGCAAAAAGATTCGCGCGCTCATCGTGGACGACGAGGAACTCGCTCGCCAGGTTATTCGCGAGCTCCTGCAATCCCACCCCGAAGTTGAAATTCTTGCGGAGTGCGCCAACGGTTTCGAGGCTGCCAAAGCTTTCGCGGAACACCAGCCGGACTTGATCTTCCTCGACGTGCAGATGCCCAAGCTGACAGGATTCGACGTGCTGGAGCTGATCGGCACGGACGTCTCCGTGATCTTCACCACCGCCTACGATCAGTACGCGATGCGCGCGTTTGAGGTGCATGCCGTTGACTATTTGTTGAAGCCCATCGGGCGCGAACGCTTTGAAGCCGCGCTGGAACGAGCTAAGAGCCGCCTGGGCACCAGGCTGCCGTCGCCGTACGATCTCGCTGCCACTGCTCGGCCCCCGCAGCAATTTATGGAACGCCTCGTGGTGAAGGACGGCACAAAGGTTACGCTGATTCCTGTTGCCAAGCTCGACTACGCGGAGGCTCAGGACGATTATGTGGCGCTGGCCACTCAGGGCAAGAAGCATCTCAAGCAGCAAACCATCGCCGCTCTCGAAATGGGCCTCAACCCGGACTGCTTCGTGCGCATCCACCGCTCTTACATTGTGAATCTCGAGCGCGTTGTGCGCATCGAACCCTATGGCAAAGACAGCCGCTTGGCGATTCTCACCGACGGTACCCGCTTGCCGGTCAGCCGCGCCGGCTACTCCCGCCTCAAAGCTCTCCTCGACGAGCGCCCTTCGCGATGAACGCCCTTCTCGATAAACGATGTTAACTTCTTTCCGTAAGCAGGCTAACAGCCTATATTGGTCCGTGAACACACTTGGACAATCGGATGCAGCGATGAAAACGGAAGCACAAAAGATCGTGCAGGCAATGACGCCGGCCCAGAAATTGCGGGCCGCCGAACGCCTGTATTATTCCGCCCGGGAACTAAAGGCGGCTGCCTTTTAGAATCAACATTTACACACCCCTCCCGTAACTGTTTATTCTAAACCACTTACACAAATCCTAAGTCCTTTAAATGCAACATTTACAAGAAACACGGGGGGCTTAGGACCTCAGGCTAACAGGAAATCTCCGGCGCTGAGAACCAAAAACTTAGAACTAACAGCCTACAACTCCCTCAGGCTCTGAGACGTCGGACCCAAATGCGACTCGTGGCAGGCTTGCCCAGGTGCATCGTCTTCCCATTGGAACGCAGCGTCATTGTCTCGTCGTACTCGCGTTTCAGCACTTCTACCGTCGTCGACGGCCGCAAGTGCAGCCCTTCGAGGAATTCCAAAAACTGCGCATCCTTCTCGTATACGCAGAGAATCTCGCCCGCTTCCTTGGCCCGCAGATCGGCGAGCAGCACCGCGCCTTCTTTGCGAAGCTGCGCGATTCCCCCGCGCATGGGGACGCCATGCGGGCAGCTTTTCTTGTCGCCGAATCGCTTGAGCAGTAACGCTTCTACTTCCGTAGAAATCGCGTGTTCCAGCCGCTCGGCCTCGTCGTGAGCCTTCGCCCACGACAGCCCGATCACTTCTGTTAATAGCATCTCCGCGAGCTGGTGTCTCAGCGCAAGATGTTCTGCTTTCTTGCGGCCTTTCTGCGTCAGATCGATTCGCCCGCTCCGCTCCACGCGGACGTGGCCATCGCGCGTCATGCGTTTCAACGCCGCAGTCACGGCTGGGGGAGTCACTTTCAATTCCTCGGCGAGCCGCGCGCTGATGGGCATCTGGTCCTCCTCCAGCATCTCCCAGATGGCCTTCAGATAGTCTTCTTGCGATACGCTTGTTTTTTCTCGCTGCAACGCCACTCCTATCTGGTCGTGGTCTTTTGCTGCCGTTTCGCTCGCAAGCCCTCGGCCAGTTGGTTCACGCGCCGTCGGATGCCTTCGAAGACGCGCTGATATGTTTCCGCCGGGCGGCCGTACGGGTCTTGCACCATCCAGTCTTCGACTTTTTCGTGACGCCTAAAGGCTTCTTCACTCGGCTGTCCTGTCATGTTGATGATGACGTCCGCGGCTTCGGCGGCTTCGCGCGTGAACGCATCGGAAGTCAATCCGTTTGCGGAGTAGCCATTCTGTAGCAGTGTTTGCTTGGTCTGTTCGGCAATGAATCCCAGAGGGCTCAGCCCCGCGCTGGAAGCATCGATCACATCAGCGGCGTCGTAGCGCGCGATCGCTTCCGCCATCGGACTCCGGCACGAGTTGCCAATGCACACGAAGAGCACCTTCGTCCGGCTGGAATGCCGGGTACCGGGATCTGTCTTCTTTTCTTTCCCCACGATTAGGACTTTGCGCTGCCCGCCGCTTGACTCGCCCCCGCCGCGACCAGGCTGAGGAAATGTTCATGCACAGTGGTGTCGTCTGTCAATTCGGGATGAAACGTGGCAGCCATGATCTGGCTCCGCTGCACCAGCGCAGGCTTGCCAGCGTACTCCGCGAGAATCTTCAGGCTTGGTCCCGCGCGCTCAATGATGGGTCCGCGGATAAAAACCATTTCGAGCGGTTCGCTTTTCAATTTCGTGGGCCCGCTGACCACGTCGCTCGCGATCTGCCGCCCATACGCATTTCGCAGCACCGTCATGTCCAAAAGCTTCAAGGAATCTTGTTCGGGATTCTGCACTTCTGTTGCGAGAAGGATTGCTCCGGCGCAAGTTCCGAAAATGGCTCCTCCCTGCTTCGCGAATTTCTCGATCGCGTCCGCCAGGCCCTCTTCCCGCAGGAATTGCAACTGCGTTGTGCTCTCCCCGCCCGGCAGAATCAAACCGTCACAGCCTTCGAGCTGAGCAGGAGTTCGTATCTCCGCCGTTTCCACGCCGAGCCGCTCCAGCATCGCGGCGTGCGCTTCAAAATCACCTTGAACCGCCAGAATTCCAATTTTCACTCACGTACTCCACGTTTTCCTTGCAGGGGGCGGCATGCTGCGCCCTCGCCCCCAGGAGGAAAACTCTTGACGGACGCTTACCACCCGCGCGTCGAAAGCATGTCCTTCTCTTCCATCTGACGCACGTCGAGTCCCCGCATGGCTTCGCCCAGTTCTTCGTGCGCTTCGAGAACGGCTTTCGCATCTTCGAAATGTGTCGCCGCTTTCACCACTGCCTTCGCGCGCGTCTCAGGATCGCTGGACTTGAAAATCCCCGATCCAACGAATACCGCTTCCGCGCCCAGACGACGCACTAGCGCCGCGTCGGCCGGAGTGGCGATGCCGCCTGCTGAAAAATTCGGCACCGGCAGCTTGCCGGTCTTAGCAATCTGGCGAATCAATTCGAGAGGCGCGCCAAGCTCTTTCGCTTCGCGCATCAGTTCGTCGTCGCGCATGGTGGTCAGTTTTTTCATCTGGCTGACGATCGCGCGCATGTGCCGGACCGCTTCCACCACGTTTCCGGAACCGGCTTCGCCCTTGGTGCGGATCATCGCCGCGCCTTCCGCGATGCGCCGCAACGCCTCGCCGAGATTGCGCGCGCCGCAAACAAACGGCACGCGGTAATCGTGCTTCCAAATGTGATTCTCTTCGTCGGCGGGAGTCAGCACTTCGCTCTCGTCGATGAAGTCCACTTCCAGCGCCTGTAGCACTTCCGCTTCCGCAAAATGGCCGATGCGCACTTTGGCCATCACCGGAATCGTCACCGTGGCCATGATTTCGCGAATCACTTTGATCGACGCCATGCGTGCCACGCCACCCTCTTTGCGAATGTCCGAGGGCACGCGCTCCAGCGCCATCACCGCGCACGCGCCGGCTTTTTCGGCGATTTTGGCCTGCTCGGCGTTGGTGACGTCCATAATCACGCCGCCCTTGAGCATTTCCGCCAGGCCGACTTTCACGCGCCACTCATTCGATCCTTTCGTTCCGTTACCGCTTCCATTTGGTTTCTTCGCGTCCATTGTACTTCTCCTCTCGGTCCTGAACTTTTTCGTCCGCCCAATCATCGGCGGTGTTGCACACCGAATCTCTTTCACTGGCGCGTGCGCGCCAAGAACTGCGCTTTCCTCAGACCAGCGCCACGCGGCTGCGCTCCGCCCTTCGCACTCCGCGCTGCCGTTTGCGCATTTCGATTTTCAGCAATTCCGCGAGCGTTGCCACGCCGCGCGCAATTTGCTTTTCATCCAGGCTTGCAAAGCCCAATCGCAGCGTGTTTGGCAACGGCGCTTGCACGTAGAAATATCGTCCGGGAGCAAACAGCACGCCGCGTTCTTTCACGTGAATCAGCAATTCGCTGGCATCGAATCCCAGCGGCAGTTCCAGCCACAAGCACATACCGCCTTCCGGCTTGGTCCAGCGCGTTCCTTCCGGCATGTGTTTGCGCAAAGCTTCATCCAACGCTGCCAGACGCGAAGTGTAGACCTTGCGCATTTTGGCAAGGTGTTTGCTGAAAAGCCCGCGCCGCAGAAACTCCGCGAGGGTAGCTTGCGCAAGTTGGTCGGTATGCAGATCGGTCGTCTGCTTGACCACGCGCAATCGTTCAATCGCGGCTGGCGGAGCGACAATCCATCCGACACGCAAACCGGGAAAGGCCACTTTTGCAAAGCTGTCGATGTGAATGACCAGGTTCGAACGGTCGAGCTGTTTGAGTGAAGGGATGCGCTCCTCGCGCGCATGCAACCGCGCGTAAATGTGATCTTCCACCACGGGAACCTGGTGACGCGAGGCCAACTCCAGTAATTTGCGCCGTGACGCGAGTGGCATCGATGTTCCGGTTGGATTGTGAAAGTCCGGCGTAAGCAGGATGAGCTTGACTCGATTCGCCGCCAGCGTCGCTTCCAACGCTTCCAAATCGAGCCCCAGCGTCGTGCCCGGCTCGGGATGCGTCCGCATCGGAACGCTCAGGCATCGCGCGCGTGCTCCGTGGAAAATCGCGACCGCTCCCGGGTACGTCGGGTTCTCCATGATCACGGAATCGCCGGGCCGCACAAACGCTTTGCTGATCAAATCGAACGACTGCTGGCAACCATCGGTAATGAGCAGGTTTTCGTCTTTGGCCGCGATGCCGTCGTGATGCAGCATCTCGAGCAGTGCCGCTTTCAACGGCGGGTAGCCGTCTGACGGACCAAGATTCAGCACTTCGGCGCCTTCGCGCCGTAGCACGGCGTTCACGCAGGTCTGCAATTCCTCAATGGGAAAAAATTCTTCAGCCGGACATGCCATCACAAAGGAAAGCGCACCCTCCGGCACGTTGGCAGTGAGCCGGCTCAAGATTTCTTCCCCGCGTTCATCAGCGAAGAGCAGCTCCCAGCGGATTCCGCCGTTGCCGTTCAGGACCGGAGGCGCCGGCGGCGTAATCTTTAGTCCATTGCCGTTTCCCTTGATAAACGTGCCGCGCCCCACGTGGCCTTGAATCAAACCTTCCGATTCCAGTTCGGCGTAGGCATTCGCCACCGTGGTGCGGTGAACGCCGAGCATGGTCGCGAGCTCGCGGCTGGCGGGAATGCGGTCGCCCTGGCGCAAATCGCCTGCGTGCACGAGGGCGCGCAGTTGGTCGCGAAGCTGGATGTACAGCGGAACGTGACTCTGTGGCTGGAGATGAAGTGGAAGCATTGTCTCTCACCTTCGGCCAATTCTACCAGATATTGGCCTGTTGCAAGAGCCAATTTGTCTTTCGCCGAGGGCTTCGCCCAGCTGGTCGCTGGGGTGGCGCCCGGTCAAGGAAAAGAACCGCTCGCCGATTTTTGTTCATTTGCGGACACTGGTGTCCGAGCTCGAACACCGGTGTGGGCGTTGTCCGAACGCATACCTTTCATTTTATAGAGCTTACGTGGATTCTTCTTTGGCCTGCGAAGTGCCTGCGAGTCCTCTAGCCTGGCAGTCAGTGAGGATTCCCACTGTGCCGGGAATTTCAGGGAAGAATGAGGTGATCATCGAATGAGAACCTGCACGCTTTCCTCTACGAGGCTTGACAAGACTATTGATGTATCCCGCTTTTTGCGCGCCACGGGAGCCGTACTGGTTGCTCTGTCTGCGTCCCTTTCCGCGAGCGCCCAGGTCCTTCGCACCCCGGAGCCGACTACGCAGGCAGCACAAAGCTTTGCCCTGACCGATCTGAACGACCTGATCGTAACCGGCGGCGGGAAGGCAGAGACAGTCGAATACCAAGGACGCAAAGCGGTTCGCCTGAGCACACAATCCGATAAAGATATCTTCGCCTTTCTCAAGGGAGTCCAGATTCAGGACGGAACGATTGAGAGCGATATCGCCCTGAAGATCACTACGCCTCCGGGTGTCCGGATGCCCGGCTTCGTTGGGATCGCCTTCCGGGCCAGGACGGATGCTTCGCATTACGATTTATTTTACCTACGCCCTGGGAATTCCCGCGCCGAAGATCAGGCCATGCGAAACCACTCCGTGCAATATGTCGCTGCGCCGGGCTTCGATTGGTACAAGCTGCGCAGAGAATGGCCGTGGATTTACGAATCGTATGCTGATCTGCAGCCTGAAGTATGGATCAGAGTAAAGATCGAAGTTCACGGAAGGACTGCGAAGTTGTATGTCAACGGATCGGAGAATCCGAGCTTGATCGTGAATGGCTTGAAAGGCGAGGACCTGCAGGGCGGTGTTGCCTTATGGGGTTATCCCGGAGAGGAGGCCTATTTCTCCAACGTAAAAGTGATTCCTGCCAAAGCGGAAGCCGTAACGAATGAGGGCGAAGCCTCCGGAACATGGGAAGTAAAATTCGCCAGCGATTACGGCCGTTACGAAGGATCGATGAATCTCCACCGTGAGGGCACCGCGGTGAAAGGAACATGGTCCGGCGCGTTTGGCCAGGATCAGCCGATCAGCGGCACGTGGCACAATGGCTATGTCGAGCTCACGTTCAGCGGAACGTGGCCGAGTGAAAAGCCGGCACCCATGACGGCGACCCTGGCCGGATGGATTGATGGAGATTCGGCGAAGGGCC
>Ga0209238_1000321_pt1 | contig 16351 bp, 15 predicted proteins | sample GraSoi013_1_20cm_FD_185823 | JGI IMG/M metagenome (GOLD analysis project Ga0209238, IMG submission 185823) | Grasslands soil microbial communities from the Angelo Coastal Reserve, California, USA - Sample 10_02_2013_1_20cm (SPAdes) (version 2) | ecosystem: Environmental > Terrestrial > Soil >...
ATTTTGTGGCCGTGCAGGGAGGCCGAAGTACGACAAGTTCGGCGAGGCGCTGCTGATTGCTCGTAACCCGGATGAGGCGGAGTGGTTGATGGAGAACTATGTTCTCGCCCATCCTGAGAAGCTCTGGTCGAAGCTGGCGGCAGAACGAGTTTTACGACCTCATGTCTTGTCCACGATAGCTGCTGGCTACGCTCATTCAGAGGATGGATTGTACAGCTTTTTCGCGAGAACTTTCTACGCGCATCAGTACGGGCCTCGGCTGATCAAAACCAAGATTGGCGACATTCTCCGGTTTCTCTTCAAGGAAGAGATGGTGCTAATGGAGGGCAAGGATCTTTCGGCTACAAAGTTCGGCAAGCGAGTCTCCGAGTTGTACATCGACCCGATGTCTGCGGTGATACTGCGGGACGGTCTGTACAACCGCGCAAAGAAGATGACTGACCTCAGTATCCTACACCTAATCTCCAAGACTCCTGACTTAGCCCCGCGGCCCCGTCCCCGAGGAGGCGAAGTCGACAAACTTGGCTTACTAGCAGAACAAAGAAGCGATGAATTCACTCATCCCATTCCAACTCAGTTCGAGGATCCTGTCGCCTACGAGGAATTCCTCGGCGAACTAAAAGCTGCTCAAGTTCTATCTGACTGGATCGATGAACGGACAGAGGATCAAATCCTCGAAACGAGGAAAGTTGAGCCAGGCGACCTCCTCAGACTTGTGCAAGGGTCCGAATGGCTGATCCTCGCTACTCAAGAACTTGGACGCTTATTCGGACACAAAGATCTGCTGGCCCCTCTAGAAATGCTCAAAGTGAGACTTGCAAAGGGTGTTCGGCCAGAGCTGGTCAAATTGACCACGCTTGAGGGCGTCGGACGGATCAGAGCCCGCATGCTGTACGACGCCGGATTGAAATCAATTGACGATATCAAAGAGAGAAGCCTCGAACAATTGATGAGCATTCGAACCATCGGTCCATCACTTGCCAAGAGGATCAAGGAACAAGCTGGTGGACTCATCAAAGCAGATGAGTGGGAAAAGGCGAAGAAAGCAAGACCGTCAGATGTAGAACAGCAAGTGGTTCTCACCGAGTACGAAGACTCCGAGTAAAGAGTCGGAGCTTTGGTATTTCTAGGCTTATAATGCGGGGCTTTGCCACGGTCACCAAAGCCTAAGGAAACCTCGCGGATGGCAAAGATCAAAGCAGCACTTGCAGGCGTTGGGAATTGTGCCAGTGCACTGATACAAGGGATACAATACTACCGGAAGAACCCGCCTAAAGAAGACAACCTCACCACGGGTTTGATGCATCCCATGTTTGGGGACTACAAAGTGGAAGACATTACATTCGTTGCCGCTTTTGAAGTCAACCGCAAGAAGATCGGAAGCGATCTCAGCAAGGCAATATTCACAGAACCGAACTGCGCTCCGAAAATTAGTGACGTACCCGACATGGGTGTTACCGTCAAAGCCGGCCCCATCCTTGATGGGGTCGCCCCTCACATGAGGGAGCCGTTCCATGTCTACAACAAGAACAGGACAAAGCCTGTGGACGTGGCGGCCGAATTGAAGGACTCTGGAGCAGAGATTCTCGTGAATTACCTACCGGTTGGAAGCGAGAAAGGCGCAAGATTCTATGCGCAACAAGCCTTGGACGCAGGCTGTGGCTTCGTAAACTGCATCCCAGAATTCATCGCGTCAAATGATGGATGGGCGAAAAAATTCGCAGATAGAAAGCTACCGATCGCCGGGGACGATATCAAGAGCCAGGTTGGAGCGACAATTGTTCACAGGGCGCTAGTGGACCTTTTCCTAAAGAGGGGCGTAAGAGTGGATGAGAGTTATCAACTAAACCTCGGTGGCGATACTGACTTTCTCAACATGACGGTAGAGGAGCGACTTCATTCAAAACGGATCAGCAAGACGACGGCGGTCGCAAGTCTCATCCCGTATGACGTCCCGACGAGAATCGGCCCATCGGATTACGTTCCCCATCTCAAGAACAAGAAAATCTGTTACATTTACCTGAAGGGAAGAAAGTGGGGAAATATTCCGCTCCAAATCGATCTCAAACTCTCCGTAGAGGACTCGCCCAACAGCGCCGGGGTCGTTGCAGACGTAATTCGCGCGGTCAAAATCGGTCTGGACCGTGGAGTCGGAGGCGCACTCACCAGCATCTCTTCCTATTGTTTCAAGTATCCGCCGGTGAAGATTCCTGACGGTCAGGCATCTCAGTGGGTCGAAGAGTACATCCAAGGAAAAAGAGAGCACTAGGCGGAGACTTTTCGCGTTTTCCGTACTGCAGGAGCCTCTAGAGCTGCTCCCCAGTTATGATTCAATCGACCTCTTCCCTTCCATTCTTCGTAACGCTCCATTACGCCGGTGAACAGTAATGGGAGACCAATTGTGGCGTCGACATGCACAGTGCATTGTTCAGCCTTAGGGTCAAGCTTCCCCCACGACTGACTTTCGGGGAGTTCGCACCCGGACAGACCCCCGAACTTCGGGTCATCTGTCGTTACTTGGATCGCATAGCTGTGCGGGGGAACAGGCATCCCAGCAATTTCTGCCATCGGGATGACTTGCTGGATGTAGTTCTTCGGGGTCCCACCACCGATGAAAATGACGCCAGACTTTTGCCATCGTCTCTTGAGGCTCATGATCTCAAGATTGTCCAGCATGGGGTCATAGACCATGGGGGGCCTGCCTTGGTCAAGTTGTTCATTTCTGTACACCGTTAATGCCATACCAATTGAGCTGTCAGCTAGTGCCGGACAGAAGATGGGGAGATGCTCCCTCGCGGCAGTGGCAAGAATGCCATATTCGTCATTGATTCGTTGCCCCATGAGCTGGAAAAACTCCCTACTGGAATATCCCCGGGGTTCAAGGGTTTCTGAGAATTTTTCTACAAACTCGTCAGCCTTCGTGAACATCACATCATCCGCATAGGTGTCGTAAACCCTGTCTATTCTCATACTCCTGAGAGTTGGGTCGTCGATGTGATGATGCGCCATATAGTGGCGGCCTCCAAGCGACTCATAGAGGTCATGACTGAGGTTAGCACCCGTGGAAACCAGAACGTCTATCGCATGAAAGGCGATGAGGTCACGGAGGAGTCGCCTCATTCCCCCAGCAATCATCGCGCCTGAAAGTCCAAAGAAGATTATTGGACGATCGGGATCGCTCAACATGTGCAGCCAGATCTTGTAACACCTTCCAAGCATTCTGCTCTGGAATGAAGTAGCATTGAACGCTTCCAGAGCTTCGCTGACCGTGTGAACCTTCGCAACGTCAAAATGTTGCACAGGATGTTTGAACGCATCGCCGCGTGGCGAGAATTGAATACGAGAGGACGAAGCTGACGCAGATATTTTTTCGTGAGAGTTAGAATTCTTGTTAGACTTCATTTTATCCTTCTAAACTTAGGTTCTAAGGACTTCCGGTTTCTATTAAAATGTTCCACAACTCGCGACGCGAGTCATTTGGACCATTGGAAAAAATTTCTTAGCAGCTCTCGCCGGAGCCGCTGTGGAGTCTTGATTTTGAGCATGTGCGGTAGGGGAAATCCCCTATAACCATCGATGTCTAATATCGACGTCTGTGACGTTGGAATCTCGGGGGACGACGCGCTGGACGCCTTCCACGACCTCTCTGGTGTCTCTCCCCCCCTCTCCTTGGTCCATAAGGACGAGGCGGCAAGAAAAGCGTCGGGTACGATCTTCGACCTGGGGACGTCAATCTAATCATCTCTTGAATATTTGAGGAAGTTGTCCGTCGTATTCTCTCAAAGATGGAGTCATCGCTTCGACTTACAAGGGAGACTGCGATTCCAGCACTTCCGGCTCGTGCGGTTCTACCGATTCTATGGAAGTATGTGAGGGGTTCTTCCGGTAGGTCGAAGTTAATCACGTGGCTTACGTTCGTAATGTCGAGGCCCCTAGCCGCCACGTCTGTAGCGACTAGAACCGCGACTGATCCGTCGCGAAAAGCCTGCATTGCCCTGTCTCTTTGACCTTGAGAAAGGTCTCCATGAATCGCTACAGCATTGTAGCCCTCTACTCTTAGGGCTTGAGCAAGCCGACCGGCTCTGATCTTGGTCGAACAGAATATGAGCCCTCTGGTTACCTTCTCGGCTTCCAGAAGGGAGCAGAGAGCTGGGAACTTTTCATTCTCTTCAGCCCATGTATATTTCTGCGAGACAGATTCAACAGCAATCTCGTCGCTATCAACAAAAATTCTCAGGGGATTCTTCATGTAGTGATGAGCGAGCCTGATGATCTCGTCAGGCATAGTCGCTGAGAACAAGGTTGTTTGACGAGGACCCGGAACTCTTTCAAGTATCAACCTCACGTCATCGATGAAGCCCATGTCTAACATTCGATCCGCTTCGTCGAGCACGACAAATCGGACCCTATCGAGGTCCACTGTTCTTCTTTCCAGGTGGTCGAGCAGTCTGCCTGGAGTTGCGACGATGACTTTCGTGGTCGGCCTTTCTAGTTTGTTGAGCTGAACCCCTATGCTCTGACCCCCGTAGACTGGGACGGTTCTTATTGGGAGATGGCGTGCGAGGCGCTCGAATTCTCCCGCAACCTGGACTGCCAGTTCGCGTGTTGGAACCAGCACGAGCGCTTGGAGCCCGTGAACATGGTTGTCGATCCTCTGGAGTATCGGAAGGGCATAGGCAAGGGTCTTTCCCGATCCTGTATGTGCCTGCCCAATTATGTCTCTTCCCTGAAGAATAGGGGCGATAGCTTCTGCTTGAATTGGGAACATCTCGTCGAAGCCCATATCCTTGATTCCCTGAAGAAGCCGGGGTTGGAAACCTAGGGCTTCGAATTGTTGAGCCAACTATTGTTCTAATAGTAGGTCGGGCCGCCCCATAAAGACCTTCCAGTCCCGAGAATCCGAATCAGAACGGATTAGAAACATGTCTCCCTTACCTAGGGTCTTTTGGTTCTTTTCCAGAGGCTAGAAGCGTCATCGGCGAGGCCTTCATGACGATGTTCCCAAGCCTGATGTTTGGGCATATGATCTTCGCAAAAAGTCTTGCCGCAATACTCACACTTTTTGTTCTGTTGCGTTGTACGTCCGCATTCGTCGCATTTTTCCAAATCAAACCAACTTCGAACGGAGACAATACTGACGATAATCGTGGGAGGATTAAGCTTGCGCCCGGACCGGGCTTACTTCTTGGTTGTGATTCCACTTCAAGATCAGCTCCTGCAATAGCCTCGCGTGATCGTTAGTGAGGTTCAGCTTGAAAACTCTCACGCGTCCATAATCTCTCTCCTCTACAATTCCTGCTTTTGATAAGTCGTCCAGATGCCTCTCGGTAGCGCTGTAGCTTTGGTCAGTTCTCTTTGCTATCTCCGTCAAGTGCAGTTGCTCGACTTCGGAGAGAAGGGTCAGTATTCGTACTCTGCCGACGCTCGAAAGGATCCTTTCTAGAGGTGAGCTTTTTTCTCCGGCCAAGGCTAGGCTCGGATTGAGAGTGTTGATTCGAGCCATCGGCGTATGGCGGAGGCAGGGGCCGAGGATATTCCTAGTAGAGTTGTTTTTCCTCTGAAGCCAGTTGTCGAGAGCTGAGTGGAGAGGATACCTGTAGCGTTCAGGTTCTGGACGTACTTCCAAACTTGCGTGTGGGCCCGGTATGTTTCTTTGTGTTCCTCGCAAGCCATACGGTAGGCTATCTCGACATCGCCCATAGTGGCGTATGTTGCATTGTTTCTCTCCAAGACCCGCGCTAGTGCTAGGAGTATTAGTTTCTCGTGAAGGTTGAGATGCTGAGAATATTCTGTGCGGAGAACAGGGTATACGCTGTTCGCGGCAGCTCTGATATGATCAGGCTTCACCTCTCTCGCACCTTCCGTGTCCGCGTACTTTCCACCTCTCCACAATAGCTCGATAGCATAGCGAGCATCGCCTCCAGGCGTGGCCATGTCAGCAACGAAATTCAAAACCTCCTCAGGGACGGTTGCTTCTTTGAAGGCGAGTTCTGCTCTTTCTCTCAGAATATTTTCCAGTTGCGGAGTGGTATAGTGGTCTAGACGGATGATGTTTCGTTGGAGAGTGCTCTGAGTGCTTCTATCGAGGTCTTCAAGGTTCCTGAGCTCCCGCAAGATGATTATGAGGGACAATCTTACTGGCCGGCCTGGCCGTTCCTCTTGGATGCGTGTAAGATTGTAGAGACTTGTGGAGCCTTCCGCTTTGATAAGCGAGTCCGCCTCGTCGAGAGTGAGGATGACGTAGAGTTTCTTGTCCTCCAGCTGGTCTAGGAGGATGTGCAGTAGTTCCTCGCTAGAGAATCCCCGTTGGGGGAATTGGGGTGTGAAGGTCTGGAGGACTCGTTTGAGGATCATGAAGAGGCTGCCTCGGTACTCGCGGCAGTTGACGTGGATGTAGGCGAGGTTGAGCTTCAGGGTCTTGGCGGTGCGCTGCATGTCGGTGCCAAACCGTTGCGTAAGGACGGTTTTGCCGGTTCCAATGTCGCCGGTTATGAGGACCTTGGGGCTCGTTGTCCCGGGTTTGTCTATGACTGACCGGAAGAGTTCTGCGAGGAATCGTAGCTGGTTTTCCCGGTGGGGTAAACGGTTTGGGAGCCACTCAAGGCTGAGAGGGCCTTCGTCTTTGAATATGGTGGGTTTGGAGAGAGCCTCGCGTACTATCTCGGAGGGGGCAGAGAGGCTTGTTTTCTCAATCATGACGAATACTTACACCTGAAAGCTCTCAAACTATACTGATGAACGTATAAAATGAGCAGAGATGGATAAAAGTAATCGGGCCACGATTCGTTCGTCGGTCACAGGCATAAACTAGCAAGTCATCGTGCAAGTCGGAGCCTTTGGGGTAAGATTCAGGTATTGTAGGGTCGGTAGGAAATATAATGCATGAAATGGTCTTGGTGAACCCCAACCTACGAAAGGTTGCCCGACGACTTGAGGGGAGAAGTTTTCAGCTATTAGGATTCTTGTTCTACAAAAGCAAGGCTTACCACAGTTTCGGAATCGTGCTCACCAGGCAATTCTCAAATATGGTCTGAAGTCCATTTGAACTTGGATTTTTGGATTCACATGTGCAACCTCTCAGACTTTGATTCCCTCTCGATGGGACCGATCCATCGTTCGTATGTAGAGAATGAGTTGGAGATGTGGCATGTAGCCTATCTCCCGGTGGGCAAAACCGTGTTGGACTTGGGTGCTGGGTGCGGAGAAACAGCGTTCTTCTACTTGAATCACGGTGCTGATCATGTCATCTGCGTGGAATCCGATCCAGAAGCTGTCGCCCATTTGAGAAGGAATTTTGAGGGAGACTCACGGGTGACGATACTCCCAGTCCACGTGGACTCAGTTAAGATAGACATAGAGGGGAGCGAAGATGGTATGGTCTTAGAGACACATTTTCCTTTCAGGTTCAGATCCGTTCGCCAATTAGGACCGAACGTAAAATTGTGGAGGTTGGAGAAGAGATGGTATTCTCTTCACAATTTCAGAATCGCAGCAGCTCATAAGATAAGAACCGCTGTACTTGACAAATTAGGTTTGTAAGACGATGAATGTCAGCAATCTCACGCCTTGTCCATCACAACCTCCACACCTCGTTCTCGTTCGGATGGGGTCGCATACCTGGATGGTAAGAGACAAACACTAGCTGGAACAATATTCTGGGACTAAGGAAAGTTGTGAGCTGCTTCAAGAATGACCTAGCGCCGCTGCCTCTAGGAGGGGGTCTTCCTTGAGAGTTCTGATCGTGCATCCCCTCATGTCCGCTATGGGTGGTGGCGAAAGACTCTGTTGCGAAACCATGAGGGCACTAATCGGCAGGGGCGATAAGCCTACACTCCTGTCTGGCGAGTTCAAGATCGATCGTCTTGAGCGATTTTTTGGATATGAGGGGCTCTTTAAGGACATATCAGTCAAATCCTACGCCGCTGATTCAGGAGACAGATTCGGGACTTACAAGCATCTTCTTCACCATGTCAAGGCGCAACGGAAGATTATCTCAGCGGACCCCAATTATGACCTCGTCTTCTCCACTCAAGACGCAGGTTACATTCCAGACATTTCAAGGCCGGTCTTTCAATGGGGATACTTCCCAAACGCTCTAACGGGGGGAATCTACGGATGGCCGTTACGAGTGCATTATTCGCGGAAAATCCGGCGTATTAACCTCGTTCTTGCAATAAGTGAATATTCCAAGTCACATTTTGATCAAGAGTGGAAGATTCCGACAGTTCTAGTCTACCCCGCATGTAACATGATACAACCAAGTCAGGTTAGGGATAACGTTGTAGTCACCGTTGCAAGAGGTGTGCCCGAGAAGAATCTTGAGTTATTCTGGGAAGTTGCGAAACGATTCCCAAGCCATGAGTTTGTTCTTCTTTTGACACGAGATCCGCGTTTCGTGGAATATTCCATGGCCCTGGAATGCACAGCACCCGCGAACGGTCGGGTGATCGTCAATCCCGACAAGGAAGTGTATCAAGAGACTCTCTCAAGGTCCAAAATCTACCTTCATCTTATGCGAGGAGAACACTTCGGAATAACAGTTGTTGAATCGATGTCGGCGGGCTGCGTTCCAGTAGTTCATGACAGCGGTGGGCCAAAGGAGATAGTTGGGAGCTCAGGTCTTCTTTGGCATAGGGAGGATGAGATCCCGATACTTTTGGCAATCGCAGACGCTTCTTATGAAGCCATGTCGAAGCTTTCTATGGAACGGGCCAAAGCCTTCAGCAGAGAAAAATTCGATAAATCGTTCGGCGAAGTGCTCGCAAGAACATTCTCAAGAGTTCCATAGCTCGGCCTAAGTAAAGAAGAGGGACCAAGCTCAATCTCTAGTCAAGCAATTACGTGACATTGAATTTTCGGATAGTTGGCTCATCAAGGGCGTCCTCTCGAATTGGTTCGGGTCCAAAGCCATGCATTTCGCTGGCTCTACTGATTAAGGGCCGTCTCATACCAAGCCGCGTCCCAACCCTAAGCGTCGTACGAAGCCGATTGATCAAAGACCTATTTCTGATTTCTTTAGGCGTCTCTCGAAGGACTCTCACATTGAGACTCACGTAACTTGAAATCCCCGGACACTGACATAGGTAGTTAACCTCGTTTCCTGCCTCCGGAAAGGGCTCTGGCACGCCATATCCGCGCCGTTCCCAAACCCATCTAGGATACACGGCGAAACCACCGCATCCTCGAACCCTCTCCCACCCTTCGGGCATTCCCTCGTGTCTCGGATAATAGTCAAACCTCTTGTCTCTCATTTCGGGCGTCGCCCAGGTGTCCCAGTATCTCAACTTCAAAGGAATTCTCGAGTAATCCGAGAACCAGTTTGTCGCACCAAGCACGCATTCTGCATCGTAGTTGGAGTACTCCTTGAGCAAATACCGTATTTCGTGTGCGTAGCTCAGATAGTAGCTGTCGATGCTCAGAAAGTGTTCCGTGTTTGGGTGCAGTTCAAGAGCTCGCTTGTGGGCTGCATTCCGACGTGCAGCTAAGTAACGTATCCTTTCCCTGGTCTTCACAGGCGGATAGTGTGGAAAGTCTTTGTATCCTTCAGCATGGCAATAGAATGGAATCTCTGGAACGCTCCAAGCTTCTTCCTTTCCACTGATACAAACCGCGACGATATTCTCCTTCATCTAAATCGTCTCTCAGAGAACTGAGCTGTGATTGGTAGCCCGGAGAGTTTTCCGTGCCATTTCAATGGGATTCTGATTCCGGAAAAGAGTGCCACGATATATTTGGGCATAGGATGCCATTGCTTTGCTCCTCGTCTCAGGAACTAAGGTCGAATTGCCCGAGGTTAGGTTGAAGATTCTTGGTGTCCTTCGTCACTATTCTGAACTTCGGCAATGGAACAATAAACTTGCCTCCGGAATGCAAATAATCACTTTCCTGTCGTCTGATCTCATCGAGAAAGTGGTGCGGGAGCACCAGAAAATAGTCGGGCATGTCCCTTCGGGCCTCAGCTTTTGACACAATCGGGATTCCAGTTCCAGGTGTCCTTCGTCCCCACTTCTCGGGGTTTGCATCTGTCGCCTTCTCGATCAGATGACGATCAAGTTTGCAATACTGCAGAATTGTGTTCCCCCTGGTCGAAGCACCATAAACATAGACCCTCTTGCCATCCTCGACCTCTTTCGCCACAAACCTCCGCAACTGCAAACTCACCCTTCGGACATTTTTATCGAACTCCTTGTAGATTGAGGGTCGCCTCGAAAACAGCTTGTTTTCATAGTCTTTCAATCTCGAGACACTCATGCTTACGGGAAACCTATCCTTATGCGAAACGTAGGTGCGGAAACTACCACCGTTTACATCATTTGTCTCAACGTCAAAAATCTCAAGATTACTCTCCGTCAAGAGGAGGCTTAGTGTCTGTAGAGAAAAGTAAGTAAGATGCTCATGTCCTATGTTATCGAATCCGTTCTGTTCCAGCATCGTTGGCAAATAGTTTTGCTGTATGACCCAGATTCCCCGGGGATCAAGAATCTTTGAGACGTCGATTACAAAGCCCGCAGGGTCGTCCAGATCGTAGAACATGGCAATGCTGGTTACAATCTTAGCCTTTGAATCGGCGAATTTTTTTCTGAACAGGTCGAACGCGAAGTAGTCGTTAAAGACGTAATCTGTTCCTTTCTTGGCGTCCTCGACGAGATTCGTGGCGGGTTCAAACCCAACTCGCCGTAACTCGGTTGGCTTGTAAGCACGTAGAAGCGTGCCATCGTTGCATCCAATGTCCACTACAAAGTCGCCCGTGTTCGGTTTCGCAACACTGTAGGCCTTCACAGCGATGTCCTCCAGAGCCATTCGCATCGTAGAGCTAATTCCTGAACGATACCAGTAGTGACGATAGAGCGAGTCTCGGGGGAAGGTATGCTTCAGTTGAACCAAATTGCAATTGGCGCATCGTACCAATTCAAGGGGCGATCGAGGATTACCACCTCTAGAAGTAACAAAATCAGAGACGTATTGGTTGCCAAGCGACAATATTCGTACGAATTTTCCTGAATGGCATAACCGGCACTTATCGATTGGAATAGAGATCGGGCTCAAGGATTCTCTCGTCTTCGGTGAAACCAAGTTCGTACTAGATCACCATCGAGCTTCAAGCCGTCTATAAACTACTTGACTCAATGATGAATTTTGGGCCGCCTGGATGTTCTTTCTGATACTTTCGATGGAACTATCGTCGAGAGAACATGTTATGGTCCCCTTCCTGGGGCAGACGTCAAAACTTGACTGCAAGATTATTATCTGTTGTATGGAACAATTCCCAAGGATACTATGTTGAGTCTAGAGGAGCTTGCGTCAAGGAAATCCGTTGAACGCAAAGGAGTGCCACCGATGTCTCAGCGAGAGGCCGAACAGTTCTTGCGGGTCCTTCAAGGTTGGACCCAGGCAAATGGGTCGATCGAAAAAGAGTTCCGTTTCAAGTCCTATCAGGATGGATTGGATTTTGCCTACTCGGTAGGAAAGATCGCAGAGGAACAAGACCATCACCCAGATATTCTGATAAAATGGAGGCACGTTAAGCTAACCCTGGCTACTCATTCTGTCAAAGGGTTGAGCGAAAATGACTTCATAGTGGCGGCGAAGGCCGAACTCAAGTACCGAAACTCTGGCTTCGGTTGAGCATATGCTCGCTCGAATATCCGTTGAATAGGTCAGTCAGTCTGCTTTTCAATAGAGCTTGCTTCTGAAGATGCCCCTTTTCCACACTACTGCACCTACTGCTAGGGCTCCGGTTAGGGCGACCGCGGTCGTTGTTAAGGCTGGGGCTTGTGTGCTTAACCATGTCGGTTTCACCTCGAATGCTGTGAGTGCCGATGAATCTTGGACATTTGCGACGTGAGCTTTTGCGACGACAGCGTATGTTCCTACCGGCCCGGTTGTTGGAACTGTGTACGCAGACTTGAACAACCCGCCGCCAACGAATGTCGTGGTAAGAGTAACATTAGATCCGTCAGGCCTCATGAGCGTTAGTTGCAATTGAAGCGTTGTAGCGTTGAGAGGTGCCCCGCTGAGGGTTGCCAGCGTGTATATCGTAGCGGTGTCTCCTGGAAAGTATAGGGTCCCAACGTCTACATTGATCGCCAGGGTGTCGATCCGTGTGACGGTGAAATTCGCGACAGCCGAGATTTTGGTGAATGGGTCGCTCGCCTTGACGAGGTGTAATCCGGGTTGAGCATCCGGGACGTTAAACGTGAATGTGAAAGTCCCATTTGTGAGGCTTGCAACCCCCAAGAATGCATCGTCGAACGTCATCTCAACCTGAGCTGACGGAATTCCGGATCCATGCACTGACACCTTTGTGCCAATCGGCCCGCGACTTGGATTAACTTCGATCGATGGGACTACAAAGAATCCACCGAACACAACTCCGCCTGGATTCCCGGCGTAATTGCTCGGGCAACATATTCCGAAGGGCCCGTTCTCTGCCCGGACTGTCAAAATGTTAGTCCCAGCAGTTAGGAAAGGTGTGAGGTTAAAAGTGGTCAAGAACGCTTGAGCCTGCGTGGCGGTTGAGTAGTCCGAGATGCTTCCTATGCTTCCGACTATATGCCCATTGACACGAAGCTCTGCAAAATCATCAGCGGAAATTGAAATGAAACCGATTGGTTGGGTTCCATTTAGCTGGAAGGTTTTGGAGAAGAAGAACTGGTTGAACTCTGCAGGTGTCGTCGTTCCATTGATATGGGGTGCCCATATCCAATGGGCGGCTGGAATCGAGGAAAGGTCTGAAGTCCAGCCTCCGGTACTGTGCCCATAGATCGTAGCCCCCGCGGGGCAAGTTGAAGGAATAGAGGAAGTCAGACACACAAACTGCGCAAGACCAAGGGATGTTGCGGCCCCCAGAGCCGGATCGGCGTTGTAGGCCTGCCAGCTTGTATCCGAGACAAACATGGTGGGAGCTGTCATTCCAGAAGAATTTCCATGAGGTATCAGAGAGGGCAGGGTTAGGGTAAGCAGGAAAAATGCGACTAGGATGGATATGATCTCGAATTTTCTCGTTGCTCCAGCCGGCCAATCTGTCGTTACAATTGCGCGGATTAAAATCTTCCGGAAGTTTGACTAGGAAATTTCATCGGAGACGTGCCTCATAAACGATATTCTAAGCAGCAAAGATCCGACGAAAATAGTCGCTCCGATCTTGAAGATTCTCTAAAATCGAGTATGGTCTTTTCGTCGTTCTAATTGCACTCTGAGGTCAATTCCCTTCAATCTTGAGAGTCAAAGGCGTCTTTGTCCGACCCCTCATCGGACTATCTTCGGGTCCTTAGAGTTTCTACCGCCTTGAGTCTGTTTTCAATCGCGGTGAGTCGGTCAAGTATCTCTTTGAGGATTCGGACGCTTTCGTCGTTTCTCGGTACATACCGGCCCGAGGGTCTAAGGGGTGATGGGATCGGTTCAATGGGTGTCGGATGCAACGGGTCAAACGGTCGTCTGGGTTCCATTTATGCAGGCCGATTATCGAATAGGGCTGTTTTGACTCTTTCCCTAAGGGGATGCCGATAACCGGTGGCGGGTTGCCCCTAGAGAAGGCTCAGCCGAAGTATTTGCGGACCATCTTGACGCCAACATCGCTAGCGGCCCATTTTTCTCCATTGAACTTGACCGCCCCTAGCCGTTCAAGGTTAGCGAGGTGTTCTCCGAGCTTCTCAGCTGGAAATCCCTTTTCTTTGTGTCCCGGATAGACATCGCCTAGCGCCTTCGCGACCTCTTTTGCGCTCTTTGGGGTCTCGCAAATTCTGACGATCTGAATATTGACCTCTGTTGTAGTGAGTATCCGAAATATTTCTTCTTCTGAGAGACGGGGTTTGGTGAGGCTGAAACTTACCGCGCCTGAGGCCTGCGTGGGGCCGGTCTTCGGCCCGTGTCTCCTACGGCGGATAATTCGGTAGCTAATTACACCCCAGGTCGCGGCAAGCAGTGACCAGAGGAATGTCGGGTTCCCCAGAAGACCGACGATATCTTCGAATTGTAAGGTCATTACCATTGTTCTATCTCACCCTGTGCAGTGCCGCCATCTCTATTCCTGCAGGACCTACGCGGTACGCGTAGACCTTCATGTCGCCCAGCGCGCCTGGCATTTTCAATACTCGCATCTTCCTAGCGTAATCCTCACTCCCAAAGGGTTCCGTTGACAAGTCGACAACACCGTCACTCAGGTGCTGAACAGTGTTCTCAATATGCTCGGTGTGAATTCCCTTTGAGGCTAGTAACAACGCTAGTCCTCCAGTGGATCTGACGTGATTCTGCAAGATCTTCAGAGTCTGCTCGACCGCTGGAAACGGTGCTGAACGGATAATATCGCTCAGACTGTCAATGACGATGGTTGTGGTGCCTAGAGGTGTGATGACTCGTGGAAACTCTTTGGCTAGTAGGTTGGCGGGGCCGATGTCCCATGAGACCTCGCCGGATATCTTTTCCTTCTTCATGCTGAAGCTGTCGATGAACCACATCTTCCTCTTCTCGAAATAACTATCAAGGCTCCAGCCGAACACCGCCATCTCACCAACGACATCTTCCCATGACCGTCCTGTTGTGAAGTAGACAGCCGGTCTACCTTCTCTGAGGCCTTGGTAGAGGATCTGTTCGGCGCACGTGGTCATCCCAGTATCAGCTTCGCCGAGAAACGTGATAATGCTACCTGAGGGTAGGCCGCCGATCGACTCGTCGAAGGCCCCAATTCCACTTTGAATATTTGCCATTTTTTTCTCTACGCCTATCGGTGTCCCTGTTGGCCCTGTCCGCTCGGGTACTGGTCCTGGTACCCTGCTTGGTCGGGGGCTGGTTGTTCCACTTGAACCCCTTGTTCCACTACCTCTGCCCCTTGGGATACTGGGATGTTGCCTCTCACGACTTCTTCGTAGTTCGTGCTACCGCCGGCTTCGGCGCTTTCTCCCGCTACTGCTGTGGAGGCGCCTGTGGCCGTGGCTGACACTTCGTACGCCCACTGGACCCTTGATGACGATGCCGTCGGGTCCGATGGCGAAGGCGTAGTCGTTTAGGCTGTGGCTTGTTCCCCGCATCTTCCGGACGAACAGCTTCCTTATCGGCGAGCTCTGGCGGACGAGCGACAAGACCATGACTCCAGTTGCTAGGAATTCTTCGATACCGAACCGGCTGATCAGTCCTGAGCCTTCAACGATTTCCGTGGTCATCAGTGTAGTGCATCCAACGTCTTTCAAGAGGAGTCCGACTTCGAGGAATATCTCTCGTAGAGTGTTCAAGTCGGTGACTCGGAAGCCAAATCCTGGCAGCGAGTCAACCACCAGTCTTGTTGCTCCTAGTTGTTCGACTAGGATCTTGACTTCTGATAGTTTTGATCGGAGGTTGTAGAGTATTGACTGGAGGCTTTCCTGCTCGGTGACTTCTGATTCGACGCGCTGGTAGACTGCGTCGACCATGCCGATTTTTTTCTCGTTTTCTAGCTTCTTGAAGTCCCAGCCGAATCGTAGCATGTTCGCCTTGAATTCGGAGGGTGGTTCTTCGGTGCTGACGTAGACTCCTGGTTCGCCGAACTTTGTAGCTCCTTTGTAGAGGTATTGTCCACAGCATATTGTCTTCCCGCAGCCCGCACCTCCCGCGAGGAGGACTCGGGCGCCTTTGGGGAAGCCGCCTTCGAGAACGTGGTCCAGGCCTGGGATCCCAGTATGGACCCTTTCGATCGCAGTTTCCATAATGGACCAAGGCTAGGGCGGCTAGAAGCTACCATAAGGCTACAGTAACCCTGTGGCCAATCCACAGGTTACACCACCAATCATCGCCGATCAGACCCTTCAAAGAAGGTTAGGCGTCTAACCGGGCAAGCTTCGCAGTCTATCTCCAAAAAACGGGCTGGGTCAAGGCTCCCATAGGAAGAATGGCGGACATTTTGAAGCTCCGGATGGACTTTCCGAGCTCCGTGATCTGTTTCGAAAAATAAGCATGCTTTTCTGTAACTTTTCTTTCAGCGTAACTTTTCCTTTTCCGTAACTATTCTCTTCTGCCAACTATCATGTGACCCTCGGGGGTGGTCTTTTTTCCCGCGCCCCGCCCTTCGTGAAAAACGCTGGGAATCCACGTTCAACGGTCACAGCCCTGAGGTTCTTCCTTCCTGAAATCAGCCCAGGCTCCCATTATCTCGCCAAGTGGCGAGCGATCGAAAATCGGATACCTGGGTACAATCGTGCGGTAGGAGAGGCGAGTCAGCAACCCTTCGAAACTAGAGTCGTCCAAGCCCATCACGTGTTAGCCAGCTTTGAATTGCGACAATATGAAACCAACCAGTGACGCTGATTATTTCTTGGACCTCCCATCGCCGGGAAAACGAGCAATCTCTCTCTTGCTTCCCCAAAGGGTTTTTAGCATAAGG
>Ga0209238_1000326_pt1 | contig 16243 bp, 13 predicted proteins | sample GraSoi013_1_20cm_FD_185823 | JGI IMG/M metagenome (GOLD analysis project Ga0209238, IMG submission 185823) | Grasslands soil microbial communities from the Angelo Coastal Reserve, California, USA - Sample 10_02_2013_1_20cm (SPAdes) (version 2) | ecosystem: Environmental > Terrestrial > Soil >...
CAACGACATCGGTTTCTCCGCCGTGCGCGTCGGACCCGGCAAGGCGATGCCGGAGGGCGTGTACTTTCGCGTCGCGGTCGGCGGGGTCACGGGGCATGGCGATTTCGCCCGCGACCTCGGGGTGCTCGTCGCGCCCGAGCAATGCGTTCCGGTGGCTGTGGCGATCGTGCGGGTCTTCATCGACGAAGGCGATCGCACCGACCGCAAGCGTGCGCGCTTGAAGTACGTGCTCGATCGAATAGGTCTGGAGCGGTTTCTAGCCGAAGTGGTAAAACGCCTTGCGGCGCCGCTCGCGCGCCTTCCCCTTGCCGAATGCGAGCCGCGGCCGCCGCTGGCTCGCGGCGCGCACGTCGGCTTTCACGCGCAGAAGCAGCCGCAGAGGGTCTATTGCGGCGTTGCGCTCCCGGTCGGAAGGATGACCACGGCACAGATGCGCGCGATCGCCGGCATCGCCAGGCGCCACGGCAGCGGCACGATCCGCCTCACGCCGTGGCAGAACCTGATCGTGTCGGACATCGCCGTAGCCGATCGCGCCGCCGCGGCCGAGGCCCTGGCGGCGATCGGCCTGAGCGCCGAGGCGTCCTCGGTTCGCGCCGGAATCGTCGCCTGCACGGGCAACACCGGTTGCAAGTTCTCGTCGAGCGACACCAAGCGCCACGCCCTCGCGATCGCCGACCATCTTGATGCGCGCCTCAGGGTCGACGCGCCGCTCAACATTCATCTCACCGGCTGCCCGAATTCCTGCGCGCAGCACCATGTCGGCGATATCGGCCTGCTCGCGACCAAGATCGCGGCCGACTCTGCCGAAGTCGAGGGTTATCACCTGTTCGCTGGCGGCGGCTTCGGCGACCGGCGCGGGCTCGGGCGCGAAATACTGCGCGATATCCCCGCGGATGAAGCACCCCACGCAATCGAGCGGCTCCTGCGCGCCTATCTCGAGCGGCGCGCTTCGCCCGAAGAAAGCTTTCAGGGCTTCGCGAAGCGCCACGGTGCGGAAGCTTTGCGCGACTTCGCCCGGGCGAAGCTTCCGCAGGCCGCCTGAGATGCAGCAGCTGGTATTCCTTCCGGACAGCGCGCCGTTCACCGAATCCCAGCGCGCTTGGCTGAACGGATTCGTCGCCGGGCTCCTCGGCATGGAGCGCGCGCAAGGGTCGCCCGGGCCACCCGCAGCCGCACCGCAGATCGACGAGGACTTCCCCTGGCACGATCCGACGCTCGCGCTCGATGAGCGCATGAAGCTCGCCCATGGTCGGTCCTTCGAGCGCCAGCTGATGGCCGCCATGGGCCAGCTCGACTGCGGCCAGTGCGGCTATTTGTGCAAGACCTACGCGGAGTCGATCGCCATCGGCGCCGAAGCGGACCTCGGCAAGTGCGTTCCGGGCGGGCGCATCACCGCCAAAAAAATCAAGGAACTGCTCGCGCACCGCACTAGCGCTCCCGCGACTCGGCCTGCCCCGGTTGCTGCGCCGCCGATAGTCGAGCGCGGCTACGGCCGTGCTTCGCCAGTCCCCGCACGCCTGATCTCAAGTGCGCCCCTCACCGCGCCCAGCTCGGAGCGCGAAGTCCGTCACGTCGCGCTCGAGCTGGACGAATCGGCCCTGTTATACGAGCCGGGCGACTCGCTGGGTATTTGGCCCTGCAACAATCCCGATGAAATCGAGCTGCTGATCGCGATATTGCGCGCCAAGGGGTCCGAGGCCGTGACGCTCCCGGACGGCGCGGTCATTTCCGCGCGCGAGGCGCTCGGCCGCGAATGCGACCTGCGCGCACCGAGCGACGCGCTCTACGCGCTGCTCGCGCGCGAAGCGAAGGACGAGGCCGATCGCTCCAGACTCTCCAAGCTTGCCGAGGACGATTCCCGGGCCGACGCGCTCGGGGTGCACGACGTGCTCGACGCGCTGCTCGAATTTCCGTCGGCACGCCCGAGCATAGTCGAATTCGCTGCGGCGCTGGCGCGCATGCAACCGCGGCTGTACTCCATCGCTTGCTCGCAAAAGCGGCACCCACGCGAAGTGCATCTGACCGTCAGCGTGTTGCGCTACGAGAAGAACGACCGCAGTTACGTGGGAACCGGTTCCGGATTCCTCTCCGAGCACCTGCGTCCGGGGCGCGCGCTGTCGGTGTTCGTGCAGCGCGCCCACGCCTTTCGCCTGCCCGCCGACCTCGCCGCCCAGGTCATCATGGTCGGCCCCGGCACCGGTATCGCCCCGTTCCGCGCCTTTCTCCAGGAACGCGTGGCTGCAGGCGCCGCCGGCCGCAACTGGCTGTTCTTCGGCAACCACAGGCGCGAAGCGGACTTTCTCTATCGAACCGAGATGGAGGAGTTCGCGGTGAAGCGCGTGCTCAGTCGCATGGACCTCGCGTTCTCGCGCGACCAGACGAACAAGGTGTACGTGCAGCACAAGATGCTCGAGGCCGCGCAGGAACTCTGGCGCTGGCTCGCGAACGGCGCCTATCTCTACGTTTGCGGGGACGCCCAACGCATGGCGGGCGACGTGGACCTCGCGCTGCAGCAGATCGCGGTCACGCAGGGCGGGATGGACAGCGCAGCCGCGAAGCGCTTCCTCGTGGAACTGGCGAAGGCAGGCCGCTACCAGCGCGACGTGTATTGAGGGCGTTCGCGGCGGGTCGATGGAGCGGCGTCCGTCGCAGCTCCCGGCTTGCTCGGCAATTTCTCCGGCGCTGCCGATCCGCAGTCCGATGCTAGACTGGCACGCCATGTCGAACGACATCCTGACAGCCGCGCGCCTGCTCGCGGCGTTCCTCTTCTGCGCCGGAGCGGCTCTCGCGCAGGCACCTGCGCGCCCGGCCGACGCGGGCGGAGGCGAGCTCGAGGTCGTTTGGTACACCGCGATGAACACCCCCGACGCGGCGCCGCTCCGAAGGCGCTTCCTCGAAAAATATCCCGAGTTGAATCTCACCATCCTGCGCCAGCCGGGCGAGAAGATCCGCACGCGCATCCTCACCGAGATGCGCGCGGGAAAGTTTTTCTGGGACGTGGTTTCGTTCAACCACCTGGACATGGACGCGCTCGCGCAGGAAGGGCTGCTCGCCGTCTACGCGTCCCCGGAAACGCGCAGCGGATTTCCCGCCGGCGCGGTCGACCCCCAGGGCCGCTGGGCAGCGATTTACGTGCGCCAATACGTCATCGGCTACAACACCCGCTCGGTGCCGCGGCCGGAGGCCCCGAAGAGCTGGGAGGATCTGCTCGCGCCGAAGTGGAGGGAAAAGTTCGCCATGGACGAAAGCGACGTCGAATGGTACGCCGCCATGCTCGACTATCTGGGCGCGGAAAAAGGGCCCGCCTTCATGCGCTCGCTCGCGCGGCAGAATCCGCAATTCCGCCGCGGCCACAGTCTGCTCGCCAAGCTGCTGATCGCGGGTGATTTTCCCCTGGCGCTGGTGCACGCCGCCGAAATGGACGAGGCCAGGCGGGCCGGAGCGCCCGTCGACTGGGTGAGGACCCTCGACCCGGTCATCACCTCGACTAGCCAGGTCGCGGTCTCGGCCAGAGCCCCGCACCCGAACGGCGCTCGCCGGCTCGCGGACCTGCTGCTTTCGACCGAAGGCCAGGCGCTCATCCGGGATCGAGGACGCGTCCCGGCGCGCAACGATCTCGCGCGAGGGCAGGCCCCGATTCCGCTGAAGGAGCACTATGTGAGCCCGCGTCTCGCGCGCGAAGCGGACAGGTACGAAAAGGAATTCCGGGAAATATTTCTGCGAGGCCGCTGATTTATGCCTGCAAAAATCAAGCACATCGCCATCGTCAGCGACCAGTACGCGCTCGAGGGCAGATTTTACGAGGCGGTATTCGGCATGAGGAGCGCGGCCGACAAGCGACCGGAGCGGGCGGTGACCATCAGCGACGGCAACGTGGGCCTCAACATCAATCCGCGCAAGGCGGGCCGCCCGGCGGGGCTCGACCACTTCGGCGTGGAGGTGGAGGACGCCGAACGGGTCTGCGCGCGACTGCGCGAGAGCTACCCCGCGATCGAAGTCCTGAAGCGCCCCGGCACGCGCCCCTTCGCGGGCATCAGCACCCACGATCCCGCGGGCAACCTCTTCGACCTGTCGCAGCAGGACATGGAGAACCGGACTTCGGTCTATGTCGAGCCGCCGCGCGAGCAGCCGCGCGCCATCAGCCATCTCGCCCTGCGCACTCTGCGCGCCGACGAGGTCGCGGAGTTTTACGTCGACCTGCTCGGCTTCGAGCGCTTAGGCAGGAAAGCCGGCGACGCGAACCATTATCTGAGCGACGGACGGGTCACCCTGATCGTCATGCCCTGGAGCATCCTCGACTACGAGGGCGGCGGAATCACGCGGCCCGGGCCGGATCACATCGGCTTCAGGGTGGAGAGCCTGCAGGCGGTGAAGGAGCGCCTGCAAACCGTGGGCGACGACAATCCGCATCTGCGCCCCTTCCCCTTGGGCGCGGGACCTGAGGGCCAAGCGCGGCTCGCGCTTTTCGAGCGCTGCCCCTGCGGTGCCCATCACCTCGCCGACCCCGACGGCGTGCTGCTCGACATCGCCGAGCGACGATGAAGGAGAATTTCATCAAGGTGCAAGGGCTGCGCATCCGCACCTTCGAGGAGGGGAGCGGGCCGGCGGTCCTCTTGCTACACGGGGCGTCGCTCGGCTCCTCGGCTGACGTCTGGGCGGGGAATCTCGCGGACCTCGCAGCGCGCGGCCTGCGCGTCATCGCCTGCGATCAGCCCGGGTTCGGCCTGAGCGACGACCCCGGGGACTTTTCCGTCGCCTATCGCACGCGCTTCGTCCTCGCATTCATGGATGCCCTGCGCCTTCCGAAGGCGTGTCTCATAGGCCATTCGCAGTCCGGGCGCATCGCCGTGAGCCTTGCCCTCGAGCACGGTGAGCGCGTGCCCGGGGTCGTCGTGCTCGCCACCGGGAGCCTGCTGCCGCCGCTGCCCGGTCGCGGCAAGCCGGATGCCGCGGAGGGCGAAGAAGGCGGGGCCGTGGAACCCACGCTCGAGGAAACGCGCAGGCTCCTCGAGGAGAACCTCTTCGACCGGACCTTGATCACGCCGGCCGCGCTGCAGACGCGCCACCGCATGAGCACGGGAAAGAATTTTCGGGCTTTCCTCGAACGCTCCCGCGCGCGCGGCGGCGAGAAGAAGGACGCAAAGCCCGAAGCGAAGCCGCTGTGGAAACGCCTGGGCGAAGTGCCGGTGCCCCTGCGGCTCATCTACGGAAGAGAGGACCGCGGCCATGCCGCGGAACGCGCCGCGCTCGCGATCGAGCTGCACCCCGGGCTCGACCTGCACCTCGTCGACCGCTGCAAGCATCTTGTCCAATGGGACGCCGCGGACGAATTCGCGGCGCTGAGCGGATCGTTCCTCGCGGAGAAGACGTAACTGACTCGCGCCCAAGCAGCGGACATCGACCTGCGTTTCGCGCGCTCGCGCGCGGGCATACAATATCGCGCTCAAAGGAGGCGATCATGAAGAAAATACTCGCGGCATTGCTGTGTTTCGGGTGCGGGCTCGGATGGGCCCAGACAGCGGAGGAGCTGCTCAACGACGGGAAGAACACCGAAAACGTCACCACCTTCGGCATGGGCTACGACCTGAAGATGTACAGCCCGCTCAAGCAGATCAACAAGTCCAACGTCAGGCGCCTGGTACCGATCTGGGGCTTCAGCCTGTCAAACGACATGGGCGAGCACTCGCAGCCGACGATCTACAACGGCGTCATGTACGTGGTCAACGGCAACTGGACCTTCGCCATCGACGTCGCGACCGGCAGGCAGATCTGGCGCACGCCCGTGCAGTACGAGCGCGGGGCGCTGCGCGTCGCGACCAGCGGAGCGCTCATGCGAGGCCCGGCGACGATCTACGAGGGGAAGCTCTTTCGCCAGACGGTCGACGCGCACGTGCTCGCCCTCGACATGAAGACCGGTAAGGAGATCTGGAACCAGAAGTACGCCGACTGGAAGGAAGGCTACAAGGGCGTCATCGCTCCGCTCATCGCCAACGGCGTATTGATCTCGGGGATGGCGGGCGGGGACAGCACCACGCGCGGTTTCGTCGACGGATATGACCCGCAGACCGGGAAGCAATTGTGGCGCAGGTACACGATTCCCGCGCCCGGGGAACCGGGGTCCGAGACCTGGCCGAACCAGACCAAGCCCGACGCGTGGAAATACGGCGGCGGGGCGACCTGGCAATACGCATCGTACGATCCGCAGCTCGACCTCTTGTATATCGGCACCGGGAATGCCGAGCCGTACAACCCGACCTTTCGCGACGGCGCCGATTGTCTGTATACAGCCAGCACTCTCGCGCTCAGGCCCAAGACCGGCGAAATGGTCTGGTATTACCAGTCCGTGCCGAACGACAGCTTCGACTTCGATGCGACAGCCGAGAGCCTGCTCGCCGAACTCCGCGTCGACGGTCAGGCGCGCAAGGTGCTCATCAACGCGCACAAGAACGGGTTCCTCTACGTGCTCGACCGCAGCAACGGCAAGCCGATCGCGGCGAACCCTTACGTCAAGGTCAACTGGGCCACGCACATCGATCTCAAGACCGGCCGCCCGGTCCTGACCGATCTCCTCGAGCGCGCGATGAGGGGCGAAACCGTCAACGTATTCCCGTCGCGAGGCACGAACGCCACGCTGATCGCCTTCAATCCGAAGACCGGGCTCGTCTACCTCAACTCGTGGAATTTTCCGCGGCTCATGAAATATGTGGATTTCAAGTTCGTGCTCGGCGCGGGTTCCACCGGCATCGAGTCCACCATGACCACGCCCAAGGGTGAGCCGGCCGGCTATCACATGGCGATCGAGCCGCTGACCGGCAAAGTGGCGTGGCAGGTTCCGATGATGGAGGTCGCGAGCTCGGCGGGCATGCTCGCGACCGACGGCGGCCTCTTGTTCACGGGCCTGCTGACCGGCGAGGTCATCGCGCTCGATCAGGACAGCGGCAAGACGCTGTGGCAGTTCAAGACCGGCTCGTCGGTCAACGCGCCGCCCATCACCTACACGCACAAGGGCCGGCAATACGTGACGGTTCTGTCCGGGCGAGGCGGCAGCATCGCCAACCGCGTCGTGACCGACAGCGTACCCACCGGCGGCTCGGTGTGGACGTTTGCCTTGATGCCCGAATGAAGGCGAGACGCTGCAAGGGGTCTCGTTCATGAACGCTAGAACTCGTTTCGCGGTTTGGATTTCGTTCTCGACGGCGAGCGCGCTGCTCGTGCTTTATGCCTGCAGCCGTGGTGGCCCGGCGGCAAGCTTCACCGGCGTTTTCACCCAGCGCTACGACGCGCAGCGGACCGGACAGAACCGCGAGGAGTTTATTCTGACACCCTCTAACGTGACTGATTCGACCTTCGGGAAGCTGTTCGCGTGCGCCGTGGACGGCGAGGTCTATGCCCAGCCGCTCTATGTTGCGAACTTCGCGATAGCGGGCGGCACGCACAATGTCGTGTTGGTCGCGACCATGAACGACAGCGTCTATGCTTTTGACGCCGATGCGAGCTCTTGCGTCCCATACTGGCAGAAGAGCTTCCTCGGGACAGGCGTCACGCCCGTTCCTCCGGCCGATACCGGTGAAAACGGCGACATCAACACGATAATCGGAATCACGGGAACTCCCGTGATCGATCCCGCCACTGGCACGCTCTACGTCGTGGCGAAAACCAAGGAACCGACGGGTTACTTCCAGCGGCTGCATGCGCTCGACCTCGCGACCGGCAGCGAAAAATTCGACGGGCCGGCGGACATTTCTTCCGCGATCACGGTTCCGGGCAGCGGGGACACGGGCGAGGCCACGTGCCCCGGCTCGGCGGGAAACGTGCCGTTCTGCCCGCTCCGCGAGAACCAGCGGCCGGGCCTCCTGCTGCTGAATGGAACGGTGTACGTCGCCTGGGCATCGCACGGAGACATTCAGCCGTACCACGGCTGGGTAATCGGCTACGACGCGGCAGATCTCACGCAGGCGCCGATTGTCTTCAATACCACGCCGAATGGCGGTCTCGGCGGGATCTGGATGACCGGCACGGGTCCGGCCGCCGATGCCGACGGAAATATCTACGTCATCACGGGCAACGGGACGTTCGACACGATGGGTACGCGCACTAACTACGGCGACAGCTTCATCAAATTGAGGACAGCCGGCGGCGGGCTGTCGGTCGGCGATTTCTTTACGCCGGCGAATCAGTCCTTTCTGGATTCAAACGACTTCGACGTGGGGTCCGGGGGCGCAATCGTCGTGGATTCCGCTGGGGCACACCCACATTTGGTGATCGGGGGAGACAAGCAGGGAGTTCTCTACGTGATCGACCGCGACAACATGACCGGATTCAATCCCGATGGCGATCAGATTCAGAAGGTGGCGATCACCGCGGGCCCCGCGTGCATCATATGCGGCCTCTTCTCGACGCCTGCTTTCTGGGAAGGAAAACTCTACGTCGTCGCGATCGGCGACGTCCTGAAGCAATAGATGCTCGCCAACGGCGTGCTCTCCTCTTTACCAGCGCGCCAGGCAAGCGACATGTTCGGCATCCCCGGGGCGTCGCCTGTCGTTTCCTCCAACGGCGCGACGAATGGCATCGTCTGGGCATTGGATACGACCAACAACGGCACCAACAGCTCGGCCACCAGCGCACCGGCGATTCTCTTCGCCTACGATGCGACAAACCTGAACAAGCTCTACAGCAGCCCGACGAGCGGCGCGGGAGCTGCGGGCAACGCCGTGAAATTCACCGTGCCGACGGTCGCCAACGGCAAGGTCTACGTGGGCACGCAGGACGAACTGAGCGTGTTCGGCCTCCTGCCGTGAGGCTACGCGGCACATTCATCCTCGGCCTCGCGCTTGCCTGCGCGAGCGCCGCGGCTCAGGACGCAGGCGGTAAGCTGTTCGCCGCTGGGCAGATCGGCAAAGGCGCGGCGCTCTACGAGACTCACTGCCAGACCTGTCACGGGCCGCGCCTCGCCAACCCGGAGTGGGCGAAGGATCTGCGAAAATTTCCGCGCGAGGACCACGCGCGCTTTGTCGATACGGTAACTTACGGCGTGAGAAACATGCCGCCGTGGGCGGATGTGCTCGAGCCCGACGACATCGAAGCGCTGTGGGCGTATGTCGTTGCCGGGGAAGGAAAAAAATAATCCCCCTCCCAGCATCGCCCGAGCGCGACGGGCACATCGGCCCCTTGACCGATTTCCTGCGCCCGGCGCATGATTCGCCAGCGCGCGAAGCGGAGCGCTGGGCTGGGGCGACCGAGCGCGCGTCGGCCGTTAGTTTGGGTCTTATCGTCGTTTCCTGATTCGCGAAGAACAACCTGGGGAGGTTCTCAGATGAATAAGCACCCGCGACAATCTATCGCTGGCTTTGTCACCGGCTCGCTTGCGGCAGCGACGCGCAACGTTCCCGTTCTGCTGCTGGCGGCGATCTTCGCGTTCCCCTTGGCCGCGCTCGCGCAGGGCTCCAATGCCGCGAGCCGCTTCCAGCAGTACGACTCACCACAAACTTTCAAGCCGGCTGTCGTTCCGCTCGGCGTGAAGGGCGGCGGCCGCGTCAAGGTCGTGGTCGTCATGGCGTCCGACTCGGTCGCCGCAGCGCGGGCGCGGTTCCCGGATCGCGCGCTTACCCGCGACGAGAGGCGCGCGGTCGAAGACCAGGCTGCGGCCGAGCAGCAGGGCGTCGAACCCGAAATTTCGGGTCGCGGTGGCCACGTGCTCAAGCGCTTCCGCCACGCCTTGAACGGAATCAAGATCGAAATCGACCGCGACCAGGTGGCGGCGCTCGCCGCGCTGCCCGGCGTCGTGGAGGTCTTGCCGGTTATCAAGCATCGCCCGAATAACGCAGTGAGCGTGCCGTTCATCGGCGCGCCGACCGTGTGGCAGGGCAGTCCGGGTTTCCGCGGCGAAGGCGTCAAGATCGCGATCATCGATACCGGCATCGACTACACGCACGCCAACTTCGGCGGCCCGGGCACCGTCGCCGCGTTCCAAGCGGCGGCGGCTGCCAGCACGCAGCCGGCCGATCCGGCGCTGTTCGGGCCTAACGCGCCCAAGGTGAAGGGCGGCACCGACCTCGTCGGCGACGACTACGACGCGAGCGCGCCTGCCGGCAGCCCGGCGCTGATACCGCATCCTGACCCCAATCCGCTCGACTGCAACGGACACGGCAGCCACGTCGCGGGTACCGCCGCGGGCTTCGGTGTGGATGCCCACGGCGCAACCTACGCGGGACCGTATGACAGCGCGGCATTCCAACAAGGGTTCAGGATCGGGCCCGGAGTCGCCCCGAAGGCGGACATCTACTCCGTGCGCGTCTTCGGCTGCAACGGTTCGACCGACGTCGTGACCGACGCGATCGACTGGGCCGTGCAAAACGACATGGACGTCATCAACATGTCGCTCGGCTCCGACTTCGGCACGGGGAAGACCTCCGATGCGCTGGCGTCACAGAATGCCGCAAGGGCCGGCATCATCGTGGTGGCCTCGGCGGGCAACGCCGGTCCCGCGCCGTACATCACCGGAACTCCCGCGTCGGGCAACGGCGTCATCAGCGTCGCGGCGGTGGACTCGACCGCGAGCTTCCCGGCGGCGGTGATGGCCCTCGCCGGGGGCAAGAGCATTACGGCGATCGATGCCAACGGCGCGCCGCTGTCCGGCAGCGCCCTCTCGGTCTTCGTGCTGCGCAACTCGAACGGCGGTGTTTCGCTTGGCTGCGACGAAAAGGAATACGTCAACGCGAGCATCGCGGGCAAGCTGGTGGTCACGCTGCGCGGCACCTGCGCGCGCGTCGATCGCGCCGTCTTCGGGCAGCGCCACGGTGCCGCGGCCGTGGTGATGATCAACAACGGCCCGGGCTTTCCCCCGTTCGAAGGCGATATTCCCGGCGTGGCGATCCCGTTCCTGGGCATATTGACATCCGATGCGCCGAGCTTGACCGCTTCCGCAACGGCTGCGCTGGCAAGCGGCACGCTCGCCAACCCCGGCTTCAAGGCGGCGGCGGACTTCAGCTCCGGCGGCCCGCGCTTCGGCGACAGTCATTTGAAGCCCAATGCGGCTGCACCGGGCGTGTCCATCCTCTCCACGTTTTCGGGAAGCGGCAATCAAGGCGAGCGCCTGTCCGGTACGTCGATGGCCTCGCCCCATGTGGCCGGTGTGGCGGCGCTCGTGCGCCAGGCGAATCCCGCATGGGACCAGCGCGCGCTGAGCGCAGCCGTAGTGCAGACTGCGGACCCGGGGCAACTCAACAACTTTGCGCTGCGTATCGAGGGCGGACTGGTGCAGCCCGTTGGCGCCACGCGCACCCAGGCCGTGGCGTTTGCCGCGGGCGGCGACGGCGACAGAGGCGATCGCGAGAGGGGCGACCGCGAGAACGGCAATCGAGGGGGCCGCGACCGCGACAGCCTCTCCTTCGGATTCGAAGAGCTGCTCCACGATTTCAATTCGAGCCTCGAATTGAAAGTCCGCAATCTCGGCAGAACGCCGATCGCGTTCAAGGTCACGGCAACGCCGGTGGGCGGCGTACCGCACACCGTCAGCTTCAGCCGCGCGACGATCTTCCTCGGTCCGACGGACGACGCGTCCGTGGACGTGAGGCTCAGGGTGCCGGCCGCTACGATCGGCGACGCATCCGCCTATCGCGAAGTGGCCGGGTTCGTCACCTTGACGCCGGCCGATGCCTCAATGAACGGCGGCGTGAGCCTGCGCGTGCCCTACTACCTGGTGCCGCGCGTGCGCTCCGACGTTTCGTCCGCCTTCGTCGGCAAACCGGCCGGTCCGTCGCGACCCAGCGCCAACGTGAAGCTGACGAACTTCGGCGGCGCACTCGCGGGCAATGCCGACTTCTACGCCTGGGGCTTGAAAGGAAAGCGGCAGGGAGTCGAGTTCTTCGACCCCCGCGCCGTCGGCGTGCAGGCGATTGCGATTTTCTCGAAGAAACCCCCGATCGTGCAGACGGACAGCATTCTCGTGTTCGCGGTCAGCACGTTCGAGCGCTTCTCCAATGCCGCGGCGGGCGAGTTCGACATCCTGGTCAGCAACGGCGAGCGCGACAAGGATGGCAAGCTCGTTTTCGGTTTCCTCCTGGCCGGCGTAGACCTCGGCGCGATCACCGCCGGCGTCTCCAACGGCCGGCTCGCTTCCGTCCTTATCAACCTCAAGACCGGGGCGGCGCTTATCCGCTTCCTCGCCGATGCGCCGACCGACGGGTCGACCGTGCTGCTGCCGGTGCTGGCATCGGACCTCGGCATCACGGCGGCGAATCCACGCCTCACCTACTCCGCGCAGGTATTCAATCTGCTCGACGGGAGCGCGGCGGCGCTGCCGGGAACGGCGTCCTTCAACGCCTTCACGCCGGCCGTCTCCAACGCGATGTTCGTTCCCGTGGCGCCGAACGCCACGGCGACGGTGCCGGTCACAGTCGATCCGGTCGAGTTCGCGAAGACTCCGGCACTGGGGGTGATGGTGGTAATCGAGGACAACCGCGCGGGTGCGCCGCAGGCGCGCTTGATCGAAGCCGGGAGGTAGAGCAGACGCGGCGTGACCGCGATCAATCCACGAGGTGCGCGACGCCCCAGTCTCCGCTAATCTGCTTTACCGAATACATGATCTTCATTCGGCCCGTCTCCGGAACGCGGCAGGCGAAATACATGATCTGTCCGTCGTCGGTGACGGAGATCCAGGACGGCAAGCTGCAGCCGGGAATCGTCACGGCATCGGGAGTTCCCGAGCAGGTCGAGCCGGTGGAGAAGCAATGCATGATTCCCCCGGAGCCGTTCCAATAGAGATCGGGGCCGCCTGAGGAAAACCAGAACCGATCTTCGTCTCCGGCGGTATTGACCGGCGCGCCCAGGTTTGCCGGAGCGGACCAGCTTCCGTTCGAATTGGACGAAAACCAGATGTCCTTGCCGCCGTGGCCCAGGGGGCGGTTGGAGGTGAACCAAAGCGTTTTTCCATCGGCGGAGAGTTTCGGGCTGTCCTGGAGCGCTCCCCCTGAATGCTCGTTGATCCCGGGTCCGGGGTCGACCGCGGGCCCCCACGTTCCATCCGCATTCCTGTTGGCCATTACGATGTTGCTTGCCGTTCCGCTGCCTTGAAGCCAGACGAAAGTGTTCCCTCCGCTGATTTCCATTCCGCCCGAGTCTCCATAGGCGCCGTTCAGCCCCAGGTTGACGGCCTCCGACCAGGTTCCGTCGGGATTTCTCGTCGCGACATAGATGTCGGATTCATCGAACGGGTTTGCGCTGTGGTGCAGACCCGCCCTGTCGGGCCCAGAGAGCACGGGCGGCTGCGCTCCCCCGCTGATGAACCACTGGCCGAAGTCGTATCTCGAATAGGTGAAATAGAGCCTCCGCCCGTCTCCGGATATGAACGGGGAATCGGACAGGCCGGCCTCGGTATTGATCGGGATTCCGGATGAAGATGCACCGGGATTGCCCTTGCAGCTGGCGAGGAGCGGCAACGCAAGGCAGCCCAGGCAAATTCCCAACGCCGGGATCCTGAAGCGGGGTTTCGATGCTTCGAATGGCATGGGCCCAAGCTACCAGGAGCCCGAGTCCGAAGCGCAAGGTCGACCCTGCTCTATTCGGATCACGCGCGCGCCCGACGTGCGTTTTCAGTTCCTGCCGCCCGTGGCCACGTACGCCCACAGCGCTTCGATCTCATCAGCTTTGAGCAGATCTCCCCACGGCGGCATCGAGTTCTTGCCCTTCGACACCGAAGTGAGGAATCGCTCGCGCTGATCGCGCGGGAACTTGCGCAGATCAGGCGCGCCTTCCGGATCGGCCATGCGCGGACCGTGGCACGGGGCGCAATGCCGTGCATACGTTTCCGAACCGCTCTTGACCTGCTCGGGCTTGAACGCGTCCTGCGCCGACGCAGGCTGCGCAAAGGCGAGCAGCGAGGCGGTGAGGATTATCTTCGCGCGATTCAATCGGGCATCAGGGCAAACGTCCAGACCGATCCACCGGGAAGCACTTTGCCCTCGGTTTCCCTCTTCGCCGAGGTCCCGCCGCCGAGCCCCGAGAGCACGCTGACGTACTGCCGGCCCTTGTGCGTGTAGGTGATCGGCTGCGCGTTGATCCCGGAACCGGTCTTGAATTGCCATACGATGCTGCCCGTGTCCTCGTCGATCGCCAAGAATTCGCCGGTCGACCTGCCGGAAAACACCAGTCCACCCGCGGTGGCCAGCATCCCCGACCAGCTCGGCAAATCCATCAGCGGCAATTTCCACTTGGGCCTGGCAGTCAGCGGATCGAGCGCCCCAAAGTAGCCCCAGGGCTCGCCCGGCGTCCGAGGCGCCGTGGTATTTTCCACGCCCATATAGCGCTCGCCCGCCTTGTAGACGGGCAATTCCTTGTTGAGCTGGTAGACCGAGGTCTCTTCCAGCATGGCGAGGTACAGTCGCCCGGTGTCGGGATTGAAGGCCATGGGCATCCAGTTCTTGCCGCCGGTCCACCTCGGTTTCACCTCCACTTTTTCGCCCGCCCGCAGGCGCTTCGCCACGTCGGTTTCGACCGGGCGCGCCGTCGTCAGGTCGATGCGCTCGGCCCAGTTTACCTTGACGTACGGGTTCGCGGCGATCAGCTTTCCGTTGGTGCGATCGAGCGTATACAGGAACCCGTTGCGATCGGCATGCATCAACACCTTGCGCTTGACGCCATCGACCATGATGTCTGCGAGCACGTTCTCGTTGTTGCCGTCGAAGTCGTAAGTCTCGGCGGGCGTCCATTGGTAATGCCAGACCAGTTCACCGGTCTTCGGCTTGAATGCGATGACCGAAGATATCCAAAGGTTGTCACCCGGACGCGCCGCCGCGGTCCAGGGCCCGCCATTGCTCGTGCCCCAGTAGGTCAGGTCGAGCTCGGGATCGTAGGAGCCCGTGATCCAGGTGGACCCGCCCCCGCGCAGGTAGGCATCGCCCGCAGGCCAAGTCTCGTTGCCCTTTTCTCCGGGACCGGCGGTGGTGTGACGGCGCCACAGGTGCTTGCCGGTGTCCGGATCGTAACCGTCCACGAAACCCCGGACGCCGTATTCGCCGCCGGTCATCCCCGTCATCAGCACGCCGTTCGCGACCGTGGGCGCCGAAGTGATCGAATAGCCTTCCTTCCATTCGGCGATCTTGACCTTCCAGACTTCCTTGCCGGTGTTTGCGTCGAGCGCCCTCAAGTGTGCGTCGACCGAACCGACGAACAGCTTGCCGTTGTAGAGGGCAACGCCTCTGTTGGAAAGCCCGCAGCACACCACGCGTGCAACCGCCGGGTCCCATTCGAGTGCCGTCATCCACAGCTGCCTGCCGGTGGCAACGTCGATGGCCACCACCCGCTTGACGTTGGCGGCATAGAGCACCCCGTTGTAGACGAGCGGCTGCCCCTGCTCTCCGAACTCATTCGCGAGCGAAGCGCTCCAGACCGGGACAAGGCGCTTGACCGTGCTCTTGTTGATCTGCCTGAGCGGGCTGTAGCGCTGCTGGTGATAGCCCATGCCGTAGGTCAGCACGTTGTCGGTGCTGCCGCTGTTGCCGTCGCGCAGCAACTCCTGCTGCGTCTGAGCATGGGCGAGCGCGCCGAACGCCGCAAACAAGATCGCTCCTGACGATATTTTCCTCATGGTTTCCTCCTCGATTGAACCCGACGCCGAGGACTGGTCTTTAGTTCCGCGCCCGCGGCGGCCAGTCGCTCACGAATCCGTCGCGATTGGGCATCTTCACCTGCGGCAGCGTCTGCGCGTTCATGACCGCATCCTCGCCGACGATGCCGTTCAAGAAGAGCACATAGGCGCTCACGGCGTAGACCTCGTTGTCGGTGAGCGAGAGTGGATTGGTGATCGGCATCGCCCGCCGCACGTAGTCGAACAGCGTGGTCGCGTACGGCCAGTAGCTTCCCACGGTGCGCAGCGGCGTTCTGCCGGCGAGCGAACCGATCCCGCCCGCGAGAGGATCGGCGGGCTTGCCGACGCCTTTGGCGCCGTGGCAGGACTGGCACTTCTCCTCGTAGACCTTGAGCCCCTGGCGCGCGCTGCCGCCGCCCCCGGGAAGCCCGGCGCCGCTCGGCGGAATGCTGATGTCCCAGCGCGCGACTTCCTCCGCGCTCACGGAGGCGCCGAACGCCGGCGGCTTGCCCGGCGCAGGTTGCAAGCTTGCGCAGGCCGCGAGCGCCGCGGCAAAAACCGCGATGACCAGGGCGCGTTCAGACGTAGACATTTTTCACGTTCCCGTCCGCGCCCACCGCCCAGCTGACGATGGAATTGTTGTGATAACGCATGTCCGGC
>Ga0209238_1000332_pt1 | contig 16149 bp, 11 predicted proteins | sample GraSoi013_1_20cm_FD_185823 | JGI IMG/M metagenome (GOLD analysis project Ga0209238, IMG submission 185823) | Grasslands soil microbial communities from the Angelo Coastal Reserve, California, USA - Sample 10_02_2013_1_20cm (SPAdes) (version 2) | ecosystem: Environmental > Terrestrial > Soil >...
TATCCAGCCGAGCGGAGCGCCAGTGCTTCTCGCGGCGTTTTCCAAACGTGTGCACGACTGGATTCGCAGCGTCAGTCACCTGGGCGAAGTGCGTTCCGCGCCCGACTTGGGCCGGGCGGCCGTGACCTTTCTCGAAGAGCGTCTTCCGAAGGCTTCGAGCATCGGCGTCCTGGAACTCGATGCCCTGCCCTGGTCCGTCGCCGAACCCATCGTCAAGTCGAGGTACGGCCCCGCGCTTGTGGATGCGACGGGTTTGTACGCCGCGATCCGCCAGCCGGCGGATGAAGTGGAAATCCGGCTCGCGCGGCGCGCGGCGACGATCGCCGTGCAAGCGTTCAAAAAGATTCCGACGAGGGCGACGCGCGCGTCGGAACTGCTCTCCGTGCTGGAGCGCTCGGCGCGCCTCGACGGCGCGGAAGAAGTGTTGCCTCGGGTCGCGCCGGACCTTCGCGCGGACGCGACGCTGTGCAGACTCGAGGGTGACGCCCTCCTCGGCGAACGCTACGCGGTCGAGCTGTCGATTGCCTACAAGGCTACCTGGGTACGCTTCACGCGGTGCATTGCCACCCAAGCGGTTCCGCAGTCCTGGCGCGGCGCCGCGGATCGCTTTGTCGAAACAGTCGAGCGTCTGAACGAGGCGAATCGTTCCCTTGAACCAGGGAAAAACGCCGCCTGGGCTCTCGAGACTTGCCTTGGCAGTGCGCCGCTTTCCATCGTGGCAACCGGGGAGACACCGCCGCCGTCGGCGCTTCCGGGCGGTTCGCTTGCCTGCCTCTCCTTGCACTTGGCTCTTGACGACGGCCCTTGGCTTCGCGGCGAGCCCCTTATCCTCGGGAGCCGCGGGCAGCCGAGCCGTCTATTGATCTAGCACGCTGTTGGAACACGCTTCGACAGTAAATCTAACGTCCGCGCGGGGTTTCACCCCAAGGCAATTCGGACACTTAACCCTCCGCGCGCAATGTATCAAGAGCTGAAATCCTAAGTCGCACTCAGACAGTCTTGATTTGGAGGAATATTTCCGAGAAGCGTAGACTGAGGCGCCGGATTAGTTGGTTTTTCGGAAGATGATTAAGCGTTAGAGAGCAAGAAAGCATAGGGAGGGAAGTTGAAAGAAGACTCAATATATCAAGCGCTCCTTGGGACGGCCGGTCTCTATACATACTGGGTTCTCTACATTGCTACTGGTATTGCGTGCGCGTACTACGTCTATCAAGACGCCATAAAGCAAGACCGTCGAACCTTGAACATTCATCCATATTGGTGGGCTGCGCTCGCGCTCATTGGCGGTGTCTGGACGCTAGTGGCGTATTGGCTCATACAGCACTCGACTCAAGAAGCCGCACGATGAGTGACTTGCTCTCTAATAGCGCGGCCCACGCGGAGCCGCTGAAGCGGCGCGCCTTCTGGGATTCTTCATCTCCTCGGCCCGGTGGCCGAGGACGTTAGGTTGCGCATGCGCATCGTTCGAATTGTTCTTCAGCTGCTCATTGCGGTGTTCTTTCTTGCAGTGCTAGGTGGCTCTCTGCTTTCCCCAATCACGCCGATCGTTATCGGTAATTTAGTGGGGGTATCGCTGTTCTTGGTCACACTTTTCGTAGCTACCTTTTCGTTAGGTAAGCAGAAGGAAATCCGCTTGGTTCTCGGTTACCCAGTTAATCCTAAAGTACTTGGTTTAATGATGGCGCTAGGTGGCTTTCTAATGTTCTTTTTTTCCTGGCGAATTATTTCTGGGCAGCCGATGGGAAGCAGTGTGCGTGGCCAAGCCCTCGCGCACTTTATTCGAGACTACGGTCCATGGACACCGACAGCTATACTCATCATGCTGGGGTTGGCGCTCGGCTGGTATGGTTACCGTGTGTATCGTGGTCGATATGGTCTCAAGATTTCTGGCATAAGTCCGGCTCAAGTCGACAAAGCGTACATTCAAAAAGTTGGAATGTTTGGGGGTGTTTTGATTACATCTGTTGGCGCGCTACTGGCGGCTCTCTTCTTATACATTGGTTTAGCACAAGATAGGGAAAACGGGCTGCCAATATTCCTGCTTGTGCCTATGATTGTCATGGCTCTCATACTCGTGTACGTGGGAATTCGCATTCTTATTGGAAAGCAATCTGACTGATACGCCAACCGACTCGTCGGCAAGAACAATGCAATTTAACCACCCAGTCAACGCGGACGCGAGCGCCAGCATCGTGCTTTGTATAGGCCAGTCTGCGCGCGCCGGTTACTGGGAACGTTAGACGCCAGCTCCGACATGGTGACTGTGTCACAGGCCCGAACAATCTTCCTTTCGATGCCGCACGCGGAGGAGCGAGCGCATCACGGCCATCCAGATTTCCGAGTAAGTGGAAAGATCTTCGCTACTCTGTGGCCGAACCAATTTAGAGCGGTTCTGAAGCTGGCAATTGCCGACCAATCGGCCTTGATTCAAATGGAGCCGGATGTATTCTCACTGAACGCATGGTCGCATCGGGGATTCACGGACGTGCATTTGAAGCGCGTGAAGGCTGCGCGATTTCGAGCGGTCGTTGACGCAGCGTGGAGAAATGTCGCGCCAAAGCGATTGGTCGTGAAGCATGGGAAGAATGCTGAGCAATAAGTGACCGGCCGAGGAGTAGGCGCAGCGCCACCGCCACGGCGGCAGCCATTCAACCGACTGCGCGCGCAGTCTCCTCGGGCGAGGCGCCAAATACGCTCCGCCTGAGCTCGGCGAGGCGATCGCGCGCCTGGGCGGCTTTTTCGAACTCGAGATTGCGCGCATGGTCGAGCATGTCTTTTTCCAGGCGCTTGATCTCCCGGGCGAGCTGCTTTTCTGACATCGACTCGTAGCGCGCCTGTTCCTGGGCGGCTTTCAATTCCGTTTGCATGTCCTGGAAGTCGCGGGCGCCTTCGATCATGTCGCGCACCTGCTTGGAAATTCCGATCGGCGTGATGCCGCGCTTCGCGTTGAATTCGATCTGCTTCGCGCGGCGGCGATCGGTTTCTCCGATCGCGCGTTTCATCGAGTCGGTGACCGTGTCGGCGTAGAGAATGGCCATCCCGTTCAGGTGACGCGCTGCGCGGCCTATGGTCTGGATGAGCGAGCGCTCCGAACGCAGGAACCCCTCCTTGTCCGCGTCGAGGATCGCCACCAGCGACACTTCGGGCAGGTCCAGGCCTTCGCGCAGCAGATTGATGCCGACCAGCACGTCGAATTCGCCCAGGCGCAGATCGCGGATGATTTCGACCCGCTCGACGGTCTCCACCTCCGAGTGCAGATAGCGCACCTTGACGCCGTGCTCGGCGAGGTAGTCGGTGAGCTCCTCGGCCATGCGCTTGGTGAGCGTGGTGACCAGCACCCGTTCTCCGCGCGTGACGCGCAGATGGATCTCGGTGAGCAGATCGTCCACCTGCGTCGAGGCGGCCCGCACTTCGAGCAGTGGATCGACCAGGCCCGTCGGTCGCACGACCTGCTCAACGATTTGCCCCGAGGTTTCGCGCTCGTATTCCGCCGGAGTCGCCGATACGAAGACGGTCTGGCGCATGACCTGTTCGAATTCCTCGAACTTGAGCGGGCGATTGTCCAGGGCGGACGGCAGGCGAAAACCATAATCGACGAGATTCTCCTTGCGCGAGCGATCGCCCTTGTACATGCCCCCCAGCTGCCCGATGGTGACGTGCGATTCGTCGATGAACATCAGCGCGTTCGGCGGCAGATAGTCGATCAGGGTCGGCGGCGGCTCGCCCTCTTTCCTTCCAGAGAGGTGCCGCGAATAGTTCTCGATGCCCTTGCAGAAACCCAGCTCGTTCAGCATCTCCAGGTCGAAGCGCGTGCGCTGCTCGATGCGCTGGGCCTCCAGGAGCTTATCCGCCTGCCGAAAGTGCTCGATGCGTGCGGCGAGCTCGATCTTGATCGCTTCGATCGCGCGCAGGGTCGTCGCTCGGGGCGTGACGTAGTGGCTCGACGGATAAACCGTGAAGCGTGGCACTCGCTGGCTTGCGTGCCCGGTGAGCGGGTCGAACAGCGTCAAGCTCTCGACCTCGTCGTCCGTAAGCGCGATGCGCAGCGCCGTCTCGGAGTTCTCGGCGGGGAACACGTCGAGAACGTCCCCGCGCACACGGAAGGTGCCGCGCTTGAATTCAAGCTCGTTTCGTTCGTACTGCATCGCCGCGAGGCGCGCGATCACGTCGCGCTGGGACGTGCGCTCCTTTTCGCGCACGTGCAGGATCATGCCGTGGTAGTCGACCGGGTTGCCGATGCCGTAGATGCAGGACACCGTCGCAACGATCACGACGTCCTTGCGTTCGAGCAGCGACTTGGTCGCCGACAGGCGCATCTGCTCGATGTGCTCGTTGATGCTCGAGTCCTTCTCGATATAGAGGTCCCGCGACGGAACATAGGCCTCGGGCTGGTAATAGTCGTAATAGGAGACGAAGTACTCGATCGCGTTCTCGGGGAAGGACTCGCGCATCTCGGAATAGAGCTGGGCGGCAAGGGTCTTGTTCGGCGCGAGCACGAGCGCCGGCCGCCCGAGGCGCGCGATGACGTTCGCCATGGTGAACGTCTTCCCGGAGCCCGTAACGCCGAGCAGGGTCTGGTACGAGAGCCCATCGCGGATGCCCTCGACGAGCTTGTCGATCGCCTCGGGCTGATCGCCGGCCGGAGGAAACGCCTGGGCCAGACGGAAAGGGCTGTCGGGGAAGGTGAGGATCACGGGCGCCGCACTGCGAAAGGAAGCATGGAGGCTTTCGAGTCTAGCACGATGAAACGCCGCACTACCGGGACTCCGATCCGGCGTTCAGAACCCGAGTGACCGCGTCCACAAGGAAGCCGATCTCGGCCTCGCCGATAACGTAGGGCGGCATCCAGTAGACGGTGGCGCCCAAGGGGCGGAGCAGCACGCCCGCCTCGAGCGCCCTTCGATAGAAATCCCGCGCGAATCCGAGCCGAGCGTCCTTCACGTCGAAGGCCCAGATCATTCCCGTATTGCGGAAATGCGCGACGCGCCGGTGCGAGCGCAGGCCTTGAGCGCGTCGGTTGAGGATCGCCGCCGTATTTCGGTTGCGCTCCAACACCTTCTCTTCTTCGAGGATGTCGAGCACGGCCAGGGCGGCGCGGCAGGCAAGCGGGTTGCCGCTGTAGGAATGCGAGTGAAGGAAACCCCGCTCGAGCTTGTCGTCGTAGAAAGCCCCGTAGACGCGATCGGTCGCAAGCACGACCGAGAGCGGAAGATAGCCGCCCGTGAGGCCCTTGGAGAGGCACAGGAAGTCGGGCGTGATTCCCGCCTGCTCGCAGGCGAAGAGAGTTCCGGTGCGCCCGAATCCCACCGCGATCTCGTCGGCGATGAGATGGACCTCGAAGCGGTCGCAAAGCTCGCGGGCTCGTAGCAGGTATTCCGCGTCGTACATCGCCATCCCGCCCGCGCATTGCACCAGCGGCTCGACGATGAGCGCCGCAGTCCCGGGGGCGTGGCGCTCGAAATGTTCCTCGAGCGCTTTTGCGCAGCGCCGCGCATACTCCCGTGGCGTCTCCCCCGGTGCGGCCAGACGCCAGTCCGGAGAAGGTACCTGCGCGCTTGCCCGCAGGAGCGGAGCGTAAGTATCGCGATATAGAGGGATGTCCGTCACCGACAGGGCCCCGAGCGTCTCCCCGTGGTAGCTGTTGGAAAGCGTCACGAATTCGGTCTTCGCGGAACGGCCGGCATTCTTCCAGTACTGATAGCTCATCTTCAACGCGATTTCGACCGCGGACGCGCCGTCAGAGGCGAAAAAACAATGGCCGAGCCCGCGGGGGGCGAGCTTCGCGAGACGCTCGGAGAGTTCAACGGCCGGCGCGTGCGTAAACCCTGCGAGCATGACGTGTTCCAGCGAATCTAGCTGGCGCCGCAGCGCGGCATTGATCCGAGGGTTACCGTGCCCCAGCAGGTTGACCCACCAGGAGCCGATCGCATCGAGGATGCGACGGCCTTCCAAATCGTAGAGCCAGACCCCTTCGGCGCGGCTGATCGGCACGAGCGGCAGCGTTTCGTGGTGCTTCATCTGCGTGCAGGGATGCCAGACTGCGCGCAGGCTGCGCTCGAGCATCTTTGCATTCTCGTTCACGCTGCAGACTCGATCAGCGCATCGAAGGACAAAAGGCCCGCAACGCCCGCAGCAGTCGGTTCGCGCAGAAATGGCACTACGCCGAGCAGCGGACAATCGAGGCGCTGCTCGAGAGCACGGACGTTGCCGTTCAAATGAGGCATGTCGGGGAAGATGCAATTCGCCACCCAGCCCGCGCAGCGAAATCCGGAAGCTTCGATCTGCCGCCGCGTGAGCAGGGCGTGATTCAGGCAGCCGAGCCGCATCCCGACGACGAGCACTATCGGCAAACCGAGCCGCGCGGCGAGGTCGGCGCCGGTCTGGGTTGCGTTGAGCGGCACGAGAAAACCGCCGACGCCTTCCACCACTACGATGTCGGCAAGCCGCGATAGCTCCTCGTGAGCGCTCGCGATCGTTTCAAGGTCAATTTCGATGCCCGCGAGTTCCGCTGCGATATGCGGTGCGATGGCCGGGTCGAACGCGTAAGGATTCGCGATTCGCGCCCTTGCTTGCACCGTGCTGACGTTCGCGAGCGCCTCCACATCCGCCCAGCGACCCCCCTCGCGCCCGGCGGCAACCGGCTTCATACCCACCACGGATTTTCCCGTCCGCGCAAAAGCGCGCAGCAGCGCGCAGGCGACCAGGGTCTTGCCGACCGCCGTGTCCGTTCCGGTAACGAAATAGCCCTGACCCACGTTCGGGCGCCTCGTTCCGCGTTCAGGCCTGCGTCGCGACGCCGCTTCGGCAGACTTCGTGCAGAGCCGCGGCGAGACGCAAGACCTCCTGCTCGCTATGCGCCGCAGAAAGCGAAATACGCAAACGGGCGGTGCCCTCCGGCACGGTCGGCGGACGGATGGCAGGCACGAGAATCCCGCGCTCGCGCAGGGCGGCGCTCGCTCGTACCGCCTCGCTGCTCGCGCCGAGGACGAGCGGTTGAATCGGCGTATCCGAGGGAGCAAGCCCCCTCTCGCCCTCCCGCATCTCGCCTCTCAGCACCGCGATCAGCTTTCGCAGCCGCTCGCGGCGCCATTCGTCTTCCCGGATGAGCTCGAGGCTCGCTTCGACCGCGGCCGCGAGCATCGCGGGCGCGGCCGTGGTGTAGATATAAGTTCGCGCCCGCTGCAGCACCGTTTCCACCATTTCCGCGGCACCCGAGACGAAAGCGCCGGCGACGCCTGCAGCCTTGCCGAGCGTTCCGACGTAGACGACGCGCGGGGAGCGCAGGTCGAAGTGCGCCGGCGTGCCGCGGCCCTCGGGGCCGATCACGCCGAAGCCGTGCGCGTCGTCGACCAGGAGCCAGGCATCGTGGCGCTCGCACAAATCGAGCACAGCCGGCAAGGGGGCGATGTCGCCGTCCATGCTGAATACGCCGTCGGTGACGATCAGCTTCGTCCTTGCATCGGACTCGGCCAGCGCTCCTGATAGGGACCCGAGGTCCGCGTGCGGATAGCGGACCACCCGGGCGCGCGACAGGCGCACGCCGTCAATCAGCGAGGCGTGGTTGAGCGCATCGGAGAAAATCGCATCCTCCGGGCCGGCGAGCGCGGTGACGGCGCCGAGGTTCGCCTGATAGCCGGTGGAAAAAAGCAGCGCCCGTGGCATCTGCACGAACTCGGCGAGCTTCGCCTCGAGGCGCTCGTGCACGGCGCTGTGCCCGCTCAAGAGATGCGAGGCGCCTTCCCCGACCCCGTAACGCGACGCGGCCTCGATCGCCGCCTGCACGATTCGCGGATGGTTCGCGAGCCCGAGGTAGTCGTTGCTGCAGAACGCGAGGACTTCCTTCCCGTCCACGACGATTCGCGGCCCCTGAGGGCTCTGGCGGACAAGGCGGCTGCGACGCAGACCGCGCCGCTCGAGCTCGGCAAGCTGCTGGGCGAGGCGGTGAAAGATCAAGGGCCGACCGTGCCGCGCAAAGCCGCGCGGTTCACCCTTGCGGTTTGAGGCGGGCAAGCGCGTGGGCCCGCCACATCGGCCAGGCGCGAGCGTAATCCTGACCGGGGACGGAGGCGCGGACCTCCTGCTCGTCGAGGTACGTGATTTTGCCGCCGGTCCCCGCAATTGCGATCGCCTGGAGCTGCATTCGTGCGCTTATTTCGAGATAGATGCTGCGCCCCACCGCGCGGGGGAGACTTTCGCCCACGGTGACCGAGCCGTGACCGCGCATCAGGGCCGCCGGGGATCCTCCCAGCGTCTTGGCGAGCGCCTGCCCCAGATAGGGCGTCTTGACCAGCAAATCGGTGCCCTTCTCGGCATCGCGGATCTCGAAGTTCGGAACTCCCTCTCCCACGAACGCAGCCATGTGGAAAAGCGGGCGCATCGCGACCGTCGTGACGCTGAACGGCACGACCGAGGGGGAATGATTGTGAACGACCGCGTTCACGTCCGGACGCGCTTTGAAGATCTCGCCGTGAATGAAGCGCTCGCGCACCGATTCTCGTCCCCGCGGATCGATCGGATTGCTGTCGAGATCGTACTCCATGATGTCCTCCGGCATCACCAATTCCGGCGCAATAGAGCGCGCCAGAAGGTAGCGCATGGGATCGAGGTCCGAGCGCACGCTTACGTGCCCGTAGGCGTCGATGACGCCGTGCTCCGCGAGAATTCGGTATGCGGCGACGAGGTCTTCGATGATGCTCATTATGTTTTCTTCTCCGGTGATCCGCGAATTGGGCTTGAGACTCAGTCCGCCTTGATGCCTGCGGCCGCGACGACGCGCAGCCAGCGCGCCAGTTCCTTCTGCACGAGGTCGCCGAAGCGCTCCGGAGTACCGCCTGCCGGCGTCATGCCTTGTCTTGCGAGAAGCTCGCGGATCTCGTTCTGTTTCAGCAGCGCATTCATCTCCGCGTTTACCCTGGCGATGGCCGCCTGCGGCGTCCCGGCCGGCGCGAACACGCCATACCATGTCTCCACCTCGAGGTCTGCGAGGCCCAATTCCTTGAGCGTAGGCACCTCGGAAAACGCCTGCGATCGCTCCGCGCTCATCACGGCCAGCATCCGCAGCTTCCCGCTCTGAACATACGGGGCCGCTGTTTGCAAAGACACGATCATGGCCTGCACGTGCCCGCCCACCAAGTCGGCCAGGGCTCCGCCCGATCCCTTGTACGGAACGTGCACCAGGTCGATGCGCGCGTCGAGCTTGAGCAACTCCATCGCGAGATGCTGCGGACCCCCGTTTCCGGGAGAAGAGTAATAAAGCTTGCCCGGCTGGCCGCGCGCAAGCTCGAGAAATTCGCGCATCGACCTGGCCGGTAATCCTTGCGTGACGATCACCGCCATCGTGCTGGTGGCAAGCAATATGATCGGCGCAAAGCTTTTTATGGGGTCGAAAGGGAGCTTCTGGTTGATCGCGGGATTGGTGCCGAAGGAGGTCGCAGTGCACAGCAGCGTATAGCCGTCGGGCGCGGATTTCGCGACGAAGTCGGTTCCTATATTGCCTGAAGCGCCCGCGCGGTTATCGGTGACGACCGCGACCTTCCAGCGCTCGGCAAGTTTCGGTCCGAGAATCCGCGCGAGGATGTCCGCGCCCGTGCCCGGGGTATAGGGAACGACGATTTGAATCGTCCTAGCGGGCCACACGCCTGCATCCTGCGCGAAAGAAGCGGCAGAACTCAGACTCATAGCCAGTCCGAGGGTCCCCACGACACGTCGGCATGCCCTCTCACGCGATAGGATCATCGGTGCGTTTCATTCCTCGCGGCGGCGTCTACGGATTCATTATGCCCAAGAGACATCGGTTCCGTCTGCAGCCGGAACGGTTTTTCTTCGACCGGTCGCGTTGACCGGTTCGGTGTGGGGAATTAGAATACGCGCCTTCCTATTTCTCCGGCGACATGCTCGTAGGAGTCTCGAATCCCCGATAGCTCAGTTGGTAGAGCGACGGACTGTTAATCCGCAGGTCCCAGGTTCGAGCCCTGGTCGGGGAGCCAAAATTCGATTGTGCGCACCTGGACCGACGAGGTAGACCGACTTTCAAGTAACGCTAACGACCTCGCTCAGCGTTCCTTGTCCCGCCAGCTCGCGACGTTGCAGGACAGCCGCCTCAACTCCACGCGCGCCTGATTTCCGTCCACGCACGCCGCTCGACCGCACTGTAGACCGTGAGCAGGAGCGCCGGAAAGCCCGCGAGAACCCCCGAAAGTAGGATGCGGGCGCGCCGGGTTTAGCGCCGTCATCTATCCGGGCCGTCCGGCGCGGCCCTTTACCCCGGATCCACGCCCGGCCTGCGGCCCGCCGAGGCTATACGCCGACTTTTTCACGAATTCCTGACAAAGCCTATCAGGAATTCCCTGACCGGAGGCAGGGAAAACCCCCGATAGACCCGAAAACGGTACAAATGACAATGGAATAGGACAGCTTTCGGCAACCGTGGATTTGGGAGTATAGTCCTTGCAAAGAGTTCTAAAGAACTATCGATTTCTAAAGAACCCATGTATGTTTTTTAACAAACCCATGAAAGGAAGGTCATGAACGCACCGGTCGATTTCAACGTGATAGAGGGAATGTTTAGACGGCAATACAAACAGATCGAGGTCAGGTTCGACCCCGAGCACGCAACAGCGTGGACCTACCTGAAGCCCTCGGGCGCGCCGTGCTTCAACCTCGGCATGCTCGAAGAGCTACGTGCCCACGACAGCACCATCGAATCCTGCGGCGGGCGCGTCCTGTACAAGGGGGACCTGCATCAGATTCACTACTACGTTGGTGCATCCAGGATCGAAGGCATATTCAGCCTGGGCGGAAACCTCGCGAATTTGGTGCTGCTGATCAAGTCGGGCGATCGCGACACGCTCATGCACTACGCCAAGCTCTGTGTCGACAACATGTACCAGCGGATCTGCGGGTATGGAAGCCCCATAACCACCATTTCACTGGTGCAGGGGGAGGCACTCGGCGGCGGATTCGAAACAGTGCTCGCCTCGAACGTCATTGTCGCCGAGCGGCGCTCGCGGATGGGTCTTCCCGAAATCCTGTTCAATCTTTTCCCCGGCAACGGCGCCTACAGCCTGCTCGCGAGGCGCGTGGGGATGAAACGTGCCGAAGAGATGATCCTTTCCGGCCGTGTGTATACCGCCGAGGAAATGCACGCAGCGGGCGTCGTTGACGTGCTCGTGGAAGACGGGACCGGGGAAGCGGCAGTGCAGGACTACATCCGACGCAACGAGCGGCGCCGCAATGGCTTGCAGGCCGTGTTCAGCTGCCGCCAGCATTTCCACCCCGTAACCCACGAAGAGTTACTCAACATCGCCAACGTATGGGTGAATGCAGCGCTGCGCCTGGAAGACAAGGATCTCAAGCTGATGAGCCGCCTGGCACGTTCGCAGGCAAAGCTTGTCCCGGGCGGTGCGACGGCGAAGCCGGGTGCGGTGGAATGCGAGGAGACGCAGCACTACGCGACCGCCTGAACGCTGGTGTGCATTTCCGCCCGAAGCGCGGGCGCTCGCGCGCGTGAGCCATGACCTGCCGGGGTCGTGATCCGATCCGTCCCGACCGGTGCGTTAGGACGCACCCCGGTGGGGCTCATGCGCCGCGAGTTTTCTTCGGAGTTGTCGTCCTCGCCTGACAAAGCGATCCTCGCCGTCCCCAGGCCCCCTGGGAATCCGGTGGGCTAGCTGCGAAATGCCTTCAGCAGAAGGCTCGCGTTCGTTCCACCGAATCCGAAGCTATTGGAAAGTATGGTGTGCAGCTCCATGAACTTCGGAGCCGTTACGATCGGCATTCCCGCGAATTCGGAATCGAGATTCTCGATGTTGATAGACGGGGCTATGAAGCGATGCTCGAGCATGGCTACGCAAAAGATCGTCTCGAGCGCCCCCGCGGCGCCCAGGGGATGACCGGTCATCGATTTCGTCGATGAGAACGGCGGCGGTTTGCCGTCGAACACTTGCTTCATTGCCTCGACTTCGGCGACGTCCCCTTTGATGGTCGCTGTGCCGTGCGTGTTCACGGCGCCGACTTCCCGAGGACTCATCCCTCCGTCCTGGATGGCACCCAGCATGCACTGGGCCGCCTGCACGCCGCTGGGTTCGGGCATGACCATGTCGAAGCCGTCCGAACTGGTGCCGAATCCCACGATCTCGGCGCGTACGCGGGCGCGACGCGCCAGCGCGTGGTCCAGGGCCTCGAGCACGACGATCCCCGCACCGCCGCCGATCACGAACCCGTCGCGGGCTGCGTCGTACGGGCGCGATGCCTGCTCCGGGCGCTCGTTGAATTTCGAGGCGAGTGCGAACCGAAGGGCCTGGAAACCGGCGGCGATCAAAGGGTGCACTTCCTCTCCGCCCCCCGCGATGGCGCGGTCCACGATGCCGGAACGGATGAGCTCATACGCTGTGCCGATGCTGTGCGAAGAGGTCGAACACGCGGAACTGATCGAATAACTGCGCCCGTGGACCTTGAGCAGGTTGGCGACGGCCGCGCTCGACGCGCTCGCCATGCTCTTCAGCACGACAAACGGGCTGACCTTAGCGATCTCTCCGGAATGGACCTGCCGCCCGCCCGTGTAGATGGATTCCACGCTTCCGATTCCCGTACCGACGATGCACGCCGTTCTGCCCGATTGCACGTCGGCCTCGGAAAGCCCGGAGTCGCCGACGGCGTCGAGCGCGGCGAGGCAACAATACTTGGATGCTTCCGAAATCACGGGACGCAGTCTTTTCGGGATGGAGGAGCGCTCGAACTTGGCCTCGACGCCCGTGATCGCACCCGCCACCCGACTCTTCAGGCCCAGGCTTTCCCAGTCCGGCATGGCGCGAAGGCCGCTCGCTCCGTTTTGGAGGGCCTTCACCACCTGGCTGTACTCGTGTCCCAGGCACGATACGAGACCGACCCCCGTGATCGCCACGCGTCGAAGAGCCATCAACTCAGACCGCGTCACGCCTGACGATTCTGTCGCTTCCTGCCGTCGATCGCCTTGAATAGATCGCCGATCGTCTGTATCTGGCCAAGTTCCTCATCGTCGATGTCGATCCCCAACTCATCCTCCAGCTCGGAAGCCAAGGTGATCAGAATCAGTGAACTGATATCCAGGTCCTGTCGGAGCGACGTCGCTTCGCCAACGTCGGCCGCTGTAAGTTTTGCATCGGACGCCGCAAGTAGCCGCTGGACTACTCGGTCATGGAGTGATAAGTCAGCCATGGTTTCTCACGGTGCCGCTTATTCATGTCACGTCCCTTGGCTCAGCGGGCCGCGCTCTGGTTTTTCTTGAGATAATCTAGGAGCGAGGCGCGCGCCTGCTGAAACTGCTCCCGTATTATCTTCAAGACGCGGGGTCCGCTCGCTTGCAGTTCCGATGTCGTCTGGCTGTTGATTCCCACGCACGTCCGGCATAACTGCTCGGCGCCGAGCGTCACCGCCGAGCCCTTCATGGCGTGCACCAGGTCCCTGAGCGTTTCGTATTGCTCGGCCGCTACGGCGGCATCCATCTGCCGCAGCAGCGCCTCGCCGTCCTGGATGAATCCATTGAGGAGCTCCGGCATGAAGCTGTTCTCGGAGCTGATGAGCTCGAGCTCCGAAAGCGCCGCCGGATTGATAACCACCTGGCTTTCCTCGGCGCCGTCGCGGGACACCGCCGGGGTGCTCGCGCGCTTTGCAACCAGGCTCGCGATGGTGTCGAGCAGGCGGCGAGCCTCGATCGGCTTGGGCAGGAAAGCGTCGATCCCGGCCTCCTCGCACTCCTTTATCGCCTCCGAGGTCACGTCCGCAGAAAGCATGATGATCGGGACCTGTATCGCTTCCGGATCCATGAAGCGGTAAGCCCGCGCAGCGTCCAGGCCACCGAGCGCCGGCATGTTGAGGTCCATAATGATCACATCGAACCGCTCGTTCTCCAGTACGTCGAGCGCCTGCTCCCCGTCGTCGACCACCCGGACTCTGTGCCCGGCGCGCTCGAGTATCCCGACGATGACGCGCTGATTGACGGCGTTGTCCTCGGCCACCAGGATCTGGTAGCGGCGCCGGTTGGCGTCGCGCGCGGCGTAGTAATCGCTGAGCGAAATGACGCCTTCCTGACTCCCCTGGACGGCAGTCGCGGAGTGAATGACGTTGAACAGGAGCCTCTTCTTGAACGGTATCTCCAGCACCGCCACGAAACCGCCCGCGAGCGCTTCGGCGGTGCGAATCTGCGATACGCCGGCGGTGCACAGCACCGTAGGAGGCGCCTTCTGGTTGCGGCTGTTGCGGAGCCGCGCCAGATTCCGGCTCGGGGCGACCGCCGTGTCTTCGCGCAGGAGCACCAAGTGGTAAGGATGCCCGAGCGATTGCGCTTCGGCGAGGCGCGCGGCCCCCGCCTCGACGCCCGCCGCGCGCCCGGTGCGCGCCCCCCACGTGGCGAGGTCGTGCTCGAGCGCCTGCAGTTCTGCGTCGGAGAAACCGACCAGCATGATCCGGATATCGTTGAGCCGTAGCGAAGCTTCGGCTACCTGTCCCGTCATCTGCTTCTTGAAGGGCAGATCGAACCAGAATGTGCTGCCCTTGCCGGGCGTGCTGTTCAGTCCGATCTGCCCGCCCATCATCTCCACCAGCTGCTTCGAGATGGTGGTGCCCAGCCCGGTGCCGCCGTAGCGGCGCGTGGTCGAGTCGTCGGCCTGGACGAAACTTTCGAAAATGCGTTCCTGGGCTTCCGGCGCGATCCCTATCCCCGTATCCTCGATGGAAAACTTCAGCCGCACTGCATGCTCGCTCTCGCCGAGGCTCGAAACGGTGAGGATGACGCTGCCGGACTGCGTGAACTTGACGCCGTTTCCGATGAGGTTGTAGAGCACCTGGCGCAGATGGTAGGGATCGCCGCGCAGCGCGTGCGGCACTTCCGGCATCACGTGAGTCCTGAACAGCAGCCCGCGGATCTCGGCCTGCGGCCCGAGCACCGCCGCCGTTCCGTTGATCAGGCTGTGCAGATCGAAATCCGTTTCTTCGATGCTGACCTTGCCGGCTTCAATCTTGGAAATATCCAGCACATCCTCGATCAGCTTGAGCATCGATCGCGAGGCCTCGTGCATCGCCTTCAGCATTTCGGCCTGCTCCGCGTTCAAAGGCGTGTCGCGCAGCAGGTCATTCATCCCGACGATGGCGTTGAGCGGGGTGCGCATCTCGTGGCTCACCGTTGAGAGGAAGCGTCGCTTCGCCTGATTCGCGGCTTCCTCGCGACGCAGCGAGTCGAACAGGCGGGTCACGAGCTTGCCCTGGAAGAGCGACAACAGGATCATGCCCACCATCAGACCGACTCCGAGCACGCGGTTTTCTATCCAGTAATCGCTGAACGTCAGGACCAGCGCGAAGCCCACGACGCTGAGCAGCAGCGAGTTGTACAGATAGGGCTTGCCGTAGCGGAACCCGTGGGCGAAAATGATCAATAAGTAGAACATGTAGAACGAAGCGCCGGACTCGCCGAGGTGATACATGAAGGCCGTGTTCGTGCCGATGTCGAGTACGGCCGCGAAAACACGGCGCGCACGCGATGCCGACGGGAAGAGGTAGATCCACCCGAACACCGTCCCGCACAGGGCGAAGTAGCAGACCATGGCGGCGAACAGCGGCAGGTTTGGTTCGCGACCGCCAAAGGCCTGCGGGAGGAGGTACAGGAAGAGTATTGTCGCGACCCCCAGCCGAACGATCGCCTGCTCGTGCTCGGTGTCCGGGCGCCCGCTGAGGCGGGCGCGGATTCCTGCCAGGATCGATTTCAGCGCCATCCGGCCCGGTCCCCGGTCACTGCGCCACTTGGTCGGCAAACCGTTCACCGATGGAGAGGACTTCTTCACGGTTCCGCGCCAGGATCTCCACGAGTTGCGGATCAAAATGCCTGCCGGCGTGCTCCTCCATGTAGACGAGCGCCTCCTCCACGGGCCAAGCCGGCTTGTAGGGACGAACCGAAGTGAGCGCGTCGTAGACATCCGCGATGGCGACGATCCGCGCTTCAAGGGGAATGTGCTCACCCCTCAACCCGGTCGGGTAGCCGCTCCCGTCGTACTTCTCGTGATGGCCGAGCGCGATCACTGCGGCCATTTGCAGATATCCGGAAGAGCTGTCCTTCAGCATGTCGTAGCCGATGCGCGCGTGGGACTGCATGACTCGCAGGTCCTCGCCGTCCAGCCTTCC
>Ga0209238_1000333_pt1 | contig 16143 bp, 15 predicted proteins | sample GraSoi013_1_20cm_FD_185823 | JGI IMG/M metagenome (GOLD analysis project Ga0209238, IMG submission 185823) | Grasslands soil microbial communities from the Angelo Coastal Reserve, California, USA - Sample 10_02_2013_1_20cm (SPAdes) (version 2) | ecosystem: Environmental > Terrestrial > Soil >...
GTCCATGTAGCCCTTCACCTCCTGCCCCTCCTCCCGCAGCAGCAACGGCAGCAGGTAACCGGGCCCGAACTGGCGACCGAACCACGCCCGCACGCGCGCGTTGAGGGAGGGCCGCGCTCGGCCTGTCTCGACAGGGTGGCCGTGCTCGGCCAGCAGCTTTTCCCACAGCTGCGTATGGCGTTCCTCCACGCCCGCCAGCTTGACGTAGATCTCCTTCTTCTTCTGGTCGGGCTCCTGACCCGCGAGCACCAGATACAGGTACGCCGCGTCGAATTCGTCCTGCCAGTGGTGCAGCCAGTTATGCAGGGTGGCGTTATCGAGATCAGGCATGCTGGAACATAGTCGCAACTTGCAGGATGGCAATCGGTTAGACGCCGTCGCGAAGACGCGCTGCGATGACGACGTCGCCGGACGACGTCTCGTGACGCTTTCCCGCGACGTATTGCGTACTTGACGCATCTTAGTCTTTCAGGAGATGACCATCTCGCTCGCCGTCCCCGACATCCTCGTCGCGCGCGCCCGTGCGGGCGATCTGGAGGCGCTGGAAGCGCTCTACCGGGCGTTCGAAACGCCCGTGTACAACCTCGCGCTCCGCATCCTGCGGACGCCCGAGGACGCCGAGGACGTATTGCAGGAGACCTTCCTCGAGGTGGTGCGGAGCATCAAGCAATACCGCGGGGAGGGGCACTTGTGGGGCTGGATCAAGCGCATCGCGGCGTCGAAGGCGCTGATGCGGATCCGTCGCAATCAGGTGCGGGCCACCGAAGAGCTGGATGAAGAGTCGACGGGCGGACCGGGGTCGACGGGCGGTGTGCCGATGCAGATCGACCTGGAACGGGCGTTCGAGCGGTTGAGCGAGACGTCACGCTCGGTGGTCTGGATGCACGACGTGGAGGGCTATACCCACGAGGAGATCGCCGAGCAGATGGGCAAGACGGTGAGCTTTTCGAAGTCGCAGCTGGCGCGCGCGCACGCGCGGCTGCGGCGGATGCTGGACGCGGAAGGAGCAGCGTGATGATGCATTGCACCATGGATGACCTGCTGGCCCTCAAAGAGAACGAGGCGTCGGCGTGGGCGAAACAGCACCTCGAGACCTGCCCGGCCTGCCGGGCCGAGCTCGACGCGCTGTATCAGCGCATCGCGGCGCTCAAGGCGTTGCCGGTGCGTCGGCCGGCCCGGGATCGGTGGCCGGCGGTGCGCGACGCCATCCGGGCGGCCCAGCGTCGCCGGCGGCGTCGCTGGGGTGCGTGGAGCCTCGCCGCGGCGGCCGGGATCGCGCTGCTGCTGCTGGTCCGGCCGTCCGGGGGGCGGGTGGACGCCGCCGAGCTGCAGCGCGTGAAGCAGCAGTCGGCGACGCTCGAGGCCGAGCTCGACCGCTACGATCCCGACGGGCGGGTGACGAGCGGTCGCACGGCCGCGCTCGCGGCCGTTCTGGAAGACCGCATTGCCGTCATCGACGGCGAGCTGGCGCAGCTGGGGACGCCCCAAGCCCCGGTGCGCCGCGCCGAACTCGTGAAACTATGGCAGGAGCGGGTGGACGCGATGCAGCAGCTCATGAGCGTCCGTGTCACTCGCGTGGCCTATGTGGGGCTGTGACGCCCCGAAGGAGCTTTTAGTTATGCAGCGGAAGTGGATCGTGATCGCGGCGGCGGTGATCGCCGCCTGGCCCGCGGGCCTCGACGCGCAACGCACCCCTCGTCCCCCCCGTCCCCCGCGCGCGCCGCGGGCGTATGCCTACTCCTATTCCACCGAGAACCGCGGCCGGATCGGGGTGATCGTGAACACGGAGCCCGATTCTCAGACGGACAAGATCGGGGCGAAGCTGGCGGCGGTGACGCCGGGCGGGCCGGCCGCGAAGGCGGGGCTCAAGGTGGGTGACGTCATCACCAAGTTCAACGGCACCTCGCTCACCGGCGCCAAGGCAGAGGACGAGGAGGAATCGGGTCCCGGGGCCAAGCTCGTCGAGCTGGCTCGCAGGCTCGAGCCGGGCGACACCGTGCAGATCGAGTACCGGCGCGGCAGTGACTCGAAGAAGGCGACACTGGTCGCCGAAGACTTGGGTGCCACGTTCCGGTTCGAGATGCCGAAGATCGCGACGGTCATGCCCCGCATGCCCGGGATGGAGGGCTGGGACTTGGCGTTCGGCACGCCATGGGGCGATCTGGAGCTGGTCAACTTGAACTCCGATCTCGGCGAGTACTTCGGCACGAAGGACGGGATCCTCGTCGTGAAGGCGCCGAGCGACTCGAGCCTGCCGGTGCGGAGCGGCGACGTGATTCTCTCCGTCGGCGGGCGGAAGCCGAGCTCGCCCTCACACGCGATGCGGATCTTCCACTCCTACGAGCCGGGGGAGACGGTGTCCATCGAGCTCATGCGGAAGCAGAAGCGGATGACGGTGAGCTGGAAGGTCCCGGAGCGCGAGGAGCACATGTTCCCGCGGCGCCACGAACAGGAGGATCAGAGCAGCGCCCGGCGGACGCTGCGTCACGCCCTGCGGCTCCAGCGGGTCTGACGGGTCGGTCGACCTACGAAGTGCGCCGCGCCGGCAGGACCTGGTCGAACGCGCCGAACTCGAACGGCTTGGGCACGCAGGGCCGGCCGGTGGAGGCGAGGAAGCTGCGCACGCTGTCGTCCACCAGCTGGCCCGTCGTAAAGATGACGCGCTCGGCGTAGGACTCGTCACGGGCCTTCAGCTCCTGGAACAGCTGCTCGCCCGACAGGTCAGGCATACGCATGTCGACGATCACCGCGTCGAAGGCGTCCTCCCGCATCCGCGCCAGCGCCTCTTTGCCGCTCGCGGTGGTCTCCACTTCGTGGCCCCGACTCGAGAGATAGCGCTGCAGCGCGACCCGCACCGAGGCCTCGTCGTCGATGACCAGGATGTGCAGGCGATCGGTGACTGGGATCGTGGGCGGCACGGCGGGGTAGTCGCCGGTGGTGCGCGGGGCGATGATCGGCAGCTCGATCACGAAGCGGGCACCTTGGGCCGCGTTTTCCGCCCAGATGCGCCCCTCGTGCTCGCGTACGATGCCGAGCGAGATCGAGAGCCCGAGGCCCGTGCCCGAGCCGGTGGGTTTGGTGGTGAAGAAGGGATTGAAGATGCGCTCGAGGAGGTTGGGAGGGATCCCGGGGCCGGTGTCTTCGATGTCGATACGGAGCATGTCGCCCGCGCGCCGCGTGCGCACCGTGAGCCGTTGCTTGTCGCGCTCCGAGCGCTCCATCGCCTGCTCGGCGTTGGTGATCAGGTTCAGGAATACCTGCTGCAGCTGGTGCGCGTCCGCCATCGTCTCCGGCACCTGCTCGTCGTAGTCGCGCTGCACGTCGATGCCGCGCACCCGCAGCTCGTAGCCGCGCAGCTCGAGCGTATCGTCCAGCACCTGGTTGACCTGGGTGGGCGTGCGCTCCGGCTTATGCTGGCGCGCGAACGTGAGGAGGTTCTGCACGATGCGTGACGCGCGCCGCGCCTCGGCGTAGATCATCTCGGCCGCGGTCCGCTGATCGGGCGGGAACCGCTTCTCGGACAGCAGCAGCTGCGCGAACGCCGAAATCCCGGCGAGCGGGTTGTTGAGCTCGTGCGCCACCCCCGACACCAGCTGGCCGATCGCCGACATCTTCTCCGACTGGATGAGCTGCTCCTGCAGCATCTTCTGGTCGGTGACGTCGCGGATCAGACAGAGGACCTCCTCGTCCTTTTGGGGCGTGGAGTACGTGATGGAGATGAAGCGAATCTCTCCATCCTTGCGGTAGAACTGACTTTCGAACAGCCCGGTCTCCCCCGCCAGCGCTTTCTGGAAGTTGGCGAGTGCCTTGGGCAGCTCGTCATCGGGGAGCAGCGGCGCGAACCACAGCCCCACGAGCTCGCCGCGACGGTAGCCCGACACGATCTCCGCGGCGTGGTTGACGGTGGTGAACCGACCGTTGGCATCGAGCGTCACGATGGCGTCCGATGCGGATTCGATCAGGTTGCGGTAGCGGGCCTCCGAGCGGGCCAGCGTCTCCTGTTCGCTCTGCTGCTGGGTGATGTCGCGCAGCGTGGCGACGGTGCCGAGCAGCTCCCCCTCGATCACGAGCGGGGTGGTCGAAACGGCTACGCTGCGCTCCTCGCCGTTCCCCCGCACCACCTTCGTCTCGTAGTGCTGCTCCTCGCCCTCGACCGCGCGGTGCTCGCGCTCGGCCACGTGCTGGCGCTCGGCCGAGACGACGAGGTCGTCGATCGCGGTGCCGGGGAGGTCCTCGAGGGGGCGGCCGAACAACGCGCCCGCCGCTCGATTGGCGGTGAGGATCCGACGGTCGGTCCCGGTCACGACCACTGCGTCCGCGAGCGCCGCGACGATTTCCGTGGCCACTCGCATCTGGTCGAATGCCGGGTGCTTCGGGGCTGCCTTGGGCGCTGGCGCGGGGTCTCTGAGCCCCCGGGTCGGCGACGCGCGCCGACCCTTGCTCATGAGTCGTAAGAGCCGATCATGGCTTCTCTCATCAGAGTGAGGCTCTTGAGCGCCGCGTCCGTCATGGCCTGCGGCTCCTCACCCCGCTTGACGCAACCCTTGATGATCTCGAGCGCGTGGATCGGGTGCTCGTCGTCGTACTTAGCGTGCTCTTCCAGCCACCACCGCCCGCGCGGGCCGATCTTCTCGTTCTTCGCGAGCCCCCGCAGCGCCTTCTCCGAGATCTTCTGCGCCACGCCCTCCACGGCGTAGTTCGTGGCCGACACCGCGGCGCCGAACTGCGCGCCCCGGCACATCTGGGTGAGATAGCCGTGGAATTCCTCCACTTCTGGGATCATCGGCTCGGGCACCTGGAAGCGCTCTCTCGGGACATTGAAGCCGTCGCCCATGGCGCGCCACATGGCGTCGTGCCGCTTCTCGACGCGGATGTTGTCGCGGAAAAAGACCTTGCCATCCTCGGGCGAGCGGTCGAGCAGCAGCTGCAGCCATTGCGGGAAGTCGCGGATGATCGGGTAGAACGCCACAAGAAAGTTCTGAATCCTGCCGTCGACCAGTTGGTTCTCGGAGGCGTGCACGATCACCGAGGTGTCGAGGATCGCCTCGCGGCTCGGGTCCAAGGCGGCATCCAGGTCGGCCACCCATCTCGGGTGGGGGGTCACCTGCACGGACATCGGGTCTCCTTCCAGGGCGCTCGTGACATGCATCGGCAGGGAGCGCTACAATTTACGGCCGCGACCCGGCGCGACAAGTTTATGCGACCTTGGAAGTTGCCGGAGGGCGCGGTGGGGGGATGTGAGGCCGGTTACGACGTGTTGACACGATATATCGTGGAAGTATATCTTGCCGTTACATCGCAACTAGAGGAAATCCAATGCCTCGGCACTTCGGATGGGAATCGTTCGGCTTCGGGTTCGGGCCCCGCGGCTTCTTCTGGGCCGGACCGCGCCGTCGGCGCCGCCAGTGGTTCGAATCGGGCGACATGAAGTACGTGATCCTGAAGCTCCTCAAAGACAAGCCGCGCCACGGCTACGAGGTCATGAAGGAGCTCGAGGACCAGCTGCGCGGCTGCTACTCGCCGTCGCCCGGCACCGTCTACCCGACCCTGCAGTGGCTCGAAGACGAGGGGCTCGTGACCTCCCGCGAGGTGCAGGGCAAGAAGGTGTACGAGATCACCGACGCGGGCCGCACCTTCTTGGAAGAGCACAAGGACGTCGTGGACGACATCTTCGAGCGCGTGCACGACACCGTGGAGCGCGCGCTCGGCGGCGCGATGGCGGACATGAACCGCGCCGTGGGTCGGTTGGTGAAGGCGGTGTACCGGGCGAGCTGGCGGTCGCGCGACGAGGCCACGCGCAAGCAGATCGCCGACCGGCTGGAGAAGGCGCGGGAGGAGATCGAAACGCTGGTGACGTGACGCGCCCTCACGCAGGAGCCGTGCGGCGTTGCCGCAGCTCTTGCAGCGCGGCTTTCACGTACACCCGCGTCATTTGTTTCCGCCACGACAGATCGAAGTCGGTGTTGTCCAGCGGCTTGGCGGGGCGATACGCGGCGTCCGCGGCCGCGGCGATCGCCTCCTCCGAGAGGTCGGTCCCGGTGAGCACCCTCCCAGCTTCGACGATCTCCTGCGGCCGGCTCGCCACACCCCCGAGCACGATGCGCGCGTCCGCCACCGTGCGGTCATCCCACCTGATCCACGCCGCGACGCCGAGCACGGGGAAATCGAACGAGCCGCGACGTCGCAACTTGTGATAGGTCGCGTCCCAGTCGTCCGGCGCGGGCAGCCGGATGTCGGCCAGGATCTCATCGGCGTGCTTGGTCAAGTAGTTGATGCCGTCGTTGGCGTACAGCCGCCCCGCGGGCACGACGCGCTCACCTTTCGGGCCCACCAGCCGGAACTCGGCGCCCAGCACGACCATGACCGGGGCCACGTCGGATGAGCTGACTGCCCAGCAGCGCGGGCTGGACGGGGCTACCCAGCAGATGTGGCCGTCCTTCTTCATGCAGAAGTCGATTGCCTTGCGCCACTCGTACGTCTGGTCGTAGTAGTTGCAACGGGTGTCGAGGCAAAGATTGCCCCCTAGCGTGCCCATGTTGCGGAGCAGCGGCGTGGAGACGAGCTCGGCGGCGTGGACGACGACTGGATAGCCGCGGCGGAATGAAGGAACGATGGCTAGCTCGGAAAGAGTGATGCATGACCCGACCACTGTCCGACCTTCCGTCCTTCCGTCGTTCCCTCCTTCCGTCTTTTGCAGCTCCGGGATCCCCATCAGCGAGATCACGATCTTCGGCTCCTGTTGCCGCCGCTTCATGTTGGGGTAGAGGTCGGTCCCGCCGGAGACGAACACCCCGTCCGGCCCGGCGTCGACCTTCATCGCGAGCGCCTCGTGCAGCGTCTTGGGCTGCAGATAGGTGAACGAGGGAAGGCGCAGCATCAGCGCTTCCGCGCGGCCAGCGCTGCCGCCTTCTGCCGGCCTTTACCCCCTTCTGCCGCGGTTCCGTCACCGCCTTCCCAGGGGGGAGCCACACGCGTGGGCTCGGGCCAGGGTATGTCTGGGAACTGGTCCGGCCCGTAGCGAGCCGCTTCGCCCTTCTCCTTGCGACGCAGCGCCTTGAAGACCTTTTCGGGGGTGATCGGCACCTCGTCGATGCGCACGCCCACCGCGTCGTACACCGCGTTCGCGACCGCCGGCGGCACCGGGAGGAGCGGTCCCTGGCCGCACTCTTTGGCGCCGAAGGGACCGTTGGGATCGGGATCCTCGACGACATAGGTGACGACGTCGCACATCTCGAGCGTCGTGGGGCTCTTATACTCGAGCAGGCTGGGGATCTTGTGGACCACGTTGCGGTTGCCGCGGTAGGCCATCTCTTCCATCAGGGCTTCACCCAAGCCCATGTACACCGAGCCTTCGATCTGCCCCATGACGCTTGCCGCATTGATCGAGCGACCCACGTCGTGGGCGATCCAGACGCGCGGCACGCGCACGATGCCGGTCGCGGGGTCCACGTCGACCAGCGCGACGCAGGCGCTGTAGGAGTAGGCGGGTGACGGTCCGACGCCCGCGCCGCGATACTTGCCGGCCGAGGGCTGCGGCGTATAAGAGCCGACGGTGCCGATGGTGCCTTCCGCCGCCTCGGCGAGCTGCACCGCCTCGGCGAAGCTGAGCCCACACGCCGGATCCGCCACGTCGAATATGCGCCGCTCGGCGAACGCCAGGCGCTCCGCCGGGACGGCGAGCTGGGTCGCCGCGTGACGGCGGATCATCTCACGCGCCCGCTCCGCAGCCTGAATGCAGGCGTTCCCGGTCATGAGGGTGACGCGACTCGAGTAGGAGCCCAGGTCCACGGGGGTGAGGTCGGTGTCGCCGGTGACGACGGCGATGTCGAACGGATCGAGCCCCAGCACTTCCGCCACGAGGACGGCGAGGATCGAGTCCGAGCCCTGGCCGATCTCCGTCGACCCACAGAACACGGTGACGCCGCCGCCGCGGTCGCACTTGAGCTGCACGCCGGAATGCGGCATCGCGTTCCAGTAGACCGGGAGGCCGGCGCCGGTGATGTAAGACGAGCACGCCAGCCCGATGCCCTTGCCGTGGGGAAGGTTGCGGAACTGTTCCTTCCACCCGGAGCCTTGGACCACCTTGCGGATACAGGCACCGAGTCCCATCGAGCCGATGCGCAGCCAGTTCGCCGTCAGAGAGTTGGGCGGGACGAGCTGCTTGAGCCGCAGCTCGGCCGGGTCCATGCCGAGCTGCTCGGCGATCTTGTCGAGATGGACTTCGAGGGCGAAGCGCGGCTGGGGCGTGCCGTGTCCGCGCTTGGGGCCGCAGGGCGGCTTGTTGGTGAACGCTCTTGCGCCTTGAAACTTGTACCGTGGGACGTGATACGTGACGGTCTGTAGCGCCCCCGTGTAATACGTGCTCGCGACACCGTAAGAGCCGTAGCCGCCACCGTCCAACAGCGACTTGAAGTGCATGGCGGTGATCGCCCCGTCTTTTTTCACGCCGGTTTTCACCCACATCAGCGTTGGGTGGCGGCCGCGGTGGCAGTAAAACACTTCCTCGCGGGTGAGGGTGATCTTCACCGGCCGGCCGGTGAGCATCGCGAGTTTCGCCACCACGAGCTCGTGGCTGAAGGGGTCGCTCTTGCCACCGAAGCCGCCACCGTTCGGCGTGGCGATCACGCGGACCTTCGCAGGCGGCAGCTCGAGCACCTTGGCGAGGGCGCGGTGCACGTAATGAGGCGTCTGGGTCGAGCTCCACAGGGTGAGCTTCCCGTCGGGCGGGGGGGACCAGTCGCCGACCGCGGCGTGCTGCTCCATCGGCAGGTGGGTGCTGCCCTCGAAGAACAGCAGGTCGTCGCGCACCAGGTCCGCCTCGGCGAAGCCCTGCTCGACGTCGCCGAACTCCAAGTTGACGAGCTTGTGGAGGTTCCCGAGGTCGCCGTAGTCGTGGATGCGCGGCTCGGGGTGTGCCACCGCGTCCTCCGCGTCGGTGATCGGCCGCTCGAGCTCGTACGTGACCGCGATCAGATCGAGCGCCGCCGTCGCGACCTCCTCGCTCGCGGCGGCGACGGCGGCGACGGGATCGCCCACGAAGCGCACCTTGTCGAGCGCCAGCGCGTGCTCGTCCTGGCTGACGGGCAGGATGCCGAACGGGATCGGCAGGTCGTGGCCGGTGAGCACGGCCTTCACCCCCGGCAACGTCAGGGCACGCGACGTATCGATGGCGGTGATGCGCGCGTGGGGGTGGGGGCTCCGGAGCAGCTTGGCGTACAGCATGCGGGGCAGGAACAGGTCGTCGGCGAACTTGGTCACGCCGGTGACCTTGGCCGTCGCGTCGACCTTGCGGAGCGCGTTGCCGACGACTCGAAACGGCGTACCGGGCCGCCCGACCGCCGCCGTTTCTTTGACCGCCGCCTTTTTACGGGTGCCCATACAGGGTCTCCCGCGCCGGCTCGGCCCGCTCCCCCCGCATGCGCGCCGCGGCCAATTCCACGGCCTCGTAGATCTTCACGTATCCCGTGCAGCGGCATAGGTTGCCCGACAGCGCCTGCTTGATCTCGTCGCGCGACGGCTTGGGGTGCTCGGCGAGCAGCGCTTCGGCGGCGAGCAGGAACGCGGGGGTGCAGTAGCCGCACTGCGCCGCGCCCAGCTCGGCGAACGTGTCCTGGAGCGGGTGGAGCTTCCCGCTCACCGCCATCCCCTCGACGGTCTTCACGCGCCGCCCGGCGCACGCGAGGCCGAGCACGAGGCAGGAGAGGACCGGCTTGCCGTCCACCAGCACGGCGCAGGTACCGCACTCGCCCAGCTCACAGCCGTGCTTCGTGCCGGTGAGCCCGAGGTCCTCGCGCAGCACTTCAAGCAGCGTCTTGTGCGGCGCGAAGGCGACCTCGACCGACTCGCCGTTCAGATCGAAGCCGATCTTTACTTTGGCGTCGGGCATTTGTGGAAACCTAATCTTGATAACCGACAGGAGCGACGCCAGCTTTCGGGCCGGAAAGCGAGGGAAAGATGGAAGAATGGAACGCCGCAACGTTGCGACGGCTGAAGCTGTGGGTGCTGGCGGTCTTCCTCTCCACCGCTCCATCGTTCCGTCTGTCGGCCCAGGACTACCGCGCACAAGCGTTGCGCATCCTGAAGGCCGTCCCGCTGATCGACGGCCACAACGACATCCCCGACGCGATCCGGGAACGGGGTGGGCTCGACTCGGTGGACTTCGCAGTCCCGCAGCCGAAACTGATGACCGACATCCCCAAGCTCCGCGCCGGCGCGGTGGGAGGACAGTTCTGGGCTGCCTACGTGCCCGTCACCACCATGGACTCGGGGCCGCACCCGGCGGTGTACGCGCTCGAGCAGATCGATTTGATCAAACGGCTGTGCGCGAAGTATCCTCGCGACCTCGCGATGGCCTACAGCGCGGCGGACGTGGAGCGCAACTTCGCCGCCGGGAAGATCTCGTGCCTCATCGGCATCGAGGGTGGGCACGCCATCGAGAACTCGCTCGGCGCGCTCCGGATGTTCGCAGCGCTCGGCGTCCGTTATATCACCCTCACGCACTGGCGCAGTCTCTCCTGGGCGACCGCCTCGACTGATACCGCGCGGCGCGGGCTCTCGGCGTTCGGCCGGGAAGTCGTGCACGAGATGAATCGACTCGGGATCCTGGTGGACCTCTCGCACGTGAACGACGGCACGATGTCCGATGCGCTGCACGCCGCTCGCGCCCCCGTCATGTTTTCTCACTCGTCGGCGCGCGCCCTGTCACACCATTCGCGCAATGTGCCTGACTCGATTCTGCGGCTGGTGGCCCCGAATGGCGGCATCGTCATGGTGAATTTCAACCCCGGCTTCGTTTCCGAAGCGGTGCGGGTATACGAGGACAGCCTCGAGCCCCGGGTGCGTGCGCTCAAGGCGGCGGGGACCGATACGGCGGCGATCCGCGACTCATTGAGGACGTGGCGGGCGCGCGCTCCGAAGGCCACGTTGCAGCAGGTGGCGGACCACATCGACTACCTGCGGCGGGTGGTCGGCGCGGACCACGTGGGCCTGGGCTCCGACTTCGACGGCATCACCGAGGTGCCCGTGGGGCTCGAGGATGTGTCGAAGTTCCCGGATCTCATTGCGGAGCTGCTGAGGAGAGGCTGGAGCGAACAGGATCTACGCAAGGTCGCGGGGATGAATGTGCTGCGGGTGTTACGGGATGCCGAACGGGTTGCAACAGAGGGAAATGCAAAAGCTAGACGCACAGACGCACAGCGGTAAACAGTCGAGAGTAAGCAGGTAATGCCTGTTCGCTTGCATCAGTTCGCCGCTGCGCGTCTGTGCGCCTAGTCTCTCGCCTGTCCCGCAACCTGTTTTCCTGCCGACTCGAATCCCTTTCTGGTCATCTCCCCCCACACCTGGCGGTGTTTCCACACCGTGAAGAACGCCTTGAGCCGCCACCACACGGTTCGCTGCCGATACCCGAAGTTCTCGAGCATGGCGTACGCGAGCAGTCGCGCCAGGTCGCCGATCCGCCGATAGCGTCGGAAGCTCACTTCCTCGAGCACGACCGCCCACAGCGAGAGCAGCATGCCGTAGCCCCACGCGACGAGCACGAAGAGCAGCGCGAACGGCAGATCGACCACGCCCAGCGCGAGGCCGGCGATCGTCACCACGTAACCCATCACCTCGATCAGCGGCGCGAGCGCCTCGCCGAACGTGAAAAACGGCATCGCGATCAGCCCGACGGGACCGTAGCGGGGATTGCAGAGCGTGCCTTTGTATTGCCACATCGCGGCGAGGAGGCCGCGATGCCAGCGCTCCCGCTGGCGGGCCAGGATCCGGCCCGACTCCGGCACTTCCGTCCACGCCACAGGATCGGGAATGAAGGGGATGAGGTAGGGAATGCGTTGCCGCCGCAGGTGGCGGTGCAGCCGCACGACTAGGTCCAAGTCTTCCACGCCGATGGCGTGGAGGTACTCCTTGCGGAACAGCCCGAACGCGCCGGAGATGACGAGGCTGCCACCCAAGCGGTTCCAGCCGAGCCGGCCGAACAGAAACGCCCGGAGATACTCCACCACTTGGATGCCCGGGAGGAAGCGGCGCGGCACTCTGGCGTCGGTGACGCGGCCATCGGCGACGGTGCAGCCGTTCGCCACCCGGACCGTGCCGCCGACGGCGGCGATCTTGCTGCTGAGGAGGAACGGCCGCGTGAGCCGCAGCAGCGCGTCCGGCTCGATCAGGGTGTCGGCGTCCACCGCGATCACGAGCGGGAAGCGGCTCGCGTTGATGGCGGCGTTGAGCGAGTCCGCCTTGCCTCCGTTCTCCTTATCGATGACGAGCAGCCGGGTCCGAGTGCGCGAGCGGTACACGGCGCGTATCGGCTTGGTCGCGATCCCCTCCGGATAGGTGCGCGGAACCTCGTACAGCTGGAACGCGTGCCGTAGCTGCTCGAGCGTATCGTCCTTGGAGCCGTCGTTCACCACGATGATCTCGAAGCTCCGGTACTCGAGCGTGAGGATCGCGGTGACGCTCGTCTCTATAGTGGCGCTTTCGTTATGGGCGGGGACCAGGATCGTGATCGGCGGCAGCGCGTCACTCTGCATCAGCCGCTGGAAGTCCTCGTCCTCGGCCAGCCGAGTCTGCTCCCAGATCTCCGGGATCGAGAGCACGAGCAGCAGCGCGTAGAACGAGTTGAGCCCGAGGAAGTAGGCGAGGATGAGGAGATCGGTCGCCTGGATGACGTGCGTCACGCGGCGTATTCCGCCAGGGCCTGGGGCGAGAGGCCGAGGATGAGCCGCGCCATGTCTCGGGCCTCGGTGTGCACGCCCACTTCTGTTTCCAGCAGCACGTTCCGGCCGAAGGCGCCGAAGCGGGTGAGGGCGAGGCCCGCGCGCAACCGCACCCACCACTCGCGATCCCGCAGCGCCTCGCGCACGAGCGGGAGCGTCGCCGGGTCGGCGATCATGCCCAGCGAGCGCACCGCCTGCGCGCGGATCTGCCAGGCCTCGTCCTGCACGAGGTACCCGAGCGCGGCGACCGACTCCTTGTGCGGAAACCTGCCCAGGGCGCGGGCGACTTGGGTCCGGACTTCGGCATCGGGATGCGTGGCGAGCGTCGTGAACGGCTCGCGCAGCACCGGCTCCTGCAGTCGCCCCGCGAATTCAATGATGCGGGGCAGCCTGGGATCGTCCAGTCGCCGGAACAGCTGCTGCAAGTGTCGCAGCACCGCCGGGCGCGCGCGTTTGAGCACGCTCGCGTAGTATGCCTGCACCGTGGGGCCGAGGAAGGGCAGTTGCTCCAAAGCGGCGGTTACGAGCACCGGACTGGTCAGGCGCTCGAGCGTTGTCGCGGCGGCGATCTGCACCGCTGGATGGTGATCACGCAACAGCCGCAGCACGCGGCCGATGTCGCGCTGCGTCGCCGCCACCGAGAGGAAGCGCGCGCACTCGAGCCGCTGCCACCAGCGCGCCGATCGACAGTTGGCGCGTACCACCCGGGCCCACCACTGGTGCTCGAGGGCGTGGGACAGCTCTTGCCACCGCTCGCCTGCCACGCGCGCCGACCAGTTGACGAGCGCGTCGATCGCGAGCGACACGGGCAGGCGCGACAGCCCCCGGAGGACGTCGTCCGCGCCGGCCTGGCTCAGCGTCCAGCGCCGCATCACCGCGTCGAGCTCCAAGCGGCGCGGATGCAGCTTGGCGCTCCGGCGCAGCCGGATCCAGCGATTCAGGATGATGAGGACGATCAAGGCCACGAGCAGCACGCCTTGGGCGGCGGCGACGATGAGGAGGAACTGGCGGTTCGTCACCTCCCCACCCAGCGCTTGATCTTCTCGAGCGCCACGCGCAAGCTCATCGGCTTCACGAGATAATCGAGCGCGCCGGCTTCGAGGCCGCGCAGTTGCTCCTCCTCCGTGCCGTGCACCGTGGTGAAGACGACGCGGTAGACGCCGGGACGCTCCCGCTGCAAGGCGCCGAGGATCGAGTAGCCGTCGAGTGCCGGGAGGTCCACGTCCAGCAGCAGCAGGGGATGAGTGCCCTGCACGTCGAGCGCCAGCAGCTCGCGCAGCGCTTCGCGCCCGTTCCGGTACGCCGCGAAGCGGTACCCATGCGCCCGCAGCCCATACTCGAGCAGCTCGGCGAGCGCCGCGTCATCCTCCACGTAGATCACCTCCGGCACCCTGAGCGCTTCGGCCGTCGGCTGAGGCGTCGTGGGCTTGACTGGCGGCGCGGGCGCGCGTGCCGGGGGCCGCGCCGTCGGCGCGGGCGAGGGCGGAGTTACCCACGGCAGGTCGGTTGACCCAGGCTGCGCTGGTGCGGGCCGAGCGGGGGCGGTCGGGGGGGTCGGGGGACTGGGAGTCCGTGGCCGCGGCACCCGAGTTGGACTCGCGCTGGGAGCAGGTGGCGAGGTAGCGGCCCGGCGCTGCGGACGTTGCGGCGGAGCTGGTGTCGGCGGGCGGGACGGAGGTTGTGCCGGGGAGGGGGACGGGTTTCGGCGGCGGGGTCGCGCGGGGACGTGGGGAAGGCGGGGAGCCGACCGGCGGGAGCGGTGGCGTTGTCGCCACAGGCGCCGCCGGAGCGCGGGGCGCCGGCAGGCCGAGCATCTCGGCGAGGCGCGCCACGAACCACCGGGTGATGGGGCCACGCTCCACCTCCGGGTCGCCCGGCCACGCCACCCAGTCCTTGGCAGTGGCCTCCATACCGGCAGCGAGCCGCGACGCCTCCATGAACCCGTAGGAGCCGGCGGAGCCGTGGATTTTGTGCGTCGCCCGGCGCAGCGCCTCGAGCGCCTCGCTATCGTCCGATGCCGCGGCGAGACGCTCCGCGATCGCCGCGAGCGTCGCCAGCTCGGCGCGCATCCCCGCGAGGTACTCCTCGAGCAGCCCCGGCGGCAGCTCGGGAGACGTCCCCCGGTCAGTCATGGCCATCAAGATGGGGAAACCGTGGGCGAAAAAGCCAGAGCGCCGCTGCGACACCAACCGGAGAGCCTGCCGTCCGGCGGCGGCCGCGTCACCTCCCCACCCAGCGGTGGATCTTCTCGAGTGCGACTCGCAGGCTGATCGGTTTCACGAGATACTCGAGCGCGCCCGCCTCGAGGCCTCGCCGCTGCTCGGATTCGTCCCCGCGCGCCGTGGTGAAGACCACACGGTAGGCGCCCGGCCGCTCCCGCTCCAACGCCTCGAAGATGGCATAGCCGTCCACCACGGGCAGGTCCACGTCGAGCAGCAGCAGCGGGTGCGACTCTCCGGTCTCGAGCGCCAGTAGGTCGCCGAGCGCCTCGCCGCCGTCGCGGTAGCACGCGAACCGGTACGCCCGCGAGCGCAGCCCGTACTCGAGCAGCTCGGCGAGTGCGGGATCGTCCTCCACCACGATCACCTCGGGCACGTTGAGCAGGTCCGCCTGGAGGATCGGACCGCTCGGGCGGTCGGCCCGCTGGGTCGTCGGCACGTCGAGCCGGAGGATTTCGGCGAGCCGCACGACGAACCACCGGGTGAGCGAGCCGCGGTCCACGTCGGTGTCGGTCGGGCGGGAGAGCCAGTCCTTCGCGGTCTCCTCCATGCCCGCGGCGAGGCGTGACGCGCTCCAGAACCCGAACGACCCGGCGGAGCCGTGGATCTTGTGGGTTTCGCGACGCAGCTGCTCGAGCGCGCGTGTGTCGCCGCCGTCAACGTCGAGGTCGTCGGCGATCCCGGCGAGCTCGCCGAGCTGGCGGCGCATGCCGGTGAGGTACTCCTCCAGCAGGCCCGGCGGCAGCTCGGGCGTCGTGGCGTCGCTGCTCATGGCGCAAAATGGGGAATGGTGCGACGAAAACGCCAGAGTAGCTTCCGGCGCATGAGCGATGCCGGCTCAGTGGGTCTGTGCTTCACGTGCCGTTGGATGCGGTCGGTCGCCAACCGGCGTGGGTCGGCGTTCTTCCGCTGTCGCCGCGCCGACACTGATGTGCAGTTCGTGCGCTACCCGCAGCTCCCCTTGCTCACCTGTTCTGGTTACGAGGAAGCGATGCTCTTTGTCGTCCTGCTCGAGTACACGCGGCCGTTGCCGGAAGTGGAGGCGGTGCGTCCCGCACATGTTCGCCACCTCGAGGCGCACGCGGCGCGCGGCGTGTTTCACGCCTGGGCGCGGCGCGACCCGCCGGACGGTGGCGTCCTCATCGCGGTCGCCCCCGACCGGGCGACCCTGGAAGCGGTGGTGGCGGAGGACCCCTACGTGACGGCGGGGG
>Ga0209238_1000335_pt1 | contig 16123 bp, 9 predicted proteins | sample GraSoi013_1_20cm_FD_185823 | JGI IMG/M metagenome (GOLD analysis project Ga0209238, IMG submission 185823) | Grasslands soil microbial communities from the Angelo Coastal Reserve, California, USA - Sample 10_02_2013_1_20cm (SPAdes) (version 2) | ecosystem: Environmental > Terrestrial > Soil >...
CACTTTCAATCGGTCCCGTTCTCGTTGGCTCAAGGCGATGCGCTCCGTTTCCATGGGGCCCTCGGCCAACCATGAAAGCGGACATTTCTACTTTGCACAAACCGGACATTCTCATTTTGCGGCGACAGCCTTCAACGGGAATATCGACAATGGAGCGCGCTTCGGCTACCATTTGCCGCGAGAGGTACGCACGGTTGCGCCTTCTGGAGGAGACGTGAGCCAATCTTCTCTGGTTAGTCCTCCTGACCATTCCGTTGGGGAAGACGCGCGGCGAAGTACGCGCATTGAACGTTCCGTCCCGCTGATTGTCTTCGGTCAAAACCGCCTGGGCGAGCCGTTTGTGGAAAGAACCGTCTCGACCAGCCTGAATCTGCATGGCTGCCGGTATCCTTCGCGGCACGACTATGGCGTCGGATCGTGGGTCACGTTACAAGTTGTGGGATTGAATGTCGAGCCCAAGCCGCCGGCGGTGCGCGCAAGGGTGCGCTCTGTCCACACTTCGCAGAGTTTGCGCGAGCTGCAGCAGGTCGGCGTGGAATTGGAGAACCCGGGGAATGTTTGGGGCATTGCCACGACGCCACAGGATTGGATGAACCCTAGAACAACGAATACGCCAGTCGCGCAATTTGCAACTGCAGTCGCTCCTGCGCTGGATCCGCCGCCAGCGACCGTGAATCTCGACGAGCCACCGGAGAACGCGGAGCACAGAATGCCCGAGGTCGCTACCTTCCCTTCTCCGTCGTCGGTCGCCTCGAAGCCACAAGCACCTAAACCGGCCGAGGCCCCCAAACCGCAGCGCGTGGTTATCACTCCGGACGCAATTATTGCCGCGATGCAGGGAAAACTGCAGCAAGCCGCGGAGAAAGCAGTGCAGGAAGCGGTAACCAAGCACGTTGACGATGCCGTGCGCGAAGCCCTTAGCTCAATTGATGACGTGCGCAATTCAAGCGTGCGAGAAATAGAGGAACTGTTCCCCACCCGCGCGGAGGCGTTGCGGCTCTCCTCGAAGGCGGAATCTTCCGCAGCGATCGCTTCGCAATGGAAAGAAGAAATGGAAAAGTACCGGGGCCAGGCCGAGGAGATGGCGCAGCGGCTCGAGAAACAGGCGGCGGAGTTGCGCCGCGAACTGGCGAAGTCGCAGGAATTCGTGGAAAGAATGACGCGCGAAATGGAGCCCCAGATCAATGCTCGCCTGAGCGAAGCTGTAGCCCGGGCGACTTCGGAATTCGAGGGAGCAACGGCCCGTACCGCGCACCGCCGCTACGAACTCATGCTGGAGAATACTCAGGCGCTGACGCAGGAAGCGCTCATGAAGATCGATGCGCGCTCCGCGGAAGTGCAAGCGCTGGTGCAAAGCGCTGTGAATTCTGCGCTCGCGGCATTTCAGCGGCAGACGGACCTGCACGTAAACGCCGTTCTCTCCGAAACGCAGGAACGAGCGGTTTCCGCCCTTTCGTCACTCGACGCGGAAAGCCGCGCCGCCGTTGAGGCGCGCCGTGTGGCTATGGAGACCGAAGTAGCACGCGCCGCCGAGCGTTCCACCGACCAATTCCGCAAAGGAATGAAGGCCTTCCTCTATTCCTGCTTAGTAGCGGCCGTCAGCGCCGTGGATGAGCACTCGAAATCCACTTTGGACGGATTGGTCAAGGACAACGGTAAGACCGCGTTCGAGGCAGACAAAGAATCAAGCACTCAGGAGGATGCGGGGATTATTCCTAATACGGACATCGACCCCATCACTCACTAAGACAAAGCGGCGCTACTCAGCGAGTGTGACGCTCGGGCAGAGTGATTCGCCCCACAAAAGAAAAAGCCAACCGTTCTCTCAGGGCGGTTAGCTTTTCCTTTGTACTCTTGCCACAGAACTGATGTCATTCCTGAAGGAGGCAGGCTGACGGTTCTGTGTGTGCTCTGGCTGTGTCAGAAAGTCGTTAAACTTAACGGGCTGGCGCGGACCTCGGTCGCCGGAACGGCCTGCGCGCCACATCTTCCATCGCATCAATGTGCTGGCGCGTGGCCACCATGATCGGGTGCTGGCTGTCAGCAACCCGGTCCACAGCCAATGCCCAGCCACGATGCAGCATATACAAACTGCCAGCCGCAAACGCGATGGCCGCGAATCCTACGGCAAACAGTGCAAACACTGCCAGGAGTTCCCACACGAAATACGTCTGCAGCGAGACCAGCACTGCCAGGAACATCCACATCCACTTCCGGCTCTTGTCTTTGGTCTTCATCTTTTTCTTTATCCCCCGGGCACTACCCCCATTGCACTTCCGCTGCTGGTCTATTTCCCGCATCCTCAGTTGCTTTACCACTTACTTGGATGCAGCAACTCGCGAGAAGGGTCCAACCTCACCCCTTATACCTGTCCTATTTGACACCTTCCAGTCCCAAAATGCGATGGTACACAAGGTACATTTTTGGGCCTAAACGAGTCTCCTAGTACCGCTCCTTTTGTGCACAAAACTCTATAAATTGCACAAAACAAAAACTTTAAATGCATATCGACTTTCGCCATGATTTTCGCCTCTTTTTCCCTGTACTGCCTGTGGAAAACCTGTACCTTCGTACAGGGATTTTGGGGGCTCTTGTCTTTGGTGATTCCTGGGCCGTCTTCGTTACAAGCTCTGCCAGGTTTTGAGTAGTAAGCGCAGAGAATCCGTCTGAGGTGGAATAGTCTCAGGCTTGCCGAGGAGGTGTATCTGAGGAAGCTGCAGCTGGCGCTCTAATTCCCTTTCAGAGCGTAGCCCATGTCAAAAGGCAGCTTGCCGTCAACTCGAAGGACTTTCACCGAACTGTTGATGGAGTAAACGTCCAGAATCCCGACAGCGCCGGGAGTGGCTTCCACGGTACGCAGCAAGTCTTCGTCGCTGCCCACAATCTTCACGATCAAGTGGGACTCTTTCAACTTCGCGATGGCCGCTTTCAGGTCGCCGCTGGCGTCACCGAAGAGTTTTTGCACTGCTACGCGCATCTCGGGAGCCTCGGGATTTTTGAGGACAAGAATGAAGTTCTTCCCATCCGGCCAGGTCTTCTGCGTGCCCTTGCACATTTTCACGAGATCGGCCAACGGGACATCTGAAAGTTTGCTCCCCGCGGAAATGACGACCGCCATGTTTTTGATGGCGGCGAAGCTCGCGTATCCGGCCATCGCAGCAGTACTCAATAGGGCAGCGATTCGCAGCCAGTTCCCACGGACATTTTGTTTCATAACTTCCATTCTCACTTTTCACTTTCAAGCGTGTTCTTTGCAGTATCTTCACTCGTTGCGGCGTGGGGCAAGCATGCGTTTTTCTCCGTGTGCCCAACTGTGCGCCTCCCTTCCATTGTCCCCAACCAGCTATCCCTGTCTTTATAATCTCGCACACCTGACCTCCAGACCAGTATCCCCGGGCCCTCGCATCACGCTACGTTTCCAATCTAAGCTCATTTTTTGACTTGCGGAAACGGAGAGTGTTTCGCCATGAACCGATTCGCTGCGCGCCTCTGGTTGTTGATTTTCCCGTCGCTCTTTACATCCACCGTCTGGGGGCAAGCGCCCTCTCCGCACGTCGAGAATGCCGCCGCCCGCACCGAAGCCGGCACTCCAGGTGCAGGTGCAGCACGTGCCGGTCAACACCTCTTCGGCGCCATCCCGCTCGCTACGCGTTCCGAGCAAGCCCGCCGCTTGCTTGAGCAAGCCGTCGACAATTATGAAAACGCCATCTACCGCGGCTCCGCGATTCTAGCGCGGCGCGCCGCCGAAGCGGATCCGCAGTCCGCCTTCGCCCACGCCATGCTCTCCTTCGCTGCCCGCCGGATCATGCCGGATGCCGCTGCCCTCGCGAAGGCCAAGTCTCTTCTTCCACTCGCTACTCCAGATGAGCAACTCCTTGTCCGCTGGATGACCAGCATCCAGGACCACGACCTGCTTCCCGCCATCTCCAGTATGAATGACCTCTTGAAGCGCTACCCGCGTGACAAGCACATTCTCTACATGACCGCCGAATGGCTGTACCTCCAACAGGATGACGACCGCGCCCGTTCCATGATGGAAGCGGCTCTGCAGATCGATCCCAAGTTTCCCGCCGTCCTGAATCGCCTTGGCTACGTTTACATTGGCACCGGCACGCCTGATCCCGCGAATGCCATCGCTTCTTTGAAGCGCTATGCGGAAGTCGAGCCCGGCTCTCCGAATCCCCAGGATTCTCTCGGTGAAGTCTCCCGCATGGCCGGTGACGATCCCGCCTCTCTGGAGCACTACACAGCCGCGCTCAAGATTGATCCCAAGTATTTGCCTTCCCAGGAAGGCCTCGGCGGCACGCGCACTCTCATGGGCGATTTCAGCAACGCGCGAAAAGAATATGACCGCGCTATCCAGCTCACGGACAATCCTTTCGACGAGCTCGATGCCAAGTATTCGCAAGCTCTCATCTTTTTCTGGGAAGGCCGTCCCGCCGACGGCCGCAAGGCTCTTTCCTCTCTCGCCGGAGAGGCCGCCGCGAAGAAAGAACCTAACGCTCAATTTGAGATCGCCCTCGGCAGCGCGATGTTCGCGGCCGATTTTCGCGACGAACTCACTCGCCTCAATGCTCTCTCCGCTTTTCTGGAAAAGCCTCTCGCAGGGATGAGCGAAGCAGACCGGGACATCAATCGTGCCACCGTTCTCCGCGAACGCGCGCGTGTCGCTGCCCTCAACGGTCGGGCCAATGACGCATCCGAAGCTGTCGCCAAACTCAAAGATCTCGTCACTTCCTCGCGCGACCTCGTCGTCACAAACGCTTATGAATCCGCTCGTGGTTACCTGCTCTTCCAACAGGGCGATCTTTTCGGCGCCGCTGATGAGCTTGCCGCCGATCCTCATTCGCCGCTTGCTCTACAGCAACTTGCCTTCGTTCAGGAAAAACTCGGGAATCTTGTTGCGGCAAAATCAACGCGCTTGCGCCTGAAGTACCAGCGCGCCCCGACCGTCGAATGGTTTCTGGTTATGCACCAAAACCCTGGCGCGACCCATTAGGCTTGCTCTAAACAAAAGCGCGTTACCCCGGGTGATTCCTCCCTCTAAGCAACGCGTTTTGTTATTCTCGTAAAACTCTTCTACGCTTTTTTAAGTTTTCGCGCGATCCATACCAGAATCACCGCGCCAACAAACGCAACGATAATCTGCGCGATCGTTCCTCCTGCGTGGAATCCTAGTACGCCGAACACCCAACCGCCTACAACCCCGCCAAGAATCCCCAGGACAATGTCCACCACTACGCCATATCCTCCGCCCTTCATCACTTGCCCGGCGAGCCAGCCGGCAATCAGTCCGACCACGATCCAGTAGATTAATCCTCCCACGATGCCTCCTTCTTTCTCTATTCGCTCGAATGCTCCGTCCGCCGTGTGTATCTTCTAGAACTCGCCTTGCCGAATGTCAAACGCGCAGCTTACACTGACTGGAAAGAAAATCACAAAGCCGTAACGGAGCGTTAATGCTTTCCCGCATTCGTTTGCTCTGTCTGTCTCTGTTCGTGCTCGCTCTGACCAGCGCAGCCTGCTCGAAATCTCCTTCGCAGGGAGATCCAGCCGCCCCCGGCAAATCAGGCACGCGGCCCATCATCGTATTCATGACCGACTTCGGCACCGCCAACGACGCCGTGGCCATCTGCAAGGCCGTCATGCTCAGCATCGCGCCGGACGCGCGCATCATGGACATCACTCATCGTGTGACGCCCTACTCCATAGAAGAAGGCGCGCGTTTCCTGGAAGGCGTGTCCCCTTACTATCCCGCGGGAACCGTCTTTGTGACCGTTGTCGACCCAGGAGTCGGCACCTCGCGCAAAGCCGTCATCGTCAAAACCAAGAAGGATCAATATTTCGTTCTGCCGGACAACGGCCTGATCACGCCGGTGATCGACCGCGACGGCCTGGCTTCCGCCCGCGAGATTACAAATCCGAACTGGATTATTCAGGCTCCGATTTCTTCCACCTTTCACGGCCGCGACATTTTTTCTCCCGCGGGCGCGCATCTCGCCGCTGGATGGGAATTCAACCTCGTCGGTCCGGAAGTTCCGCAACTCGTCCGCCTCGCACCAAAAACGTCCGCCACCACCGACAAAGGCATCGCCGGCGACATTATCGCGCTCGATGATCCCTTCGGTTCCCTGATCACCGATATCCCCGGCGACGAATTCAAGAAGCTGGCCTACAACTTCGGCGATGCGGTAAAGGTCGAAATAAACAAAAAACTGGTGGCCTTGCCCTACGTGAAAACTTTCATGGACGTCCCCGTTGGCTATTCGCTCCTGTTCATTGATTCTCGCAACCGCGTCAGTATTGCCGTCAACCAAGGTGACTACTCCAGGAAGTTCGGCGTCGAGCCTCCCGGAACGATCTTTATTCCGCGCAAAGGCGCATTCCTCAAGGTCAGATAAACTATCCAACTTCGGCCGCGTGTGCCAAGATTCCAGGGAACTTCTCCGGCCCTCTGTCGTATCACTCTTTTGACCATCCAAATAAAGTGTCTCTTTTCACTGAGCAGGCGCTCGCGGGAGGGTAGGACATGGGATCTCTTAAGAACGAGCTCAAGCAAGTTCTTCGACGGCTCGGGCGCGCCCCCATGTTCACGGCCATCACCCTCATCACGCTGGCAGCCGGCGTGGGGGGCAACACCGTCGTCTTCAGCGTTCTAGAAGGCGTGCTCCTTAAGCCCTTGCCCTATCCCAAACCCGACGAGCTTATCGGTGTCTGGCTTACCGCACCTGGGATCAATCTAAAAGAATTCGAGCTGTCCCCCTCCGACTACTTCATCTTCCGCGACCAAAATCGCACCCTCCAGGACCTCGGTCTTTACGCGGGCGACTCCGTGAGCGTGACCGGCGTGGCCGAGCCAGAACAAGTTCGTGCCTTGCGCGTTACGGATGGCACTCTTCCACTCCTCGGCATGCCTCCCCTGCTGGGCCGCAGCTTTACCAAGCAAGATGATTCGCCGGGGGCCCCCGAAACCGTCATGCTTTTTTACGGCTATTGGCGCCGCAAATTTGGCGGCGATGTTTCCGTCGTCGGGCGCAATATCATCGTGGACGGCAAATCCCGCCAAATCATCGGCGTCCTTCCTCAGCGATTTCACTTCCTGGACTGGGAAGAGCCCGGCGTAATCCTTCCGTTCCAGTTTGACCGCAACAAAACCCATCTCGGCAACTTCAGCTACGAGGGTCTCGCCAGGCTCAAACCAGGCGTCACCATCGAACAGGTCAACACCGACGTCGCTCGCATGCTGCCCATCGTCATGAGTTCTTTTCCGACGCCGCCCGGCTTCAGCATCAAGCTCTTCGAAGACGCGCATATCGGCCCCAATGCTCGTCCTCTCAAACGCGACGTCGTCGGTGATGTCGGCAGCGTCCTCTGGGTCTTGATGGGCTCGATCGGCATGGTCCTGCTGATTGCCTGCGCCAACGTCGCCAACTTGCTTCTCGTCCGCGTCGAAGGCCGCCGACAGGAGCTCGCCGTTCGCGGCGCTTTGGGCGCCAGCCGCGCACACATCGCCGCCGATCTCCTGCTCGAGAGCGTCATTCTCGGATTGCTCGGCAGCACCGTCGGCTTGGGCCTCGCTTACGCCGCGTTGCGCGTTCTTGCGGTCATCGCTCCCGCGGGACTTCCTCGCGTTCACGAGATCGGCATTGATGGCCGCGTCCTGCTCTTCACACTTTTGATTTCACTTCTCGCGAGCATCCTGTTTGGCTCCATTCCCATCTTCAAGTACGCCGGAGTGCGACTCAGCACCGGTATCCGCGAAGGCGGCCGCGCCCTCAGCCAGAGCAAGGAGCAACATCGCGCGCGCAGCGTCCTCGTCGTTGTACAAGTCGCTCTCGCGCTCGTCCTTTTAATCTGCTCCGGCCTGATGATTCGCACTTTCCGCGCCCTCACCAACGTCAATCCCGGATTTTCCGGGCCGGCTTCGTTGCAGACTTTCCGCATCTCGATTCCCAGCACCATGGTCAAAGAGAATGAGCAAGTCGTCCGCACGGAAGAGGAAATCTTGCACCGGCTTGCCGCGATTCCGGGCGTCGGATCCGTGGGAATCATCTCCAACGTCCCCATGAGCTTTGGAGGCTGGCACGATCCCATCTTCGTTGAGAACCACACTTACGCCGAAGGCCAGCTTCCTCCGCTTCGCACCTTCCGTTTCATTTCGCAGGAATACCTGGACACCGTCGGCACGCCGCTGGTCGCCGGCCGAAAAATTACGTGGAATGACACCTACAAGAAAATGCCTGTCGCCATGGTTTCTGAAAACGTGGCTCGCGAACTTTGGAATGATCCCACCGCCGCGCTCGGCAAGCGCATCCGCGTCAGCTCCAAAGACGACTGGCGGGAAATCATCGGCGTCGTCGGCGATGTTTACGATGAAGGCGTCAGCAAACCACCCACCACTATTGTCTATTGGCCTCTCCTGATGGATCACTTTGAAAGCGATGACACCATGTCCATGCGCGAAGTGGCCTTCGTACTTCGCAGCTCTCGCACCGGCTCGCAAAGTTTCCTGAACGAAGTTCGCCAAGGGGTCTGGTCCCTGAATCCGAATCTTCCTCTCGCCGACGTTCACGCACTGGACTTTTTCTACAAGCGCTCCATGGCGCGAACCTCCTTCACGCTCATCATGCTTGGCGTTGCCGGCAGCATGGCTTTGTTGCTCGGCGTCGTCGGCATCTACGGCGTTATCGCGTACTCCGTCTCGCAACGCACCCGCGAAATCGGCATTCGCATGGCTCTCGGCGCGCAGCACCAAACGCTCACCGGCATGTTCGTTCGCCACGGCCTCTCGCTGACCGGCATCGGCGTAGCTTGCGGGCTCGTAGTCGCCATCATCGCTATGCGTTTGATGTCGTCCCTGCTCTTCAAGGTGAGCCCCGTGGATCCAATCGCCTACGGCGCCGCTTCGCTCGGCCTCGTCGCCACCGCGTTCCTCGCCAGCTATTTGCCCTCGCGCCGCGCCTCCACCGTCGATCCCGTCGAGGCCCTCCGCGCCGAGTAGCCTCGTCCTGTGGACGATACTAGAAGCCATCTCATAAATGGCTCTTTAGGAGGGCACGGCTTCAGCCGTGCCGAAAACGCTTCAGAAAAAGTGGGCTTTAGCCCCTGAAGCATTCCGGTCTTTCCCGGGGCTCTGATTTATGAGATGGATTCTAGTCTTCACGGTATTTCTTCAGTATTACCAAACAGATGTTGTACTAATCTCAGGTAGTACTTTTTTGAGGTATTCACCGGATTGACAAAACTCAAAGCAAAAATTTATTCTGCGCCGCGAATTAGCGCGGGCTCCATCGGTTCCTCAGCTCCCCCTGGTTCTTCCCCGCTGATGTGTCCACGGGTTCGTTAGTTAGTACGTTCAGGTTCGAGTTCACGTTCGCCCAGCCTGGGAGACGCGACCGTGCGCCGTCCTCGCAGGTGGCCAACCACGTTGGCCGTCCTATTCTCGTTCTGCTTGTTGGCTTTCGCCGCAAGGACACAAAACGAGCCTTCGCAGATCGGCCGCGAAGTAGCCGTTCCCCGCCACTTGCAGGACGGCGACGAATTCCACCTCTCCATCCCTCAACTCCTTGCCTTTGGCGAAAAATTGTTTACCGCGCGCTGGACGGTTCAAGAAGGCGCTGGCCGTCCGCTTTCCAAGGGCACCGCAAACGGCGCCAGGCTCTCCGATCCTTCCACTCCGCTCGTTTTCCCTCTTAATTTCAATCGCCTCTCCGGCCCGGACGCTAACTCTTGCTCCGGCTGCCACAACCTCCCATCCACAGGAGGAGGCGGCGACCGCGTAACGAATGTCTTCGTGCTTGGTCAGCGTTTCGACTTCATCTCCTTCAATCACAGCGACACCATGGCCACCGCGGGCGCCCTCGACGAGCGCGCCAGCTTCTTCACCCAGCAGACTTTCGCCAACGAGCGCAAAACTATCGGCATGAACGGCTCCGGCTTCATCGAAATGCTCGCCCGCCAGATGACCTCGGACCTTCAAGCCACTCGCGACTCCATCCCTCCTGGAGCTTCCAAGGCTCTCACCACGAAGGGCGTGTCTTTCGGTGTCTTGGCCCGCGCCTTGGATGGATCGTGGGACACCTCCCGCGTGCAAGGGTTGCCTGCTCCGTGTTTGATCTCGCCGGACGCCAGTCACCCTCCCAGCTTGGTCATCATGCCGTTTCATCAAGCTGGCGCTGCCATTTCTCTCCGTCAATTCACTATCAACGCTTTCAATCAGCATCATGGCATCCAGGCGGAAGAACGCTTCGGTCCGGGCGTCGACGAAGACGGCGACGGTTTCGTAAACGAACTGACCACCGCCGACGTTACTGCCGTCACGCTCTATCAGGTGACACTCCCCATTCCTGGCCGCGTCATTTCCAACGATCCGCAAATGGAGAAAGCCGCGCGCATCGGTGAGAAGCGCTTTTCCGATGTCGGCTGCGCCAACTGCCACACTCCCAAGCTGCCCCTGACAAACAATGGCTGGATCTATTCCGAACCGAATCCCTTCAACCCTTCCGGCAATTTGCGCGTTGGTGACGCACCCACACTCGCTGTTGACCTTACCAGCGACGAACTTCCCGGCCCCCGCCTGAAGCCTGACGCGCATGGAGTCGTATGGGTTCCTGCGTTCACGGACCTCAAACTCCACGACATCACCACCGGCCCATCTGACCCCAACGCCGAACCGCTCGACCAAAATCAGCCCGCTGGTTCAGCTGCCTTCTTCCAAGGCAACACCAAGTTCCTCACTCGCAAGCTGTGGGGCACAGCAAATTCCGGCCCTTTCATGCACCACGGCAAATTCACCATCATGCGCGAAGCTGTCCTCGCCCATTCCGGCGAAGCTCTCGCTTCACGCCAAGCCTTCGAAGCCCTCAGCCCTTTCGACCGCGATTGCCTCATCGAATTTCTCAAAACACTTCAGGTTCTGCCATCTGGAACGGTGAGTTCCTTCATCGACGATCGCGGCAGGCCAAAACGTTCGGACTAGCGTTCCGCCAAGGTTCGAATTCTTGGCGTGGAATCAAAGGAGAGTACGTGATGTTGAAAAATTACATTTTGTGCGTCGCCAGATTCGTGCACTCAAATCGAAAGCGCTCAGTCTCTAGAGTCGCAACAGCAATACTTACCTCCATCCTTTTCGCGTTTGCCTCACTTGGCACAGTGTCAACGGGAGCCATCAACAAAGAAAAGAAAACGCTATCGACCTCAAAACCGTCACACAAAACACGGGCTTCTAGCCTTGGGACTGGACCACGCATGCAACCTATGCTTGCGGCCCCGCTATTCCTGCAAGACGAGCAGTTCAGTAGCACACTCTCACTTGTGAATGCGTCAAACCTAACCACATACGCGACTGTCACCCTGCGGTCCTTGAGTGGCCAAACGATCCTCCAAAAGAAAGCTCCCCTCCCGGGAAGCTCTCCCATTCAAATTAGTGTCCAGCAGCTTTTGCAGGAGGCCGACTCACCGGAAACTCGCGGGAGCATCCTTGTCGAACAGAGTCCAGATCTCAATGGTTTGGCGGTGCTCGCACAACTTTCGATTACTTACAACGGCTCACATGCATCATACATAGACGAGGAACTTGCCATGCCCGACCCCAGCATGGGTTCATCAGTCTTGCGCGGGGTTGCTCGCGCAGGGAGAGAATCGACCCTTATTGCGGTATCAAGCCTCTCTCAGACCCCGCAGGAGGTTCGAGTCGACTGCCTCAGTCACCACGCCAACCCAATCTCAAATACACTCGAACTTGCCCCGAATTCCACCGTAATGACGGAAGCTTGCAGCCAAGACCACTCCAACCCACAATCGCTGATCGCACCTGGCAGACCCGCGAATTCCGGCGACCCGGAAAGTCTTGGCGTCCAGCTCGTCTCGAACGCCGGGCCGGGTCAGTTCGCCGCTTTCGGAATCACCCAACGCCGTGGCGCGTCTGAATCCATCTTCGGCGCAGTACCCTTCACTGATCCGAAGCTAACCGCTTCGCCAAGCACGGTCTTTGCCGGTCTTCCAGTGGGAGCAGCAGACCTGTTGGGTCAGGGCTCCTATAAGCCGTACGTGGCCCTCGCAAATTTCTCTCTGCGCCCCACCCATGTGACTGTAAGGTTTAGCAGGACGTCCGGCCTTTCAGGTTCTACGATCGCTTCGGATACTCCAGTCGGCGATATCAATTTGCCGCCACAGCGCACCCAGATTCTTCCTCTTGCCGATCTTCAAGGGGACTCCGGAATGCGCAATTCCTTCGTCGTAACTTCTGACGCTGCCCCGGGAGACATAGGAGTTAGCATGGCGTCGAAAGCTCCTGGCAGTGAAGGTGAAGTCGAATTACTGGGGAAAGACGCTCAGCAGCCCGAGAATGGGGGCGCCCACCCATGGTCCGTCGCGCACGGAAACGATTCCACCGTTCTAATTTTTAATCACACGCAACAGGAACAACGTGTGGTCGCCACGATTCTTAACGGCAAGGCTCTTTGGCAAAAGCTAATCAAGCTGTCGCCACTTGAGACCATTGCACTGAGCATGAATGAGCTCATCAAGAACCAAGTCCGGGATGATCGTCAGAGAGTCCTGCCTGCCGACCTTGTCGAAGGCGAGATTATCTGGACCATGAGTGATCCGCAGACAGTCACTGGGCGTCTATTGGTATCAAATCGCATCGCCGCTATGGCCAGGAATTTCAGTTGTAGTCCTTTTCCCACGCTGTGCGGCGCCAGCATGAACAATTCGAGCGGAACGGTGAACGTTGGCGACAGCATCGGTTTTAGCGTGAATTACAGCACCTGCTTGGGATACAACGTAGGTGACTGCTCCGGACCCTCTACGAGCGGCGGCTCTGCCAACTTCTCCTGGTCTGGAAGCGGCTCAGCTTTTACTCTCCAAACAGGTACGCTAACTGCTCAAGTCTCCTATTATAACTGTATTTACTACCCGCAAGCGCAGGTCACGGTCGCGCCGACCGTGTCATTTACGGGCGGCAACAATTACATTTTTGAAGGAAGCGATCCGACAGTAACGGGCTTTAATCAAGAACAAGTTCAAGGAAATCCGTCGCAAGGAACTTTCTCATGGAGCGCGACAACAACGAGTGTCAACCACCCAAATATTTTCTTCAACGGCTCATCCTCCCCGTATTCCACCTCGTCCGACGTCGTGACAGTAACAGGAGACGCACCCAGCAGCTCTCTCCTCGACACAACGTTGACTGTAGGCTATTCCGCGAATAACCAATCGGCCCAAACACCAGCCACACGAACGATCACCATTCGACTATTCAAGTTCCTTCAGCAGGCGGGAAACATTCAGGTAATTCCCATCAATAACAGCAATCCACCACAGTACGGCTACACTTCGTACGTGTACTATAACGTGTATACCAACCCGGGAGGGCAGCTCCTTCAGCCGGGATACAGGAACATTTCCGTCTATGAAACCGTCTCGCAGCCAAACTCAAATTTCCCGGTAACTGAAGTGACCGGGACAGGCGGAACCGACGACAACAGCGAGGTTGTCGACACATTGAGCATCTACGGAAGTAGTCCGCTGCCGTCCAATTTCAGCGCGACCGCAGACCAGTGGCTCGGCGTTGGAGGCTTCATTGTGCGTCACAACACACTCTCATGGAGCCAATCGGGACCAAGCATTACAAACCTGGGCCCCACGAGCTAGCATTATGAAGACCTTAGCCCTACTATCTGTCCTGATGCTCCTTCATCCCGGAACGTCAATTCCTAGGCTGCGCGCACAAGAGTCAACCACGCCAGCTAAGAAGGATCCCCTCAACCAACTGGTGGAGCTAGCTGAGTTGAAGGACGAAACCATCTTCGATGAAATAGCACGATTGAACCAAGCCTTTGACATTTCGATTTCGATAGAAGGAATCCTCCCTGCGAAGGGTACCCTCGCCAATCCTAAGTTCACCGCTAGGATTGAAAAGCAGACCATCTCGGGCCTGCTTACCTGGCTTTGCGCTTTAGACACTCGATACACTTGGGCTCGCGACGGAAATATGGCCAACCTCTTTCCGCGAGCCTTTCTTAATGACAAGAATTATTTCTTTAACCGCGTACTACCCGAAGTTCATTTCCAAGAGATTCGGGAGTCAGGAGTCGCAGCGATGGAGGTCGTCCACCAACTCGGGGATCCGAACGAGAACCTCTACTTCATGGGAATTGGCGGAACACAAGGCTTTGCAAAACCGTGGAGTGCAACATTCCACGACATCACTGTCCGGCAGGCCTTGAATCATATTGCCCAGCAGCTCGGACCGACTTATGGGTGGCAGATTGGCGGGACCATGCATCAACGAATGATAATGTTTCACTTCAAGTTGGGGGCCCGCCCCAACTCAAAGGTCGTCCCTGAGAACTGACCCAAATTTAGGCCGGGTAGGTCACCCTTAATGCGTTAGGACGATTCCAGGGTGGCCTACGTTTCGCGTTGGTTCTTGAGAAAGGGGGCATGCTCTTCGTTGTGGGATTCAGCTGTCGCCTGCGTCGCGGGAAAAGACTCCCTGCTATCCCCCAGTATCCAAACCACTTAAAGTAATCCTTGACATACGTTACGATATGGTATAATGGGATCGTTAAGTCGGCACAGTCCCTCCGCCTGCCTGACCTACCTCTGGTGATCGTGGATCCCGATCCTGTCGGGATCACAGATTCCAACCCTGTCGGAAAGGAGGGCGCCTTGCGAACCGTGCCAGGCCTCCGCCCGCTCCGTCCTACCCCCACAAACTCTTCGCATTTCTCGCCGCCACTTTCTCGCCGACAGCTCACTCCCCTAACCTCTTTAGCTGCAACACTTATGAGCCTGCCCCGTAAGTGTTGCAAACACAAGACTTACGGAAAAGCCAAATCCTTTAGATGCAACACTTACAAAAACCCAGGGGTGAGGGAGTGCCCTCGCAAGTCTTGGAAGACTTGCGCGAGTTGGCCGCGAGGAGTCGCTTTCTTACTCAAGTTCTTTCCTTTCACACTCTTGCGCACTCTTTTGCACTCACCAAAAACTCAACTCTTTTGTTTTCAAGCGATTCCGCACTCTTTGCGCAAAACAACCGGGGGTGGGGTATCCCTGTGACTCACCAGCCACCACAATTTGCTTTTTCTCCGAGCCCGCCTAACAATAAACCTGTACCTCAGGCCTTTAGGCCCGAGGCTTTTCTCTTTTCGAGGTTCCGCCATGCCTGAAGCCGTCATCGTCTCAGCCATTCGCACTCCCGTCGGCCGCGCCTACAAAGGTTCGCTCCGCGCCACGCGCCCCGACGATCTCGCCGCTCTCGCCATCAAGGAAGCGCTCGCCCGCGTTCCCGGCCTCGACGCCAAGGAAATTGACGACGTGATTCTCGGCTGCGCCATGCCCGAAGGCGAACAAGGCATGAACGTCGCGCGCATCGCCGCTCTCCGCGCCGGTCTCCCCGTCGAAACTTCCGCGATGACCATCAACCGCTTTTGCTCTTCCGGCCTGCAAGCCATCGCCCTCGCCGCGGAACGCATCCGCTCCGGCTCCGCCCAGGTCATCCTCGCCGGCGGCACCGAGTCCATGTCCATGGTGCCCATGGGCGGCAACAAAATTTCTCCGAATCCCTGGCTCGTCGACAATTATCCCGACGCCTACATCAACATGGGCCTGGGCACGGAAAACATCGCGCGCAAATTTGGAATCACCCGCGAGCAAGCCGACCAGTTCTCCGCCGATTCTCACAAGAAGGCTCTCGCCGCCATCGCTGCCGGAAATTTCAAGGACGAAACGATTCCCGTCGAAGTAAAAATCACTTCCCTTCCGAACGGCAACGGCGCCTCCTCCAAACCGAAGTCGGGAACGGTGAAACCCACAACGCAAACATTTTCTTTTTCTACAGAAGAACTTCCCCGCGCCGATACGAATCTCGACGTTCTCGCCAAACTCAGGCCCGCGTTTCACGCGAAAGGCAGGGTCACCGCCGGAAACAGTTCTCCGATGAGCGACGGCGCCGCAGCAAGCGTCATCATGAGTGACGCGCGCGCCAAATCGCTGGGCCTCAAGGCGCTGGCGCGCTTCGTCGCCTACGCCACCGCCGGTGTACTTCCCGAGGAATTCGGTATCGGACCAGTGCAAGCCATTCCGAAAGCATTAAATCTCGCGGGACTTTCGCTGA
>Ga0209238_1000336_pt1 | contig 16123 bp, 15 predicted proteins | sample GraSoi013_1_20cm_FD_185823 | JGI IMG/M metagenome (GOLD analysis project Ga0209238, IMG submission 185823) | Grasslands soil microbial communities from the Angelo Coastal Reserve, California, USA - Sample 10_02_2013_1_20cm (SPAdes) (version 2) | ecosystem: Environmental > Terrestrial > Soil >...
AGCGCTCGGCGCGCTTCGGGTCGCGCCGGATGAGCGCCAGCACCGCGTTCAGGCTGTTGAAGAGGAAATGCGGCCGGATCCGCGCCTGCAGCGCCTGCAGCCGCGCTTCGGCGAGCGCCGGCGAATATGCCCTCGCTCGCAGCCGAAGATAGCCCAGCAGCCCGGCGCTGATGAGCGCAGCGAGGACCAGCATGCGTCCGAGCTCGGCCGGAGGCTCCGCGACGATTGCCGTCACGCCGGCGCGCAGCATCACCGTCACCAGCAGCACCAGCGCCATCACCGCGGCGCAGCCGGTCCAGTACGCCAGCCGCGCGAGCAGCGGCGAGAGCACGAACAGCATCACCAGGCAGGCGAGGAGCAGCGGCTCGACTAGCGCGGCAATCTGCGGAAAGCGATCGATGGCTTGCGCGAGGTCGGGCGCGGCGAACAATGCGCCGCCCAGCGCAACGGCGTTTACGGCGACCAGCACGCGCGCGATGACGCCGAGGTTGCGGAAATCCGGCAGCGAGTCCGGGTAGGTGGTTTGCCTTATACTGACCATAGTTACGAAGAGGTCTTCAACTGCATTCTCCAAGCATGGCGAAGAAGCCGCAACTCTGGTCTGGCCGCTTCAAGGAACCTGTCGACGAGCAGGTGAAGCGCTTTACCGCGTCGGTCGGCTTCGACCAGCGCCTCGCAAAGCAGGACATCCGGGGCTCGCTTGCGCATGCTCGAATGCTTGCCGCCTGCGGCATCCTTTCCAGGCGCGATCTTACGGCCATCGAGCGCGGCCTTGCGCGCGTCGGCCGCGAGATCGACCGCGGCCGCTTCAAGTGGTCGCTCGAGGCCGAGGACGTGCACTTCAACATCGAGCGGCGGCTCACCGCGCTCGTAGGGGAAGCCGGCAAGCGCCTGCATACCGCGCGCTCGCGCAACGACCAGGTGGCCACCGATCTGCGCTTGTGGCTGCGCGACGAGATCGACGCCATCCGCGGACTCATCGCCGCCCTGATCGAGGCGCTGCTCGCGCAGGCCGCCAGGCACGCGGCGCTGGTGATGCCGGGCTTCACGCACCTGCAGGTCGCGCAGCCGGTCACCTTCGGCCACCACCTGCTCGCTTATGTCGAGATGCTGGAGCGCGACCGCGAGCGGCTCGCGCAGTGCCGCAGCCGCGTCAACCGGCTGCCGCTCGGCGCCGCGGCGCTCGCCGGCACCAGCTTCCCGATCGACCGCGCGCGCGTGGCGCGCGAGCTCGGCTTCGAGGGCCTGTGCGAGAACTCGCTCGACGCGGTCGCCGACCGCGACTTCGCGATCGAGTTCTGCGCCGATGCCGCGCTGATCATGGTCCACCTGTCGCGGCTCGCCGAGGAGCTGGTGCTGTGGGCGGGTCCGCGCTTCGGCTTCGTGCGGCTGCCGGATCGCTACCTGACAGGCTCCTCGATCATGCCGCAGAAGAAGAACCCCGACGTGCCGGAGCTGGTGCGCGGCAAGAGCGGCCGCGTGTTCGGCAGCCTGGTCGCGCTGCTCGCGCTGATGAAGGGGCAGCCCCTGGCATATAACAAGGACAACCAGGAGGACAAGGAGCCGCTGTTCGACGCGGTCGACACGGTGAAGGATTCGCTGGCCGTGTTCGCCGGGCTGGTGGCCGGCCTCGAGCCGGTGCCGGCGGCGATGCACGCGGCCGTGCTGGCAGGTCACGCCACCGCCACCGATCTCGCCGACTACCTGGTGAGAAAAGGCATGCCGTTCCGCGACGCCCACGAGGTGGTGGCGCGCGCGGTGCGCGAAGCGGAGACCTCGGGCCGCGACCTGGCCGCGCTGCCGCTCGACAGCCTGCGCCGCTTCTCTCCCAGGATCGCCGCCGACGTCAAGCGGGTGCTCACGCCCGAAGGCTCGGTCGCGGCGCGCCGCCACCGGGGCGGCACCGCGCCGGCCGAAGTCAGGAGAGCGGTGGCGCGCGCACGCAAGCGGCTGTCGAAATGACGCGGCCTGTGCTGACGCAGATCGGGAAATATCCGGTGCTGCGCAAGCTCGGCGAAGGCGGCACCTCCGAGGTCTACCTTTGCAACGACCCCTTTACTGCGCGCGACGTCGCGATCAAGGTGGCCTTTCCGGAGCAATTCCAGGATCCCGATCGCGGCAAGCGCTACAAGAAGCTGTTCCTCACCGAGGCTTCGCTCGCCGGCAAGCTGCATCACCCGCACATCTGCCAGATCTACGACGCGGTCGCCGAGGAGAAGCTGAATTACATCGTGATGGAATATGTCGACGGCGGCACGCTGGACAGGTTTTGCCGCCCGGAGGCGCTGCTGCCGGTCGAGCGCGCCATCGAGATGGTGTTCAAGTGCACGCGCGCGCTCCACTACGCGCAGACGCTGGGCATCATCCACCGCGACATCAAGCCGGCCAACATCCTGCACACCGGCGAGACCGACGTGAAGATCACCGACTTCGGCGCCGCGCTCATTTCGTCGAGCTTCACGACCCAGGTGAGCGCGATCGGCTCGCCGGCTTTCATGTCGCCCGAGCAGGTGAAGGAGCATGCGCTCGACCACCAGACCGACATCTACTCGATGGGCGTGGTGCTGTACAACCTGCTCACCGGGCGGCTGCCGTTCCGCGCCACCAACAACTTCACGCTGATCTACCAGATCACCAACGTCGAGGCCGAGCCGCCGTCGGCGTTCCGGCACGAGATCCCGGCCGGGCTCGATGCGCTCGTTCTGCGCGCGATGGCGAAAGACCTCGGCACGCGCTACCGCCACTGGGAGGAATTCTCGCTCGATCTCGCCGCGCTGTTCCGCGCCCGCTACCAGCGCGTCAAGACGGGCGAGCCCTTTGCCGACACCGACAAGTTCGATACGCTGCGCAAGCTGCCGTTCTTCCAGAATTTCTCGGACGCGGAGCTTTGGGAAGTCGCCCGCATCTCGACCTGGCGGCAGGTCGCCGAGGGCGAGGCCTTGATGAAGGAAGGCGAGCCTGGCGATTTCTTCTGCATCCTCGCGCGCGGCCAGGTGAAGGTGACCAAGAACGGCAGGCTTCTCAACCTGCTGGGCGCCGGCGAACCCTTCGGTGAAATGGCGTATCTCGCGCACAAGGACCGCGCCCCGCGCGGCGCCGACATCACCGTGGCGAGCAGTGCCGACATCATCTCGGTGCCGACGCAGAATCTGGCGCAGGCCTCGGAGGGCTGCCGCGCCAAGTTCGACCGCGCTTTCATGCAGATCCTGCTCGATCGCCTGTCGATGGCGAACCTGCGCCTGTCGATCTGACCCGGCGGCGTGCAGCGTTTCGTGAAGACGGGCGCCGCCGCTCGCGCCGACGCCTTCGCGGCGGAAGCCGACGGGCTGCAAGCGCTCAAGCAGGCGGGGTTGCGCGTACCCGGGGTGGTCTCGCACGGCGTGGACGGCGACGAGGCATTCATCGTCCTCGAGTATCTCGAGCTGCAGTCGAAAGGCGACTTCGCCACCCTGGGCAGGATGCTCGCCGCGGCGCATCGCCACGCCGGGCCGCGCTTCGGCTGGCATCGCGACAACTATATCGGCGCGACGCCGCAGCAGAACGGCTGGTGCGACGACTGGAGTGAATTCTGGCGCGACCGGAGGCTAAGGCCCCAGCTCGAGCTTGCCCGTAAGAATGGCTTCGATCTTGAAGAGAAAAATCTCCTCGAACTGCTCGCCGGTCATCAGCCACTGCCCTGCCTGCTGCACGGCGACCTTTGGCGCGGCAATGCGGGCTTTGTCGCCGGCGGCCCGGTGGTTTTCGACCCGGCCGTCTATTACGGCGACCGTGAAGCCGACCTTGCCATGACGGAGCTATTCGGAGGATTTCCGCCGGCGTTCTATGCTTCCTATAAGGAAAATTACCCGCTAGAGAGCGGATACCGGCAACGCAAACACCTTTACAACCTGTACCACCTGCTCAACCACCTGAACCTCTTCGGTGGCGGCTACCTCGGGCAGGTGAAGCAGACGCTACGCCTGCTGCTTGGCTTCCTGGATTAGCCTCTGCAGCTCGCCGGACTGGTACATCTCGCGCATGATGTCCGAGCCGCCGACGAATTCGCCGTTGACGTAGAGCTGCGGGATCGTCGGCCAGTTGGCGTACTCCTTGATGCCTTGACGGATCTCGGCGTCTGCGAGCACGTTGACCGTGTAGGGATTCTGCACACCGCAGGCGTCCAGGATCTGGATCGCCAGCTGCGAGAAGCCGCACTGCGGGAGCTGCGGGGTGCCCTTCATGTAGAGCACGACGCGATGTCCCGTCACCTGGTCCTTGATTCTCTGTTGGATATCCATGCTGGTCATTTTACCTTCCCGCCCGTGACTCTGGGGATGCGTGCCAGATCGGGCCAATTCTCGATCTCTTCAAGTCCCGCCAGGTCGAGCAGCTCGCGAACCGCTCGTTCCTGCCCCATGCCGTGCTCGAGCAGCAGTCGCCCTCCTGTCACGAGATGGCCCGGCGCGGCGCGGGCAATTTCCCTGATCTCATCAAGGCCATCGCTTCCTCCGATGAGGGCATCCATCGGCTCGAAGTGCAAGTGCGCCAAGTGGCGATCGTTTGCCGCGACATAGGGCGGGTTGGCCACGATGAGGTCGAAGCGCTCGCCCGCAAGCGGCTCGAGCCAGCGGCCGTGCCGGAACTCGACCTCCAGGCCATGCTTCACTGCGTTGCGCTGCGCTACAGCGAGCGCGGCCGCGCTCGAGTCGGTTGCGACCACGTGCGCCTTCGGCCGCTGGCGCTTGATCGCGAGCGCGATCGCGCCGCTGCCGGTACCCAGGTCGGCGATCGACGAGAACTCGAGCTGCAGCGCGAGATCCACCAGCAGCTCGGTCTCCGGCCGCGGGATGAGCACCGCCGGATTGACCGTGAGGCTCAGGCCGTAGAACTCCTTGTGGCCGACGATGTAGGCCACGGGTTCCCCGTTGCCGCGGCGAAGCGTGAACTGAAGAAATCTTTTTTTCACATCGGACGGCAGCTCGCGTTCCGGATGCGCCAGCACGCTTGCCTGGGAAAACCCCGCTGCCTCGGCGAGAAGCAGGCGCGCTTCGCGCGCGTCGATCCCGCTGGCGCTGAGGGCTTCCTGTACCGTCAAGCCGCTTCTTCGGCGAGCTGCGCGAGCTGCTCGGCCTGCTGCTCGGCCGAGAGCGCGCCGATCAGCTCGTCGAGCTCGCCGTCCATGATGCGGTCGATCTTGTAGAGCGTGAGGTTGATGCGGTGGTCGGTGACGCGGCCCTGCGGAAAGTTGTAGGTGCGGATGCGCTCTGAGCGGTCGCCAGAGCCGATCAGGAGCTTGCGCGTCGAGGCGGTCTTGGCCTGCTGCTCGCGCAGCTGCTTGTCGCGGATGCGCGCCGCGAGCACGCCGAGCGCCTTCTCGCGGTTCTTGTGCTGCGAGCGCGAGTCCTGGCACTCGACCACGATCCCGGTCGGCAGGTGGGTGACGCGGATCGCCGACTCGGTCTTGTTGACGTGCTGGCCGCCGGCGCCCGAGGCGCGAAACGTGTCGACGCGCAACTCCGCGGGGTTCAGCACCACCTCGTCGAGCGCATCGGCTTCCGGAAGGACGGCCACGGTGCACGCCGAGGTATGGATGCGGCCCTGCGCTTCGGTTTCCGGAACGCGCTGCACGCGATGCCCGCCGGACTCGAACTTGAGCCTGGAGTAGGCGCCCTGGCCGACGATCTTCGCGATCACTTCCTTGTAGCCGCCGAGCTCGGAGGGGCTCTCCGAGATGATCTCGGCCTGCCAGCCCTGCCGCTCGGCGTAACGCGTGTACATGCGGAACAGGTCGGCGGCGAAGAGCGCCGACTCGTCGCCGCCGGCGCCGGCGCGGATCTCGAGGAAGATATTGCGCTCGTCGTTCGGGTCCCTGGGCAGCAACGCCTTCTGCAGATCGGCCTCGAGCTTCTCCATGCTCGCGCGCGCCGCCTTGAGCTCGTCGTCGGCGAACGACCTCATCGCGGCGTCGGCGGCCATCTCCCTGGCGGCCTCGGCATCGCGCTCCGCCTGGCGGAAGCGCTCGTAGAGCGCGACGATGCCGGTCAGCTCGGAATGCTCCCGCGAGAGCTTCCTGAACTGCTCGAGGTCCCGCGTCGCCCCCTCCGCGGCCAGCAGGCCGTTGAGGTCCTCCAGGCGCCCGACCAGGCTGTCGAGCTTGGTGCGCAGCGTAGGCTTCACTTGACGCGGAACAGGCGCGCCAGCGTATCGGCGAGGGCGCGGCGCTCGTCGCCGGCAGCGTCGTTCAGCGCCTGCGTGGGGCCGTGCATCAGCTTGTTGGTGAGCGCCTGCGACAGCGATTCGAGCACGCGCGCCGCGTCCTCGCCGCGCTGCAGGAGCTTCAGCGCCCGCTCCACCTCGCCGCGCCGCGCGTGGTCGGCATGCTCGCGCAGCGCGCGGATCAGCGGCACGCTCTCGCGCGCCTGCATCCAGTGCATGAACTGGCCGACCTGCGACTCGATGATCGCCTCGGCCTGGTCGACCGCCGAGCGGCGCGCATCGAGGTTCAGCGACACGATCTCCGCCAGGTCGTCCACCGTATAGAGGAATACGTCGTCGAGCTCGCCCACCTCGGGCTCGATATCGCGCGGCACGGCGAGATCGACCATGAACATCGGCCGCCGGCGCCGCGCGCGCAGCGCGCGCTCGACCAGCCCCTTGCCGAGGATCGGCAGCGACGAGGCGGTGGAGGAGACGACGATGTCGTGTTCGTGCAGGTGCTCGGCCAGCGACTTCAGCTCGATCGAGCGGCCGTTGAAGCGGTGCGCGAGACGCGCCGCGCGCTCGAGCGTGCGGTTCGCGACCGTGAGGCGCGCCGGGCCCTGCGCGGCGAAGTGCGTCGCGCACAGCTCGACCATTTCGCCGGCGCCGATGAACAGCACGTTCTGGTCTTTCAGGCTCGGGAAGATGCGGGCCGCGAGCTTCACGGCCGCCGTGGCCATGGAAACGCTGTTTGCGCCCACGCGAGTGGTCGAGCGTACTTCCTTCGCGACGGCGAACGAGCGCTGGAAGAGCTTGTGCAGCACCGTGCCGAGCGTGCCGGCCGACTCCGCGGCGCGCGCCGCCTCCTTCATCTGGCCGAGGATCTGCTGCTCGCCGAGCACCATCGAGTCCAGGCCCGAAGCGACCCGGAACGCATGACGTACCGCCTGTTCCTTGTGGAAGGTATAAAGGTACGAGGCGAGCTCGCCGGGGCCCAGGCGGTGATACTGCGCGAGCCACGCGGCGACGGCCTGCGGTTGCTCGCTCGAGACGTACAGCTCGGTGCGGTTGCACGTCGAAAGGATCGCCGCCTCCTGGGCGAGGCCGCGCTTCATCTCGGCGAGCGCCTCGCGCAGGCGCTCGACGTGGAACACCACGCGCTCGCGTACCGCGAGCGGAGCTGTCTGATGGTTCAGGCCGAGAGCATAGAGTGACATGCGCGTGACACGGTCAGCCGCCGGAGCGAGCGTAAGTCCGTAAATTATAGGCGCTATAATGCCCTCCGCATGAGCACGCTTGCCCGCATCCAGGATCTCGCCGCGAAGGAGTTCTCCATCGACCCGAAGAGCCTCGACCCGCATGCGCAGCTCGACACGCTCGGCATCGACTCGCTCAGCTTCATCGAGTTCATGTTCAAGGTCGAGGAGGAGTTCGGCGTCAGCGTTTCCGACGAGAACCTGAAGGGCATCAAGACTCTCGCCGACCTCGAGCGTCACATCGTCGACGCGCTCGCCGCCGCCGGCAAGGGTTGAGCCGATCGAGGATGGCCGCACGCCGCGTCGCGGTCACCGGGGCTGGCGTCGTTTCTCCCCTCGGCAAATCGCTGGCCGAATTCCACGCGGCGCTCGCGGAAGGGCGCTCCGGCATCCGCCGCCTGCCCGAGAGCCTGGCGCAAGGCTCGGGCGTGCAGGTCGGCGCACTGGTCGACTGGAATCCTGCGCCGCTGTTCAACGAAGCCGAGGCGGTGAATATCGACCGCGTGTCGCAGTTCGCGCTGGCCGCCGCGGCCCAGGCGCTCGCCGCGAGCCGCCTGGATCTGTCGGCGGCAGACCGCGACCGCATCGGCGTGTACTGGGGCACCGGCATGGGCGGCGCGCATACGCTCGAGGGCGCCTACAAGCACGTCTACGGCGCCGGAGAGTGGCGCGTGCGCCCGCTGACCGTGGTGATGGCGATGAACAACGCCGCCGGCTCGAACGTCGCCGTGCGGCACGGCCTGCGCGGGCCGTTCGCCAATTTCTCGACCGCGTGCTCGTCCTCGGCCATGGCGCTCGGCGAGGCGATGCGCAGCATCATGGCCGGCCGCGCCGACGCGATCGTCGCCGGCGGTGCCGAGGCGCTGCTGACGCCGGGCACTCTCGCCGCGTGGCAGGCGCTGCGAACGCTTGCCCCCGCTGATGCCGCCGATCCGGCGGCGAGCTGCAAGCCGTTCGACAAGCGCCGCGCGGGCCTGGTGCTCGGCGAGGGCGCGGCGGCATTCGTGCTCGAAGAAGAGTCGCGGGCGCGCGCGCGCGGCGCGCCGATCCACGCGCTTCTGACCGCGTACGGCAACTCCTGCGACGCGGCGCATATGTCGCGCCCGGACCGGGACGGGCAAGTCCGGGCGATGCGCGAGGCGCTCATCGAAGCGGGCCTCGAGCCCAACGCGATCGGCTACATCAACGCCCACGGCACCGCGACTGCGGTCGGCGATGTCGTCGAGGCCGAGGCGATCAACGTCGTGTTCGGAGCCGCCGCCAGCGACGTGCCGGTCAGCTCGACCAAGTCGCTGCACGGCCACCTGCTCGGCGGCGCCGGCGCGCTCGAGTTCGCGGTGGCGCTTCTCGCTCTCGAGAAAGGCGTCCTCGCGCCGACCGCCTTTCTCGAGCAGCCGGACCCGGCCTGCCGCGTGCGCCACGTGCGCCTGCGCGCCGAGCGCGTCGCCCCGCCGCGCGCGGTGATGTCCAACTCCTTCGCCTTCGGAGGTTCCAACGTGGTGCTCATCGCGGAGCGCGCCTGATGGCTGAAACCACCATCCGCACGCTGGTCTGCAGCGTCATGTTCCTGGACATCGTCGACTATTCGAAGCGCTCGGTCGGCGACCAGCAGCACGCGAAGCAGATGTTCAACGAGCTCCTCGCGCGCGCCCTCGAGCCCGTGCCGCCACGCGACTTCATCGTGCTCGACACCGGCGACGGCGCCGCGATCGCCTTCCTCGGCGACCCGGAGGACGCTCTCTCCGTGGGAATCGCGGTGCGCAAAAACATCGCCTCGCTCCCGCCCGACATTCTCTCGGCGCGCATGGGGATCAACCTGGGGCCGGTCAGGCTGGTCTGGGACATCAACGCGCAGATGAACATCCTTGGCGACGGCATCAACGTGGCGCAGCGGGTGATGAGCTTTGCCAAGCCCGGGCAGTTGCTTGCCTCCCGCTCCTTTTACGAGGTGGTGTCGCACCTCTCGAGGGACTACGCGAGCCTGTTTACCGTTCTTGGCACCCGCACCGACAAGCACGTGCGCGAGCATGAGGTGTATGCGGTTGCCGAGGGCGCCCGCCTCGAGCGCTCGGCCGACACGCCGCGGCGCAGCAAGGGCCCTCGCGCCTCCGACCCCGACGAGACCAACCTCGACCTCTTTTCCACCGAGGATTCACCCATCGTCGAGCACGGCACCAGGAAAGCGCGCCACGAAAAGACCGCCGCAGCGCCGGCCAAGATCTTCGAGGCCGGAGCGAACCTGATCGTGTCCGGGTCCAGCAAGGCGTCGGTCGAAGAAGCGCTGGACCGGCTCGCCAAGGGCGGCGCCGAGGTCATCTCGCACATCACCCAGGTGGGCGACAAGTGGATGGCCTCGTGCACCAACCCGAAGGTGAACGTGGCGGCCTGCAAGGTCGAGGTGGCGGGGCTGATGCGCATCATCACCGGGCCGACTCGCGAAGCGGTGGATGAAAAGGTGCGCGACCTGGTGCAGTTCGGCGCGGTGCTGGTCAGCGACATCGAGCTCAACGATGGCGTCTGGACTGCCGTCTGCGACACCGGGGGACGCAGCCGCTAGTGTCAACTTTCGTGCGCGGCATGCCCGGTTGTCCTCCAGAGGATATGGTGATCGTTAGATCGATCGATGCGTGCCCTGATTTCTATCCGCTGGTTCTTAATGAGTCTCCTCTTGGAGGTAGCGCTCCGAGGCATCCTTTTGGGCGCTTTATTCAAGAAACCTCGCTAGGCGCTTGAGGTGTTGGTGGCCAAGGGCGGAATCGAACCACCGACACAAGGATTTTCAGTCCTCTGCTCTACCAACTGAGCTACTTGGCCGTGCCGGAAGCGCGGCGTAACAGGAACCGCGCTTTTGGAAAGGCGCGGATTATATCAAGCGCCTGGTTTCTCGAGGCTGTAGCCCAGCCCGCGCACCGTGACGATGCGCACGCCGCCGGGCTCGAGTTTCCTGCGCAGGCGATGGACGTAGACCTCGATGGCATTCGGCGACACCTCTTCGCCCCATTCGCACAGATGCGACACCAGCTGGTCCTTGGACAGCATGCGGCCGGAGCGCTGCAGGAAGAGCTCGAGCAGGCCGACTTCGCGCGCCGAGAGCTCGAGCGGCTCGCCGTTCAGCCGGGCGACGCGCCCTACCTGGTCGTACGTCAGAGCGCCATGGCGCAGGACCGGCGGACCGCCGGACAGGCCGCGGCGCGTAAGCGCGCGCACGCGCGCTTCCAGCTCGGCCAGATCGAATGGCTTGGCGAGGTAGTCGTCGGCGCCCGTGTCGAGGCCGCGCACGCGATCGCTCACCGCGTCGAACCCGGTGAGGATCAGCACCGGCAGGCGCGACTCGCGAGCGCGCAGGCGCTTGAGGACGTCGAGACCCGATCTCCTCGGCAGACCGAGGTCGAGAATCAGCAGGTCAAACGCGTGGGCGGCGAGAGCGCAATCGGCCTCCACGCCGTTTTTCACCCAATCAACCGCATAGCCCGATTGACGAAGCGAGTGCAGAACGGCGTCGGCCAGGATCGCGTCGTCTTCCGCGACGAGTATCCGCATGCCTCCTCCTTGCAGGGACGAGTGTAATGAAAAAGGGCGCCCGGGGGCGCCCTTTTCCAGCTCCTGGGAGCTTGACTGCGTTACATGTCCATGCCGCCCATGCCGCCCATGTCGGGCATGCCGTGGCCATGGCCGCCTGCCTTCTTCTCTTCCACCAATTCCGCAACCATCGCATCGGTGGTGAGCATCAGGCCGGCAACGGACGAGGCGTTCTGCAGCGCAAAGCGCACCACCTTGGTCGGGTCGATCACGCCCATCTGCACGAGATCGCCGAACTCCTCGGTCTGCGCGTTGAAGCCGAAGTTGCCCTTGTCCTCGAGCACCTTGTTGAGCACCACGGAAGCCTCGGCGCCGGTGTTGTCGACGATCTGACGCAGCGGCTCCTCCAGCGCGCGCATCACGATCTTGATGCCGGCTTCCTGGTCCTGGTTCTCCCCCTTGAGCCTGCCGTTGAGCGCCTGGCGCGCGCGCAGGTAGGCAACACCGCCGCCCGGTACGATGCCTTCTTCGACCGCCGCGCGGGTCGCATGCAGCGCGTCCTCGACGCGGGCCTTCTTCTCCTTCATCTCGACTTCGGTCGCGGCTCCGACCTTGATCACCGCGACGCCGCCGGCGAGCTTCGCCACGCGCTCCTGCAGCTTCTCCTTGTCGTAATCGCTGGTCGCCTCTTCGATCTGCACGCGGATCTGCTTCACGCGGGCCTCGATCTGCTTCTTGTCGCCGGCGCCGTCGATGACGGTGGTGTTTTCCTTGCCGGCTTCGACCTTCTTAGCGCGGCCGAGGTCCTTCAGCGTGGCGTTCTCGAGCTTGAGGCCGAGCTCCTCGCTGATCACCGTGCCGCCGGTGAGAACGGCCATGTCTTCGAGCATCGCCTTGCGGCGGTCGCCGAAGCCCGGCGCCTTCACGGCGCAGGTCTTCAGGATGCCGCGGATGTTGTTCACCACCAGCGTGGCGAGCGCCTCGCCCTCGACTTCCTCGGCGATGAGCAGCAGCGGCTTGCCGGCCTTGGCGACCTGCTCGAGGATCGGCAGCAGCTCGCGGATCGACGAGATCTTCTTGTCGTAGAGCAGGATGTACGGATCCTCGAGCACGCAGATCTGCTTCTCGGGGTTGTTGATGAAGTAAGGCGAGAGATAGCCGCGGTCGAACTGCATGCCCTCGACCAGGTCGAGCTCGTTCTCGAGCGATTTGCCGTCCTCGACGGTGATCACGCCTTCCTTGCCGACCTTGTCCATCGCATCGGAGATGATCTTGCCGATGTCGAAATCGGCGTTCGCCGAGATGGCGCCGACCTGCGCGATCTCCTTGGAGGTGGTGCAGGGCTTGGAGATCTTCTTCAGCTCCTCGACCACGCCGAGCACGGCCTTGTCGATGCCGCGCTTCAGGTCCATCGGGTTCATGCCGGAGGCGACGAACTTCATGCCCTCGCGCACGATCGCCTGGGCCAGGACCGTCGCGGTCGTAGTGCCGTCACCGGCCACGTCGGAGGTCTTGGAGGCGACTTCCTTCACCATCTGCGCGCCCATGTTCTCGAACTTGTCCTTCAGCTCGATCTCCTTGGCCACCGACACGCCGTCCTTGGTGACGGTCGGCGCGCCGAACGAGCGCTCTAGGACGACGTTGCGGCCCTTCGGCCCCAGCGTCACTTTCACGGCGTCGGCCAGGATGTTCAACCCATGGACCATCTTGGCGCGCGCGCCTTCGTGGAAACGGACTTCTTTTGCTGGCATTGTTGCTTTCTCCTGTACTCGAAATTGGTTGGCGGTTACGCGCCTTCGATGACGCCCATGATGTCTTCCTCGCGCATCACGAGCAGCTCGTCACCCTTGACCTTGACGGTCTGCCCGGAGTACTTGCCGAACAGCACTCTGTCGCCGGGCTTGACATCGAGCGGGATCAGCTTGCCCGAGTCATCCTTCTTGCCCTTGCCCACGGCGACGATCTCGCCCTGGTCAGGCTTCTCGGCTGCGGTGTCCGGGATAACGATGCCACCTGCGCTCTTGCGCTCCTCTTCGATGCGCTTGACGATCACGCGGTCGTGCAACGGACGGATTTTCATGCGAAATTCCCCATATAAAAATGATGGATTACAATGGCTTGCATGCCACAAGCCGGAATTTGCGGACCCTGAGCGCGGTGATTAGCACTCAACTGGGTCGAGTGCTAATAATAATGTCAAACCGCGTCAGTTTCAAGAGCTGTTCTCAAATTAAAGGCCGAGCTCCCTCCACAGCGAGTCCACGCGGCGTTTCACCACCGGGTCCATGACGATCGGCCGGCCCCAGCGCCGCGCCGTCTCGCCAGGCCATTTTGCCGTAGCGTCGATACCCATCTTCGAGCCGAGGCCTGAGACCGGGCTGGCGAAGTCGAGGTAATCGATCGGCGTGTTCTCCGCGATCAGGCTGTCGCGCGCCGATCCACCCGCGTGGTGATCGCCCAGATGACTTCCTTCCAGTCGCGTACGTCGATGTCGTCGTCGCAGACGATGATGAACTTGGTGTACATGAACTGCCGCAGGTAGCTCCAGATGCCGAACATCACGCGCTTCGCGTGCCCGGGGTACTGCTTGTTCATGCTCACCACCGCGAGCCGGTACGAGCAGCCTTCCGGCGGCAGATGGAAGTCGACGATCTCGGGGAATTGCTTGGTGAGCAGGGGCACGAACAGCTCGTTCAACGCGATGCCGAGCATGGCCGGCTCGTCGGGCGGCTTGCCTGTATAGGTCGAGTGATAAATCGGCGAGCGACGCATGGCAAGGCGCTCTACCGTCAGCACGGGGAAGCGCTCGACCTCGTTGTAGTAGCCGGTATGGTCGCCGTGCGGGCCCTCGTCCGCGGTCTCGCCGGGATGGATCACGCCTTCCAGCACGATCTCCGCGCTGGCCGGCACCTGCAGATCGCTGCCCAGGCATTTCACGAGCTCGGTGCGCGCGCCGCGCAGCAGCCCCGCGAACTGGTATTCGCCGAGCGTATCGGGCACCGGCGTCACGGCAGCGAGCATCGTCGCAGGATCGGCGCCAAGCGCCACGGCCACCGGGAATGGGGAGCCGGGGCTCGCCAGCTGGTGATCACGGAAGTCGAGCGCACCGCCGCGATGCGCGAGCCAGCGCACGATGACGCGGTTTCGCCCGATCACCTGCTGGCGGTAGATGCCGAGGTTCTGCCGCTTCTTCTGGGGACCGCACGTGACGGTGAGACCCCAGGTGATGAGCGGCCCGGCGTCGCCGGGCCAGCAGTGCTGGACCGGCAGGCGCGCGAGATCGACGTCGTTTCCCTCGCGCACGGTCTCGTAGCAGGGCGCCGAGGAGCGCTCCTTCGGCGCCATGTCGAGCAGCTTCTTGAAGAGCGGGAATTTCTCCCACAGGTCGCGCAGGCCCTTGGGCGGCTCGGGCTCCTTCAAGTACGCGAGCAGCTTGCCGACTTCGCGCAACTCGCCCGGGCGCTCGACGCCCATTGCCGCCGCAATGCGCGCGACGCTGCCGAATAGATTGGCGAGCACCGGGATGTCATGCCCGGCGGGCCGCTCGAAGAGCAGCGCCGGGCCGCCGGCGCGCAGCACGCGATCGCAGATCTCGGTCATCTCGAGCCGCGGGGAGACTTCCGCGCCGATGCGCCTGAGCTGACCCTTCGCTTCCAGCTGCGAAAGGAATTCTCTCAGGTCCGCGTAGCTCACCGCCTGAGAACCATCACGCACGCCACGACCCGCTCGCTGAGCGCCTCGGCGAAATCCAGCAAGCGGGAATCGCGGCCGCGGATCGGGTACACCCGCTCGACTCCGGCGAGCGTCAGTGTGAGCGTGGTGCTGCCCAGCCAGCCGAGCACCCCCAGCGCGATGCCGCCGAGCACGACGACCATGGCGAGCAACGGCAGCGCATTGGCGAAGGCCTCGATCACCCGGAAAAAGCCCTGCAGCGCGCGCCCCACGCCCTGCGTCCCACCCGCCGCCAGTTCCGCCGCGGCACCGCCGGCGAACGCGGCGAGCGGCGTGGCGATGCCGAGCAGCAGGAGCGCGATGATCACCAGGGCGGCGCCCCAGCCGAGCTTGCGCTCATCGCGCTCGAACGCCACGCGCACCGAGGCGATGCTGGCGAGCGGCAGCGTCTCGAGATGCGCGTAGCCGCGGTGCACGAGGCAGTTCGGATAAAGCGTCAGATGCGTCCCGCGCAGGCCGCCGGCCGCAAAATCGAAGCGCGTGATCGCCGGGCCGGCGTCGCTCATCGCCACGGCTGATTGAAGGAGTAGCTCAAGACGATTCCGGCGAAGATCGCGCAGCCGACCCAGCTACTGTGGCGGAAGGCCTTGAAGCAGCCCTCCCGGGTGCGGCCGCGGATCAGGAACCAATGATAGACCATCATCGCGCCGGCGACGGCCAGACCTGCGGAATACGGCCAGTCCAGCCGCAGCATCACGCCGAGCACCGCAAGGGCCGCGAGCATGGCGGCATAGCCGGCCATGACGGCGGCGACGTCCCATCGACCAAGCGTGAGCGCCGAGGTGCGAAGGCCGAGTCTTGCGTCGTCCTCACGATCGACCATCGCGTACTCGGTATCGTAGGCGAACGAATAGAACACGTTGGCGGCGAGCAGCAGCCAGCATTCCGCGGGCAACCGGTTCTGGATCGCGGCATAGGCCATCGGGATGCCGAAGCCGAACGCGACGCCGAGATAGGCCTGGGGCAGCGCGAAGAAGCGCTTGGTGAACGGGTAGCTGGCAGCGATCGCGACCGCCACGAACGACAGCAGGATCGCGCGCCAATTCAGAAACAGCACCAAGCCAAAAGCGCCCAGCGCGAGCACTGCCGCTACCACCAGCGCCTCCCGCGGCTCGATCTCCCGCGCGGCGAGCGGCCGCGCGCGCGTGCGCTCCACCTGCGGATCGAAGCTGCGATCGGCGTAGTCGTTGATCGCGCAGCCGGCCGAGCGCATGAGCAGCGTGCCGACGACGAAGATCATGACGATGTCGAGCCGGGGCGCGCCGTACGAGGCAAGCCACACCGCCCACAGCGTCGGCCAGAGCAGCAGCAGCGTGCCGATCGGCTTGTCGAGCCGGATCAGCCGCTCATAGGCATCCAGGCGCCTGGCGATGAACGCAGAATCCATGCCGGAAGCATAACTCACGCGTAGGTCAGGTCCTGCCTCGATCCCAGCCAGC
>Ga0209238_1000337_pt1 | contig 16115 bp, 12 predicted proteins | sample GraSoi013_1_20cm_FD_185823 | JGI IMG/M metagenome (GOLD analysis project Ga0209238, IMG submission 185823) | Grasslands soil microbial communities from the Angelo Coastal Reserve, California, USA - Sample 10_02_2013_1_20cm (SPAdes) (version 2) | ecosystem: Environmental > Terrestrial > Soil >...
AGAATTTGTTCCTAAGTCTTGCGCGTCTGCCAGTTCCGCCACTCCCGCAGTGGTGGCTCTATTCTACAAGCTTGAGATGCGGAGCTCCAATGGGATTTGGAGCCAGCCGCTACAAAACTGGGAGGTTTTGATACGAATTTCCGGGATGAAACACTAGAACCGGTAGCAGGCCGCGCGAAGGGGCAAGTGTTGGTGCTGGATTCGACGAGGGGGTAGGGGCATAATACCGTCGTCGAGAGTAGAACTGCTTGGCCAGTCTCTCGCCAGGCCGATGCGCCGATGCTAGGCGCGGGCTCCAGCCGACGCTGCGAACGAGGGCAGCGGCATGATCATTCAAGAGCAAGGCGATCATCTGATCGTGATTCGCCAGACGGACCACGCGATTCTGTCGGGGTATTTTGCGCGCGAAGCAGGCAACGAGAATTTTGCCCGGCCCGAGCCCCTGGAATCATTCCAACTTGCCGCCACCGAGCACGACAATGGGTGGAACGAGTGGGAACTCCAGCCGCGCATCGATCCCGTCACCTTCTTGCCGTACAGCTTCATGTCGGTGCCAACGCAGGAGCACATCGACCTCTATCAGCGGGGCATCGAACGCGTTGTAAAAGTGGACCGTTACGCCGGCCTGCTCGTCAGCATGCACTGCGCGGGACTGTACGATCGGACGCGCGCCACCATGCCGGGATTCTCGGCGAAGTATGTAAAGACGCAGGAAGCCGCCGTTGTAAATGATTTCCTGCAAAGGTTGCGGCTGCAACAATTGCGGCTAAAAGTGGACCTGCGGGCGGACCCCGCGACAAAAGATTTTGCGGACGAAAAATGGGTGCAAGCCAACGCGCAGAGGCTCGAAGCGCTGGACCGCCTCTCCCTTTACTTTTGCCTGGGCCCGCTGGGGCCGGCCACGATCGACGCTGTGCCGGCCAATTACCAGGGCAATGAAGTGGATTGGGATCTGCAGCCGGAGGAAAATAACGGAGCTACGCTGGAACCCTATCCTTTCCGCCGCGATCCGCTGGAAATCAGCATTCTGGCGCGGCGAATTCCAAAGGGCCGGTATGCGGACAGTCTAGACCTTCAGAAGGCGCTGGCCCAGGCGCCGTACTTCGGACAGAAATTTACGCTGCGGGCGGGCGGCACACGGATGCAAGCACGCGTCGCCGGCATCTGAACATGCCGGCTGGCGCCCTGCGTTTCAAACGCGGTTAGTCGCTAGACGCCGGTGCGCGTGGCGCGCTCGATTCCTTCCGCGATTCGCATAATGAGCAACGCCAGCTCGAGGAACAAGCGAGTAATCAGAATGCCCACGAACAAAGACACGATTCCCGCGACGAGATTGATTAGCGCATCCGCAGGAGATTGCTGATAACCGAGCACCACGCGAGCGACGACGAAGATGCCACCGCCGATGATGCCGATCACATACAGCAGCTTGACGAGATTGCGAAGGAGCGAATGATGGAATGCGAAATCGAATAGTCCCGCAAAGAAATTCTTTTCTTCGGGCATGCGGCCTCCTAAGCACACAAATTACTTTTGATTGCTGGGGTAATAGAGTTAGTAAAGCCATTCCGCGCTGGAAGTCAAGTGAATCGGCTGCGCCTAATTGGCCATGGAGTCCGTCGCGGGAAATGCACGAAGTCGAAATGAAATGGCAGCAATCCTTTCCTCTTGACAATCCCGCCGGCCACGTACATCTTGGTTGGCTTCGTCGCGCTTCCATGCGAATCGTGTGGAGTCGAAGAGGCGAACTCGCTCACCTATGACCAAGGTTAGGCTCTGTTTTCACGATCGCTGTTTTGATGGCACCGCTTCGGCCGCTCTCTTTTACAGGTTTTATCGCGAGAGATTTGACCAGACAGCGGACTTCGGTTTTACTGGGATGACGCACCGCGCGGCGCAGCCCTGGGAAGCAGGCCTCTTCGACGGCGACGAAAATGTAATTGTTGATTTCAAGTTTTCTAATTCACCGAAAGTGACGTGGTGGTTCGACCATCATCAAAGCGCGTTTCTGACGCCGGCCGACGCTGAACAATTCCGCAAACAGCCTGGTCCGCACATGTTTTACGAACCGGACTATAAATCCTGCACCAAGCTGATTGCCACCATCGCGAAGAAAAAATTTGGGTTCGATATCAAACCGCTTGCGGACTTGATTCATTGGGGAGACATCATCGACGGCGCGCAATATCCCACGCCGCAATCAGCCGTCGAGCTCGCGGAGCCGGCGACGCAACTGGCGTTGGTGATCGAAGCGGCGCCGGAAAATGGCCTGCCGGCAAAGATTATTCCGGAACTGGCGTACCGTCCGCTGAGCGAAATGGTGAAGCTGCCGCTGGTGGCCAAACATCTGGGACCGCTTCTCGAACGGCATCGCAAATCGATTGAAATCCTGCGTGAGCGCATCGAGGCTCGCGACGGCGTTATTTTTTTTGACGTCAGCGACCTGGATCTTGAGGGCTACAACAAGTTCATTCCATACCTGCTGCACCCGGAATGCGTGTATTCCGTCAGCGTTAGCGCTTCCGCGGTGCGCGCGAAAGTTTCGCTGGGCACGAACCCGTGGAATCAGGCCGCCGCGAATCAGAACCTGGCTTCACTCGCGGAAAAATTTGGCGGCGGGGGCCATCCGCGCGTCTCTGCAATCTCGTTCGAACCTGGTGATTTGCAGCGCGCGCGCGAAGTTGCACGCGGCCTGGCGTCCACGCTGCGCGCATAATAAAACACATTTCGCGGAGCCACGCCTGATTCCTGCTGTTCGACAAAATTGTTTGTCCCATGTAAAATTCCAAACTGTCACCCTGGACCGGTAGCTCAATGGTAGAGCAGCTGACTCTTAATCAGCGGGTTGGAGGTTCGAGTCCTCCCCGGTTCACCATCATTCCCTCTTGACTTCCTCAACTCGCTTCTTCGCCGGAACTGCAGCTGGCATGTGATGCGAAATTGTGGTTCATTCTTGGTTTGCAACCCAATTAGTTTGTGAAATAGAGAGCTTTAACGCTCTGTTGCGCTTACGAGAGGCGCGTTGCTCACGCCGGAACCGCATTGGTAGTGTCGATTCCTACTCCTGCGCTGGTACAATCTTGGTGTTGTGGATAGGCCGAGACGACGGCCATGGGCGCACGTCAAAACGCTAAAGGCGGGAAATTGCCAGCCACTGTGCTGCGGAGGATAGACCGAAGGCGTGATTCTCGGCGAGGGCTAAGCTACCTCGTTCCCTCCTTAGTGTTGGCTGCGGTATTAGCCGGTGGGTGTTCGAAGGCCCATACGACTAGCGTTTTGGGGGATGCGGCGCACCCTACCCCCGTTCACTTCTACACCGTAGCTGAGGAGACAGCGCGGAGGCGCATCCAGGCGGTGGGCTCGCTCTACGCGTTTGAAGAGAGCACGCTGAGTTCGCAAGTGGAAGGCCGCGTGGCCCAAGTGCTTGCCGCTGTGGGCGACCATGTCAAAGCAGGCCAGGCGCTCATCATACTCGACCCGCAAGAATTGCAATTTGAAGTGGACCGCCAGCGGGGCCTGGTAACCCAAGTGCGCGCGCAACTAGGCATCGGCCCGAACGATCCCCCGCCGACTGATCCAAAAAAGATTGCCTCCGTGCAACGCGCGGAAGCGGACTTGTTTGACGCCGATCACAAATACGGCCGCGCGCAACAAATGTACAAAGACAATCTGATCTCGCAGCAGCAACTTGACGAAGCTGCGAGCCGCTTCCAGAGCACCAAGGCAACTTACACCGTTGCCCTACAGGAAGTCGATCGGCTGAAGGCCCTGTTGATTTCCAGTGAAGCCAGCGAGAAGCTGGCCGAAAAAAAGCTCGCTGACGCGGCCATTCGCGCGCCATTTCCCGGCGCCATCAAAACGCGGAACGTGCATGCCGGTGAGTATGTGAAAGTGCAAAGTCCGGTAATGGTGCTGGTTCGAACGGACCGCCTGCGCGCGCGTCTGGCCGTGCCGGAACGGTGGGCAGGGTGGGTGCGGGACGGCGCCACGGTCGATCTGCACGTGGAAGCGTTTCCCGGCGAAACCTTTCAGGGAAAAATCTCGCGCATCAATCCGGTGGTAGAGCAGGATTCGCGCACCTTCGAGGCCGAGGCGCTCCTAACCAATCTCGATGGAAGGCTGAAACCCGGTTTCTTTCTGCAAGCGTCCATTCCCAGCGAGAAAGAAGAGAAAACCATTTTTCTTCCCGAACGAGCTGTGAATTATCGCTACGGCGTTTACAAGGTTTTTCTGCTGAACGGCAATCGCGTTTCGGAGCATCAGATTCGCCCCGCGGGCCAGACCGAAGACGAACATGGGCGCCGTTTTGAGGTCGCCGAGGGGCTGAAGCCGGGCGACAAGGTGGCCGTGGCCATTTCCGGTGATTTGCGCGAGGGCTCCATCGTTCGAGAACAGCCTGAAGGGACAGCACCGGCTGCGAAGTAACCCCAGCGTGAAAAGTAAGTACGTCCATTTTGCAAAGATGAACTGATGAATCGATGAAACTCGCCGAAACCTGCGTAAAGTATCCCGTCTTCACGGTGATGCTGATTGCGTTCCTCGTGACGCTTGGCGTGTTTTCCTACAGAGGTTTGGCCGTCGACCTTTTTCCCAAAGCCGACCCCGCAACAGTAAACGTGGAAGTCAGGCTGCCGGGAGCGACCCCTGAAGAGGTCGTTACAGGTGTGGTCCTGCCTCTGGAAGATGCCATCTCTTCTGTGAGCGGCATTGACGAAATCACCGTCTATTCCTTCGAAGGCTTCGCCGATATTACCTGCACGTTTGTCCTTGAACGGGACATCGAGGGCGCTGCGCAGGACATCCGTGAAAAAGTTGCCGGAGCGATTGACCGGCTGCCGCGTGACACTCTTCCTCCCATTATCACCAAGCTGGATCCGCAGTCTGATCCGATCATGACGCTTCTCGTCAGTGGCCCTATGAGCCGACGCGAGCTGACCGAAATTGCCGACAAGCAGGTGCGTCGCGCCATTCAAGCCGTGGATGGAGTTGGCAGCGTCGATCTCAATGGCGGACAGGGCCGCCAGATCCGAGTTCTGCTGGACGCCCAAAAACTCACGTCGCACAACTTCACGGTCCTTGATGTTCGGTCAGCGTTGCAACGCGAAAACATTGAAGCGCCGGGCGGGCGCATGATCACCGGTCCTCAGGAACTGGGGCTGCGCACTCTGGGGCGAGTCACGTCCGCGGAACAATTCGGCGAAATCGTGATCGGGACACGTGGCGGCACGCCGGTACGCATCCACGATGTAGCGCAAGTCGAAGACGGCGCACAGGAACTGCGAACCTGGTCGGCACTTTTTCGAAAGGGCGCCGCGGCACAAGACGTTGTCGCCATTCAGGTCCTGCGGCAATCGGGCGCCAACACTGTGCGCGTGGCCGACGACGTCAGAAGCAAGCTTACGGAATTGCGTGCTCAGCTGCCGCCCGGCGTGCAACTTCAAGTGGTCCACGATATCTCCGACTTCATCAAGGCTTCCGTGCATTCGCTGATTGAACACCTGATTTTTGGCAGCGTTCTGGCAAGCATGGTTGTCTGGCTCTTCATTCGAAATTGGCGTGCGGTGCTGATTGCGGCCGTAACCATTCCCGCTTCCATCATTGCGACTTTTACGTTGATGCGCGGCATGGACTTTTCCCTGAACAACATAACGCTCCTGGCGTTGACGCTAGCCGTTGGAATCGTGATCGACGATGCCATCATCGTCCTCGAAAACATTTTCCGATTCATGGAAGAGAAGGGAAGAGATCGCGTTCGCGCGGCGATCGAAGCCACCAAGGAAATTGGGCTGGCGGTGATGGCCACGACTCTCTCGCTGGTGATTATATTTCTGCCCATCGCGTTCATGACTGGTTATGCGCGCAAATACGTGAATTCTTTCGGATGGACCATGGCGATGGCTATTCTCGTCTCGCTGCTCGTGGCCTTCACGCTTACGCCGATGATGAGTTCGCGTTTCCTCAAATTGGGCAGTGCGGAAAAGAAAGCGCACTCCCAAGGTTTCCTGTACTCTGTGGAAGTCCTCTATCTGAGGATGTTGCACTGGTCTCTCGCGCACCGGCGCGCCATCATTCTGATTTGCCTCGCGACTTTTCTCTCCACTTTCGGTTTCTACCACTTGGTCGGACGCGACTGGATTCCCGCCGATGACCAATCCGAACTAATCAGTTCGTACACGCTTCCCGAAGGCACTTCGCTCGAAAAAACCACCAATCTTGCGAAGGATATCGCCGAGCACGTGATTGCTCTGCCGGAGGTGGCGCTCGTCCAATCGTATACGCACGGGCCGACGAATCACGCGCACTTTTTCATCGTGCTGGTGCCGCGCAGCGAGCGAAGCCGCAGTCACACGCAGATGGCAACGGCAGTTCGCGGAATTCTTTCCACTTACCGGAACATGACCTACAACGTGCGCTTGCCTTCGGTACTTGGCGGCGAAATCTATTTTCCCATTGCCGCAGTAATCCGCGGACCGGAGCTCACGCAACTCGCGGAAATCAGCAAGAAGGCGGCCGGCCGCATGATGAATTATCCGGAACTTGTAGACGTCAATCCCAGTCTGAACCTCAACACGCCGGAACTTCAGGTGAAAGTGGACCGGCACCGAGCCGCGGATATCGGAGTGCGCATGACCGACGTTAGCGATGCCGTCAGATTGTTTTATTCCGGCGAGGACGAGATTACCAGGTTCAAGGAAGGCTCGGAACAGTATCCCGTTACGATGCAATTGCTGCCGGAGCAGCGGGATAATCCTGATGTCCTCGCACGAATGATGGTGCCCTCGACGAAACTGGGGCAGGTGCGGCTTGAAAATGTCGCCACGATAGGGCGCGGTGCCGGACCCGCCAGCCTCCAGCGCTACAACCGGGAATTTCAAGTCAGCGTCTACGCAAACGTTGCTTCGGGCTATCCGCTCGACTTGGCCGCGGCGCACACCGTGCAATCCATCAAGGAAGTCGGACTGCCGGCTGGTTACTCGTATCTCTTTTCCGGACAAGTGAAAGTCCTGGAGGAGACAACGTGGAATCTCTTGCTGGCGATGCTGTTGGCATCCATTTTCATGTACATGGTCCTGGCGGCACAGTTTGAGAGCTTTACTTACCCGTTCATCATCATGCTGACGCTTCCACTTAGCGTGCCTTTCGCGCTTTTCTCGTTGTGGATTACGGGACGCGCACTTAGCCTGTGGAGCGCTTTGGGAATGTTCCTGCTGCTCGGCATCGTCAAGAAGAATGGCATCCTGCAGGTGGATTACACGAATCGGCTGCGCGCCGAAGGGATGCCCACACGCGATGCGATCATTGAAGCAAATCGGGTTCGCCTCCGGCCCATCCTGATGACCACGCTTTCCATCATCGCCGGATTGATTCCCGTGGCGATCGGAATCGGCGCCGGCTCGGAGCAGCGCGCCTCGATAGCGGTAACGATTATCGGCGGGCAGACGCTTTGTTTGCTGCTGACCTTGCTGGTCGTACCAGTAGCGTATTCCTATCTTGCGGAGTTCGAGTCCGTGCCTTGGACCGATTGGGCCGCGCGCCTCGTTGGCCGCGCCCGCAGCTCCGTACGCCCCTCCGACAACGATTAAACATCGCATTCTCTGGCGCGGGGCAGACAGTTTCGAATTTCAACAAAATGGCGGAGCGAAACGGAGAATGGAGAAACTCAGAAACCTTGAGAGGCGCCACTGGCGGAGAGAGGAACTTCGGAGGAGGCTGCGGATTGGACGAGGGTAAGGCGCGGAGCGCGCAACAGAAGGAACAGTTCACCAGCCCAGAGCAAAATATCCAGCAAGCGTCCGCGCTGAAGGTTGCTGAGATTTTCAGACTGCAGGCTGACGTCGAGCGCCTTTCGCGAACATTCTTCGATGAAGGCGCGCATGGAGACGAGGTCGACCGGTTCAGCGCTGAACTTGCGCCCCCGCGGGTCAAAACCCTCAAGCTTTTCATAACAGCGCAGCAAGAAATGGTTCAGGCAGAGAGCCTGGCGATCCAGTGTAGTAATCGCGGAGCGGCTACAAGAACCCATCCTGCAGTTTCGTTTCTCAAGCATCGCAACCATTTCCCCCAAGCCCACTGATTCACCTCTACGAACGGTGTCATTCTCTTTCGGATCCATACATATTAGGATGCGTTATGCGACGCAAACGGTTTCGTCTGCGGATTCTAGGTCCTGCATCGCAGCGCTTTCGCCAGCAGCAACTGTTTCCGGTTGGTTCATCGGCAACACCGGCAAATGAGCGACCATCGTTTGCATGCGGAGGCGATGATCGAGATAAGGCGCCAGCAGAGCATTTACCCAGCGCACATTTTGGTTGCAACTTTTCGTCCGGTCGTGGCCGGACCAGAGAGTGACGACCGTGACCAGCCTCGCTTCCTGATCTGAAACCATCACTAGGCATCCGGCGAAACCGGTCACGTCCTTGAGCGCACCGGCGACGGCGGTTGGAATGGCGACTTCGACGCGGTGGGCTTCCTGGGGCTTGGCCACGAATTCAATGCTCAGGGCGGTCAAAGGAGGAACACCTGATTTGCCATGGGAGGGCGGTTGCGTTTTCAACAGGGCAGCTTGGCCGTAAGGGTAGGCGACACCTTGTGTCTTATTTGGATAATATGCCGAACTTGCCATCAATCCTCCGATGATCCCCCATTGAAATGACCACCCTTTGAGAGAAGGGAGGCGCATCCTCACCCGTTCAGGGGCAGGCCTGGATGCGCCCATTGGGGCACATGGGGACCGGGGAGGGCTCCCCATGGATAAGGACTCCCGAGCGTTACGGGGGTTCCTACGCCTGAGTAGTGCGTGTGCCGCAGCTTCCGTTTCACCCATTGTGAACGAAAATAAGTCTCATTTGCCCCCTAGAGGGGCGCGACGGTATACTCCTCACCCAAAGTCCGAGGATTGTGTGGATTTCTTCACTTTTGATAAGGCGTACGTGGAACGGCTGCGGGAAGGGGATCCTTCGACCGAGGAGCCCTTTGTCGGCTATTTTGAGCAACTTCTGCGGATCAAGCTCCGCTCGCGGATGCTTACGCCCGACAAAGTGGAGGACCTACGGCAGGAGACGTTCATTCGAGTCATCGCTGTGGTACGCAAGGATGGCGTACGCCAGCCAGAACGCTTCGGAGCCTTCGTTAACTCCATATGTAACCACGTTTTACTGGAGCATTACCGGTCTTCCGCCAAGAATCAGCCTCTGGAGGACGCCCACTTGGATATGCCGGACAAAGTTTTGGACCTGGATGGCATGCTCGTCACCAAGCAATCCGCGGAGCGAGTGCGCCGCACACTCGACGGAATGCCAAAACGCGACCGCGACCTCCTGCGCGGTATCTTCCTGGAAGAAAAGGAGAAAGATAGCGTGTGCCAAGAATTGGGGGTCGATCGTGAATACCTGCGGGTGCTGGTTCACCGCGCCAAGGATAAGTTCAAGGCCCTCTATGAGAAAGGCCAGATAGGCATTGCCCGGCGGGCCACGGGAATGGGAAACCAATGAAACGCTTTACTGCCCCTCCGCACTACCTTTCGGATGGCACCTATGGACCATAACGACGCTATACAACTGCAGGCGGCAGTAAAGTATGTGCTCGGAGAACTCTCCCAGGTCCAGCGGGACGAGTACGAAGAGCACTACTTCGATTGCGCGGAGTGCGCGGTCGACATCAAGGCACTGGCCACTTTTGCGGATACTGCGCGCGAAGTGCTGCGCCAAGAGAAGGCGAACCAGCTCGCGAAAGAAGCTCTTCCCGCACGTGGCGGATGGCTGCGTATCAGAATACCGTGACAATTCCACAGGCGAGGGAAGGGGCAAGTTCCGGTGCGCAGATTCTGTTCAATTCGCATGCGCTACGAGGCGTCAACACGGCGGGCGAAGAGGGACGCACTCTCGCAATTCGTCCTGACGAAGCCTTCTTCTTGAATTTTGACTTTGTACCTACTCGGAGCTTTGACAATTACATCGCCCAACTTGAGGCCCCAGACGGCCGCGTGCTCTTGCGGTCAAGGATTGCGGGCGGGAATGCTAACCAAGAGGCGCATCTTCCTATAGCTGCCGGGATGTTGCATCCAGGCAAGTACGTTCTGGCGTTCTACGGCGATACCGGCGGCAGCGGCAAGATTGGTCGGCAGAATGATGCTGGTCGGCTGCCATTTGCAGTTGAATTTCGTCCCTGAATGAATAAGGATTGGGCCTCATCCTAACACTGAGGTGTCCCCAATGGCTACGCTGCACCGCATCCCCTTTCACTTCCACGGCGAAGGCCACGCTTTTAGTGGGGAATTTCGGCATCCGCTGTGGTCTGTGATCCCGGCCCAGGCGTCCACATCACTCTCCCAGATTGGTGGCCACGCAACCGCCCAGGTCCAGAATTTCCATCATCAGGATTTCGTCTGCTTCAAATCCGCCGACACTCATGTCTCGGGCAAGCGCCGACGGGACGAGACTTTCGTGACTCACGCCAGCACGGTCGTCAGGGGTCTTAATATTCTGGGAATGGTCACGGCCGAGCGTATCGTCTGCCGTCTCACGTCCATCCACCACTTGAAAGAACGCGAAGGGCATATCATCGCCGAAGATACTCGGTTCGAGGGGCTAAGAATCAGCGGAGAAGACGTGAAAGTGATTCTTCGCCATGATCTGCTAGTCAAATGCAAGACGTTTGATGATCTGAAAAAAGGCATTGCAAGCGACGCGAAATCCGGGAAAATAGCGGAGACCAAAGACGGGGTGGCCATTTGCTCTCTCGTGGAAAAAATCGAGACGAAGCTAAAGGGCGTCGACGTGAAGCGCCATCTGATCGAAGTACCGAATTTTGGAAAAATCTTCTTGGCCGAAATTTACGCGGAACCAGGAACCCGGACGTTGACCATGCTTCGTCTCGAACTCGGCTCGCCCCACGTGGCGGACCTCATCGCCGCCGAAACCCGCATCAACGGTCAACCGTCGCCACCCTGAGACACGTTGTCACGCTCAGCTTATTTCTTTTGGTGCTGACCGAATCGTGTTCTCATCGACCGGATCCCCCGCCAGATCCACGAGCCATCCACGACCAAATCCTCTGGACATTGCGTCACGATGATGCTGACAAGGCCCTCAAGGAAGTCCAGGGCGCCTTGGCGCGACTTATAGGCGAGAACCTAGAATGGACCTGGCGGCTTAAAGTACTAAATGCGCAAATACTCCTCTACAAGTCGAATTATCAGGCAGCCCTTTCGCTGCTGAGAGACCCCATTCCTGATTCCCTTGCCGCAACAGACATCCCTGTGCGCAGAGCAATGATGGAGGGTATTGCCCACAGGCAAGCCCAAGAGTTCACCGAATCCCAGAATAAGCTAAGGGAGGCCGAACAACTTGCCAGAGCATCGCATCCCCTACTCTTGGGAGAGGTGTTGAACGCTCGTGGTGCACTCGAAGTAGACCAAGGGAAATTCCAAGCTGGGGAGGCGACATTCGAGCACGCGCTGACGCTCACGCGAGAGCAAGGAGATCACGACGGGGAAGCGAGCGTGCGGAATAATCTTGCCAGAGTCGCCATGAGCCAGAGGCGTTTCGGCGAGGCTGTAGACCGCGGAAATCTCGCGCTCCAGCTCTCCCGCTCTCTAGGTCTACAACCTTTGACAGCTACGATCCTAGGCAACCTAGGCTGGAGCTACACGGAACTTGGAGATTTTTATAGTGCCCTTGAGTATTTCAAGGAAGGTGCGGAGAGATCACAAAGAAGCAGCCTTCCGGGCTATTCTGCCTACTGGTTTGCGGGTGTCGCCGATTCTTATCTGGCCCTGCACGAGTATGCGCCTGCAGAGAGTCTTGCCCTGAATACGCTCGAAAATGCGCGCAAGCTGAAAAGCGCGCAAACGACCACCGAATGTCTTAACTTGATTGCGGAAATCATGCTGAAGACGGGTCGGCTCAGCGAGGCGAAGCGGTATAACCAAGAGGCGCTGAAAATAGAAGAGGAAGGCCATGACAAATTTGGCGTCCCTGATTCGCTGCTTTTGGCCGGGCATATTGCAGTTGCCGAAAAGCGTTTCGGCGATGCAGATCAATTCTTTCAACGTGTTCTTTCCGGACCCAATCCCGATGCTCCGCTACAATGGGAAGCCGAATCTGGGCTTGCGGGGGTTCGAGACGGCGAGGGGAAGCTTGTTGAAGCAGAGGGGCTGTACCTCCTGGCGATCGATATCATTGAGAAGGCGCGACACTCCATCAACCATGACGAGTTGCGACTGAGCTTTCTTTCCAGCGGCATCGCCGTCTACGGCAAGTACATTGATTTCTTGGTGCGGCAGGGCAGACCTGCTGATGCTCTGAATCAGGCGGAGCTGAGCCGCGCGCGGACTCTTGCGGAAGGATTGTCCGCGGATGCAAAAGAGAATTCGCAATCGAGGGTAGACGTACGCTCACAGCGATTGGCGCAGCGCCTGCACGCGACGCTGCTATTTTACTGGCTTGGCGAGGAGCATTCGTATCTATGGATGATTGCCCCAAGTAAGACGACATACTTCACGCTACCTCCGGCTTCAGAAATCGATGCGCTGGTCAAGGCTTATACGCAAGCGATTGTTGACTCCAAAGACGTTCTTGTGACGAATGACAGATTGACCGGCGAGAAACTGTACGCAGCACTCATCGCGCCGGCTCAAAAGTTGATCCCGGCAAATTCGCGCGTGATCCTGCTGCCGGATGGGACCCTCTACGGACTGAACTTCGAGACGCTCATTGCTCCTGACCCGCGACCGCACTACTGGATCGAAGACGTAACCTTGACGACGGGAAGCTCATTGGCCCTGCTGACTTCCGCTGCCAACCGGCAGGCGCCGAAAGAAAGGAACTTGCTCCTTGTCGGGAATCCGAAAGAAGTAAATCCCGAGTTTCCGCCGCTGCTGCAGGCGCCAAAAGAAATGAAGAAGGTTCAGCAGTACTTCGCGGAGCCGCGCCAAGCGGTATTGGAGGCGGAGCGAGCAACGCCGGCCGCGTATCTGAGCAGCAATCCAGAGCGCTTTTCGTATGTGCACTTCGCGACTCACGGTACGGCCAGCCGGACACGGCCGTTGGAATCTGCGGTGGTCCTGAGCAAGGAACCTGCCGGAGATAACTATAGGCTCTACGCGCGCGACATCGTTACCCGGCATTTGCGGGCGGAACTGGTGACCATTTCGGCGTGCTACGGGTCAGGAAATCGCGCGTATTCCGGTGAAGGGCTCGTCGGTCTCTCCTGGGCCTTCGTGCGGGCAGGCGCTCACAACGTTATTGGCGCACTCTGGGAAGTGGCAGATGCTCCGGCTACGCCAGAGCTTATGGACGCGCTCTACCGTGAGCTGGGAAAGGGAAAGGATCCAGCAGCAGCCCTACGCTCTGCCAAGCTCTCGCTCCTTCGTTCTAACAAGCCAAATAATGTCTTTAAGAAGCCGTTCTACTGGGCACCTTTCCAGCTCTACGCTGGCTCGTAGAGCTGAGCCGCGCAGCGCAGGGGACCATTGCATGTCCCGCGGGTTAGTTTCAGATGACGGAGTCCGCCATCATCGCTTAAGCGTCTTCGCTGAACGATTGCATTGCATCAAAAACTTTAGTCGAAATTCGGAAGGTTTCCACAGGCGCTGCTCTTGTGCTTTCGGACCGTCTCGGCATAAACTTCCTCGCAGCATTTATTGATTCTTGCGAGCCGCCTCAACCTCTTGAGGAACTCAAGGCTCGATCGAATGTGGGGTTGTGATGTCTGGGGGAGACAAAATGAGAAAAGTGTTGTGTGCGTTCTTTGGTGTGGCACTCGTGCTGGGATTTGCTGCGTCGGGGTGGGGCCAATCGCAGATCACTGCTGGCACCGTGCAGGGAGACGTGGTCGATGAAAAAGGCGGGAGCGTCGCGGGTGCAACCGTTGAAGCAAAAAACCTCGCGACCAACTTCGTGCAGACGGACACCACCAATGCGGACGGTCACTTTGCCTTCTTAAGCCTTGCGCCAGGCCGTTACACGCTAACCATCAGCAAATCCGGGTTCGCCACCATCGTTCAGGAAAATGTGAACCTCACGGTAGGCCAGACCATTACGTTGCCCATCACCATGAAGGTTTCTTCTGTCGCGCAGCAGATTGTGGTCAGCGATGTGCCAATTGTGGAAGTTACGAAGACGACCTCCTCTTCCACCCTTGACGAGATCTCCGTGGCAACGACACCAGTGCTCGGGCGCAAATTTGAAGACCTGTTGACACTGACCCCCGGCGTCAGCATTACGCAAGGTCCGGACGGCGACGAAATCAACATCAACGGCCAGCGCGGAATTTTTAACAACATCAGCCTCGACGGCGGTGATTACAACAACGGTTTCTTCGGTGAGCAGATGGGTGGCCAGCGCGCCGCGATTGACATCACGCTGGAAGCTGTCAAGGAATTCCAAATCACGGCGAGCGGCGCCAACGCGGAGTTCGGCCGCAGCGCCGGAGGGATCATCAACGTCGTCACGAAATCCGGCACCAACGCCATTCATGGTTCCGGCTTCGAATACTTCCGAACAGAATCCTTAACTGCGGCGACGTCGGACGGCAAGCCGCTGCAGGGTTTTCGTCGCAATCAGTTTGGCGGTAGTTTTGGCGGCCCGCTTATGAAGGATAAGCTGTTTTTCTTCGCCGCCGCCGAGGGCATCCGAGAGAATCTGACGCGCGCGAATCTAAGCGCACCCGTCGGCACTGCCTGCGCCTCGAGCCCCGTTTATGACGGAACCGCCGCTACGGACTCGGTAATCAATTCCAACCCCGATTGCCAGCGCGTTGCCCTGATCAGTTTCTTTAAGTCGACGACCTTCCCGGCGCCCTTCAAGAACACTAACGAAGGACTCCCCGGTATCCACCAGCAGCGCAATGCCTCGATATTTGGCCGCGTGGACTATAACCTGAACTCGAAGAACCAGATTTTTGGCTCGTACGGCTTTGACTGGTCCAAGAATCCCAATCAAACCTTTGACGTTCCGACATACGGCACGAGTGCTAATGGAATCGAAGGCCCTTCGAAAATTCAGGATATTAACGGCAACTGGTTCAGCACACTCTCCAACACCATGTTGAACGAGGCCCATTTCACCTACGCTAGAGAAAACCGCCCGCGCAACACCATCAATCCTTCCAGCGTGCCTGACACGGCCATGGGCTTTGCCACGACATTCCGCTTCGGTGCGCCATTCTTCCTTGAGCCTGCCGTAGATGAAGTCTTTTGGCGCACCGACATCCGTGACAATTTCTCGATCGTCAGGGGCAAGCACACCTGGAAGGTCGGGGGCGAATGGATTCACAGCGACAATGCTCAGATTTTCCGGGGATTCTTTACAGGACGCTATATCTTCGACAGTGTTACCGGCTTCATGCACTACGTCTCGCAAGGCCCCACGTATAGGGAGTGTTCAAACGGAACCACCGTAGTTGGGGCGTGCCCTGCGGGAACCAGTGTCGTCGGCCCTCTACTCCTTTACCTGCAGCACGGCCCGGCGACGCAGGGTGAATCGTTCGATCAATCCGGCGCTTCGGACATCAAGAATGAGGATATCGCGCTGTTCATTCAGGATTCCTGGAAGCTGTTTAGGAATTTGACATTAAACTATGGCCTGCGTTGGGACGCGCAACATTTTCCCGATCCCACTGTAGCGCCTTCCAAGACTTCCTACGGCGCAGATCTGACTAATCCCAAGTTCCCTTCGACCGGCTTCATCCCCAATCAGAACAAGGAGTTTCAGCCGCGGGTTGGCTTCGCATGGGATCTTTTCGGCAATGGAAAGTCCGCGCTGCGAGCCAGTTGGGGCATGTTCTATGCTCGGCAGAATATGCTCACCCAGGTCGGCGCCATCACCACGAACGGTGTCCAGCAACAGTCTTTCGCCGCGGGTTCAGGGTTTGGGACACCGCCGGCTTACGGAACCAACGCATCTGTATTTAATAACGCCAACCTTCCTGCGCCGGGAACAACCCCGCCTCCCGGCGCGAGCGTAACGGTCTTCAGCAAGGACTACCAAAATCCTCGGATTTACACTACGAACGTTGGCTACGAACAGCAACTCTATGGTGACTACGCCGGTTATTTGGACTTTACGATGTCCAAGGGAGTGCACCTGACACGTTTTATCGATCCCAACAAGGGG
>Ga0209238_1000349_pt1 | contig 15937 bp, 10 predicted proteins | sample GraSoi013_1_20cm_FD_185823 | JGI IMG/M metagenome (GOLD analysis project Ga0209238, IMG submission 185823) | Grasslands soil microbial communities from the Angelo Coastal Reserve, California, USA - Sample 10_02_2013_1_20cm (SPAdes) (version 2) | ecosystem: Environmental > Terrestrial > Soil >...
CGCGAAACAACCGGACTTTCTCACGGTGGTCGACGCCGATCCCAAGTCGCCCGGCTACGGGAAGATCATCACGACCGTGCCCACGGGCTCGACCGTCGACAACGAGGCGCACCATTTTGGCTACACGGTGAACGCGGACCGCATCTTCGCGGGCGGGCTGGTCTCGAACCGGCTGTTCATTTACGACGTCAAGACCGACCCGCGGCATCCCGCGCTCGTCAAGACCATTCCCGACCTCGGCGCCCTGAGCGGGTATTCGGGCCCCCACACGTATTACGCCGTACCGGGCGGCGTGATGATCGCGATGCTGGGATCCAAGGACGGCACCGGTCCCGGCGCACTGGTCCGGCTCGATGAACAGGGGAACTTCGTGTCGGCGCTCCCCGCCCCGAATCGCCCCGACGATCCAGGCTACATGTACGACGTCGGCGTGAAGCCCGAGCTGAACCGGATGGTGACGTCCAGCTGGACGCACCCGCACCACTTCCGCGGCAACCCGATCGCCCCCGAAAACGTGGGCGACGCGGTCGTCGTGTGGGATTGGAAGGCCGGCAAGGTGCTCCAGGTCGAGCACCTCGACAAGATGCCGCTGGAAGTCCGGTGGCAGCACGGGCCGGCCGCGCGCGGCGGGTTCATCAACTGCGCCGGGGCGAGCACCATCTGGTACTGGGAGGACAAGGACGGGAAGCTCGCCTTCACCCGCGTGATTCAGCTCCCGGCGAGCTCCACGCCCGCGGACGTGCGCATCTCGTACGACAATCGCCTGCTGTACGTGTCGCTGTTCACGGGCAACGCCGTGCAGCAGTACGACGTCTCCGATCCGCTGCACCCCAAGTTCGTGAGCGAGGTCAAGCTGCAGGAGCCGAACATGATGAAGCTCACGCCCGACAGCCGGCGGCTGTACGTGAGCAATTCGCTGCTCTCGAACCTGGACGGCAAGGTGCCGTTCCGCGTATGGCTCTTGAACGTCGGGACGGGCGGCATGACCCAGGACGACAAGTTCGTGGTGGACTTCGATCAGTTCGCGACCGGCCCGGGTCGGCCGCACGACATGCTGCTGAAATAGGGCTACTCGCGCCACGCTTTCCACGAGGCGTAGAAGAGGTCCGCCTCGTCCACGAAGCCGCCGTGGCGCGGCTGCCAGCCGAGCAGCCGGACGGCCTTGCGGGCGTCCACGTGCTGGTCGAGCGCCAGCGCGTCGGCGAAATCGCCCATCGTGCGGCGGGCTTCCCCCAGGGGCACGGGCCGCAGCTCGCCCTGGAAGCCCGCCGCGCGTGCCGCCGCCGTCGCCAGCTCGAGCACGGTGGCGCGCGACCGGTCGGTCACGTCGAACACCTCGCCGGCCAGCCCGCTCTCCGCGGCTCGCACGTAGGCATCGGCCAGATCGTCGACGTGCACCATCGTCCACCGGTTGTGGCCGGACCCCACCACGGTGGGCGCCTTGCCCGCGGCGGCCGCCTCGAACCAACCGCCCGTCAGCCCACCGCGGCCGCCGTACACGCAACCCGGCCGAATCACGAGCCCGCGCACCAGCTTCGCCTGTAACACCAGTTGCTCGTGCGGCGGTCGCCAGGCGACCAGTTTGATCGGCTTAGGGGGATCGGTCTCGTCCACCAGCTTGCCGCCGGTATCACCGTGTACCCAGACCCCACTCGTGTAGATCAGCGTCTTGGGCTGCGCGCCCCGACGCCCCGCCTCGATCAAGGCGTCGACGGCGGTCTTGTCCTTCGTCACAGCGCTGGCCGAGGACTCGAAGGCGGCGTGGACCAGAACGCTGCACGACTCGGCCATATCGGCGTAGCTCTTCGGGTCCCCGATGTCGCCGATCACGGCCCGAATCTCCTGGCGCGCGAGCTGCGGCACCTTGGCCGCGGCACGCGTCAGTCCGTACACATCATGACCCGCCCGGCGTAACGCCGTCGCCACGGCGAAGCCTACGTATCCGGTGGCACCCGTCACAAATACGCGCATAGCACCTCCTCGGATTTTCGCATGGGACCTCCTCCGATTAATGTACGGGCGCACCATGCTGCGCCCCTACTGTGTCTGATTACTGTTGGATATGGCGCCTCAGTCGCTCCGCCTCTCCAAGTCGCGCTTCCTCGCCGGTCTGCAGTGTCACAAACAACTGTGGTGGCGCGTGCACGAGCCTGACGCGCCGGAGCTCGTGCCGGACCCCGCCCTGCGCAACATCCTCGATCAGGGGAACGAAGTCGGCTGCAAGGCGCGGGAATACGTTCCCGGAGGGATCTACGAGGCGACGTTCCTCGCAGACGAGACCTACGCCGTCGTGGATATCCTGGAGCGGGGCCCGCGCGGCTACGGGCTGGTCGAGGTCAAGGCGACGAACAGCCTGAAGCCGGAGCACCTCCCGGACGTCGCCGTTCAGGTGCATGTGCTGCGGCGCGCCGGGCTTCCAATCGACCGGGCCGACGTGATGCACCTGAACCCGGACTGCCGCTATCCGGAGCTGGGCAACCTGTTCGTCCGGGAGGACGTCACGGCACTGGTGGAGGGAGTGTTGCTCGGCGTCTCCGACGAGCTCGCGGCGCAGCACCGCATGCTCGAGGGATCGCTCCCCGACGTGCCGATCGGCGACCATTGCTCTCGACCACACGACTGCCCGTTCCTCGAGCGGTGCTGGCCCAAGCTGCCAGATCACCACGTCAGCAGCCTGTACCGCATCGAGCGCAAAAAGGTGCTCGAGTACGAGGCGGATGGTTACGCGACGTTGTACGATTTGCCGTCCGACCTCGAGCTGTCCGCGATCCACGCGCGCCAGGTGCGTGCCGTGACCGCGGGACGAATGGTGGTCGAGCCGTCGCTCGCGAAGGCGCTCGCCGAGTTCGTGTCACCGCTCGCGTTTCTCGATTTCGAGACCGTGAGCCTCGCCATCCCCCGTTGGAACGGCTGCCGGCCGTGGCAGAACGTGCCCGTGCAGTTCAGCTGCCACGCTGAGGAGCGGGGTCGCGGGCTCGTCCATCACGAGTGGCTGGCCGAAGGCCCTGGAGATCGAGACCCCCGCCCGGCGCTCGCCGAAGCGCTCGTGGCCGCGTGCCCGGGGGCGCGGCGCATCGTCGCGTACTATGCGAGCTTCGAGCGGGACTGCATCCGCCAGCTTGCCGTGGCGGTGCCCCGCCTCGCGAAAGAGCTCGAGCGGATCGAGCGACGGCTCGTCGATCTGCTCCCGCTCCTCCGCAACCACGTCTATCACCCCGATTTCGGCGGCAGCTTCAGCATCAAGCGGACGCTCCCGGCCCTGGTGCCGGGGCTGTCGTATGCCGATCTCAAGATTCGCGAGGGCGAGACGGCGACGCTCGAGCTGATGCGACTGTTGTTCTCGGGCGACGAGCTGCGCCCGGGCGAGCGGGCGGAGCTGCGCGAGGCGCTGTTGCGCTATTGCGAGCGGGATACCTGGGCGATGGTCCGGATGCTCGAGCAGCTGCGCGGCCTCGTGGCACAGCAGCTGGAGCTGTTCTAGCGCCGCTCCGGTCCCCGGCCCTCGATCAGCTCGAGGGCGCGGCGCGCACGGTGGATCGCCGCCGCCAGTATGTTCGCGCTCTCGGCACCCGACTCCGGGTCATCCGCCTCACGCATCGCGGCGAGCTGGTGCAACAGTTGCAGCGCGTTGCGGATGTGCTCAGACGGCGCTTCCGCCACTGCCGCCCGGGTAGGACGGCCACGGCGATCGAGCGTGCTGCGCCGCTCGGCGCCGCGCCGGCGATCCACCACGCGGCGACGCTCTCGAGAGATGGTCGCGACCGCGAGCCGGCGCGGATCGCTCCGTCGATCTCTCCCCAGGCGACGATCGGCAAACAGACGGCTGCTGGTCATGCGCGTTAGCGACTCGAGCAAGATAGCGACGAAGGAAAGGTGCCTCGAGCGGGCTCCATCGGCCAGCCCGAGGCCGCCTCAGTGACAGGCCGCGGACCCCGAGTCGCTGAACGACGAGGGGGGGACGGGGATGAACTGCCAGCGATAGGCCTGCGTCGTAAGGGTCAGCTTCAGCACGCCGTATTCCGCGCTGCCGGTCTCGCTGTTGGCGATCGGGGGCCCGAGGCGATAGGCGCCCCCGCCCCCGGTCCCGACCACGAATTGCCGGATGCCCCGTGCTGGATCGGCCTTGCCGTCAGGCGTCTGGGGGGCGAAGCGCTCGTAGTTATGCTCGTGCCCCGACAAGACGACGTCGGCCCCGGCCTCGTACAACGCCTGCCACAGCGGCTGCGTTTGCGGATCGCTGCCATGCGTGGTGCCCGAGCTGAAGCGAGCGTAGTGCCAGTACGCCAGCGTGCAACGCGTGGGGTGCGCGGCGAGGTCGGTGCGGAGCCAGCGCTCCTGGAGCGAGCCGGGGCTCATGTCCAGGTTCGAGTTCAGCGCGATAATGTGCCAGTCGCCCAGGTCGTAGCTGTAGTAGCCTGCGCCCGGCTCGCCGGCCGCGACGCCGAAGTAGGCGAAGTAGCCGCTTCCCCCCCGCACGTCGTAGTCGTGGTTTCCAGGAACAGGGTGGGTGCGCTTCCTGTGGCGTCCCCACGTCGTCTGATAGCACGCCACGTAGTCGTCGTCCGAGCCATTGGGGTACGCGTTGTCCCCCAGCGCGAACACGCTGCCGGGAATACTGTCGAGCAGCCGCGCGGTCGCCGCGGCGTGGGCGTTGGCGCAGGACGCAATGTCTCCGGCACCGACGAAGATCTGGGGCGTCGCGGGAGCTTCCACGAACGCCGTGAGCGTGTCGACCAGGGTTGCCCTGGCTCGCGGTGTGACCGTCACGCGCACGGTATACCGACCCGGGGCGGCATATACGTGGGTGGCGTACGCCGGCGGCCGGTCGGTGAGCGTTCCCCGATCAGTGGCCCCGTCGCCCCAGCTGATCGCATACGGCCATGCGGCCGCGGTGTCCGGGCGGCCGGTCACGCGGAACGTCAGCGCCGCGCTCGCGCGGGGACGCGTGCGCAGGTCCGGGCCTGCGTCGACGGTTGGGGGGAAGACACGATGCGGCTCCACGCGGCAGGAGGCGACCGCGACTGCGGCCGCAACGAGGAGCGCCCGGCTCACTCGGGGCCCGCGATCGGCAGCGACACGCGGGCCTCGCAGCCTCTGGCCTGCACCCGGTTGGCGAGAGTCAGCGAGCCGCCGTGCGCCTCGGCGATCTGCCGTGACAGCGCCAGCCCGATCCCCGAGCCTTCCGCCTTCGTGGTGTAGAACGGCACAAACAGATTGACCGTGTCGGCCAGGCCGGGGCCATCGTCTTGCACCCATACCTCGAGCCGACCGTTGTGCGCGGTCCACCCCAGCTCGACCTGGCCGCCCCCTTCCTGCGTCGCATCGACCGCGTTGCGGACGAGGTTGATCAGTAGCTGGTCGAGCTGTCCGCCATCGGCGCGGATCGTCACGTCCGGCCCCGGGCACACCGTGACCGGCCGGCGCGTCTCGAGAGCCGCGACCCGCCGCACCCACTCGGCGACCGGGACGGGCTCGAGGCGGGGACGCGGCAGCCGCGCCAGGCGCGCGTAGGCCGCCATCAAGCGGCTGAGCGACTCCGCCCGGCCCCCGATCACACCGAGGCCCTTGCGGAGATCCTCGCGCCAATCGGTCGGCGGCGGCTCGCGCCGCACCAGATCCGCCAGGCTCTGGGCGATCGACTTGATCGGGGCGAGCGAGTTGTTCAGCTCGTGGCTGAGCACGCGGATGAGGCGCTGCCACGCCTGCCGCTCCTCCTCGCTCAGCGCGCGGCTCACGTCGGCGAGGACGAGGAGCTGATGCGGCAGCCCGCCCTGGCGAAACGTGCCACGCCGCAGCTCCCAGCGCCCCAGCCCCGGCCGCCCCGGGAACGCGATTTCGAGGACTCGGGGCGTGTCGCCCGCCAGACTGTCGGCGAGCCCGAGCTCGGCCGCGTCCTTGCCGAGGAGCTGCTCTGCCGGCCGGCCGAGCAGCACCGCCCCACCCCGGTTCACGAGCCGGAGCGCGTGCGATTCGTCGAACGCGAAGACCGCGACGTCGATCTCTTCCATCACCCGGCGCAACAGGGCCGTCGCCTCCAGCGCGCCCAGCCGCTGGGCACGCAGGTCCTCACCAAGGCTGTTCAGCTCGACCAGCAGCAGGCCAAGCGCGTCGTCCGGGTCCGAGCCGCGGGCCCGCAGCGAGAAGTCCCCTTCCCGCAGCGCCGCCAGCATGTTCGAGATCGTCTGGAGCGGCCGGACGACTCGCTCCCGCACCGCCGCGACAAACGCCAACCACACCCCCACCATCAGGATCGTCACGGTCCATTGCGTGCGGGGTGCGAAATCACCTGTCCAGAGCAGCACCAGCGCGAGGACGACGGCGGGGAGCCCAGTGAGCAGCGCCAGCGCGAAGATGCGACGCTCGTAGCGCGGCTTGCGCTTGCGGCGCGGCTCAGAAGCCATGTCGCTTGAGCCGGCGGTACAGCGCGCTGCGGGAGAGCCCGAGCGCCTTCGCCGCGTCGCTCACGTTGCCGGACGCGCGCGCCAGCGCCTTCTGAATGAGCACCCGCTCCACGTCCTCGAGGCTCATCTGGTCGAGCGGCGTGGCACCGTTCGCCCCGCTGCCGAGCCCCAGGTCGCGCGTTCGCACCGAGCTCTCCTCGGCCATCAGCACGGCCCGCTCGATCGTGTGGTCGAGCTCCCGCACGTTGCCGGGCCAGGGATACGTCCGGAGGGCCTGCATCGCGTCCGCCGCGAAGCCGCTGATCGGCTTGCGGTACCGCGCGGCGTGGCGGCGCCCGAAATGGCCGGCGAGCAGGGGAATGTCCTCGCGCCGCTCGCGCAGCGGTGGCAGGCGGAGTTCGACGGTATTGAGGCGAAACAACAGGTCCTGCCGGAATTTCCCCGCCGCCGCTTCGGCATGGATGTCCGCGTTCGTGGCCGAGATGACGCGCACGTTCACGCGCTGCGTCTTGGAAGAGCCGACGCGCTCGAACTCGCCCGTCTCGAGCACGCGCAACAGCTTCGCCTGCTGCGGGAGGGGGAGATTCGCGATCTCGTCGAGAAACAGCGTCCCACCCTCGGCGAGCTCGAACCGCCCGACGCGATCGACCTTCGCGTCGGTGAAGGCGCCCTTCACGTGCCCGAACAGCTCGCTCTCGAACAGGCTGTCGGGAATGCCACCCAAGTTGACGGCGACAAGGGGCCGCTCGGCCCGGCCCGACGCGGCGTGCAGCCAGCGGGCGACGACCTCCTTGCCGGTGCCGTGCTCTCCCAGGATGAGCACGTTGGCGTCCGACGGGCCGATGCGCTCCATCAGCTTGAGCACCGGCTCCATGGCGGGCGACTCGGCGATCAGCTCGGGGAGGCCCTCGCGGCGCAACGCACGGTTTTCGCGCTCGAGCTGCTGACTGCGACGCAACGCCCTACCGAGCTCGACCTGGGTGCGGAGTGTCGCGAGCAGCCGGCGGTTGTCCCACGGCTTCTCGATGAAGTCGCGCGCGCCGCGGCGCATCGCCTCGACCGCGCCGTCGATCGAGGCCCATGCGGTCATCACCACGACCGGAGGCGGCATCTCGAGCGCCTGGAGCCGCGTCAGGAGATCGAGCCCTTCCGCCCCGGACGTGGTGTCCCGGGTGTAGTTCATGTCGATCAGGAGGGCGTCGAAATCACGAGCGTCGAGGGCGGTGAGGACCGCGCGGGGAGAGGTCGCCGTCTGCACGTCGTAGCCTTCACCCTTGAGGAGCAGTTTCAGCGCCTCGAGGACATCAGGCTGGTCGTCAGCCACCAGGATCCTGGGGGCGGTGGCGCTCATGGCTCAAAGGTGCCGGATAACGGGTGTTGCGTGCCAGCCCTGCTTTGGTGCAGCAACGCTTGACTCGCCCGCTGGGCCCCAGCGGACTCGTGCATGCTCCGCTACCCCTCAGCGCGCAGCGCGATCACCGCATCGATACGGGTGCTGGACTGAGCGGGGACGAGGCTCGCGAGCGCTGCCACCCCGACGAGGAACCCCGTCACAGCCGCCAGTGTCACCAGGTCCGTCGGAGCCACCTCGTAGAGCAGCGCGGACAGCAGACGGTTCGCCAGCAACGCGCCGACGAGGCCCAGCGCCGATCCCGCGGCCGCGATCGCGAGGCCGCGCCCCATCACCATGCGCCGCAGATCTGGAGCGGTGGCTCCAAGCGCCATCCGCACGCCGAGCTCGCGCGTCCGTTGGCGTACCATGGTCGCCATGGCGCCGAACAAGCCGACCGCAGCCAACACGACCGCGCTACCCGCGAAGACGCCGAGCAGCAGCGCGTTCAGTCGCGGCTGCGCCAGTGGCCCCTCGAGAAACGTCCTGAACGGGGCCGCGCTCGCCAAGGCCACGCCGGGCTCAGTCTCGGCGATCACCCGCCGGATCGTCGGCACCAGCTCGGCCGGTGAGCCGCTCGTGCGGATGGCGAGCTTCATCGGCATATAGGGGAAGAACGACTGGCGGAGGGGGTGGTAGATGCTAGCGCGCGCGTCCCGTAGGTCGCGGTAGCGCGTGTCCGGGACGACACCGACCACGGTGGCCGTCCGCTGGAAGTTCTCCCCCATCCGCAGACGCTTACCGATGGGGTCATCGCTCCCCCAGTAGTGCCGCGCGGCGGACTCACTGAGCACCACGACCGGCGGCGCGCCCTCGCGGTCGGCGTCCGTGAAGACCCGCCCGCGGCGCACAACAATGCCGAGGGTCTCGAAGTAATCGGGGGTTACGACCTCCATGTTGAGCATCGGGTTGGCGTCAGTCTCCTCCTTGGACTGGCCTTCGGCCGCTGGCTTGCCGTCCCACCCGCCGGAGCCTGAGAATGGGACCGCCACGACGGGCGAGGCGCCGCGCACACCCGGGATTGCCCGCACTTGTGACAACAGTCTCTCGAGCAGCGCGCGTTGTTTCGCCGGAGTGTCGAACTGATCGTAGCGAAGCGTCAAGTCGCCGATCAACACGTGTGACGGCTCGAAGGAGAGCTCTGCGCGCTCGAGCTTGATGAGGCTTCTGGCGATCAGTCCTGCGGCCGAGAGTACGAGCAACGCGAGCGCGAGCTGTCCCGCGACCAGGGCTTCCGTCGCCCGTCGGGAGCGCCGACCGGCGCTATGCCGCGGGTCCGACCGGAGCGCCCGCTCCAACTCGACGCGCGACGTAATGACCGCCGGCGCGAGGGCAAAGATCAGCATAGCGATGCTCGTGATCGCCACGGCGCCGACCAGCACGGTCGCGTTCACTTGAATCTCGTCCAAGCGCGGGACGCCAGCCGGCGCGAACGCGACGAAGCTGCGGACGGCGCCAGCCGCCACTGCCAGCCCGAGTGCGCCGCCGGCGAGCGCGAGGAGCGCATTCTCGGTCAGCAGCTGGACGATGACTTGTCCCCGGCCCGCACCGAGCGCTGATCGCACGGCGATCTCGCGCACGCGCGCGAGGCCGCGGACGAGGAGCAGATTGGCGACGTTGATGCACGTGATCAAGAGCAGGAGTCCGGCGGCGGCGGCGAACACGATCAGTGCCGGTCTCGTGTCGCCGAGGATGAGCCGCGGCAGCGTGTGTACGACGCCGCGCAGATCGCGCCCCCATCGCGAGCCGCCGGGACGCCGGAAGAAAGCGGTCAGCTCGTCCTGCGCGTCGGCGGCCGTTCGTCCAGCCGCGATCCGCCCGATGACGTACAAGTCCTTCGGAACCGTCGAGGGGACGACCGGCGCCCAGCAGTCGGTCCCTCTCGGATAGTCCAGCCCTTGCGGCATCACGCCGACGATCGTGTACGCCACGCCATCGTCGTAGGTCAGCACCTGGCGCCCGAGTACGTGGGGGTCGCCGCCGAACCTCCGCTGCCAAGCACCATAGCTCAGCACCAGCACCGGCGCCGCGCCGCTCACGTCATCTGTTGCGCCCAGCGCTCGGCCGAGCACGGGTCGCGCGCCGAGCACGTCGAAGAACTCGCCCGACACGAGCGCGCGGCGGAGCAGCGAGATCTGGTCGCCGTCGCGAATCGGCTTCGGCCCGGCGCCATAGTAGGAGAAGAACGCGACTCGCTCGAGCGACCTGGTTTGCCGCGCGAACTCCCGGGCGTCGTCCAGTCCCAACGGATAGGCGAATTCTCGGTCGGGCTTCCGGCCCCAGAGCACGACCAGGCGGTCCTGATCGCGCACGGGAAGCCGGCGCAGCAGCAGCGCGTCGGCCACCGTGAACACGGCGGTCGCGAGCCCGATCCCGAGCGCGAGGGTGAGGATCGCGGTCAGGGCGAAGCCGGGGCTCGTGCGCAGGGTGCGGAAGGCGTAGCGGACGTCATTCATAACGAAGAGCAACCATCGGATCGACCTTCGTCCCCCGGCGCGCCGGGACCCACGTCGCCACGAGCGCCACGGCGACGAGCAGCAGGGACGTCGCGGCGAACGTGGCCGCGTCGCGCGGCGTCACCTCGAAGAGCATCGCCGTCAGCGCTCGGGTGACGCCCCACGCGCCGACGAGCCCCAGCCCCACGCCCGCCGCCACGCGGCGCAGGCTCTCCTTCATCAGGAGTGCCACCACGTCCCCACCGCGCGCCCCCAGGGCCATCCGAATGCCGAGCTCCCGGGTCCGCTGGGTCACGGCGTACGCGGTGACGCCGTAGATGCCGACCAGCGCGAGCCCGACCGCGAGCAGGGCGAAGATGGTGAGCAGGGTCGTGTTGAACCGTCGCGCCACGGTCTGGCGGCCGATCAGCTGCTCTAGGCTCACGATCTCTCCGATCGACTGGTCTGGATCGCCGCGGCGCACGGCCTCGCGGATCGCGCCCGCAAGCTGGATCGGGCGGCCGTTGTTCGCGCGGACCACCAACCACATCTCCTGCATCTCCGACTGTTGCGACGCCGGCCGGTAGATCTCCGGTTGGGGGGCGGCGTCGAGCGAGGCCGAGCGCAGGTTGTCGATCACACCGACGATGGTGACGGGCCCCGCTGGTTGCCCCGGCCCACGGATGGTGGGCTGCTTGCCGATCGGGTCCTGTCCGGGCCAGAGCTGATCCGCCGTCGTGCGGTTGATAATCGCAACAGACGGCGCGCCGGCACGATCCTCGACGGTGAACCCGCGACCTCGCTGGATCGGAATGCGGAACGTCGTGAAGTAGCTCCGCGACACACTGGACGACCGGAGCACCATGATCGGCTCGGGGTAGTCCGGACGCACGGTGCGGGGATCAAACACGACCATGAACATCTGGCCGCTCAACGGCAGCGTGCTCGCGAGACTCGCCGACTGTACGCCCGCATGAGATTCGACCGCGGCGAGCATGTCCTCGAAGAACAGCTTCTGCTGAGCGCCCGAGGGAAAGCGCGCCGGCGTGAGCCGGATGCGGGCCGCGAGCACGTCGCGCGTATCGAACCCGGGGTTCACGTTGGTGAGGCGAATGATGCTGCGCACCAGCAACCCGGCCCCCACGAGCAGCACCAGGGCGAGTGTCACCTCGCCCACCACGAGCACGTTCTGTAGGCGGCGCCTTCCACCGATCGCGCCCGGGGCATCCTCGCGCAGCGATTGCTCGATGCCGGGCGCCGAAGCGCGCCACGCGGGCAGGATACCGAACACCACGCCCGTCAGGACTGCCAGCCCCAGGCCGAACGCGAGGACCGGGCCGTCGAGTCCGATTTCGGTTGCCCGCGGAAGCGCGCGCGGCCAGACAGCGAGCAGGGCGTTGAGTCCCGACGCGGATAGCACGACACCGACGGCGCCCGCGGCGAGCGCGAGCAGTGTGCTCTCCGTGAGCAGCTGGCGGACGAGCCGTCCGCGTCCCGCGCCCAGGGCGCGCCGGACCGCCAGCTCACGGCGTCGCGCGGTGGCGCGCGCGAGCAGGAGATTGGCCGCGTTGGCGCAGGCGATCAGCAGCACCAGGGCGACGGCACCCGCCAGTATAAGGAGGCGCTGGCTGACGTCGCCGATCGCCGCCTCCCGGAGCAGTTGGACATCGAAGCCGCTGTCGAGGATCGATCGCCCGCTGGCGGAGGGGGCGGGAGGGCCACGACCGGGACCGGCTTGCTCCGCCACAATCCGCTGTCGCCCACCACTACCGCCCGAGTCCGCGGCACTGAGACGCGCCCCGAGCAGCTTGACGTCAGCCACCACACGCTCCAGGGCGGCCCCGGGCGCGAGGCGCGCCACGGCGGTAAGGAAGTGCATCCCGCGGTTCGTCTCGGCTTGGGGATTCTGCGCGAGGAACTCGCCGATCGGCGTCCACACCTGCACGTCTGCGTTGGGGAACTCAAACCCCGCCGGCATGACGCCGATCACGGTGAAGCTGCGGCCGTCGAGCGAGATCGACCTGCCCAGGATGCCGGGATCGCGCCCGAAGTTCGTGACCCAGAGCCCGTGGCTTAACAGCGCAAGGGGCGTGCGTTCGTCGGCGGCCGTGAAGGCGTGCCCGATCTCTGGGCGTACCTGCAGTACGTCGCACAGATCGGCCGTGGCGGCGGCCACCTGGACCTCTCGCGCATCACCCGCGCCAGTCAGGTTGTAGCGCCGAGACACCACGGCTGCGACTCCCGTGAAATCCCGCGACAGCGCGCGCAGGTCGCGGAGATCCGGGAAGGACACGCCGAACCGCACGCCCCGGAATCCGGTAGACATGATCTGGACCAGACGATCCGATCCCGGGTACGGCAGCGGCTTGAGCAGCACCGTATTGACCGCGCTGAAGATCGCCGTATTGGCGCCGATGCCGAGGGCCAGTGTGAGCACGGCGACGCCCGTGAAGCCGGGGCTCTTCGCGAGCGTGCGCACAGCGTAGCGAAGGTCTTGCAGCAGCGTGTCCATCATTCATACCTCAGGGCAACCATCGGATCGACCCGCGCCGCGCGGCGCGAGGGGATGAAGCTTGCCACCACGGTCACACCGAGTAGCGCGACGGTGACGAACCCGAAGACGAGGGGATCGTGCGGGGATTCCTGGAACAGGAGGGGGCCCAGCCAGTTGCCCGCCGCGAGCGCGATTACGACGCCGATCACGATGCCGGCGGCCCCGAGCGTCAAGCCTTCGCTGACGACCAGTCTCACCAAATCGTGCTGCTGTGCCCCGAGCGCGGCGCGGACGCCCAGCTCCTGGGTGCGCTGCGACACGGTGTAGGCCATCACGCTGTAGAGCCCGATCGCCGCGAGCGCGAGCGCCAGCGCCCCGAAGGCGAGGAACATGGTCGCTCCCAGCTGCCACGAGCGCGTCTGCTCGCCCAGGATCTCGCGCAGCGGCGTGACCGTGACATACGATGCACCGGGCATGAGCTGCTGCAGCCGGCGACGGATCGGCTCGGCGTATGGCGCGGCCTGCCCGCGGGTCCGGATGAAGAGACCGCCCTGCTCGGGATGCCACTGCGCCTCGGAGACGTAATAGAACAGCCCGGGGTCGTCGCCCAGGTGCTGGTACTTGATGTTCTCAGCGACGCCCACCACGTAGCTGCACGGCAGGGTGTCGGCGCCCACTTTGACGCACTGACCGATCGGATCCCGCCCGGGCCAGAGCGTCTTCGCCATGGCGTCGCTCACCACGATCGCGCGGGGCGCGTTTTTCGCGTCCTGGATGGCGATGCCGCGGCCGCGCAGGATGCGCGTGCCGAGCGTGGCGAAATACTCCGGGGTCACCGCGTTCAAGGCGAACTCGCCCAGTCGGTGCACCGAGTCGATGCCGGCGACATGGAGCTCCATGGTCGAAGTGCTCCAGAACGGCACCGTGAGTTGGCGCGAGGCGTGCATGACCTCTGGAATCGCCTGCGCCGTCTCGAGCAGATCGCGGCGCAGCGCGACCCCATGGGCGCTGTCGAGCTGCACGCCACGCATATTCAAGTCCACGAGGAGCACGGGGTCGACGTCGTAGCCCAGCGGCACGGCCCGCACGTGGCGCAGGCTGCGCACGAACAGCCCCGCGCCGATGAGCAGCACGACGCAGAGCGCGCCCTGCAGCACGAGCAACGCGAGGCGAGCGCGTGACCGCTGGAACGTGCCCTCGCGCGCGCCGGCCTTGAGATCGCCGGCGAAGTCGGCGCGCCGCGTCTGCAACGCGGGGGCGAGCGCGGTGAGGAGGCCGGCGACCAGCGCCGCCGCGCCGCCGAACAGCAGGGTGCGTGCGTCGCCCATCACGCTCACCTGGGATGACCTGGCCAGGAATTGCCCGCGCAGCACCGCACCGCCCCACTCCGCGACGAGGAGGCCTGCGACGCCCCCCAGCAGCGCGAGGATCACGCTCTCAGCGAACAACTGCGACAGCAGTCGCGCGCGACTGACGCCCAGCGCCAGCCGGATGGCGATCTCCCGGCGGCGTCGCAGCGCGCGGGCGAGCAGCAGGTTGGCGACGTTCGCGCAGGCGATGAGCAGGACGATCACCGCGACGCCGGCTATCCAGGTCGCGACCCTCGCGAAGCTCGACTCATTCGGCCCGCGCTCACTCAGCACCGATGCGGCGAGGGCGTGCGGCCGCCCGATCTCCGCCGGAGCCAGGCCGGGGCTTTCCATCCGCTGGGCGGCGTAGCTGTGGAGGAAGGCGTTTGTGAGATCGGTATTGGCGGCCGCGACGCTCACCCCCGGCTTCCGCTGTACCAGCATGGACGCCCAGATCCAATGGTACGGTTGCTGCACCGGCCACAGTCCCGCGAATCCTTCGGGTGCGACGCCGATGATCGTGTAGACCGTGGGGCCGATCTGGAGGGTGGAGCCGAGTGCCTCCGAGCGACCGCCGTAGCGGGTTTTCCAGAAGGCGTACGAGAGCACCGCGACCGCCGTCCCATCGGGAGGACTGTCCTCGGCCGCCGTGAAGTAACGGCCCAGCGCTGGTGGCGCATCGAAGAAACCGAAGAAGCTCGCGCTCACGATGCCGACGCGCATTTCCCGCGCCTCGGCGCCGACCCCGACGGCAAGGTCGTGTTCGGTAAACGCGGCGGTGCGGGCAAAGGCGCTCGTCCAGCTCGTAAGATCGACGTATCGCGCGTACTGCAGGTACCCGGACGCCTGCTCCTTGCCGCGATAGGTCTGTGCGAGATAGACGCGATGTGTCGCGGCGGGATCGTGCAGCAAGGGCGGAGGCCGAAACAACATCCGGTCCACCACCGAGAACATCGTGACGTTCGCCCCGATACCGAGCGCCAGCGTCAGCACGACGCCGAGCGTGAAGCCGGGGCTCTTCGCGAGGGTGCGCAGCGCGTAGCGGAGGTCTTGGAGCAGGGTGTCGATCACTTCACCACCCACCCATCTCGCAGCTGCACGACACGATTCCCGTACGCTGCGTTCGTCTCCGAGTGCGTCACCTGCACGATCGTCGTCCCGCCGCGGTTCAGCTCCGTGAACAGCTCCATGATCTCCTTCCCCTGACTCGAGTGAAGATTCCCGGTCGGCTCGTCGGCGAGGATCAAGGACGGCGTGTGGATCAGTGCGCGCGCCACGGCCACGAGCTGCTGTTGGCCGCCCGAGAGCTGCCGTGGGAAGAGATCTTTCTTCGCGACGATTCCGAACCGGTCCAGCGTGTCGGCAACGAGCGAGTCGCGCTCACTCTTCTTGATGTTGCGGTACGACAGCGGGACATCGAGGTTCTCCGCCACCGTGAGGTCGTCGAGCAGGTGATACTGCTGAAACACGAACCCGATGTGCTGCTTGTTGAGCGCCACGCGGTCCTTGGGCTTCATCTTGTGCACCAGGTGGTCCAGGAAGCGGTACTCGCCGGTCCAGTCGCCGTCGAGCATGCCGAGCACCGCGAGCAGCGTGGACTTCCCCGCCCCGGAGGGGCCCATGATGGAGACGAACTCGCCTCGGGCGATGTCGAGCGTGATCTGCCGCAGGAGGAACAGGCGGCCGTTCCCCTGGGAGATGGACTTGTCGAGGTTCTTGAGCTGGATCATTCGGACCTCAGAGCCACCATCGGATCGACCCGCGCCGCGCGGCGGGCGGGCAAGTAGCTCGCGGCCAATGCGACCGCGAACAGCAGCCCCGCCATCGCCGCGAACGCCACCGGATCGGTCGGGCTGACTTCGTAGAGA
>Ga0209238_1000353_pt1 | contig 15877 bp, 17 predicted proteins | sample GraSoi013_1_20cm_FD_185823 | JGI IMG/M metagenome (GOLD analysis project Ga0209238, IMG submission 185823) | Grasslands soil microbial communities from the Angelo Coastal Reserve, California, USA - Sample 10_02_2013_1_20cm (SPAdes) (version 2) | ecosystem: Environmental > Terrestrial > Soil >...
GGGCGCGTTACTGGGATGGTCGTAGGATACGTTGACCTGTTCCAGCTTGAACCATCCGTGCGGTCCCTTGCCGCTCCCGGACACCTCAACGGTCTCGACTATGCCTGTGCACATCTTCTATCTCCCCGTTCCAGGAGTTCCAAGATACTTTTCGAAAAACGTGAACATCTTTTTCCAGCCGTCAACCGCCGCCTCTGGACGATAGCCTACACCGGTATAGTAGAAGAAGCCGTGCCCTGCGCCAGGGTACATGTGAAACTCGTAATTCTTCCCATACTTCTTCAACTCCTCCTCCAACTGGTGAACGTTCTCGGGTGTAGGGTTCTTGTCCTCTTCTCCAAACAGGCCGAGTAGTGGACAGGACAGTTCCTTCGTATAGTCGATGGGTGCGATCGGCTGTGCGGGCGTCAGTTTCTCCTTTGGCTGTACGACATTTCCGCCCCAACAATTAACCGCTGCATCGAAGGACTTTGTCCTGCACGCGACAAGGAAGGCTTGACGACCACCCGAACAGGTCCCGAAGACTCCGACCTTCCTATTGCTGAGCGGCATGGACTTGAGGAAGCGGGCAGAGGCGTCGATGTCTCCGACTACGCTCGCATCAGGTACTCCTCCGGACCCGCGAACCTTTGCCGACATATCATCGGGGCTACCGTGGCCAAATCGGAAGTAGATGTTCGGGCTTATCGCTAGGTAGCCGTGGTGGGCGAACTTGCGCGTGAACTCGCGATAGAGCTCGTCCCATCCTGGCATGTGGTGAATCAGCACCACCCCGGGAAAGGGTCCGGGACCGAGTGGTCGGGCATAGTAGGCGTTGATTATCTCTCCATTATGGCCGGGCAGCATAATGGTCTCGGCAAGCATTCCCTCATACATGTCAGTCGTATACGGATGCATGGCCCGACGCCTTACCGTTGAACCAATTTAAGATGACCCAAAAAAGGACAAGGGAATTACGATCAGTTAGTTCCTTCGAAATGTCGAGTCTTGTGCCGCGAGGACCAACTACTTTTCACATTTCTCGATTGGTAACGGGTCTGATAACCGTAAGTGGTAACCGCAGACCGGGAGTAGGCAACTTGGGGAGATTCAGTTCGGCCCCTCGATGAGTTTTCTTTGAACTCTACCGTTGGCGGCGTCGACCTATATCGCGACTGTACTGACAAATGAGCGGAAGACTCAACGTGAGATTGCTGAGATTGCCAACGTGACCGAAGTGACGATTCGGAACAGGTACAAGGAACTTCTTGAAAAACTCATGATTGAAGTTCCTCTATAGCGCGGCCCGATCGATTAGTGGGACCGGTCGCGAAAGGAACATTAGGGGCACATCCTTCATTATTGCATCGGAATGACTAAGGCCAAGATCCTTGTGAAGGGTCCCAGAGAGAAGTCGGATCTCGAACTGGTGGTTGACACGGGCTCTCTCTATACATGGGTCTCTGAAGAGCTTCTCAAGAGACTTGGAATTTCGCCGACGTCTCATAGAAAGTTCACGACTATCGAGGGAAGGCATCTCGAGCGGCCTATCGGGGAGGCGGTGATCGAGTATGATGGAGAGAGCGCGCACTGTGTAGTCGTCTTTGCCCACCCTAGCGATGCCAACGTTATGGGGGTCACGGCTCTCGAGAATCTGGGGCTTGAGGTCGATCCTGCGCGGGAGACCCTTAGAAGGGCTGAATCACTCGCAGCCTTCTAAGATCCAGTAGGCTACCCATTCAGCTTCGCTCGTTAAACGACCTGCCTTAAGCGAGTCGGTTATTGCTAATGGTGAGGGTGCATAAGGCGATGCTGAATGCTCCCGGCATGGAAGAGTCCGAGGTCGACATTTTTCTCTCCACTTCCAAGACGCCGTTGAGGCTGGGGACCGTTGATTCGAATGGTGATCCTATGATACACCCCGTCTGGTTCCACTACTCGAACGGCAAGCTCTACCTCATGAGCATCAAGGAAAACCGGAAGGTTCGAAACATTATGGGGAAGAAGACAGTCTACTTCTCGGTCGACACGGACGCGGAGCCTCACAAAGGCGTCAAAGGAAAGGGCACCGCGGTCCTTCTCACGGATGTTGAAAAGTCAATGGCGATGTCAGAGAAGCTAGTGGCCAAGTATCTTGGAGACCTCAGCACGCCGATGGCAAAGAGGATCATGGACGGAGTGAGGAAGGGCTCAGAGGTCATTGTAGAGATTACACCACTCTACTTCTCAACCTGGGACTATTCCAAGATGAAGCACTAGGCTTTTCTCCTGAAACGGTTCAGCGTTGGCTCCTGTTGCATCTTCGCTTCTCTTTCCGAAGCCTTTCAAAAACCACGTTCCCAGCATGCGGACTATCCAACTTCTTCTTCCCAGACCGATTCTTACCAGACTTCACCATACGAATCCAACCAGCACACTATTTCCATCTACAAACTTAAGCCGTTCTCTAGGGATCCTATCTCACCAACGTGAACACGTTGACCCCGTATCCGCGCCTCAGTTCCATTACCCACTTATCACTGCCCGGGATTCGCTACAACAATGAAAAGAGAATTTCCACCGTCAATTCGTAACAAGCCATGCCCATTTCAACACGACGTGATAGTGGACGGCTTGATAATGGAATCCGTCTATTGGATACTGTGCTCTTGTTCTTGTGAATGGTGTACCCTTGTCCACGGTCGATCTCAAACCTTTGCTGGATTACTGGGACGATCAGTCGGACCATGACCCGAGAATCCTTCAAGCATTCGATACGGACAAAAAAGTAGATTGTTGATGGCAGCGTTCTAGCTGCCAGTCCCACTGTAAATTTCCATTGAGTCCGGGCCGATTCACCTGAGAATCAAAGCGAATCCATCTTCTTGGTCTGTTCCTAAACTACGAGTACGGAGGAGCACTTGAGCCTCTGCTGTCCAACAAATCGGACCATGACAGAGAGAAGACTGGTCCCCGATAGAACCTTCGACTCTCTCCCAGTCTTCTGTCGCGAGACTCATACGCATACCCAATTTTTCCAGAGCGTCGTTAGCTCAGCGGATCTTAGCACAGATCGCTCAACCAGTCCGTATAACCGATCGCTAGTCTCTCGCAGACCTCTACATCGTCATGGCCCCTCAGCCGTTTTCAAGGCGTTTCCAAGGGGACAATCAGGTCGATGACCCCGGCTATCCGCAATCATGGGGAGACAAGCTTGAAACCAGCGATCCTCCTTCACGAAAATCTTCCCAAACGCGAGTCTTGTGCCGCGAGGAGCAACTACTTTTGGCACTTCTCGGTTGGTAACGGGTCTGGTAACCGTAAATGGTAACAGAGATCGAAGTAGGCCTCGTAGCAATGGTACCATATCGAGAAAAATCGGTACCAGGGCAAGCTCATTTTGGGCTAGACGTTCCCAAAGCTTTCTGAGGCGCGAACATACGCGTGACGCGCTATGATGAAAGGCACGTTCGTGCCCTACGGTTTCGTATTGGCTCCAATAGGAGCCAGTCTAGTTGTGCTGTTTTCGGTTTTCGTTTTCACGAACGGTTTACTGGAGCTACTGTTGGGGTCGGCCGCAAGCTTCGCCTTCGGGTTAGGAATGCTCGAGGCCTTTGGAGTCTACCCAATTATCGGGACGGCGCGAGCCCCATCCGTTCAGGCTACAAGGATCGTCATGCACATTGGATACCTCATGCTAGCAATCCAGTTCGTATTCTTGCTAGTTCCCGAGACGACCCACAGGGCGTTTTCTGTACAAATCCCATTCTCCCAATCACTTGAATGGATCGGGCTCGGCACCCTCCTTCTATCAGGATATTTGTTAGGTGGAGCGACATGGGTTGTTTGGGACAGATGGCGGCAGACCAGCGCGGTTGTGCTTGAAATTCCGACGTGGACAAGACCTTCTTTACAATCATGGGTTTTAGTCCTAGGATTCGCATTCGCCACGCCGGGGTTTATCCTCAACTCGATTCTTCCATCCGTTTCTCTAGTCCTCTTCTCCGTTGGAGCGGTGTTGCTCCTTGTAGGAATCGTTCTACGAAAGACGAAGGAGGGTCCGCGGGTCCAAACGACGGATACTTCCACCACGAGCGAATTGAGAAAAACGGCATATGCGGAGAAATCTTCCCTCGGCAAGCGTGCCTGTGAGCTCATCCTCCAAAAATACGGTAGAAGAAGAGTTTTCGCAGTCTGCATGTGGGGAGACGAGACCGAGAACTCGCAACCCTACTACGGGCTCAATCTTCTCGTTGTCGTTCGAGACGGACTCCGCATACCAGCCCAACACTATCTGCTCAATGGCCTCGAAGTGAGCGTCTACTACTGGGAGGAAATCAGCATACTGCACCAGGCGAGAACATTCACAGAAGAGTGGCCATGGAGTTCGAACAACTATAGAACAAGAATCGTTCTGCACGAGAAGAACGGATGGCTAAGAAAACTGGACGCAGCAGTCCAAAAAAGTGAATCAGCCGACCCAACAGACGCCGTTCGTGAGTCAACACTACTCCTCGTCGGTCATTTGGGCAAGCTCCGAGATGCTCAACTGACCAACAACACGGTAGAAATGAAAGCTGAGTGTTGGCGGATTGCCTGGGGCGCGATAGAGCTGACTCTTCTCCTAAATCGCCGATATGTGAGGCGCGACTACTGGAAAGAGGTTTTCGAGTGCCCGCTGCAAACGCCCGATCTCCGAAACGAACTCGAGTTACTGCTCGAACTAACTCCTTCATCGACAGAAATAATGGCTAAAGCTGCAGAGAAACTGTCTGCGCAACTGTTCGAAATGGTAGGGACACGCGGAATAAGCGTAGCATCTTCCGAACTCAAAGTATGATTGATCAGTTTCACCAAAGTGTCTGAGCAATAGCCGGGGCCTTAGCTCAATATCAAGAATGTCGGGTCAGCGAAGCGACTGGCGCGAACGACTACACGCAAACCCCTCACGAATGGAACAAGAACTAGCAATCAAACTACAAGACAACGGAGTAAGCTACCGGACACAGGTCGAGATACCAGTAACCACACCCGACTTCCATTTCCCTCTAAGTCAGAGGCCCTTACTGGCGTTTGTTGACGGTCCGGTCCACCTGGGAAAATCTCAGATGATCAAGGATGAAGGGCTTCGTTCGTTGCTGCGGAAGAGGGGAACCGGGTCCTAGAACTGTTCTATGATAGCTACTCTGACGAGAGAAGAGACGACCTATACTCTGAGATTATGGAGAATATCGGATTCTGACCTATTCCCCAAAATCATGTTTCCCCCACTGCGCCAACGGGGCGTGATTCCAAATGGCAACAAAAGAGGCCTTACGTCAAGCCTGGATCCAGGACGCCTGGTCCCAACTCGATAGAGATTTCCGGGACGGTAAGTTCGCCCCAAACAATGAGTTTGACATACAAGCTCATCTCTATTACTGCTTGGTAAACCTGAGGCAACGCTACGAAACTGACGCACACGTTCGAGTTCATGTAGAATGGGGTGGTCATCGTAGCCAAGGCGGCGCCGTGGACCTAGTATTGACTAATGACACGTCCAATCAACCATATGTTCTCGCTGAAATAAAGGAGACACGAGGGGACTGGTCCCGCGGGACGAAGAGTGATTTGTGGAACAGGAAACTGAAGAGAGATGTTGAAAAGTTGGAAAGTCTATCGCGAAACCAAGGTGCCACGATACCGTCACTCTACATGTTGCTCTTTTGTAGAGGCGCAAAGCGTAGCGGACTCGGAATCAATTCCCTCCAAGTATGCACGGAGCTTGGCTCTGAACTGAAAGAACGAGGTGTAACGTTTCTTTACGGTCCTAGACCTGAGGGCGAACGTTTCGCCTAGCCAATAGGAATAGTCAAATTGGTCGTTATTCCATTCGATGAAGAGAATCAAAGTCTTTCTGAGTGTTGGGGACCCTCACAATCAGGCACAGACTAAGTGCGTCGATACACTAGTCTCATACCTGAATGAGCGGGGAATCGATGCGGAGACTCTTGGAAGAACTTTCTGGTCGATGCAAAAACCTCTGAGACCCATTCGTCGAAAGATGGAGAAGATGTCCGGAGCTGCTGTTCTCGCGATGGAACGCTTTGTCTCGTTTGGAGGGGTCTACAAGGCAGGTAGCAAGCATCATAGACGCGTTGGGCGCCAATCATTTCCCACTGTTTGGACCCAGATAGAAGTGGCAATGGCTTATCAATTGAGACTGCCCTTGCTGATTCTAAGAGATGAAAGGCTGGTCGCGGAGGGCCTATTCGATCCCACTATTCATGAATGGATAGTTGTGTCGTTTGATTCGAACCAACCCAGTAAAATAGAGAGGAGTCCAGTCTGTAAGTACATCGACCTTTGGATTGCACAAGTCCGGAGGAGACATCATGGCAAGCTTTGACATCTCAGCATACAGAATGAATCACTTGAGCGGCAGGGTCAGATCTATTCATTAATTGTGTACACGCGTCTTTTCTAGAACCCATATAATCATGTAGCGGTCGATACTTTCGGCGAACTACATCACAAGTATTGAAACGCTACCAAATAGGCACAACCAGAAGAAATTCATTTCTCAACACGTATTCGGTGAACTTACATCGCTATGCCCGACCACGCGTCTCCCAGACTTTTACACTGTAAAATTGACTTACGAGCCGGACGAATTGCTTCCGGAACTCAAGTCTCTAAAGCTGTACTTTCTCACCTTCAGGGACGTCGAGATTCTTCATGAAGAGATTACGAATCGCATACTGGATGATCTCATCACGACGATCAATCCAAGGTGGGCCCAAGTCATAGTCAAAGTGAATAATCGAGGAGGCATACTAACGACTGTGGCTAGGAAATGGATTCGATCCGAGGGGGACGTGCTAGTCGAACCGAACGCTCTGGGGGAACGAATCGATCCAACTTAACCCGCTTCGCAGTGGGCCTGGATATGCCCGACTTATGGAAGTCAAGGTCGGCCTGAAGCAGTTGGCAACCCCAACGTATTTTCCAGCGATCTCGAGAAAAGAAATTCGAGATGCCGCTGACAAGTTCTTGGAGTTGGTGACTTCCTCCGGATATCCTCGAGTTCTCGTGTCAGCGTACGACTATGGGAAAACCGGAACGAGCGCCCAACGTAGAGCAGTGAAGAGACTCAATGATTACGGTAGACGTGGGTCCATAGTCATGCTTGATAGCGGGGTTTTCGAATCTTACTGGAGAGAAGACCCCCGATGGGGGTTTCGAAATTACCGAAACTCGGTTAGGAGCATTGATTCTGATTTTTTCATGAGTTTCGATGTTCTGGCTTTGACCAAGGTGACTTACGAGGAATTTCGCAAAGTGACCCTCCAGAGGATTCTTGACTCATCGAGGTCAACGAACAGGAGTCATTGCATTCCCATTGTACACGAGAAAAATCCTTCCAAATTGGTCCATTTAGTGTCCGATCTACTAGGAAGGGTCCCAAAGATCTTCGCAAGTTTAGCCGTCTCTGAACGAGAACTAGGTCAAACAATTTCGGAAAGGTGCATCACAATAATGAAACTGCGCAAGAGTCTCAACAAGCATGGTGGGGGCTTATTGCATGTTCTGGGCTGCGGGCAACCGATTTCCATGGCCTTCTACGTTTACAGCGGGGCGGATACGTTCGACAGTTTGGACTGGGTTCTTTCCGCGTTTGACTCTCAGCGAGAGAGACTGATAGATCGTTCCCACTTCGAGTTATTAGAGTGCAAATGTGAGGTGTGTAAGAAGTCTAGAATTGATCCGTCTTCGAGAGTGTATCTCCATAATCTGTTGTCATACCAAAATTATTCTATGAAACTCCATTCGATGATCAATCAAGGAACCTTGTTGGACTACCTCCAAGAGGTGACAAGCAAACCATTCTTGAACAAGCTGGGCCTGGTGATCTAAGATAGACTATTCTTGAAACGATCAACTTTGGACCGCAGATCGGTCACTTTCAAGTATTCCAGGAAAGCATAATTCGCAATGTCGGCTAATTCTTGAGTGATCTCTTCAAAGAGATCCAAGCTCCGGAACCTCTCCGCTCGTGATTCTTCTTGTTGGTTGAGTCGTGCGTAGCAAACGGTAAAGAAATCCTGAAGTTTTTGCTTCCGGTCAGCGTTCATGCCTCAATATTGGAATCCGGAGCTTAAATGCAATGCGACAGTGATGTAGATTCCAGTTCAATCAGATAATGATGGGCGTGACTGATACTACCGGTAGAGAGTTGAAGAATCATAGTTGAAAGTCGTGGTGTTGTCGTCGGGCGGGGTAGATTCGTCAGTCACGATGCTCCTTCTGAAGCGGGAAGGATACGAGGTGTTTCCTCTCCATATCGATTATGGCCACCTTGCAAAAGACCACGAATGGGCATCGTGTCAAAAGGTAAGCGCGTATCTAGGCGTTAACAAGCCCGTCAAAATAACAATCGGTGGACTTGACATCCTACCGAGTAGCTTAGTCAAAAAGGGTCTTGATATCGAAAAAGACGCATTCCTGCCCACCCGCAATCTGCTCTTCGTAGTCTTAGGGTCCGCGTACGCGTTCAGTATTGATAGTAGTGTGGTAGCTCTAGGAATCTTGGCCAATCCGATTTTCCCAGATCAAAAGCTAGAGTTCTTCCGTGCAGCTGAAGCTTGTGTTGTCAAAGCTTTAGGTCGTCCAACCAAAATCCTTACCCCTCTAATAGATCTCGATAAACGGGAAACGCTGAAGCTCTCAAGGAAACATGGGTTGCCTTTCGAAATCACATACTATTGCCATGCCGGAACTGACATACCATGCGGGCGGTGCATATCCTGTAAAGAAAGAATTGCCGCAGAAAGGTATCTTGTGGAAGAGAGTGCTTGAGATGTAGCACGAAGACTTTTCTAATCAGATGAGTATCGCCGACTGCGTCGAGAAATGGGCGGCGGCTCATCATACACCCCGACTAGCCGGTCGGCGGAAGAAGCTGAACAGATTTTCAAGAATTCGACAAATGAAATTGAAGTCGCAACTTCCAAGCCTCTAGTTAGGAACGTGTTCATCAGCTTCAGCATACCTGACGAGGCCCAAGTGAACCTTTTACGATCGCAGGCGAAGGATCCTCGCTTTGGACTAGATTTTCGAGACTACTCAGTCAAGGAGCCCTTTGACGAGAAATGGAAAAGCAATTGCCGAGATAGAATAGCACAGACATCAGCCACTATTGTGATGATTGGCCCGGATACTGCCTCGCGAGAGGCCGTCAACTGGGAAATTGAAGAGAGCTATAGGCAGGGAAAAAAAGTCATAGGAGTTAGAATCTCAAGAGATAGAAACGACCTTGTTCCCAAGGCGCTTAGGGACCACAACGCTCCTGTCATTAACTGGAACCTTGAAGAGATTTCAAAGCTACTTGATAGATAGGGTCCCAGGACTAGGCAACACGGACTAGTGCCGTCAACCCGATAACGCCGTACAATCCGATGAAAATTACGGGCACCCATTTCTCCACATCCGTGAGGGGCGTGTATTTCTGGGAATCCACACCTCCCCCCAATGCGTCCCATTCGGCCTTGTAGGGCGCGAGCGGTAGCCTCTTCTCAATTTGGTGAATGACCGCGAATTTTCCTGTGTTCAATTGTTGGTAAGACTTGACTATTCTGAGCCAAGTGTAGCACAGGAGTGTCGGACTTAGGCAGGCAACGAAGTCAAGGAATCCCCCGGTAAGCGTTTGGGGAGGATAGACCGCGGTGACAATGCTCAATGCAGAAAGTATAGCTGTGTTCGCTGTCAGGAAGAAAGTGTTACCTAGCGAACGCATCTCGCTGACTCTGTCCGCCATCTGCACGTACAGCAAATATTGCTGCAACAAGTGCTCGTCGTATTTTTCTCCGTACTTCACTCTTAATTCAGAAAAGACCCTGCTACTGTTGACACCCTGCCCAGCCTCTGCCACCGACCAATACACCCCTTGGGACTGACTCTGAGTCTGCTCCTATTAACTCCGTTTATCATCCTTCTAACTTCCGTGCAATGACGACTATTCGTCTGGCCAGATAGTTGCGAGCCTCAATTCTTTCATAGAGCGGTCCACGATTGAAGCGTCGATAGTTGCTAACTAGATGTTAGAGTAGATCTTCTGAAACGTCTATCTCCAACAGGGGTCTTACTTCCCGACTTACAAAATCGGAATCGTACATTGCCTCATCCAATATCTTCGTTGCCGGTTCGTCAAAACTGAGGGGAGTGATATTGTCACGCTGAGTTCGATGGGTCCGTTCGAGCCATTTAACCGCGGCGTTCGCGTCCAAGTGGTTTTGGTCAGACGCATCTCGAATTGCCTTTTCGAGAATAGCCTTTTGAGCGCGAAGATATCTTAGATAACTCCAAGCATCTCCATCCAGACCCACGCTCTTACGCACTACCTTTTCGTCCCAGATTACGCACAAGTCTGGCATTAGCAGGTGAAGGGTCTTTCCTGCAGCAGTGGAGCCAAAGGCGCGCTTTCTGTTGCGCACTATTGGCTGTTGAACTCTTTTCAAGCTATCAAATAGCTCGCAAATGTCGAGACCTATGCTTCTCAAGTCCACCTGCCAGAGACGAGTGTTGGAGAGTTGGGCAACAATTCTCTCATGTTCCACAAACCACTGGTCAAGCTTTATCTTGAGTCCGGCTAGACCTTCCTTAGGGAAGATTCGTGCAAGACTCCCCCAGCTTACCAAGAATCCTAATATGAAGTTCCCGAATTCATCGCTTATTTTTCGCGACCTTGAGAGATACTCGCCGTAAACACGCTCGTCTGGAGAACCGTCGTGATAGTTCGCAGCGCCCTTGACTAGTCTCTCATGAAAACCTACCATAGACTCAAGTCCTAAGACAAAGTCATTCGTCGCAGCGATCTCTATTTGACATGCCTGACTATACTTGATCCACCCGACGTGAGGTTCGACTTCGGGGAGGTTTCCTGCGAACGTGGCCGGTTGGAATCCATTTACCTTGTTTGCAGATAAGCGCGAAGCGCTGTGAGAGTCCTTGGGAGAATGCGCTTGGAAACAGATCGGCAGTTTCTTGACAATAATAATGTGCCCAATCATCAAACGAACCGAAAGCAGTTTCGTTCTCGTGTCTGAGCAATAGCCGAAAGACTGCTCAACATCAAAAATGTCGAGTCAGCGGAGCGACTGGCGCGAGCGACTACACGCAAACCCCTCACGAATGGAAAATGAACTGGCAATCAAACTCCTAGAAAGCGGAATACACTTTCAGACACAAGTCGAAATTCCGGTAACTGTGGCGGACTTTTACTTTCCACTAGAATCCAGACCGTTGCTTGCCTTTGTCGACGGCCAAGTACATCTCAGGATGGCTCAGATGGCGAAGGATGAAGAGCTGCGCTCTCTTCTGCGGAAAAGAGGATACAGAGTTCTAGAACTGTGTTATGACAACTACTCGAACCTCAAAAGAGACGAGTTATATCGACAAATTCTAGATAATCTGAGGTAGGAACTTATACCTAGCCCATTATGTCCTGTGTTAGAAACGGGCTCTAATTTTTCTACTTCAGCGCTCTCTCTATTGCTCGCATGAGATAAATTTCAAGGGTCAATTGTATTCTGCCAACTCTAGAGAGTTTCTCCGCCAACTTTTCAGGAATCCAAAGTGGCGGGACAAGTGAATGATCAAGGGTATTATGGATCAATACGGAGGTTCGTGGAAAGGGAAGTTCCCGCCGGAGGTTTCTTGCTACAAGGGGAAGAATATTCAGTATTCGTGGTTTTTCGCGGAATAGGTCAGGACCAGTCACCTTCATGAACTCATCAAAGCTGGAAAATGAACCAACCATACTAATTGGGATTGACGTTCGGAAGACTTGATGCAAGATGAAAGATATGGTGGCGATTTCCTCAACACATTCGGCGATGGTTCTGAGAGCACCATCACTCTTGAGCATGCCTAGGTTTCGGAAGTATGGTAATTCTTGGTCGAAGGACTGTCTGAACCAGTGAGAATCCATAATCAGATGGACTACATTCTGTTCATCCTCAGAAAGGCCGGCCTCGATCGTGAGTGACTTTCTTGTTGCGAGTCTATCTCCTGCATAAGGGACGAAAGGGCTCGGACTTGAAGTAAGAACCAGACTTCTTCCGTCAGCTATGCTTCGTGTTGTCTTTAGAAAGCCTCTATCTTCGAGGGACTTTCGAGCCCTGATGATTGGCGCGATATTTGTAGGGTAGCTATCACCATAGATCCATCGAATGACTTCAATTTGAGATCGGGGCATCCAGCAAGCCAAATAGACCCAAGACTCAGTGCTGGGTATCTCTAGAGGATGCCATAGTGGCGATAGGTGCACGCAAACTGGTTTCATGCATCTAAACTATAGTTTTTACTGAACGTAGAGAAACCTCAATTTGGCGGACAGGGCAGAAATGCGACCTGTAAGAAAAAAGAGCTATGTTGTATTTGTGAGTCATTCCACCACGGACGCTTGGATTGCAGGAATGATGTCTAGGAAGATGCGAGGCGCAGGAGCCAAGACGTGGTTGGACGAAAAAGACTTAGAGGGAGGGGCTGTAGTTGTGGACGGTATCCTTCAAGGGATCCGTGCGTCGGACGAAGTCGTTGTTCTTGTCTCCCCCAAAAGCGTCAAATCCCAGTGGATCATGTTTGAAATAGGAGCCGCCCGTATTCAGGGTAAACGGGTCACACCAATATTGAACAATGTTGCGAAGTATGATGCGATAAAGCCATTGAAAGATGTCAAGTCTATGGACCTTAACAGGTTTGACAAATTCCTAGTGCAACTAAGGACAAGGATTGCGAAGAAGAGAAAACGGTCGGTGTTCTGACCCTGAAGGTCTTTGTTAGTTACGCTTCCGGAGACAAAGAGATAGCTCATCAACTTACTAAGTCGCTAGAAGAGGCTGGTGCTAATGTGTCATCAGTTAGCGACACGAAATTCGGGGAGAATTTAGTGATGAAGCTTGAGCGAGAGTTACGGGAAAGTGATGAGGTGGTAGTTCTTTTAACTGATAGATCAGTTGAATCCCCAAACGTAATGTTTGAAATTGGACTTGCGGCTGGTCTACGTTTGCCTGTGACAATGATTGAATTGGGGGTCAAGCCTGAATTACAATCCAACGTAGGATTATTCCAGCACGTAAGGTACTCAAACCTGAATCAATACCTTCGAAAATTGCGCGAGCGTCTCGGAAAGCCCGTTAGCTCGAATGCGAAGCCGTCGAAAGATCCCTAAGAAGCAACGTTTCCCGGTTCTCGTCAGACCTCTCGATGTTTAAATGTGGGAAAAAGTCAAACAGTTTCAACAGTTCTGCGCGCTAGAGAAGCTACGCCCGGGGCAAGAGCGGCCCTCGTAGGAACTGCCTAAGTTAGTTCTTGCAGCGATATGGGATCGACCTTACGATAAACTTGGGATGGATCCAAGTTTTTTCCATCGACCGTCAATAGGTTCCTCTCAATTGATATGCCGAACAGTTGCTCGTTCTCTTCCAGATATGGCAGAATCAGCTCCCAATCTTTCGGGGTTGAGTCAACCAGTCGTCCACCATTGAGCTGGTCGCTCGAAACCTTCCTGTAGGGGTCCCGGATGAATATGGCTCCACCAGAGGCGAGTGAGAACAAGTTGCCTCCTGGATAGGGATATTCCTGCTCTACGAACCTCCCGTCAAAGGAAGGTTTCAAGCCGTTGACGATCACGAACCCACCTCCATTGTACGGATCACCTGCCATGAATGATTCTGCCAGATAGTCTAGACATGTCCCGTTGATCACGACTCTCGGCCTACCCACCGCGTTGATGAGTGGTCGTCCCGCTGCGTTCCCAAGCACGTACACGTCGCCTCCCTTTGCGGCGTACATGAAGGCCTGACCCACATCACCGTGAATCACTAGCTTTCCATACTTCAGAATCTGGGCGGCCTGATCCTGAGCGGCACCGTGAACGGTCAACTCGCAACCATCAATACCAGACGCAACGTAATCACCGACATCACCGTAACAATCAATCCGTAAACCATTCGTCCGTGCACCAAGACCGCTTCCGATGAACCGGTGACCCCGCAGATTGTAGAGGAGAATATTCTTCCAGCCTTCACCGTACGCGTCGACCACGAATCTAGCCACACTCTGGTCACCCTCTATCGGAAACTCAAGAGCGTCAACGACCAGTGTCTGCGATTCGAGACCAGGATGAACCAGCCGAGATCGGTTCCTCCAGTCCAGCCGATAATACAGATCGTAATTCGACGATGGAATTGCGGAGAATACATCGTTCAAGGCTTCATGGTACATCTGAAGGAGTGAACTTCGTTTCTTTTTTCCAGTATCATAGATTCTATCGTAGAGTAGCGAGAGTGATTCGATGGCGAATCCTCGCGACTCTTGCCCTTTCAAAGCCAGCCGCTTCAGCTCTTCTAGAATCTCTTCAACATACTGGAAACCAGCATCCCTCAGGGCCGGACGAACATACTCATAGAATCCCACAGGGTCTTGGGAAGATGGACCCTTTCTTGGCAATTGCAAGGATATACTGAGGTTTAAAGCGACGGCGGGTCCGCGCCCATTCAGCCATTCCTGTTCTGGCAGAGTAATGGCTCGTCCGAACTTGTCAGAAGCATCCAGCTCCTTTCCATTCTCTCCATCTCTTACAGTGAACAGGAACGCTCCACCATCCGTGTAACTTCCCCCACGAGCGTTCCAATAGGAATCAGCAAACCTACTGGGAACCTTGCCATCCTCTTGTAATCGTCCCAGTACAGCGTTGATCGCCTGTCTCTCAGACGCGATGATTCCAATCTTGATTGGACCCTCTTGCAATGCGAAGACTTGCGGTCGAAGCATCGACGTGTCGGTAATCCCTAGCAACTGCCAGGCATTCTTCTCCACGTCATTCCGGGCGACGATGAAGAACCATGGACCGTCCGGGGACCCGTGGATGTGAGAAGTCTGAATCAATCGATAGATCTTTTTCTTCTCCTCCGGAAGCATCTCGAAGTCCCGCTCAGTCGTCGGCGCTAGCGCTTCGATCAAATACTCCAGCGGATAATTGTAGACGCGGCTGATCAGATCGAACAGTAGGACAGACACTTCAGTGTCGGTCAAGAACAATGGATGGATGTTCCGCTGTGCCAGATACTCCATTATCGAATGATAATTGGCAAAATCACCATTGTGCACAAGCGCCTCGTGCAATCCTACAAACGGGTGTGCACCGCCAGGATGCCAGACACGGCCCTTCGTCGGATAGCGGTGGTGGCCAATCCATACGCGAGCCTTGAAATCTTCCAACCGGTAATACTTTACAACATCATCTCCATAGCCGACCAATTTGAGAACAATCAGGTTCTTGCCGTGAGAAACAACGAACGCTTTCTTCTCGCCCAGCGACGAGTAGTATTGGAGGTTGAGCCGGTAGCTGTTCTGGTAGACGAACTCGTCCTCGAGCTCGCTGCCCTTATGCCCACTAAGATCGTTCTTCCGGGCGAAATCCTCTAGAACATCCGGCTTGACCCTCACAAAATATCTGTAAACTTCTGGAGGCTCCACTTCGAGACCCGGAATAGACCGATAACCATCAACCGCTTCAACCCTCGACTCGTAGTCGACGCGGAAGAACGGGCGGATATGCTCGTCTTCCACCTGTTTCCTAGCAGACCTGTCGAGGTAGGCGACCTGGAGGATGTAGTCTTCATCCAGAATCTTCTGTGATACTCCTAGCTGTTCGGGGACGAGTCCGAGAGCAGCAATACCGCCGCCTTTGCCGTTACCCCTGTTCCGCATCTGCATAAGCGATTGTAGGAGATATTTTCCCTCCAACGGGACGTTGGACGCGAGCCCAACGACACCGCATCCTCCCTCAGCCTCCTGTTTGACGAATGGAGAGTCCGGGACAGGCAAGGTTCTACGAGAGTCGATAATCGCTTGGCCCGTCATCGCAATCTCACTT
>Ga0209238_1000363_pt1 | contig 15775 bp, 9 predicted proteins | sample GraSoi013_1_20cm_FD_185823 | JGI IMG/M metagenome (GOLD analysis project Ga0209238, IMG submission 185823) | Grasslands soil microbial communities from the Angelo Coastal Reserve, California, USA - Sample 10_02_2013_1_20cm (SPAdes) (version 2) | ecosystem: Environmental > Terrestrial > Soil >...
GGCCGCTGCGGCCGGCGCTCGTGCGGAAGAGGGCACCGTCCGCCGTGAGGTGACGACCACGATGGCGGTCGCCTACTACCGCCTGGGCTACGCCGTGACGGCGCTGGAGACGCTGCGCCACCAGCGAGAGCTGCTCGACGCCGCTGTCCAGCTCAGCACGACGCGCTACGCGACAGGCGCCGCGCCGCAAAGCGATCCCCTCCAGGCAAAGCTGGCCCGCGATCGCCTACGGTCCGAGGAGTTCGCATTGGAGAGCGAGCGAGTCGCCGCGCTCGCCGGGGTGAATGCGCTGCGGAACCGGGCTCCCGGAGACTCGGTCCCGGTCAGCTCGATCGACCTCGCTGCGCTGCGTGCCGGGGCAGCGACGCAGCCTCCCGCCGACTCACTCGTGGCCCTAGCCCTCGCAACCCATCCCCGGCTCGCCGCTCGCCGGGCGGCAGTCGACGCGGCCACGCGCACGATTCAGGTCGAGCGGCTGGGAGCGCGTCCCGACTTTACGCTCTCGGCCCGCTATGGGTACAGGCCCGTCTCGTTCGGGTTCAACTTTCCGGACTTCTTCTCCGCCTTTGTGGGTGTGCGCCTCCCGATCTGGGCGTGGCGCAAACAGAACCGGCTCGCCGACGCTGCCCGCGCGGATTCAACTGGAGCCGCGGCCGGGCTGCGCGACGCGGAGCTCCAGCTCAGTCGCGAGGTCACTGAAGCCGCTGCCCGAGTCCAGGCCTCACAGCAGCGTCTCGCGCTCCTCGTGGACGGCGTTCTGCCCAATGCGCGAGGGACAGTCGAATCGGTACTGCGGAGCTACCAGGTCGGTCGCGCCGAATTCCTGACCCTGCTGTCGGTCGAAGACGCCCGGTACCGGGCCGAGCTGGAAGCGGTCGCGGTCGCGGCGGACTACCAGGCTCAACTCGTCATGCTGCGGCAGCTGACCGCAGGGGAGTACCAGCCGTGAAACGGATCATCATCGGGCTGCTCCTCGCAGCCATGACGCTGACGGGATGCAAGAAGGCTCCCGCTCCGGACATGCAGGGGATGCCTGGAATGCCAGCGGCCAGCGCCGACACGTCGGGGGTCCCGCTCGATCGCGTCGAAGCCGCGAGGCTCGGCATCACGTTTGCTCGGGCGGCCGAGCGCCCGGTACGATCCTCGGTGCGGGCGGTCGGGATACTGAAGTACGCCGAGCCCAACCTCGTGTACGTCAACGCTCGGGTCGGTGGCTGGGTGGAGCGCCTGTATGCGGATTACGTCGGTAAGCATGTCGAGCAGGGCGACCCGCTGCTGGCGCTCTACTCTCCAGATCTGGTGAGTGCCCAGGAGGAATACCTCCTGGCGCGGCGACTGAAGGACGACACGCTCGCCGCGAGTGCCCGGCGCCGTCTCGCCCTGTGGGACATCCCGTCCGATCAAATCGACAGCCTGGAGACGAGAGGAAGCGTGACCCGCACACTGTTGCTACGTGCCCCGCGGAGCGGAGCAGTCACGGAGAAGATGGTCATCGAAGGCCAAGCGGTGAAGGCGGGGGACAACCTGTTCCAGATCGCCGACGCCCGAGTGCTGTGGGTGGACGTCGCGATCTTCGAGCAGGACGCTTCAGCCGTCCGCGTTGGGACCCCGGCCACGATCACCGTGGACGCGCTCCCCGGACGGACGTTTCGCGGCAGCGTGACGTTCATCTACCCGCAGCTCGACGAGAAGACCCGCACGCTGACGGCCCGCGTGGCGGTGGAGAACGGCGACGGCGCCTTGCGCCCGGGAATGTACGCGACGGCCGCGCTCGCGACGGCAGGCCGACGGAGTGTGAGCGTGCCGCTCGAGGCGGTACTGCCCACCGGGACGAAGGACCTCGTCTTCGTGAACCGGGGCGACGGTCGGTTCGTGCCCCGGGAGGTGCGCGTGGGTCTCCGGGGCGACTCGCTCGTCGAGATCGTCCAGGGCTTGAAGCCCGGTGACGAGGTCGTGGCCTCGGCGACGTTCCTGCTCGACTCGGAGTCCAACCTCGCCGCGGCGATTCAGGGACTCATGCTCCAGATGGGGATGGGGCTGAACATGGGCGGGATGCAGACGCCCGCCAAGGAAGGGGCGCCGCGGCCATGATCGAGAAACTCATCGCCTGGTCCATCCGGCGCCGCGAGCTCGTGGCGCTCGGCGCAATCTTCGTGCTCGTGGCTGGCGTGTTCTTGCTCCGCACGATGCCGGTGGATGCGATCCCGGATCTCTCGGATACGCAAGTGATCGTCTACACCGACTACCCGGGCCAGGCGCCCCAAGTCGTCGAGGACCAGGTGACGTATCCGTTACTCACCACGTTCCTTGCGGTCCCCAAGGTGAAAGTCGTGCGCGGGCAGTCGATGTTCAGCTCGTCGTTCGTCTACGTGATCTTCCAGGACCGGACCGATCTCTACTGGGCGCGCTCACGCGTGCTCGAGTACCTGAACGCGATTCAGAGCCGGCTCCCCGCCGGTGCCAAGACCCGACTGGGGCCCGACGCCACCGGCGTGGGCTGGGTCTATCAGTACGCCCTCGAGGGTCCCGGCTACTCGCCCGACCGGCTCCGCTCGATCCAGGACTTCCAGGTGCGGTACGCGCTGCAGGCCGTGCCGGGCGTGGCCGAGGTCGCGAGCCTGGGCGGATACGTGCGCCAATACCAGGTGCTGCTCGACCCGGCCCGCCTCCTCGCCTACGGCGCAACGGCGCGCGAGGTCATCACGGCCGTACGCGGGGCCAACCAGGACGTGGGAGCGCGCACGGTGGAAGTCGCGGGCTCGGACTACGCAATCCGCGGGCTCGGCTACTTCCGTGGAGTCGGGGACATCGGGAAGGTCGCGGTCGGCGTTGGGAGGGATGGCCGCCCGGTGCGGGTGGGTGATGTTGCCAGGGTGACGATCGGGCCCGACCTGCGGCTCGGGATTGCTGAGCGGGACGGCAAAGGCGAAGCGGTGGGCGGAGTTGTGGTCATGCGCTATGGCGAGAACGCGTTGCGCGTGATCGACGGCGTCAAGCAGCGAATTGCCGAGATCGCGCAGGCGCTGCCGGCCGGCGTCCGGATCGTGCCGACGTACGACCGCTCGGACTTGATCCACGGGTCCATCAAGACACTGTGGCGCACGTTGCTCGAGGAGTCGGTCATCGTCGCGCTCGTGTGTGCGGTGTTCCTGCTGCACGCGCGCAGCGCCCTCGTGGCGATCGCCACGCTGCCGCTCGGCATTCTGGTCTCGCTCGCGGTCACTCGCTGGCTCGGCATCAACGGCAATATCATGAGTCTCGGTGGGATCGCGATCGCGATCGGCGCGATGATCGACGCCGCGATCGTCATGCTCGAGAACCTGCACAAACACATCGAGCACGAGCCGGAGCGACCGCATTGGGAGCGCGTGTTCGCTGCGGCCCGGGAGGTGGGACCGGCGCTCTTCATGTCGCTGCTCATCATCACCCTGTCGTTCCTGCCGGTCTTCACGCTCGAGGACCAGGAAGGGCGGCTGTTCCGGCCGCTCGCGCTCACCAAGACCTTCGCGATGGCGGCCGCGGCGCTGCTCTCGGTGACGCTCGTGCCCGCGCTCATGGGCTGGTTCGTGAAGGGAAAGATCCGCGCGGAGGCGGAGAACCCACTCAACCGCTGGGCCCTCCAGATCTATCGGCCGGTGCTCCAATGGGCGCTGCGCGCCCGGTGGGTCGTGCTGGGCGGTGCGGCGGGCGTTCTGCTCCTCACGCTCCTTCCCCTTGGAGGCCTCGGCAGCGAGTTCATGCCGCCCTTGAACGAGGGCTCGCTGATGTACATGCCCAACACACTGCCCGCCCTCTCGCTCACCACCCAGCGACGGCTGCTCCACGTCGAGGACTCCATCCTGATGACCTTCCCTGAGGTCGAGAGCGTCTGGGGGAAGGCCGGCCGGGCGAACACGGCCACCGACTGGGCGCCGATGTCGATGGTCGAGACCGTCGTGAACCTTATCCCTGAGTCCGAGTGGCGACGGGGGATGACCCAGGATCGCCTGATCGCGGAGATGGATCAGCGGCTGCGTCTCACGGGCGCCGTCAACACGTGGACGATGCCGATCAAGAACCGCACGGACATGCTGTCGACCGGTGTGCGGACGACGCTCGCGGTCAAGATCTTCGGCCCCGACCTCCAGAACATCCAGCGCATCGGTCAGGATATCGAGCGCGCGCTCGCGCCGCTCCCGGGCACAGCGAGCGTCTATGCCGAGCGGTCGTTTGGCGGGCGCTACTTGGATATCCGGCCGGATGCGGATGCCCTCGCCCGCTATGGACTCACCACCGGTGACGCGCAGGAAGTGATCAGCCTGGCGCTCGGTGGGGAGGAGATCACCACGACCGTCGAGGGCCGGGAGCGCTATCCAGTGCAGGTGCGCTATGCCCGTGACTTCCGGGATGACCCCACCACGATCAGCCGGCTCCTGATCGGCAGCGGTGACGGCCCGCAGGTGCCGCTCGGGCAGGTGGCGGACATTCAGTTCAGCCCGGGCCCACCGATGATCCGGAGCGAGGGCGGATACCTGTACGATCAGGTGTCGATCGACGTGCGCGGGCGGGACGTGGGGAGCTATGTGCGCGACGCTCGGGGCGTCGTGGCGCGCGATGTGAAACTCCCCACCGGTTATTGGCTCCGCTGGAGCGGTCAGTATGAAGCGATCGAGCGGGTGAAGGCGCGGCTCCAAGTCGTCGTCCCGCTCACGCTCGGGATCATCGCGCTGCTCCTGTATCTCACCTTCGGTACCGTAGCCGAGACGGCGATCGTGATGCTGTCGCTGCCGTTCGCGCTGGTCGGCGGGGTATGGATCATGTGGCTGCTCGACTACAACCTGTCGATCGCGGTCGCGGTGGGATTTATCGCGCTGGCCGGGGTGGCTGCGGAAACCGGCGTCGTCATGCTGATCTACCTTGATCACGCGTGGGAGGCCATCACGCAGGGCGGGCGGCGTCCCACGCTGGCGGAGCTGGTGGGCGCCATCGAGCACGGCGCGGTCAACCGCGTGCGCCCGAAGCTCATGACCGTCCTGGCGATCATGCTCGGGCTCGTGCCGGCGTTGTGGAGTCACGGTGCGGGGGCGAGCGTGATGAAGCGGATCGCCGCGCCGATGGTGGGCGGGATGGTGACGTCCACAATTCTCACACTGGTTGTGATACCGGTGATCTACTACTTGTGGCGGAGCTGGGAGCTGCGCCGGACTCAATGAACAAGGGACACGCGGGGCACGGGGCGCACATGGTGCAGGACATGCTCCGCCGGTTCATCGGGTCTGTGATCCTCACCGTTCCGATCATCCTTTACTCGCCGCTTGGCACCTCGCTGTTCGGCCGCGAGCTCGCGCCGCCATTTGGGCTGTCGCCCGGGCTCCTGAGTTTCGTCCTCACCTCGATCGTCGTCTGGTGGGGCGGGTGGCCATTCGTGTCGTCCGCGGCGCGCTCGCTGCGACAGGGTGAGCTCACGATGATGACCCTGATCGCGACGGGCATCCTTGTGAGCTACCTCTACTCGGCCGCGGTCACATTCGGGTTGCGGGGCGAGCCGTTCTACGATGCCGCGGCGATGCTGACCGCCTTCAGCCTGCTCGGCCACTGGCTGGAGATGCGGAGCCGCTTCGCCGCCGGTCGGGCGGTCGAGGCGCTGCTCAAGCTCGCCCCGCCCACCGCGCGGCGGGTGCGGAATGGGCAAGAGGAGGAAGTGCCGCTCGAAGCCATCACGGTGGGCGACATCCTTGCCGTTCGGCCGGGCGATACCATCCCGGTGGACGGCGTCGTGATCGAGGGCTCGAGCTACGTAGATGAATCGATGCTTACCGGAGAGCCGGTGCCGGTCCCGAAGGCGCCGGGCGACGAGGTCGTGGGTGGGACGCGAAACCAGCAGGGGGCATTCCGGTTCCGCGCCACGAAAGTTGGAGCTGATACGGCCCTGGCTCGCATCGTCGCCATGGTCAGGGAGGCGCAGTCCTCGAAGGCGCCGGCGCAGCGCCTGGCGGACCTCGCCGGCAAGTATCTCGTCATTGTGGCGCTCGCGTCCGGCGCCCTCACGTTCGTGGCCTGGCTTGTGTTCGGGCACCAGGGGGTCACGTTCGCGCTCTCGGCTGCGGTGGCGGCTATCGTGATTGCCTGTCCGGACGCGCTCGCCCTGGCGACGCCGACGGCGATCACGGTCGGTGTGGGGCTGGCGGCGCGTGCCGGCGTGCTCTTCCGGAACGCCATGGTTCTCGAGGCGGCGGCCAAAGTCGACACCGTCGTCTTCGACAAGACCGGCACGCTCACCGAAGGCCGGCCGTCAGTGACGGATGTCATTCCCGTGGCCGGCGTGGAAGAGGCAGAGATTCTCCGGCTCGCCGCCGCAGCGGATGTGCAGTCGGAGCACCCACTCGCCACCGCGGTGGTCGAAGCTGCCAGGAAGCGCGCGCGTGTCGCCGATCCGGCCTCCTACTTCGAGGCCGTCGCTGGCCATGGCGTAAAGGCGACCGTGGGCGGTCGCGCCGTGCTGGTGGGTAATCGGCGGCTGCTTGAGCGAAACGGCGTCACGCCGGGGCTCGAGCGCGAGGCCGAGGGATTGCGAGCGGAGGCCAAGACCGCGCTCTACGTGGCGGCGGATGGCCGGATGATCGGTCTGATCGCCGTCGCCGACCGGATTCGTCCGACCGCGAACGGTGCCGTTTCGGCGCTCCACGACCTTGGCATCCGGGTCCTGCTCCTCACGGGGGACAGCCGGGTCACCGCCGAGGCAGTGGCCCGCACGCTCGGCATCGATGATGTGCGGGCCGACGTATTGCCAAGTGACAAGGCTGCGGAGGTCAAGCGCCTTGAGGAGCGGGGCCGTCGGGTCGCCATGGTGGGGGACGGCGTCAACGATGCGCCAGCGCTTGCGGCGGCGACCGTGGGCATCGCGATCGGCGCGGGAACGGACGTTGCGATCGAGACAGCTGGAGTAATTCTGATGAAGGACGATCCGGCCGACGTTCCGGTCGCGCTCGTTCTTGCTCGCCGGGTGCACCGCAAGATCAAGGAGAATCTCTTTTGGGCCGCGATCTACAACCTCATCGCCATCCCGCTTGCTGCCGGCGTGTTATATCCGTGGCTTGGCATTCTGCTCAAGCCGGCGTGGGCGGCGCTCGCCATGAGCGCGAGTACCGTGACCGTGACAGTGAATGCGCTGTTGCTTCGACCCGCGCGACATGTGCGGGCCGCAGGACCGTAGCATGGAGCGGGCGGCCTTGCTAAGTTTGGAGCGCGCCACCGTAGCTCAGTGGTAGAGCTCTCGATTCGTAATCCTGCACGGCCAGCGCACACCAGCGCTGGCCGTTGTTCTTAAGCGGCGCGTGGTGACGAACCCAACTGCCGGCGACGATGGGCGACTGAACGGTTGGCACCACCATTGGCACCACACGCAGCGCGCGATTGGAGCTTAAAGCCGCCCTGTCAGGCACTTTTCCTGAGCGCGTCGCAGAACCTTCGAGGGCGTGGTCAAGCCAGCCGCCGTCCCGATTGTGTGAAGGAATCACTCTTGCAACGAGTTCCGCAGTGGGGCCATCTCTTCGTGGCAACTTTACCTGGCCCCGTTCACCTCCTGTGCCACCCGCAACCCCGATTGCAACGCGCCCTGCATCCAACCCGGCCATCGGGATGTATGATCACCCGCAAAATGCACCCGCCCTTCTGGTCTATCAATTCCCGCGCAAATCGCCATCATCTGGCCTGGGGAAGGCAGGGCGTACGCACCTCCCTCCCATTGGTCCGCATCCCACACCTGGGCGACTCCTCCCTCCAAATTATCCAACAGCCCGGGATACACCTTCTCCAGTTCGTGCGCTATGAATTCCAGCCGCTGGTCGTGGGCCATCGCACCGGTACGCCGGGCGACACCGCTGAACAGGTAAGAGGCCAGTAATCCTCGCGTGCCGGGCTGGTCGAACGTCGGATGCCAGATCTCTTGTGGCAAGTCGGACATGCCAAAGCCGTTCGCCTTCTCCTTTTCCCAGAAGCGCGTCCGACACTGCAGGATAACGCGGGTGGCGGAGTCATATGCCAGCTCCGCGATGGCCTTGCGTTTTGCCGCTGAAAACGCTGGTCGTATTTCCACCCGGCGTAGCGGAGGAAACGGAATGGCGCAAATCAAGTGGTCCGCTTCGAACATGTGATGCGTGCCGGATTGCGTCGTGATAACGCGAACTTTACTTGGATCCTGCTCGATCCGTACTACTGGCGATCCATATTGGATCTTGTCTTGCAGCTTTGATGCGAATGCTCGCGGTAGCAAGTCGGTCCCGCCCGTGATCTTGTAGCGCGTTTTCTCGTGCGATTCGTACAACGTCTCCCGTAAGATCCAGAGCAGAGACGCCCGGTCATCCTCGGCGGTCGCGTATGGCCATTCCAGCAGCTCAATCGCGCCAGCGGAGGCACCTTGCTCTCGGAGAAACTCGGCCATGGTGATTTGATCGTACGATTTCGCCGGACCGGGTGGCCAATCGGGCGTCCCCGGGTCGCCAATGGCGCTCAGCGCCGCGCCGAGGTATTTGACCACCAGTCCCGACAGGCCCAACTGACGCTCCTCCGGAGTCAAACTCAAAGGCACCTGGGAGAGATCGAGTTGTTGGCCGGCCGGCGTCGGGATTCGCTTGCCTCCAATCAGCGTGATCTTGGTGAGGTTGGCCGGGTAAAACGGCACAAGTGTCAGGCCAAATTGCTGAACGTAATGGAGCGTGAGGTCGTGGTTGTCGGGAATCCGGGCTGCACCGGCGTCGGCATACAGCCCATCGGAGAATGGCTCCCGCAGTGTCAGCACGTGCCCGCCTGGACGCAGCGTGGCTTCGAGGATGATGACGTCGTGGCCGGCCTGTGTCAGCTCGTACCCAGCCACCAACCCCGCCAGCCCGGCGCCAATTATGAGGATCCTCTTGGCCGGCGCGGCCTGCGGCAGCGGCCTCGGAACAAAGCTCCAGACGTGCTGTGACGCCCAGTGTGCCGAGGCGGCCGACGCGCCGAGCTTCAGGAAGGCTCGGGGATCGATGGGAATGGGCACGGCGTATTTCTCCGGCTGTCAGGATGCTACGCAGCGTCTAGGTGGCGGCAATCTGCACTGACCAAAGCCGGCCCGCCAGCAAGGCTCGCCGAGAGACTGCGTGGCGCTGCTGCTGGAGGCTGCACGGACTTATCTGCCGGCACCCGACAAGGGCGGATGGCCTCGCGAGACGGGCCGCGGCGGCGAGGCAGTGGTGCGGAAGAATCTACGGGCACGTTGATCAGGTGCGGCACCGCACCGAAGCCGTGTAGTACCGGATCGAGCAGCACGCCGCTAAGTTTCCCGCCTACCGCCACCGTAGCTCAGTGGTAGAGCTCTCGATTCGTAATCGAGCGGTCGTCGGTTCAAATCCGACCGGTGGCTCTGTTCCCTCCGTTCACGCCGTGATGGTCAGCTTGTGGCCCTTAGCCTTGAGTGACGCCGCCAGACCGGTCTTCTCGACCGATTTCACGTAGGCCTCGTCCGGACTGATCTCCTTCTTCTCGACCAGCTCGACCAGCGCGTCGTTCAGGGTGAGCATGCCGAGCTGCTTCGACGTCTGGATGATCGAGGGGATCTGGAACGTCTTGCCTTCGCGGATGAGGTTCGAAATCGCCGGCGTCGTGAGCAGAATCTCCCGCGCGGCCACGCGACCGCCGCCCAGCCTCTTGCACAGCGTCTGCGCGATCACGCCCTTGAGTGACTCGGACAACATCACCCGGATCTGCGACTGCCGGTCCGCCGGAAACTGGTCGATCATGCGGTCCACGGTGGATGCGGCCGTCGTCGTGTGCAGCGTACCGAACACGAGGTGGCCGGTCTCGGCGGTCTCGATGGCGATGGCGATGGTCTCCAGGTCGCGCATCTCGCCCACCAGCACGATGTCCGGGTCCTCCCGCAGGGCCGATCGCAGCGCCCGCTTGAAGGTGTCGGTGTGCACCCCCACCTGTCGCTGCGTGATGACGCACTTCTTGTTCTCGTGCACGAACTCGATCGGGTCCTCGATCGTGATGATGTGGTCCGTGCGCGTGCGGTTGATCAGATCGACCAACGCGCACAGCGTGGTGGACTTGCCCGAGCCGGTCGGCCCGGTGACGAGCACCAGACCCTTCGTCAGGTAGCAGAGCTGCTGCACTTCCTTCGAGATGCCGAGCTGCTCCACGCTCACGACCTTGGCCGGGATCACGCGGAATACGGCAATCGGGCCTTTGCGGTCGCGCGCCGCGTTCACCCGGAAGCGGGCCAGCCCACTGATCTCGTACGCGAAATCCGAGTCTCCGGTCTCCTTCCACTCGCCGCGGTTGCGCTCGGGCATGACCGACAGGAGCATCATCTCGAGCTGCTCCGATGACAGCGGGGGCGTGGCCTGCCGCTTCATCTCCCCGTGTGTGCGGAACACCGGCGGCTCGCCCACGCGCAGGTGGAGGTCCGATGACGCCGACTGCACCAGTGCCTTGAGCAGCTCGCCCAGGGCGCGTTCGGCCCCTTTGTACTGCGCCGCGGCGAAGTCGACGGTCCCAGCGGCGCCCGGCGCGTGCGCTTCGACCATCGGCGCGGCGGCAATCGCGGAGGGCTTCGGCGGACGCGGCGGCGGTGTGGCGGGCGCGGTGGCGCCCGCACCGGCGGGTGCCCGCTGGGCCGCCGGAGCCGGGCCTGCCGCCGGGCTCTGCGTCGCCGCGGAGTTCTCGACCCGCGCCACCATGGCGGTCAATCGTCCCATGTCGGGCACGATGCGTACCCGCACCATGCCGCGATCCGCGATGTACTCGAATTCCGTCTCCGTCATCTGATCGATGTGGTCGGCCGACTCGGACGGCGCCACCTCGACCAGCAGGGCGTAGATGTGCTGATCCGTGAGCGGTTGCCGGCTCACCTTTCGGGGCTTGCCGTCCTTCACCATGGTGACGGGCTCGTCCGGCAGCAGGTACAGCTGATCGCCCTGCTCGCGCAGCAGGACATCGACGAACGGATCGATCCGCGCGGCCATGACCTAGCTCAATGGGCGCGCGTACAGCACGTACGCGCGGTTGACGTAATGGGTCGCCGCATGGGTCCACACCGCGAAGAAAGGGTCATGAGACGCGTTGAGATAATCGAGCAGGCGCGCGTGGTGGTCGGGCAGCTCGGCGCTGGCCCACCCCCCGAGTTTGGAGCCCCCCGCCAGGACCAGCTCGACGCCGAGCATCCGCGCGGCCGAGAGCCGGGCCGGGTCGGCGATCGGCGCCTGGCGATCGACCGAGAGCGAGACGGTTTGCACCTTCGAGATCAACAGGACGTCGTGGTTCGCCGCGGGCCGGAACGCGAAGAAACCTTCGGGCCGGTTCAGGAGCTCCAAGACCGTCTCCGGGCCATCGTGATGGGGGACGCGCTCCATCAGGAAGATTTGACCTGCCTGGGACGCACCCTGCGTCAAGAGCAGATTCGCGGGGACGGGGGTGCGGGGAAGCGACAGGTCGGACACGGGAGAATCATAATCACTTCGGCTGGCACTGCACGGAGACCGGCTCCGTGCGGCCGCACCCAATCTGCTGGTCCATCCCGCTCGCGATCGGGCCGCAGGCGGTGCTTTGCGCCCCCTCGCGGGCGGCCTGCTCGGTTGGTCCCACGGCCGCAGCGCAGTTGGTCCGGCCGCGGTACTCCATGCACACGCGGCACCGCACCTTGGCCCGCGCGGTGGTCATGAAAAAGAACAGCGCCGCGACGGCGAACACCGCGGCCAGGGTGTAGAGCGTCGAGCGCTTCACGGGCAGGGTGTCATCGGGATGGGCGCTAAGGTAGGCACTCCATCCCGACTGTCAACGCCGCCTGAGCGAGCCTGGGCTGTTTCAACTTGCCAACTGTCGCGCCCCGTTCGAGCGCTCCAACTTTCGTGACCCGTTCGAGGTTTTGGAAGGAGGACCATATGAGATTGTCGTCCGGCGTCCCCGCCGCGCTCATCCTGACGGCGCTCGGCTGGGGCTGCACGCAAGACACCCCGGGCCCGAGCCCGACGGGGCTCGAGGCGTCCAGCGTCGCGGGAGGGGATTTCGACTACATCGCGAGACCGCCTCACGTGCAGGTGCTCTCGGGTACGGTCGCTCCCGACGGCCTGCCATTCTGCCGATCGGGGCTCGTGTGCTACACGCCGAGCTTCGTGCGCAGCGCGTACAATTTCCCATCCACCCTGAACGGCGCCGGGCAGACGATTCTCATCGTCGACGCCTTCGGGAGCCCGACGGTGGCGCAAGACCTCGCGACGTTCGACGCGCTGTTCCACATTCCCGCGCCTCCGTCCTTCACGATCCTGTGTCCCGACGGATGTCCCGTCTTCGCGCCCCACGACACGCACCACGATGAAGCCGGTTGGAGCGTCGAGACGAGCTTGGACGTGCAATACGCCCACGCCATGGCTCCGGGCGCGAATATCGTGCTGGTCGTCGCCTCGACGAGCTCGGGAAACGCGATCAATGCTGCGGAGGCGGCCGCCATCCAGCGCTACCCCGGCAGCATCCTGTCGCAGAGCTTCGGGATTCCGGAAATCCTGGTGCACGCGAACAACGCTCAGATCCAACAGGCGCACAAGAACTATCTGGCGGCACAGGCGGCGGGGATTACCGTGCTGGCCTCCGTCGGAGACTTCGGCGCGACCAACGGCTTCGGCACGGCCAACGCCGCCTTTCCCGCCTCGGATCCGCTCGTGACGGGCGTCGGGGGAACGCAGGGGAATCCCTATTTGCCACCGCTCACCGCTTCGAGCTGCTCACCGGCGCTGAGCCCCTGCAACGTCGGCCTCGCGAGGATCAGCGGCACGTGTGCCACGCTCTCGGGTGGCTCCCTCTCCGGGCCCGCGTGCGACGCCGCGGGCTACGGCGGCGAGCAGGTCTGGAACGAGCCCGTCTTCGGTGCGGCGACGGGCGGCGCACCGAGCAACCTGTTCGGCGTGCCCTCTTACCAGAGCGGCTTGGGGTTGAAGACGAGAACGATCCCGGATGTCGCCTACAACGCGGCCATCAACGGCGGCGTCCTGGTGGTATGGACGGCGATTCCGGCTCAGGCCGGTATCTACATCGTTGGCGGTACCAGCGCCGGCTCGCCGCAATGGGCCTCGGTCGTGGCGCTCGCCAATCAATTGAAGGGCGGACCCGTCGGGTTCATCAACCCGACGCTTTATAAGATCGGATGCTCGGCGCGGTACGGCGCGGACTTCCACGACATCACGGTCGGGAACAACCAGCTGACGGGAACGCCGGTGGGCTTCCCTGCGGCCACCGGCTGGGACGACGCGACCGGGTTGGGAACGCCGAACGTCGCGAACCTGGTGCAGGACCTGGTCACGCCGCCCTCCTGCTCCTGAACGGGGGATAGCGACGGTCCAAAAGGGACCTTACCGCCGGGATGCTGTCTTTCGGCGCTCGGCCGTCGGCTCGTGGAACTGCTGCTGCTCCGTCGAGCCCTCCATCGCGGTCACCGACGATTGCCCGCCGGTCGCGATCTGAGTGATCTCGTCGAAATAGCCCACGCCCACGAACTCCTGGTGCCGCACCGCCGCGTAGCCGTCCTTCTCCGACGCGAACTCGCGATTCTGTAGCTCCGAGTAGGCGGCCATCCCCTTGTCCCTGTACGCCCTGGCCAGCTCGAACATGCTGTGGTTCAACGCGTGGAACGCGGACAGCGTGACGAACTGGAATTTGTAACTGAGCGCGCCCAGCTCCTTCTGGAATGAGGCGACCTGCGCCTCGCTCAGGTGCTTGCGCCAGTTGAACGAGGGCGAGCAGTTGTACGCGAGCATCTTGCCCGGGTATTTCGCGTGGATCGCCGCGGCGAACTTGGTCGCTTCCGCGAGATCGGGCTTCGACGTCTCGAACCAGAGCAGGTCGGCGTATGGCGCATAGGCGAGCGCCCGCGCGATGGCCGCGTCGACGCCGTCCCGCACCCGGAAGAACCCTTCGGCGGTCCGCTCACCCGTCACGAAGCGCTGGTCGTACTCGTCGCAGTCGCTCGTGAGCAACGTCGCGCTGTTGGCGTCGGTGCGCGCGATCAGGATTGTGTCCACCCCGCACACATCCGTCGCCAGGCGCGCCGCCACCAGCTTCGTGATGAACTCGCTCGTCGGCACGAGCACCTTCCCACCCAGGTGGCCGCACTTCTTCACCGACGCGAGCTGATCCTCGAAGTGCACCCCGGCGGCTCCGGCGTCGATCATGTTCTTCATGATCTCGAAGGCGTGGAGCGGGCCGCCAAACCCCGCCTCGGCGTCGGCCACGAGCGGCGCAAACCAGTGCGTCGACTCGTCGTCTTTCATGTGCGCGATCTCGTCGGCGCGCTTGAGGGCGTTGTTGAGACGTCGGAGCAGGGCGGGCACGGAATCGGAGGGATACAGGCTCTGGTCGGGGTACATCTCGAGCGCATTATTCGCGTCGGCGGCCACCTGCCACCCGCTCACGTAGATCGCCTTGAGCCCCGCCTGCACCTGCTGAATCGCCTGGTTGCCCGTGACGGCGGACAACACGGCGACGTAGTCGTCGTCCTGGAACAGCTGCCACAGGCGGGCCGCGCCGTACCGGGCGAGCGAGTATTCGATGTCGATCGAGCCCCGCAGGCGATACACGTCGCCCGCCGTGTACGGTCGGGTGACGCCCTTCCAGCGGCTCCCCGCTTTCCACGCCTGCTCGAGGGAGCTGATGAACTGCTGCTTATCCATGGTTCCCGTCCGTGATGGTCGAGCGGTGTCAGTCGAGATACTCATACGCTACCGTCGTGAGGAACTCCGCAAAGTCCGCGCCGGTAGCGAGGTCGGCCAGAATCCGACCCGCCATCGAAAACTTATCGTAGCCGGGGCCCCCGGGCCCTACCCGTTCGGGTAGGGCCTGCACCAATTCGGCGATGATTTGTTGCACCATAGTGGCAGTTATCGGTCGACCGTCCTGCAGACGCGCGCCGTGGTGGAGCCATTGCCATACCTGTGCGCGTGAGATCTCGGCCGTCGCCGCGTCCTCCATCAGGTTATTGATGGGCACGCAGCCCATGCCGCCGAGCCACCCGGCGAGGTACTGCAACGCGATGCTGAGATTCGTGTACAGGCCATCCGCCGTGATTTCCCCGGCAGGGGTCGCGAGCAGGTCGCGGGCGGTGACGCGCACGTCTTCCCGCCGCCGACCGATCTGATGGGGCCCGGACATGTGCGCGTCGAACACCTCGCGGGCGACCGGGACGAGACCGGGGTGCGCCACCCAGGTGCCGTCGTGCCCCTGGCGCACCTCCCGCAGCTTGTCCTGGCGGACCTTCTCGAGCGCCTGCGCGTTCAGTGTCGCGTCCCGCTTGATGGGGATCTGTGCCGCCATGCCGCCCAGGGCGTGAATCCCGCGGCGGTGACAGGTGCGGACGACCAGGTCGGCATAGGCACGAAGGAACGGCTGCTCCATCGTGACGCGCGCGCGGTCGGGGAGCACGCACTCCGGCCGGCGGCGCAGTTTCTTGATGTAGCTGAAGATGTAATCCCAGCGCCCGCAGTTGAGCCCGGCCGAATGGTCGCGCAGCTCCCACAGGATCTCGTCCGTCTCGAAGGCGGCGAGGATCGTCTCGATCAGGACCGTCGCGCGGATCGTGCCACGCGGGATCCCGAGCGCATCCTGTGCGAAGACGAACACGTCGTTCCACAGGCGCGCCTCGAGATGGCTCTCGAGCTTCGGAAGATAGAAGTAAGGGCCCGAGCCGCTCGCGGCGAGCTTTGTCGCGGTATGGAAAAAGGTGAGCCCGAAATCGAACAGCGACGCCGAAATCGGCTGCCCGTCCACGGTCAGGTGC
>Ga0209238_1000367_pt1 | contig 15610 bp, 16 predicted proteins | sample GraSoi013_1_20cm_FD_185823 | JGI IMG/M metagenome (GOLD analysis project Ga0209238, IMG submission 185823) | Grasslands soil microbial communities from the Angelo Coastal Reserve, California, USA - Sample 10_02_2013_1_20cm (SPAdes) (version 2) | ecosystem: Environmental > Terrestrial > Soil >...
GGCGGCGCGATCGGCTACGGCGATGTCCGACACGATCAGATTCTGCCACGGCGTGAGGCGGATCGTGCCGCTGCCGTGGCGCCCGGCGATGCCGGCGATCGCGCGCATCTGTGCCGTGGTCATCCTTCCGACCGGGAGGGCAACGCCGCAATAGACCCTCTCCGGCTGCTTCTGCGCGTGAAAGCCGACGTGCGCGCCGCGCGCCAGCGGCGGGCGCGGCTCGCATTCGGCAAGGGGAAGGCGCACGAGCGGCGCCGCAAGGCGTTTTTCCACTTCGGCGAGAAACCGCTCCAGGCCCATTCGATCGAGCACGTACTTCAAGCGCGCACGCTTGCGGTCGGTGCGATCGCCTTCGTCGATGAAGACCCGCACGATCGCCACGGCCACCGGAACGCATTGCTCGGGCGCGACGAGCACGCCGAGGTCGCGGGCGAAATCGCCATGCCCTGTGATCCCGCCGACCGCGGCGCGAAAGTACACGCCCTCCGGCATCGCCTTGCCGGCTGCGACGCGCACGGCGGAGAAACCGATGTCGTTGGTGTCTTCCAGGGAGGCTATGCCGCCGCCACCGTCGAAGGCGATGTTGAATTTGCGCGGCAATCCGTAGAGCTCGCGGTGGTTGAGGATCGCGTGATACAGATCGAGGCCGAGCGGCCGCGTGTCGTACAGCTCGAGCGGATCGATGCCGGCGGTCGGGTTCCCCGTGATGTTTCGGATATTGTCTGCGCCGGCGCCGCGCGAAGTGAGGCCGGCCTCGGCGAGCTTCTCCAGCACCCGCAGCGCGTATTTCGGTGCGATCTCGCGGATCTGCAGATTGGCTCGCGTGGTGACGTGCGCATAGCCGGCGCCGTACTCATCCGCGATCGCGGCGACCGCCCGCAATTTGTGCGCGGCTATGATTCCGTTCGGGTTCCGCAGCCGCAGCATGAAAGAGTTCTGCGCCGGCGCGACGTGGAAAAGGCCGTGAAATTTGTAGAGGAAGACGTCGGTGCCCTTCGGAAACTCGCCCTTGGCCGCATTCGCAGCGATCTCGTCCCACATGTCGAACGGGTGTTTGGCGCGCTTGGCTTCCTCCTCCTTGGTCAGCTTGCCGCCCGCGGCGAGAACCCGGTTCTGCGCGGCGAAATGGATGCGCTCCGGTCCCGCGGGCTCGGCGCCGCCGGCTGCAGGCAGCGCACCGCGCGCCGCCGCGAGACCGCGGCCGAACCCGTCGAGGTAGAGCTTCTGTTCTTCGGTGAAATCCACCTTAATTCGGCTTGGCCGGTTCAGGAGCCGTCTCGTCGCCTACGTCGACATTCCCGGGAAACCCGTTGGTCGCGACCCAGTAAGCGCCGGCGACGAATATTCCACCTCCGACGGCGTTGCCGAGCGTGACCCAGAGGAGGTTCCAGGCGCCGCCGGCGAGGGAGACCGTTTCGGGGTGGTTGCCCGCGAGCGCGAGGCTGAGCACGGTCATGTTGGCGACGCTGTGCTCAAATCCGCACGCGATGAACGCGAGCAGGCACCACCAGATGACGATGCACTTCGCGGAATCGGAATTGACGCGGGCGGCCATCCACAAAGCGAGGCAAACGAGCCAGTTGCACAGGATCGCGCGCGCGAGCAGGCTCAAGGCCGAATCGTTCATCTTGAACGCCGCCACCTTCATGACCAGAGTGTCGGGAGCCGAAAGCAGTCCGCCGCCGCCGCCCGCGGCGAACAGCGCCACCAGCGCCACGGCACCGGCGAGATTCCCGGCCCAGGTCATCCCCCATGACGCCGCGATATCCGCCAAGGTCCCCGTGCCGTTGAATCTGCGCAGGGCCATGAACATCGTGTGGCCGGTAAAGAGCTCGGATCCCGCGATCGCCACCAGCGTCAGCGCGATTCCGAACGTCGCGCCCATCACCAGTTTCTGGAATTCTTTGGGGACTTGGCTGCCGAGGGTGAAGATGAGAAGAATGCCGACGCCGACGTAGGCGCCGGCGAGCATGCTGGAAACGAAAAATCCGCCCGGATGCTTGCGCATCGCGGCCAGTTTTTTTTCCGCGGCTTTCGAAAACCCGTCGATAGTTTCGGAGTACATGGTCTGCGCTCTCGTGGTTGGCCAAGAGGGAAGTCGCAAGCGCCGTGCCAACCACTGAATTTCTAGTTATATGACTGATTGATATGAGGAAGCGTCGATCGTTTCATCGTGCGGCAAGCAAGCCGTGCGCACTGCCGCAGTGCAACAGCCAACGCGGTTGCACCATTCCGGGAGCCGATACCGATAGCCATGGTAGGGATCATCCATGCCAGAATTTCGCTTCACGCCGCCGCGCCACAGGGAGCACGCCATGACGCAGGAAGTCGGTCCGTTCGCCAATCTCGACGAGAGCGCGTTGCGCGCGCTCGCTCCCCACGGCGCGGTGCGCTCGTTTTCCAAGAATGCGGTGGTCGTCAGCGAAGGCGACGAGACCGACTCCCTCTACATCCTGCTCTCCGGACGCGTCAAGGCGTTCGTGAGCGAGGAGGACGGCAGGGAGGTGGTGCTCAGCACGGTCGGCGTGGGCGACTATTTCGGCGAACTGGTTCTCGACGGGGGCGCGCGGTCCGCTTCGATCATGACTCTGGAACCGTGCCGCTTTTTCGTGATTCCGCGCGGCGACATCGAGGGACTGATCGATCGCAACCCGGCGTTCGCGCGCCACCTGATCCGCATGCTGATCGGCAAGGTACGCAGCCTCACCCAGAAGGTTCTCGACCTCGCCCTGAAAGATGTCTACGGCCGGTTCGCCAAGTTCATCGACGAGAACGCGGTCGAGCAAAAGGGCATGCGCGTAGTGCCCGAGCGTCTCACCCAGCACGATATCGCCGCGCGAATCGGCGGTTCGCGCGAGATGGTGAACCGCATCGTCAAGGACCTCGCGGCGGGCGGCTACATCTCGGTCGACGCCAAGCAGATTACGGTTCACAAGAAGCTCCCGTCGCATTGGTGAGGGCGCGGCGGCGCCCCGCGCACGGACGCTCGCCGCCGAGATGTGCATCCGGCACAAAACCCATGTGTCAGGCGACGGCGAGAACGGGCGACCGGAAGCCTAAAGTGGTCTCCATGGGGCAGGCGACTTCCGCCGGCCCGGAAACGAGACAAGGAGACCACCATGATCAAGCGCAAAAACCTCACCGGCGAGTCCGCTTTCTTCGCCGTCACCGCGATCGCGATCTGCGCCGTCCTCGTGGCGGCAGCGGCGGCCCTGCTGGCCCCGGCGGCGGCGACCCCCGGCGTTTCGAGCAGCAGCACCGCGACTTACGCCGTCCCCGCCGGCTATTTCCCGGAACAGTTCGTCAATCAGGCCAAGGAAGTCGAGCCGATGCCGGAGATGTACTACTGAGCCGGAGAAGCCGCGGAAAATTCGCAGCCCGCGTCGCAGGCGGCCGTAGGGTCGACAAAGCCGTCTGAAAGACGCGGGTGCCGGACAGGCCTGGGGAACCCCGGGCTTTTTTTTCACGGGTTAACCTGACAATTCTTGTAACGGTTGCCTGACAGACTGTCGCTTGCAGGAGACAGATCGCGGTGCTTTCCCGCCTTTGCCGCCACAAGATCCAAAAAAGCAATCCGCGCGTCACGCTTTTCTTTTGCTGCACCCCGACTTCATGATATTGTTACGCCGCTACCTTAGCATCCTAGTCAAAAAGGGGTGGGCTCATGAGTTGGATCACACTGGTGGCGGTACTGGTCACGTGGTGCATGATCGGGCTGGGCGTGGCTTATCTGTTCGGGCGCTTCATACACGGAGTGGAAAGCTCCGGAAGCGTGAGCGACCTCCCGCTCCCCGTAGTGAGCTACTTGCGTCGCGTGAAGCGCGGAGCGAAGGCAAGCCAGACCAAAATGCGGCGCGAAGCCGTGGGCGGGCGCCGCCCGCACTAAAATCTCCTCGCCGGACCTCGATCTTATTCTTTGACCGCCAGGAACCGCTCGGCCGACGTGCGGCCGGCGGGTAACGCGCCGTCGCTCTGAATTTCGCCCGCCGTCTGCTTCAGCTTCAATATCATCGATGGTTGCGATAACAAAAGCCCGACTCGATGTCGTCGCGCTCAGCAAGCATATCGGGGCGGAAATTCGCGGGCTGGACCTGCACGACAGGCCCGACGACGAGACCATCAAGGCGATTTACCGAGCTTGGCTCGATCACCTCGTGATCGTTTTCCCCGGCCAGAAGCTCGAGCAGGAAGACCTCGTCCGCGTCACCGGCTATTTCGGCGAGATGGGCATGCCGCGCCGACCGCCACGATTCTTTCCAAAGGGGTACTCGCGGCTCCTGCCGGGGATCATGCTCATCTCGAACATCCGCGAGAACGGCGAGCCGATCGGAGCCCTGCCGGACGGCGAGATGATGTTCCACCACGACATGATCCACTCCGAAATGCCCGACAAGGCGACCCTGCTTTACTCTGTCGAAATTCCCGACAGCGGCGGCCATACGCTGTTTGCGAGCGGCTATGCCGCCTACGACACGCTCGATCCCGCGGTTCGCAGCAGGCTCAGCGGACGCAAGGCCGTCCATCACTACAACTATGGCTCGACCCTGAAGGGCGACGGCAAGGGCACCGAGGCGTTCGGCGAGTGCGTCCACCCGGTATTCCGCACCAACGAGGACACCAACCGCAAGGCGGTCTACGTCAACCGGCTGATGACCGTCGGCATCGTCGACATGCCGAGGGAAGAGAGCGCTCCGCTGCTCAAGGCCGTGTTCGACCACGCCGAGAGGAAGGAGTTTGTCTACGAGCACGTCTGGCGCGTCGGCGACCTTCTCCTCTGGGACAACCGCTGCTCTTCTCATGCGCGCACGGATTTCCCGACGACGCAACGTCGGCTGATGTGGCGAACGACGGTCAAAGGGGCCAAGCGACCCTACTGAGCGGCCATCGGCAAGACTAGCGGGTCGTGCCCTTGAGAATGATCTGCTCGAACAGGTCGAACGATTTTTCCTGCTCGTCGAGCAAGGTCGCGGCATCGAGAAACTTGAGCTTGACGCCTTTGACCGGCGATTCGATTTTCGAGTGAGTCGGTACGTAGCCGATCTTTGCCAGCATGCGCTGTCCTTCCGCACCGATGATGTAGTCGTAGAACAGCAGAGCGGCGTGCGGGTGCGGCGCCCTTCTGGCGACGCCGATCGCGTTCGTGATGCTTACCGCAGGCTCGATCGCGAACCAGTCGATCGGAGAGCCCTTCTTCTTCGCCTGCTCCACGCTGTATTGATAGACCGTCAGCGCGAGCGGCACTTCGCCCGAGGCGACCAGGTTTGTCAGCAAAGGATGCCCGCTGCGGACTGAAAGCCCGTTGCTTGCGACGAGATCGCGGAAGAACTTGACGCCCTCGGCTCCGCCCATGTCTGCGATCACCGACGACACCCATTCGTGGTCGTCGCCTTCGATCGCGAGTTTCCCTCTCCACTTGGGCGCGAGCAGATCCCGATACGTCTTGGGTAGGTCTTCCTTCCTGACCTTGTCGGTGTTATAGGCCTGCACGAACACGTGGTGCAGGGTCGCGACCCATTCGCGGTGCGCAGGCACGGCGGCAGGGACCAGGTCCTTTTGATACGGAGAGTGAATTTCCTGCAGCAGGTTCTCGCGCCGCAGCGCTTCCTCCTGGGGCGAAATGATCGCGATCACATCGGCGCTGGGCCCGCCGGCGCGCGCTTCGGTGATGACCTTCCGCAGGACGATTTCGGAGCGCGCGCGCCAGACGTCGACCTTGATGCCGTATTGGGTCCTGAACGGCTCGATCAGCTGGTCGGCGTATTCGACCGGGAAGGTCGCATAAAAGAGGAGCGAGCCTTCCTTTCTTGCACCTTCCACCAGGCGCTGCTGCCGGTCTTCGCCCCGATACGCTGCGAGGTTTTGCAGCGTCTGCGGATGCGCGGTGTGAACCGCAGACGACACCGCGAACGCAAGTGCAGCAGAAACGCGCTTCAAATCGGGGAGCAACACTCTCATCGGCTGCCCTGCCTGAGTATCACCTCCTCGAAGGACTTGGTCCATTTGTCGCTCTGGTCCAGCGCGACAGCCGGATCCACCAGCGTGAAGCGCCGCACGGCGAGCGGCGACCGCACTGTGGCGTTCGTCGGAACGTATTCCATGGTCACCAGCAATTCCTGCGCCTCGGTCGAGAGCATGAAATCGTAGAAGAGGAGCGCAGCATTCGGATGCGGCGCGCGGCGCGCGATGCCGACCCCGCTCATGCGCGCGACCGCCGGCTCCAGCGCGAACCAGTCGATCGCCGCGCCCTTGCGCCTGGCGGCTTCCGCCATGAAGTTGTAGACCGTGAGCGCGAGCGGCACTTCGCCGGCGACGACCATGTTGTTGAGCAGCGAATGCCCGGTGCGCACCGAGATGCCGTTGCGCGCTACCAGGTCGCGGAAGAACTGGATACCCTTCTCCTCGCCCATGGAGAGGACCACGGTCGAATACCACTCCGGGACGTTGGCCTCGATCCCGAGCTTGCCTTTCCACTTCGGGTCCAGCAGATCCTGGAACGTATTGGGCAGGTCCTCCGTTTTCACGAGCTGAGTGTTGTAGGCCTGCACCCAGACCGACAGGTAGGTCGCCACCCAATCGTGATGGGGTCGCAGCGCACCCGCGATCAACTCCTTCGAGTACGGTGACGCGACCGCTTGCAGGATTTTCTCCCGATGCAGCGTCTCCATTTCGAGCGCGGAGGAGTGGATCGCATCGACCTCGTAGCGCTTGGCCGCCGCTTCGGCGAGGGTTCGCTGCAGCACTTTCTCGGACCCGGCGCGCCAGACCTTGACCTTGACGTCGTATTTTTTCTCGAACAGGATGGTCAGGGGCGGCAGGTCTTTTTCGGCGAAGCTCGTATACAGCGCGAACGAGCCCTCCTTTTGCGCCGCAGCGATCAGCCTCCGGGACCGGTCCGGGCCGCCGTAGCGCAAGAGCGACGTATCCTGGGCGAGGGCGGGCACGGCCGTCGCCATCGCCGCCAGGAGCAGGAGCAAACTTGAGGTTCGCACCGCACTAATCTAACATCGTGACATTCCGCGCGCTGATCGATTCGGGGCGCGCTCTCGAGAAGGAGAGATCCATGTCCATTCAGGCCACCGATCGGGACGACCGCGGACACGACATCACCCGTGCCGGCGCCAAGGCGACGGCGAAAAAGCCGTCGTTCTTCAAGATGCGCAGGCGACGGCGAAAAAGCCGTCGTTCTTCAAGATGCGCGCCCAGATGCTGGAAAAGGGGCGCACCAACACGGCGCTCGCCAGGACCGAGAACATGTGGGCGACGCTCAAGGTCTACGCCTCCGGCGGCGAAAACGGACTGCACACGCATCCGAACGAAGACCACGCCTTCATCGTGCTGCAGGGCAGCGCGCGCTACTACGACGCGGACGGCGGCCATACCGACGTCGGCAAGCACGAGGGCATCATGCTGCCCGCAGGGGCGTACTACTGGTTCGAGGCCACCAGCAAGGAGCCTCTGGTGCTGGTTCGGGTCGGTTGCCGCGTGGGGGCTCAGGACGCTAGCGGTCGGCTGAATATCCGCGGCGAGCCGATGCCCGGCGATTCGAAGGAGAACAAGCGCGTACCCGTCGTCGTCCGCGACGGCGAGTTCTTCGAGTAGCCGGCGAAGATGCGCGCTGAAGGGATCGACGGTGTCATCATCTCCGCGGATTCGCACGTGATGGAGCCGGTCGACCTCTGGAAGAAGGGTGTCCCGGAAAAATACCGCGAGGCCGCTCCGCTCTATCCCCCGCACAAGCTCGGCGAAGGCTTCCAGCAGCGCGAGGGGGGCTGGGACCCGAACGCGCGCATCACCGAGATGGAGGTCGACGGCCTCTCGGCCGAGGTCCTCTACCCGACGCTCCTGCTCAAGCTCTTCGCGCTCGACGACGCCGGGCTGCAGGAAGCCTGCTTCCGCGTCTACAACGACTGGCTGATCGAGTATTGCAGCGTGGACCGGGACCGCCTGATCGGCGTTGCCGCGATCTCCGCATACAACATCGACAGCGCGGTCAAGGAGCTGGAGCGCTGCCGCAAGGCGGGATTGAAGGGCGCGCTCGTCTGGCAGGCGCCGCATCCCGACCTGCCCTTCAATTCGAACCACTACGACCGGTTCTGGGCCGCCGCCCAGGACCTGGAAGCACCCGTGAGCATGCACATCCTGACCGGGCACAGCTACCACGTGAAGGAAAGGAAGGGCATCGAGCACTACAGAGGCAGCGTCAACCTCAAGCTCATGGACGTCGCCAATGCGCTCTTCGACTTCATCTTCTACGGTGTGCTCGAGCGCTACCCGAAGCTCAGGCTCGTGACCGTCGAGAACGAGTCCGGCTGGCTGCCTTTCATGGTGCAGCAGTGGGACTACTACTTCCGGCGCTTCCGCGGCGTGAACCCGCCGCCGATCACCAAGGAGCCGGGCGTGTACGTGCGCGAGCAGATCTACTCCTGCTTCTTCAACGATTCGGTCTGCGGCCGCAATCTGGAATGGTGGGGCGAGGACAATCTCATGTGGTCGAACGATTTTCCCCATCCGAACTCGACCTGGCCGAATTCGATCAAGGTCATCCGGCGCGATCTGGGCCACCTGCCTCCGGAGAAGCAGACGAAAGTGCTCGCCGCGAACGCTTGCAAGCTATACGGCCTCGACATGTCGGCGCTTCCTGCGGGCATTTCTCGGGCGGCGCAAGCCGCCCAGGCAGCGCAAGCTGCGGCTTGATCCATCGGCTGATCTCCGCGCTTCTGCTGGCCGTTGCGGCCCCGCTCGCATCGGCGCAATCCTTTGCCGATCTCGCATCCGACGAGAGCCCTTCCCGTCATCAGCGGTTGGTGGGGGCGGCGCGAAAGGAAGGTTCTTTGACCCTCTACACCTCCAATGCCGCACCGACGCTCCAGGTGCTGAGCGCCGATTTCGAAAAGCGCTACGGCGTCCGCGTCAACGCCTGGCGGGCATCCTCGGTCAAGGTGTTGCAGCGCGTGGTGGCGGAAAAAAGAGCGAACCGCTGGGACTTCGACGCGGTCAGCGTCTCTTCGCCCGAGCTCGAAGCGCTCTACCGGGAAAAGCTTCTGCAGGAGACCCACTCCGGCCGAGCTCGAAGCGCTCTACCGCGAAAAGCTTCTGCAGGAGACCCACTCCGGTTGGCACCCAGAGATGCTGGAAGGCACTCTGCCCGCCCATCGCGGCTGGGCTCCGCAATTCATCAACGTTTTCGTGCAGGCGTACAACACCAAGGCAGTCGACAAACAGGAGCTCCCGAAACGCTGGGCCGACCTGCTCGATCCCAGATGGAGAGGCAAGCTGGGCGTGGAAGCGAAAGCCGGTGAATGGTATTGCAGCGTGCTCAAGAATCTGGGCGAGGAGAAAGGCAAGGAGCTCTTCCGGCAGATCGTGGCGCGCAACGGCTTGTCGGTGCGCAGCGGCAATTCGGTCCTGGCCAACATGGTCGTATCGGGCGAGGTGCCGTTCGCCGTCGCCGTCTACAGCCACATGATCGAGGAGGCCAAGCAACAGGGCGCGCCGGTCGACTGGTTTTCGATCGATCCGATGATCGCACGCTCGAACGGCATCGGCGTATCGCGCAGACCGCCTCACCCGAATGCCGCGTTGCTGTTCTACGAGTACGCGATCGGCGACGCGCAGCCGCTGATGTTGAAGATGAACTACCTGTCGCCTGTGAGGAAGCTGGCCTCCGCGCTGCGTGGTGCGAAAGTTCTGTTCGTCGATCCCGCGGCAAACAGCGCGGAGGTCGAGCGTTGCGACAACGCCTACGACGCGCTGATCAAGGCGAGAAAGTAAGCGATCGACCCAGGGTCATTCCTGCTCGATGGTATCGCGGGCACTGGGTTAGGAGCCCCGATCGGAGAGCCACCCCGGTACGGAAACGGGGCACCCGGTCACTCCCGCGTCTGACTTGCACCCGATCACGGAGAATTGCTCGCTGTTGTCACCGGGCCGGCTGCCTTTCCAAATCAGTTGCCAGCCGCCCTGCAGTGGGCCACGCCCGTCTCCGGCTCTGCCCTGAAGCAAGATGTAGCCGCATCGCGTATCGGAGACTTCCCGCCTCACCGAGATGATACCGGTCACGTACTGCAGCATGGCCCGCTCGTGTTCACCGAGATGCTGGCTGGCAAGGCAGCCGTGATTCGCTGGCAGGGCGCGCTGCATCGAGGCAAACATCCCGCGGTAGCTTTTCGCGTTGTCGAGCCACGGCAGCCACAGCATCGAGCACAGACCCCACACCAGCGTGAGTCCCGCCGTCCAACTGAGCAGGGGGCGGATTTCCAGTTCCCTCAGTCTGGGCAGCAGCAGGACCCAGGCCAAAGTCAGGGCCACGGCGGCGGCCAAGGCGAAACCCTGGAAAGGCGGCTTGAAATCCATGGGCAGGTAGCGAGCCAACCACGACCATTCGGGCGGATGCCCTCGGAACATCATCTCCATCCAACCCCACCATAGCGCCAGGGCAAGCACACCGAACACGACGCGGCACAGCCAGTCGATAGCCGCCGCGGCACGCTGCGGAATCAAGTGCACGGCACCCGCCGCAAGCACCGACAGGGGCACCAAGACCGGCAACGCATATTGGGTACCCGCCGAGGCAGAGGCGCCGAGAGCCGCAAGCATCACGATAAGCGCGAGCACCCGCCGAGGCAGAGGCGCCGAGAGCCGCAAGCATCACGATAAGCGCGAGCACCGGCAGCTGCAGCTCGGGCCGCTTCAATCCCTGCGGCCCGAGCCGCCACGCGCTCCACAGCGCGAGGGGCAGCGCCGGCCAGGCAAACCACGGCAAGGTGCGGGTGTAAAACCAAGGTTCGGATTCCGCCCCCAGATGAGCGAATCCGAAATAGCGCCCGAAGTTGTTGATCCAGAGCCATTGCATGAACAGTTCGGGCGACCTTTGGTAGAGGGCGTAGGGCCAGAGGGTGAGCCAGGGCATCGCCGCGGCGAGGGCGATCGCCAGGCAGCGCGCATATCCGCGACTGCGCCACGAGGCGGACAACGCGGGCAGGGATACGGCCATGCAAGCGATCATGCCGGGGGCGAGCAGTCCCTTGGACATGAAGCCGATTCCCACGCCCGTGCCGAGTGCAAGACCCGCCCAGCCGGGGCGGGTCCGGCTCAGTGCGAATCCATAGAACGACAGCGCGAATCCCGTGAGCAGGGCGATGTCGGTGTACATCAGGTGCGAATCGACCAGCAATCCGAAGCAGCCGAGGAACGCCGTCACCGCGACTAGGCCGCGTCCCGCGAGCAGCCGAGGAACGCCGTCACCGCGACTAGGCCGCGTCCCGCGCCCCACGTTGCGCGCGCGGACAGGCCCACGAACACCAGAGTCGCTGCCATATATATTCCCGAGGTGAGACGCGCCGCATCGTGCAGCGGCAGCCAGGAAGAAAACAGCGTGGCCACGGAGGCAGCGCTGATGTAGAACAACGGGGGCTTCTCCATGAACGGCTCCCCCGCGAGCATCGGAACGACCCAATCGCCGCCGCCCCAGATGTGGTAGATGAGTCCGAAGCTGTACGCTTCGTTGGGTTTCCACGGATCATGCCCGACCAACCCCGTCACAACATAGGCAATGCCGAGCAATAGGATGAAAGGCAGCGCGAGCTGCCGTTGCGGAGTCAAGACACCCTCCCCTTTGTGAAGCCAATTATGTGGGCATTGTACTTGCAGCGGACTGACAAAGAGGGTTTCATACGGAAATGCTTCGCAACACCCCCGATTCCTGGGGCGCTCCGGCCAAGCTGTTTCACTGGGTCATGGCGGCGCTGATCCTGGCGCAGATCGCGCTCGGCGTGATGGCGGCGAACTGGCGGGTGTCGCCGACCAAGCTCGAGCTTTTTTTCTGGCACAAGTCGACCGGTATCTTGATCCTTGCGCTCGTCGCGCTGCGCCTCGCGTGGCGGCTTGCCAATCCCGTGCCTTTGCTGCCCTCCGGCATGGCCGCCTGGGAGCGCGCTGCCGCGCGCCTGGGTCACCTCTTTCTCTACGCGCTGATGATCGCCCTGCCCGTGACCGGCTGGATCGTCAACTCCGCCTCCAACGTTCCGTTCCGGATCTTCTGGCTGGTCCCGCTGCCTGCGATCGTGGCGCCCGACGAGCCCACCGCCGATTTCGTCGCGGAAGTGCACGGAGGGCTCGCCGCCCTGCTTGCGCTCGTGCTGGCCGCGCACATCGGCGCGGCGCTATGGCATCACTTCGTCAAACGCGATACGGTGCTCGAGCGAATGCTGCCCCGCAGGGCGCCATGAAGAGAATCGTCCCCGTGCTCGGGTTGTGCGGCCTGTTGGCCTTCGCGCCGCTCCCCGCTCAAGGCGCGGACTGGAAAATGGATCCCGCCGGCAGCAAGCTCGAATTCATCGCCACCTTCGAGAAGGCCGCGGCTCCGGGCGAGTTCAAGGAGTTCGACGCGCGCCTGCGCTTCGACCCGGACAAGCCCGCCGGGAGCCGCCTCGAGGTCACCGTCAAGGTCACGAGCGCCGATATGAACGTCGCTGACGTGAACAAGGAAATCCGCGGCAAGGACTGGTTCGACTACGCGGCCTTTCCGCAGGCGGAGTTCCGCTCGACCGAGCTGCGCCGCATCGAAGGCAATCGCTACGTGGCGCGCGGCACCTTGGTGCTGAAAGGCGTGAAGCAGCCGATCGAGGTGCCCTTCAGCTGGACGGCTTCCGCCGACGGCGCCGTCATGGAAGGCGAGCTTCTGCTTTCGCGCGGCGCATTCGGAATCGGCACCGGCGAGTGGACGGCGAGCGATGTCATCGGCGCCGACGTGAAAGTGAAATTCAAGGTGAAGCTGCGCAAGGCCCGCTAAAGAATGCGCTCACGGGCTCTTCGCGCCGTTGTCACGGCGACGCTTTTATCGGCGCTGCTCGGGGGCTGCGCGCCGCTCCTGCGCGGGCCGGCGCCCGCGCCCGCAGCTCCGCCGGCGGATTTTCCGGAAGGCTATTACCGGGAGGCTCTCGCGCAGGGGAAGCCCGTGTTCCGGGTCGATCCTGCCGAGTCGCTCGTCGTGATCGAAGTGCGCCGCTCGGGCTCGCTCGCGCGCCTGGGGCACGACCACGTCGTCGCCAGCCGCGAAGTCGTCGGCTACGTCGCGCCGGACGAAGGCCGCGCCGATCTGTATGTGGCCCTTGCACGTATGCAGGTGGACGAAGCGGCGCTGCGCCCAGAGGCGGGCTTCGATACCCAGCCCACCGAGTCCGACATCGAGGGGACGCGCGCCAACATGCTGGCGAGGGTTCTCGAGGCAGACAAGTTTCCGTTCGCCCTGATCAGCGTCGCCGGCGCGAACGCGAAGGAGAAGAAGACGACGCTCGCCGTCGCGATCACGCTGCACGGCTACATGCGCACCCTGCAGGTGCCGGCGGAGATCGAGGCCGACGCGGAGAAAATAAGCGTGACCGGGCGACTCTCGTTCGAGCAGACCGATTTCGGCATCACGCCCTATTCGCTCTTGGGCGGCGCCATCGCGGTACAGAACCGCGTCGATCTGCGTTTTCGCATCATCGCGCGGCTGCCCGGCGCGGGGTAGGCGTCGCCATTACAGATTGCGCGCGTGGAATCGAAGGTGATCTTCGATGAAGCTCGCGATGAAAAAGTAGCTGTGGTCGTAACCCTCTTGCAGGCGAAGATCCAGGGAGACCCCGGCTCGCCTGCAAGCTTCCTTTAACAGCTCGGGCTTGAGCTGGCTCTCGAGAAACTGATCGCTCGTGCCCTGATCGACCAAGAGCGAAGGCCCCTTCCAGCCGCGGCTCTCGACGAGGGCGCTCGCGTCGTAGTCCCGCCAGAGGGCGCGATCGGCGCCGAGGTATCCCCTCAGCGCCTTTTCTCCCCAGGGGCAGCGCATCGGCGATGAGATCGGGGCAAAAGCCGACACCGATTTGTAGGTGCCAGGATTCTTGAGCGCGATGGTCAGCGCGCCGTGCCCGCCCATGGAATGGCCGAAGATGCCGGTGCGCGCGGGGTCGACGGGAAACTCGGATTCGACCAGCCCGCGCAATTCCTTCGCAACGTAGGAATACATCCGGTAGCCGCGCGACCACGGCGCCTGGACGGCGTCCACGTAGAATCCCGCGCCCAGGCCGAAATCGTAGCTCTCGTTTTCGCCGGGAATCTTCAGTCCGCGCGGGCTGGTATCCGGGACGACGATGGCGAGTCCCAGCTCCGCAGCGACGCGCTGCGCGCCCGCCTTGACGATGAAATTCTCTTCGGTGCAGGTGAGGCCGGACAGCCAGTAGAGCACCGGGACCGCCTGCGTCTGCGCCTGCGGCGGAAGAAAAACGCCGAAGCGCATGACGCACGCGGTCTCACGCGCTTCGTGGCTGTAGACAGCCTGCGTGCCGCCGAAACATTTATTGCGGGAAACGGGGGTGATCAGTAGACCACCACCGAGCGTATCGATTTGCCCTCGTGCATCAGGTCGAAGCCCTGGTTGATGTCGGCGAGCTTCAACTTGTGCGTGATCAGGTCGTCGATGTTGATCTTCTTCTCCATGTACCAGTCGACGATTTTCGGCACGTCGCGCCGGCCCTTGGCGCCGCCGAACGCGGTGCCCTTCCATACGCGGCCAGTGACAAGCTGGAACGGGCGGGTCTTGATCTCCTGGCCCGCGCCCGCGACGCCGATGATCACCGACACGCCCCAGCCCTTGTGGCAGCATTCCAGCGCCTGGCGCATCACGTCGACGTTGCCGATGCATTCGAAGCTGTAGTCGGCGCCGCCCTTGGTGAGGTTCACGAGGTGCGCGACCAAGTCGGCGCCGGCTTCCTTCGGATTGACGAAATGCGTGATGCCGAATTTCTCGGCGAGCGCCTTGCGCGCCGGATTGGTGTCCACGCCGACGATCATGTTGGCCCCGGCCATGCGCGCGCCCTGCACCGTGATGCCGAATTTCTCGGCGAGCGCCTTGCGCGCCGGATTGGTGTCCACGCCGACGATCATGTTGGCCCCGGCCATGCGCGCGCCCTGCACGACGTTGAGGCCGATTCCGCCTAGGCCGAACACCACGACGTTCGCGCCCGGCTCGACCTTGGCGGTGTTGATCACCGCGCCGATTCCGGTGGTCACCCCGCAGCCGATGTAGCACACCTTGTCGAACGGCGCGTCCTCGCGGATCTTCGCGAGCGCGATCTCGGGCACCACGGTGTAGTTGGCGAAAGTCGAGGTGCCCATGTAGTGGAAGAGTTTTTTGCCGCCAAGAGAAAAACGACTGCTGCCGTCCGGCATCACGCCTTGCCCCTGCGTGACGCGTATCGCCTGGCACAAGTTGGTCTTGCCGGAGAGACAGTATTCGCACTGCCGGCATTCGGGAGTGTAGAGCGGAATGACGTGATCGCCTTTTTTCACGCTCGCGACCCCCGGGCCGGCCTCGACCACGACGCCCGCGCCCTCGTGGCCGAGAATCGCCGGGAACAGACCCTCCGGGTCGGACCCCGAGCGCGTGAATTCGTCGGTATGGCAAATGCCGGTCGCCTTGATCTCGACCAGCACTTCGCCGGCCTTCGGCCCCTGCAGCTGCACGGTCTCGATCGTTAGAGGCGCTCCCGCTTTATGGGCGACCGCTGCGCGAACATCCATGGCTCACTCCTCCAGAATTCGACGGGAATCGGAACGGTGCGTCAATTATGGAACG